>MWWA01000086.1_pt1 | contig 29181 bp, 25 predicted proteins | sample 1047341 | NCBI WGS metagenome assembly MWWA01 (sample SAMN06349978, study PRJNA376086) | soil metagenome | isolation source: MS5-1 sample Antarctic (ecotone) soil | place: Antarctica | collected 2015-01-13
GAACGTAAAGTTCGGGAATACTTCTCAAGCCACCTGTAAACTGACGTCTCGCTAACTTCATATTCCCTACTAACCTGAAGAACAGAGGCTTTGCCAGATTCAAGATGACCTACAATTTTGCGCTTTAACTGATCACTAAAGACACGTCTAGGATGATTTTTTACCATGTTTGACCGTTTTAATTTTTGGTCAACTTATTTCAGGCAACTACACACTTTTGTAGGGGAAAGATATTCTGAATTGGCATAACCATATTGAAATTAATTTCTGTAGGATGATAACACGAATCCCATAGTTTAATGTGGAGCCCCTCCTGCGCTTCGCTTCGGTCTCCGGGGGCCAAAGCCTTTGGCGACGGACGCGGCCAGTTACCTTCGGATGATTGCCCAAGGGAGTTCTCCGCGCTTTATTGTTCCACTTTAGGTATAAACATTTCTTAGGAAAAATCAGGAGCAATCATGCGCACACTACCACCCAAATGTGATAAGATGATGTGCCTGGAATTTCTTTTGGTGAGGAAACCTGGTACCTGCCTCTTGTTGCCCGCAGATCGCGCTGATGAACGCAGAAGACCAATCAGCGAAAATCTGCGTAATCTGCGGGAGGCCTTTTTTGCCTGGCTTTAGTCACCACGGGAATTCATCAGCGGGGCAGGTACGAGGCCCGCCGGCCTGAGGCAAAATATCTTAAAAGTGAGGTTTGATTTTTTACCAGACAGCAGTGATTCATTATTGACCATTGACCATTCACCCTTTCCAGTCCACCCATAAATTAAATCTAATTGCTAATTGATATATTTATCAAATAAAAATATTGATTTATTCACGCCCGTATTTTCTGTATAATATTTTGCAGGTCTTCAATTCAACCATGATATGGATAGCAGTGAAACGCAACAATATTTCATCAAGGTATTTTTTTACGCATGAATAAAAAAAGATCTTCTTTATTCAGTGTGATCGGCGCTTCTTCCGTCGGCACCATGATCGAATGGTACGACTTCTACATATTTGGAAGCCTGGCAACGGTCATCTCTACAAAATTTTTCCCGCAGGGCAATCCGACCGCAGCATTTCTCAGCACGCTGGCCACCTTTGCTGCAGGATTTGTAGTGCGCCCTTTTGGTGCGCTGTTTTTCGGGAGACTGGGTGATATCATTGGCCGGAAATATACCTTCATGGTTACACTGCTGCTGATGGGCGGTGCCACATTTTTAATTGGTTGTATTCCTTCCTATGAAACCATTGGATTTGCAGCGCCAGTGCTGATTCTTGTTTTACGTTTGTTACAGGGGTTGGCGCTTGGCGGGGAATATGGAGGTGCGGCAACCTATGTGGCCGAACATGCGCCCGATCATAAAAGAGGATTTCTTACTTCATGGATACAGACAACGGCAACAGCAGGTTTGTTTGTTTCTCTGCTGGTAATCATGGCTACACGCAATTTTCTTACTGCAGCCCAATTCGATGAATGGGGATGGCGCGTTCCTTTCTGGGTTTCCATTTTTATGGTGGTCGTTTCTTACCTGATTAGAAGGAACATGGAAGAATCACCTGTTTTTGCAAAAGCAAAGGCCAGCGGTAAAACTTCGGTGAATCCGTTAAAGGAAAGTTTTGGAAATAAATTGAATTTCAAATTTGTGTTGCTGGCGCTTTTTGGTGCAGTGATGGGACAAGGCGTAATATGGTACACAGGGCAGTTTTATGCCATGAGTTTTATGGAAAAAACCATGAACATTGACAAAGAACAGGTAGACAGTCTGATGTTCATTGCACTGATGATGGGAACGCCGTTTTTTTTATTTTTTGGCTGGCTGAGTGATAAAATCGGTCGCAAATGGATCATGCTTGCCGGTATGTTGATCGCCATTCTGGCTTACCGTCCCATTTACGAAAAAATGTACCAGGTAGGCAACCTGGAAACAAAAACCGAATTAATTGGTAGGAATGTTGTTATTCCTTCATTGCAGAAAAATAATGATGGTTCCTCTGATTCCGTTTTTATAACCACCCAGTTTTATGATGATGGAAGTGTTGCTGTGCATACAGAAAAAATGCACCTTGAAAATGGACGGGTCAAAACTGTTGACGGGAAAAAAAGCATGCTGGAAAACAGGATGACGCGACTAACGGATGCAGGTAAATGGAAGTTGATCTGGCTTGTTTTTATCCAGGTACTTTTTGTTACCATGGTTTATGGTCCCATTGCAGCCTTTCTTGTGGAAATGTTTCCTACGCGAATCAGGTATACTTCCATGAGCCTGCCCTATCATATCGGGAATGGGGTTTTTGGTGGGTTGTTACCGGCCGTGGCCACTTATTTAAGCACAAGTGCAAAAAACAATGGAGTGGAGCAATGGTATCTTGAGGGACTCTGGTACCCGATCGGTGTAGCTGCCGTTTGCTTTATTATTGGAGCATTGTATATAAACAGAAAAGTCAAAAAAATTGATGATTAAATTTGCTTATGAATGCAGTAAGAAAATGGGTTGGATTGATCTGGATCCTGCTGGCAATTGCCACAGCCTTTGTGGGTTATTCAGTAATGGGCCTGCCTAAACTGGCTTCCGGTAAGCAGGAAGACCTGGTGTTCGGGATCATCATCTGTTTTATATTGCTGCCCATTGTTGTGGGAGGTTTGCTGGTGTTTGGATATTATGCTTTTAAAAACGAATACGATATTCATAAGTAGACCATTCAATCGCTGTTGAATATGGCAGATATACTTATCAAAAGATTTTAATCATTCAGATGCATTTAAGTTGCTCCTAAATAATTAGTATTTGTTGAGATGCAGGATCGTATCCCTGAAAAGCTTTCCACACTTGCCGATGCGGCAAAATAGGATGTTTCCTGTTCATCATCCGGAATAAACAAAACAAAAATCCCCTCTTTTGAAGGGGATAATATTTTCAGGCAGTCAAAACTTGGTTTAGGTTTTCATAATTGGATGCCTGTGGTTTCCTCAAGGATTGGATCAATAGTTTCTTCAATAGATAGGATCAAAAACGGAATTCAATGGATTGGATTGGTTTTGGTTTTTTTCAAGACTGGATCAATAGTTTTTTCAATAGATAGGATCAAAAATGGAATTCAATGGATTGGATTGGTTTTGGTTTTTTTTAGGATTGGACAAAGTTTTTTTAGGTACCGGATTACTGATTTTTGATAATTGGATATTGAATGAATCTGAGACAAAACTAATACCTGACTGATGTGTAAACAATAGAAGAAATGCCCTGTTTTTAAACTATGGTTTTTACTTATCACCAGGTAGAACTACGAAGTTTACCTTCGTAAACCTCCTAAAATGTTGGATTTCAGCGTGGGAAGGGCAAAAAAAAGCCGGATAGAAATCCAGCCTCGTGTAAAATCCAATATCCTATGAAAAACCGATACAAAGATGCAGGTAAGTATTCTTATAAACAATAGTAAAACTACCTATTTACAAAATTATTTTTCAAAAAGCGGGGCCTGCAATAACTTATGGGCTTTAAACCTGAAAGGAATCATTTATTTATTAATGGCCGGGAAAGGAGATTCAAAACCACCTTTGTCAGCCTGTATTGTTCTTCCTCATGCCCGTGTTCTGTTTCCACATTCACATAAACGATTTGGTTCCTGCCGCAATACACACTCAGGGAGCCATCATCTTCCACCTGTTCATGATCCTGCAAAACAACATTAATATTCAGATGCCTAAGTGCAATGAATAATTCATTGCTGGTGGTATAAATAAAGTCATCTTCATCCATAACTTCATTTATATGCACCGCAGCTGCATTTGATTTCAGGTCATCCAGATATTTTCTTACCGAGTATCGTCCGTTTGAATTATTGTGAAGGGCAACGATCACTTTATCCCTCAACATAGAAAGCAATGAATCAGCGAAGCGGTTTACTTCTTCTTCAACTGCTTCATCATATTGACCATTTTCCTCCAGCGTTTTTTTTATACCGGGTGATGAAAAAATGCGGTTAGGATCAAATGCATATAAAGCATTGTCCAGCCGGAATGTAATATTCCTGAGGTGATTGTTTTCAATCCTTAAAAAGCTGCCTCCGGATGCTTGAACCATCCTGTGGGCCGTTATCGCGGAGGTTTGCTCGTTGTCATGCAATTGAAGGAAGATGTGTTCACGTGCAGGTGAACGTGATATAAGCTCCACCCTGATTTCAGTGGATCCTATAAAAATTGTTTTGACTGAGGTAACATCTTTCTTTGCACAGGAAGTTATCACAGAGACAGTGAAAAACAACAGCAGTAGCTGCAGCACAATCTTAAAATATCCTTTTATCAATCTACTACTCATTTGAGTTTAGTATGCCATACGGCATGGTTATTTTGAATTTGTCAAAAGTAAATGCATCCTGCAAATTGGTTTCATATTGAACAGATGAAAAGGAAAGTGTTTATTTTGAAGAGATTTAGAATGTAGGAAAGGAAGAAAACATGATCCTGAACATTATATTATTATTAATAGGCTTTATTTTGCTGATCAAGGGTGCGGAATGGCTCGTGAATGGTTCATCGGCACTCGCCAAAAAGTACAACATATCCAATATTACCATCGGATTGACCATTGTTGCTTTTGGAACTTCAGCTCCGGAACTGGTTGTAAATTCTTTTGCCTCCATACAGGATCACGAAGAAATTGTATTCAGCAATATAATCGGCAGCAATAATTTTAACCTCTTCATTATCCTTGGAATTACCGGTTTGATCTCACCATTAATGGTACAATCCAGGACCATTTACCGAGAAATACCCATTTCATTTTTTGCAATCGCCCTGCTTTTTGTTTTGTCGAATGATCTTTTATCCGGGGGCACGGGAGTGGTTACCAGGATGGATGCGGGGCTGCTCCTCCTCATGTTTTTCTTTTTTCTCTATTATGTATATTTCCAGCTTAAACGCGACCCGGCTGATGAGGAGATCCCTACACATAACTATAGCAACCTTAAAATCACTTTACTGATCATCATTGGATTGGCCGGACTGGTCCTCGGTGGCAGAATGGTAGTAATGAATGCAATTGAAATGGCCACTCAGTTAGGTGTCAGCGAAAAGATCATTGGGCTGACCATCGTGGCTGCAGGAACATCACTTCCAGAATTAACCACCTCCGCAATTGCAGCGATGAAGAAAAAAACTGATATCGCCATTGGCAATATTATCGGCTCTAATATTTTCAATATTTTTCTCATTTTGTCGATAAGTGGATTGATCGATCCCCTTTATTATAATGAAATCTTCAATACAGACATGATGATCCTTGGCGGAGGTACTGTTTTCCTTTTTCTGGCTTTAGCCCAGAGCAGGAAAAAAATCCTGCACAGATGGCAAGCTGCTGTCCTGCTTGTAAGTTATGTTTCCTATACGATCTACCTGATCTCACTTGAATGATGAGCTTCATAAAAATTGTAATTTCACCCGGCTGTTGCAGGATTATTCTTTATTTTTAAAAAAATCCTTTCCTAAGAATGCAACACGCTACCACTGCGGGCATGCTTCAATTTGTTCATCTGCCCTCCTTCGCGGGATTTCTTCTCGGGCGCATTGATGATTATACCAACGAATTTATTTCGCAGGTTTATAAAGCCGATATCCCGCTATTAAAACATTTGCAGCATCTGTCAGAAGAAGAGCGTTTTCAATTTTCGAAAAAGCTCAATATTGAATTTCTTAACAACCTTTTCAACAACAATGCTGCAGGCCACCTGGAAATTATTACCAGTCGCTGGCTGTCCAATGCGTTTGAAAATATTGGCAGGTATGATGTGCATGCCCAGGATGTGACTTTGGTAAATTATACAAGGAGTAAAGCGCAGAAAAAATTTATTAACCAATACACAAAAGATCCTGAAATTATTTTTCTTCTGCACACCGAGATCGATGAACTTTCCTATGTGTTCAATACAAGATCAACCAATGATTACCTGGATGTACTTAAAGAAAAGATTGAAGAGGAAGCACATTTCAACCGCAACATACTTGAAGCATCGCCAGGGATTATTTTTATTTATGATATTCAGCAAGACCGTGAGATCTATATCAACGGACGGGTGGAAGAAATTACCGGTTTTTCTCCAGGGGAGGTCAACGCTACAAGGAACCTGGTAAAAGAGCTGACACACCCGGAAGATATGGTGGTGGTCAGTAATTTTTTACATGCTGTGATTGCAGAAAAGAAGGGAAAGATCCAGAATGCAGATTACCGGTTCAGGAATAAAAAAGCACAGTACCAGTGGATGCGTTGCTATGCTGTTGTGTATAAAAGGGATGCAGAGGGAAATCCGTTACAGATCCTGGGTTCTGCTTACGATATCAGTAATGAAAAAGAAACGGCTTTCGCTCTTGTGAAAAGAGAGCAGCAATTGCTGGAAGCACAATCCATAGGAAAGATCGGCAGTTTCGACTGGGACATTGTAAATGACATTTCCATCAGCACCCCGGAAGTGCTCAAGATATTTGAGTCTGACCACCGCAAGACGTTTGAGGAAATGCGGGAACACACCCACCCGGATGATGTTGAGAAAATAAAGTATGCACTTACGGAAGCTTTTACCAGCGGGGTGTACGCATGCGAATACCGGTACAAGACAGCATCAGGCATGAAGGTGATTGATGCCAAGGGTGTGATCAGGTTTGATGAAAACAGGAAACCTTTATCCCTCGTGGGTACCATCCAGGATATAACAGAAAGGAAAAAAATAGAAAAAATTCTGATCAATAGCAAACTCGAACTGGAACGTTCGAATGAGCAGTTGCAGGAATTTGCTTTTGTTGCCAGTCATGATTTAAAAGAGCCCCTGCGTAAGATCGCCATGTTTTCAAATATCATCATGACCACAGATTGGGATGATCTGCCGGAGCGCACAAAAACCAACATTGAAAAGATATCAGAATCGGCAATGCGGATGCAGCGGCTGATCGAAGGGATTCTTACCTATTCTTCCAGCGATGCACAGCAAAAAAAAGAGCATGGAAGCCTCGAAACATTATTCAGGGAAGCGATGGTAAACCTGGAATATAAGATACAGGAAACCGGCGCGGAGATCACAACAGACGGGTTGCCCGCAGCGGATGTGATCCCCTTCCAGGTCCAGCAGCTATTCCAGAATCTTATAGGCAATGCATTGAAGTTTTCGAAGAAGCTGGAAACACCAAGGGTTAGGATCACACATAGCATTTTGAAATCGGATGAAATAAAGGGAAAGCATCTAAATCCTTCAAAAAAATACCTGCAGATAACAGTTGCTGATAATGGCATTGGTTTCAGCAAGGCATCTGCACAAAAGATATTTGGTTTGTTTCAACGATTGCACGGAAGATCGGACTATGAAGGTTCCGGTCTTGGTCTGGCCATTTGCAAACGAATTGTAGAAAACCATGGAGGCGCTATCTCAGCTACTTCCGAACTGGGTGTGGGTTCTACTTTTAGGGTGGTGATACCTTACGGGGGATGAGGCAGGATATCTCAACTATTGATGAGAAATTTAATTAGGGAATTTTTTATAAAATATATTTTTATTTACTGCAGAAGCGGTGATTAAAATTTCATCCAATTAAAAAAAGTGCCATCAGATTGAAGAATATTGGAAGGTCGTATGAGTTCACTCTTCACTTAAAGCTTTGCCTTCAGAATTAGCGGTTCGACAGACGGAACATTTTAAATTATTAAGTACTTAATCTGTATATAGTTGGAGTTGCAAGTTTTTATTCCTGACCTGGTCAACCTGGAAAATTTGGTGCTTCTATTGATAAATTTCCTGTCCCTTTTGCAAATGTGATATTCAAATAAATGGTTCTTTCCAATTTAGATATTGATTTCAGGTATTCAAATTTGTCTATTGCTATAAGCTCTCTTAACGCGTCATATAAGCTGTCTATTTTTGATTCTTCAATTTCAATAGTCATATTTATCGAGACGTCTGAAAAAAGCTTAAAGTCAATAATATCTCCATGGTTTTTAATTACATTTTTTATTTTTTCTATTGTTGAATGTCTTTCGTTTTGAGTATAGGCCGTCCAAAAAATATTTTCCATAGCGGATTTAAATTTAATTTTTCCTGATTGCCTTCCCTGCTGAACGATCAGCACTTAAATAGCCAAATCAATGATGAACTGGTTAAGATATTATGATCAAAGTAGGAATAAATTTCCAGCCAATTCCACGGTGCAACATATTCTATAGAAGAGATTTGGCGGCAACCTCACAAGGTTTTAAGATGAAAGTCCAGTGAATGTCAAACCTAGTAGAAAATTTATTGAAGAAAATCGCATTCAATGAAAGCCAGGAGTTTTAATGAATGACTTAAACGAACAACCTACAGCCTTGCGCTATTGTTCATTGAAATTGGAGGCGTTATGTATTGATAACGATCAGTTCATTCTAATCAGAACTTTAGGGAAGGAAATTGATGCAATACTTTTTTCCCAATCTTCCGTTGATCCTGCCTACGGTTTCAGAGACACTAACTTTAATCCTCACCCTGAAATAAAATTTGAACCCCCGGCCCTCCCGCCTGCAGTCGGGACGCTCTAAACGACTAAACGACTAAACGACTAAACACCTAAACCACTAAACACCTAAACCACCATTCAACAACCATTCAACCACAAAAAAAAGACCGCACTATATGCAGTCTTCAGTTGGATCCTGAGGGACTTGAACCCCCGGCCCTCCCGCCTGCGGTCTAAACGACTAAACGACTAAACACCTAAACACCTAAACCACCATTCAACCACCATTCAACCACAAAAAAAAGACCGCACTATATGCAGTCTTCAAGTGGATCCTGAGGGACTTGAACCCCCGGCCCTCTGATTATGAGTCAGACGCTCTAACCAACTGAGCTAAGGATCCTTTTCTTAGCTTTTAGCTCAGAATGCCGGCAAATATAATCATCAATCTTTTACCTCTTCAAAATCAATATAGTCTCCCATACGACCCTGTTTTGCCTGGCCCTGCGTTTGCCCTTCCTTGTACCCCCCGCTGCCCTGCTCCATCTTTTCCTTCATCTCGCGGAAACCTTTTTTTACCCTCCGCGCCGTGCGCACAACAGGCAGAATGAATTTAAAAACCAGGTTGTACAGAAAATACAAACACAGCGCTATAAAAAAAATCTTTAAAATCATGGGCTTTCAAAGGTAAGCGGCAAGATTTATTCAAGCTTAATTTGGTCGGTATTTAACGTTTACCTTAAATTTGCAGCAGGCAAAGAACGAATGAAGGGAACGAAGAACGTTCCCTTCTTCTTTTGGTTTATCAAATGGAGTCACATATTCAGGTCATAGAAGAAATGGTAAAAGGCTTGCTGGAAGCACATCCTACCCATTTTCTCGTAGAGGTAAGGATCAAGCCCACCAACAATATCAAACTGTTTATTGATGCCGATGAAGGTGTGATCCTGTCAGATCTGATCCAGTATAACAAGAAGCTTTACCGGCAGCTTGATGAAATGGCAATCTATCCCGATGGAAATTTTTCACTGGAAGTTTCTTCTCCCGGACTGGATGAACCATTAAAAATTCAAAGGCAGTATAAAAAAAATGTGGGAAGGTTTGTTGAAGTAGAGCTTGTTGACGGTTCAAAAAAAGAAGGCAAGCTGCTGGAATCCGGCCCCGAAGGAATCACTATTGAATGGGAAGAAGGCAAGGGCAAAAAAAAAGAGATCAAACAGGAAACCATCCTGTTCGACCAGGTAAAATCGACAAAAATTCAAATAAAATTCTAGCCGGAGTCCGGCTGGATGCATAGCAAAAAGCAAAAAAACGTATATGGCCAGTATAAACCTCATGGAGGCTTTCCAGGAATTTAAAGACGCCGAAAATATCGACCGTCCTACCCTGATGCGCGTAGTAGAAGATGTGTTTAAAACCCTGCTCCGTAAAAAATATGGAAGTGATGAAACTTTTGACGTGATCGTAAACGCCGAAAAGGGTGACCTCGAGATCTTCCGCCGCCGCAATATTGTGGATGACGGCGATATCTATAACACACTCGAAGAAATTGAGATCAGTGATGCAAGAAAAATTGCTCCCGACTATGAAGTAGGAGAAGAATTGTACGAGGAAGTGAACCTTGTGGATTTCGGCCGCCGGGCGATCCTCGCAGCCAAACAAACCCTTGCCAGCCGTATATCCGATCTCAAGAAAAATGTGCTCGCTAAAAAATACCAAGACCGCATCGGGGAAATCATGAGCGCAGAAGTTTACCAGGTATGGAAAAAAGAGATCCTCCTGCTCGACGAGGAAGGTAATGAACTGATCCTTCCAAAAAGCGAACAGATACCTCAGGACTATTTTAAAAAAGGGGAAAGCATCCGTGCCGTTGTGAAGAAAGTGGACATGAAAAATAATACTCCGGTAATTATTCTTTCACGTACTTCACCCGATTTTCTGGCAAAACTTTTGGAAATAGAAGTGCCTGAGATCTTTGATGGCCTGATTGTTATTAAAAAGATCGTTCGTGAACCCGGAGAAAGAGCTAAAGTTGCGGTAGAATCTTACGACGACCGTATCGATCCTGTTGGTGCCTGTGTTGGTATGAAAGGCAGCCGTATCCACGGAATTGTAAGGGAATTGAAAAACGAGAATATCGATGTGATCAACTGGACCAACAACACCCAGCTCCTCATCCAGCGCTCCCTCACACCATCCAAGATCACTTCAATGGACATTGACCAGGATGGAAAACATGCAAGCGTTTACCTCAGACCCGACCAGGTTTCCCTTGCCATCGGCCGCCGCGGGGTGAACATCAAGCTGGCCTGCGAATTGACTGGATTTGAAATTGATGTTTATCGCGATAACGAAGGGGAAGTAGAAGAATTTGATATTGATCTTGAAGAATTCAGTGATGAAATTGAAAGCTGGATCATTGATGAACTGAAACGTGTGGGTTGTGATACCGGGCGCAGTGTATTGAACTTATCAGCAGAAGAACTTGAACGCAGAACCGACCTGGAAAAAGAAACCATCACGGAAGTCAGGCGCGTATTGCAGGCAGAATTTGAAAAAGAATAATTGCTGGTCCACAGGGATTCCGCAATTTTGAAATAGCTTAAATTATTAAAGAACACACATCCCTCCTTTTTGCAGTGGTGCAGGGGAGACGGAGGTAGCTTATTATGGCAGAGACAATTACTACACCCAGGTTGATGGCGGCAGCCAAAGAGTTTAACATCGGTAAGGATACCCTTGTCGACTTCCTGGTGACCAAAGGATTTGATAAGGACGAACTCAAGCCAACTGCAAAACTTTCGGAAGAAATGTACAGGGCTTTGCAGGAAGAGTTTAAGAGTGATAAAGTGGCGAAGCTAAAGGCCATCTCTATAGATCTGCCTAAAGGTGCCTCCGGGGAACCTAAAAAGAAAAAAGACGAGGAAGAGATCAATTTCCGCAAGGAAAAAGAAGAGAAAAAAACGCCAAAGAAAGAAGAGCCGGCACCTGCACCGGTAGTGGAAGAGGTACAGGCCCCAGCGCCGGAACCTGATCCAGAACCCGTTGTGGAGCCAATTCCGGAACCAGAACCAGTCCAGGAAAAAGAAACACCCCCGCCTGCCGAACCTGAAGTTCCAAAAGTGGAAGCACCTGGTATGGAAGGTCCGAAAGTGCTGGCAAAAATTGATCTGTCAACGATCGATTCTTCTACACGTCCTAAAAAGACCGCTAAAAAAGTAAAAAAAGAAGACAGTCCTGCTCGCGCTGCTGAATTAAAACAACCCCAGGAAACGCCGGTAGCCCAGGCAGAAGTGCAGCCTCCCGTAAAAGCAGAGGAGGAAGCAGAACCGGTAATCGAAAATATTAAGGCCGATAAACTGGAAGGACCCAAAATCATGGGTAAGATCGAACTTCCGGTAGACAGTGATACCCGTCCTAAGCCTGAAGAAAAACGCAAACGCAAACGCATTCCCATAGAGAAAAAAGAAATGCGTCCGGGAATCACACAAACCGGACAGGGTGGAAGATTTGGACAAACCGGGAACGTTGGCCGTACGGGTGCGCCTCCAAGACAGGGTGGCGGCGGTCGATTTACTCCTCAACGCGCAGGTACCGCAAATACAGGGGGAGGCAGAAGGGAAGACAAACAGATCGACGAGAAAGAAATTCAACGCAAGATCCAGGAAACACAAGCAAAACTTTCCGGCAGTGGCGGTAAGGGCAAGAACATTAAAGCCAAGCTGCGCCGCGAAAGAAGGAGTGAAATGGCCGATTCCATGGACGGCAACGAGGATAACAAATTGCAGGTAACGGAATTCATCAGTGTGAGTGAACTGGCCAACCTGATGGATGTAAGTTTTGCTGAAGTGATTTCAAAATGTATGGGCCTCGGTATCATGGTATCCATCAACCAGCGCCTGGATGCTGAAGTTATTGAACTGGTATCTTCAGAATTTGGTTTCGATGTTGAATTCATCGACATGGAAAAGCAGCTGGAAATGGAAGAGGAAGATGATGTGGACAATGAAGAAGACCTTGTGTCGCGTTCCCCCATCGTTACCATTATGGGTCACGTTGACCATGGTAAAACCTCGCTCCTTGACTATATCCGGAATGCTGCTGTAGTTGCTGGTGAAGCGGGTGGTATCACCCAGCACATTGGTGCCTACCAGGTGCACCTGCCTAATGATAAGGATATAACCTTCCTTGATACACCCGGTCACGAAGCATTTACTGCTATGCGTGCGCGTGGTGCCAAGGTTACCGATATCGCTGTTATTGTAATTGCAGCTGATGATGCCATCATGCCACAAACTCGTGAGGCCATCAGCCACGCGCAGGCAGCTGGTGTGCCCATGATCTTTGCGGTCAATAAAATTGATAAGGATGGTGCCAATCCGGCCAAAATTTATGAACAACTGGCAGGAATGAACCTTCTTGTTGAATCATGGGGTGGTAAACACCAGAGCCAGGAAATTTCTGCCAAGCAGGGATTGAACATCGAACTCCTTCTGGAAAAAATATTACTGGAAGCCGAGTTGCTGGATCTGAAAGCCAATCCAAAAAGAGAGGCCAACGGAACCATCATTGAAGCGACTCTGGATAAAGGGCGCGGTTATGTTGCAACCGTGCTTGTACAAAATGGATCACTCAAAGCTGGTGATCTGGTAGTGAGCGGACAAAATTTTGGTCGTGTCCGGGCCATGATGAATGAAAGAAACAAGCGCGTAAATGAAGCGCCGCCTTCAACCCCGGTATTGATATTGGGACTGAATGGTGCTCCACAGGCAGGTGAAACTTTCAAGGTTTATGAAGACGAAGCAGAGGCAAAAGAAATTGCCAACCGCCGTGCACAGATCCTGCGTGAGCAGGGTATGAGAGCCAAGAAACACATCACACTTGATGAGATCGGGCGCCGCCTGGCTTTGGGTAACTTTAAAGAACTTAAGGTCATCATCAAAGGTGACGTGGATGGTTCGGTAGAAGCACTTTCCGATTCATTACAAAAACTTTCTACTCCCGAGATCCTCGTAAATGTGATTCATAAAGGTGTGGGACAAATCAATGAAAGTGACGTGGTACTTGCGGAAGCTTCTGATGCCGTGATCATTGGATTTAATGTGCGTCCGTCGTTGCAGGCAAACCGGCTGGCCGATGGTGCAGGTATCGAGATTAAAACCTATTCGATCATCTACAATGCCATCGAAGAGATCAAGAGTGCAATGGAAGGTATGCTTGAACCCAAGATTCAGGAAAAGATCATTGCCAATGTTGAAGTACGTGAAGTATTCAAGTTTGACAAGGCAACCGTGGCAGGATGTTATGTGCTCGAAGGCAGGATCAGGAAAGATTCCAAAGTCCGCGTGATCCGGGATGGTATCGTAGTCTATCCTTCAGCCGGCGGCGGCGCGGAACTGGCTTCACTGAAACGATTCAAGGATGATGTGAAAGATGTGCAGATGGGAATGGAATGCGGACTTACAGTGAAAAACTATAATGACATCAAGGCTGGCGATATCGTGGAAGCTTACGAAGAAGAAGAAGTAAAAAGAACTTTATAATGGTTCAAGCGGGAGACCCCGTTAAAACCGTGCTCAAACTTTTGTTAATCCCCCGTTTTCTGCGGGGGATTCTTATTTTGAAAGGGTATTTTTGGCAACATTTGATTGATATATGAAAAAGCTCGTCTTTGTTTTCTTTTCCCTTTTGGTGCTTTCATCCGTTTCTTTCGCACAACCACAAAAAATCGTTGCCGACAAGATCGTGGGCATTGTGGGCGACAGGATCATCCTCCTTTCCGACATCAGCAACGCACTTGCCGATATCCAGCGACAGGGTGGAACCATTCCACCAAACGCAGAATGCCAGGTGATGGAACAGGCGCTTGTTTCAAAAGTATTGATGCTTTCGGCCCTCCGGGATTCTCTTCCTTTGAATGAAGAAGAAGTGGAAGCCGAATTAGACCAGCGCATCCGCTATTTTATCAGTGTATATGGAACAAAAGAACAGCTGGAATCCATTGCTGGTAAAACAATTTACCAGATCAAAGACGATGCAAGAGAATCGGTGCGTGAAAACAAACTGGCGCAGTCCATGCAAAGAAAGATCGTTGATAATGTAAAGATCACACCTGCTGAAGTAAAAACTTTTTTTGATAAAGTGCCTAAAGACAGTCTTCCCTTTTTTGAATCAGAAGTGGAGATCGGGCAGATCGTTGTCTATCCAAAAGCTTCGCGTGATCTTGAAAAATATGTAATGGACGAACTGGCTAATTACAAAAGACAGGTGGAATCCGGCATGATCTCTTTCGGCCAGGCTGCTAAAAAATATTCTGAAGACCCGGGATCCAAAGACCGCGACGGGCAATACCAGGTGAACAGGAACGACAAACAATGGGATCCGTTATGGCTTTCAGCTGCTTTCAGGTTGAAAGAAGGTGAAGTTTCTAATGTAGTGAAAACCAGGTTTGGCTATCATATTCTCCAGATGGTATCTCGTACGGGTGATGATGCTGTGGTGCGCCATATTTTAAGAGTGCCCCCGGTTACAGAAGTCGAGATCAGTGAAAGTATCTCCAAACTTGATTCGGTAAGATCCAAACTGATCGTAGGTACTATGGATTTTAATACGGCCGCCGGAAAATATACAGAAGATGAGCAGGCAAAATTTGCCGGTCCATTTATCACCAGCCGCGATGGTGATACCTACAATACCATTGATGAACTGGATAAGGAAATTGTAGTAATGCTCGATAAACTTAAAGTGGGCGAATATTCCCAGCCAGTTTCATTCACCGATGAACGTGGTAAGAAAGGTGTGAGAATTTTGTATCTCAAATCCAAATCTGAACCACATATACTTAATCTGAAAGACGATTATAATAAAGTTGCACAGTCTGCACTTGAAGAAAAAAAATACAAGGCGCTTGAAAGATGGCTGAACGCGAACATTCCAACGTATTATATTATGATCGATGAAGAAGGTGGTGAATGTCCGCAAATGAAAAAATGGATCGATGCAGAGAAAGACTACGCTGTAGTTGATTGATCTGTTTCACTAAAGGCTTTTCCTTATTTATATTAAATAGACATAAAAAAAGCGTTTTATCTAACTAATGTCATTTACCTTAGTTTGAGTACGTCTCGTGTAAGACCATATCCACCAAATTTTTACCCGGGAAACCATACCTACTCCATCCTCTTTTGATAAACATATGCGGCGTTAGCCGCAAAGGAACTTATTCACTCTTTGAAAGTCCTGGCCCAACCATTGCTGGGACTTTTCCTTTTTGCCTGTTAATTCATGTTACCGCTAACTTCTAATTCGTTTACCTTTGCGCCTTCACATGAGCGACGCAATAAAACACGAATGCGGACTTGCTTTTTTAAGGTTGCGCAAGCCCTTTTCTCACTACCAGCAACAATATGGTTCCGTTTTATGGGGGCTGAATAAGCTATACCTGTTGATGGAAAAACAACACAACCGTGGCCAGGATGGCGCAGGTGTTGCCACTGTAAAATTGAATGTTGAGCCAGGATATCCTTTTCTTTCCAGGATGCGCAGCAGCCAGAGCCAGCCGATCGCTGATATTTTTAAACAGATAGGAGAAGAATTTAAAGAACTCCAGAAATTCAATCCGGAAATTGGCAATTACCCTGGTCTTATGAAAGGTCATCTTTCCTTTCTTGGTGAATTGCTGCTCGGTCATTTGCGCTATGGAACGCAGGGCAAAAACAATGTCGACTTCTGTCATCCATTTATAAAAAGACATACCATACCCGCACGGAACCTCGCACTTGCAGGCAACTTCAATCTGGTGAACACCGATGAGCTGTTTGAACTGGTAAATATGGACCCGGGCGTTTTTCAAAAGCAAAGTGACCTGGCTGCAATGATGGAAGTGATCTACCATTTCCTTGTGAAAGCCGATGAAACAAATCCCGGTGATATTGACATGATCGGAGTATTAAAAAAGGCCGTGGCCTTATTTGATGGCGGGTTTCATGTTGGTGGAATGACGGGTAACGGGATCAGCTTTGTTTTCCGCGACGCGCATGGCATCAGGCCTTCTTATTATTTTATTAATGATGAAGTTGTGGTGGCAGCTTCTGAAAGAGCTGCGATCAGAACCGCATTTAATTTAGGTGAAAATGAAGTACAGGAATTAATGCCGGGACATGCTCTTGTTGTTAAAGAAAACGGTTCCGTAATCATTGAACAGATCCTTGAACCAAAGGAACGTAAAGCCTGCAGCTTTGAACGCATATATTTTTCTCGCGGCAGTGATGAGAAAATTTATCGTGAAAGACAACGCCTGGGTTATAACCTCAGCCAACAGGTGCTGGAGTCTATAGATTTCGATTTAAAGAACACCATTTTTTCTTTCATTCCCAATACAGCAGAAGTTGCATTTTATGGATTGGTAAAAGGTTGCGAAGACTACCTGAATAAGATCAAGGTTGACAGGATCAGTGCATGGGGAACCGAGGTGGATCCTGAAAAACTCCATGAAATGATCAACCGTAAGGTGCGCATGGAAAAGATCGCGATCAAAGATGTAAAGATGCGCACATTCATTACTGAAGATGTGAACCGGAATGAAATGGTGCAGCACGTTTACGACATCACCTATGGAACGGTCAGAAAAGATATCGATTCCCTTGTCGTAATTGATGATTCCATCGTGCGGGGCACCACACTGCGTGAAAGTATTATTCGCATGCTGTCACGTCTTTCACCAAAACGGATCATCATTGTTTCTTCATCGCCGCAGATTAGGTACCCGGATTGTTATGGCATTGATATGAGTAAGCTGGGCGATTTTATTGCATTTAATGCAGCAGTGAATCTTCTGCAGGAATCCGGCCGGGAGCAGCTTCTGAAAGAATTGTATGACGAGTGTAAGGAACTGCACCGCAACAACCAGTTGCACACTGTGAACGTGGTAAAGCAATTGTACAAATCTTTTTCAAATGAAGAAATCACAAAACAGATCGCGGAACTCATTACGCCACCGGGAATGCACATACCGGTAGATGTGATCTTTCAAACAATAGAATCACTTCATGAAGCTTGTCCAAATAACCTGGGCGACTGGTATTTTACAGGTAACTATCCAACTCCAGGCGGTAATCGTGTAGTCAACACGGCTTTTATAAATTATTATGAAGGAAAGAATACCAGGGGCTATTAACTGTTAGCTGTTTACTGTTCTCCGGTAAAAGTTTTATAGCTTCCAATCAGTCGATGAAATTCAATGTGGGCTTGAAGGATGATGGTTTTTTTAAAACCTAAGCCCCTTATTTGGTTTGGAAAGAGATTCAAATCAATATAGCTTAATTGATTTTTTAATTTTTAAGAATGATCAGAGATTTTCTCTTACCACATTAGGGTGGCTGGAATTTAATTTGTGAGGAAACCTTGATCTATTTTGACACCAGTGCCTGCCGGCGTGAGGCAATTAGCTTAATTAAAAGTGAAGTTTGATTTTTTACCGGACAGCAGTGATTAGCTGTTAGTAATTTTCTCAATTCCATCCTTTCAAATTTTTCAGCTCCCGCGTAAACACCTAAACACCTAAACGACTAAACCCCTAAACCCCTAAACCCCTAAACACCTAAACACCTAACCCCCCAAACCAACTATATTTGCTTCCATGAAAACCCTACTTCTTGTTCGACATGCCAAAAGTAGCTGGGAAGAACCCGGCCTTACGGATTTTGAAAGACCATTAAATGAACGAGGAAAAAAAGATGCACCCGAAATGGCAAAGCGTTTAAAGGATAAGAAACTGGAGATCGATCTTTTTGTTTCCAGCCCGGCAAGACGCGCGCGCCGTACCGCCCGTTGTTTTGCAGAAGCCTATGATGTAAAAAAAGATAAGATCGAACTTGTTGAAGGATTATACATGGCCGACCCATCTGATTTTTTACAGGCGATTACTTCAGCTGATGATAAATGCAAGACCATTGCTTTATTTTCTCACAATCCGGGCATTACAGAATTTGCCAATTCACTTACAAGCGTAAGAACGGATAATATGCCTACCTGCAGTGTATTTGCTGTACAGGCTGAAGTTGAAACCTGGAAAGAATTTGAAAATGCTGAAAAGAAATTCCTGTTTTACGACTATCCAAAAAATCCATTGATGTAATCTGAAGTTGAAATCAGCAGGTTAGTTTAATTCGCAACGATTCCTTCTCATTTACTGGATGCGTTATTGCTTTTTAAAATTCACAAAATATACACCAGCAAATATCAGCAAGCCTGCCAGGATCTTTTCCCATGACAATCTTTCGCCAAGCAGGATCATGGCAATTATAACAGCGAAAACTGGTTGGGTATAGATATAAGTACCAGTTGTGCCGGCGCCTAAATGTCGAATGCCAAAAGCATTAAAAAAATAAGCGAGGAAAGTTCCAAAGAAAACAACGATCATTAACGCCATTATATGTTGGAACTGAAATAAGCTCCAGTTGATCTCCATGGTTTCACCCCAACCAAAAGGCAGAATCATAAAGAAGCCAAATGTAAACACCCAGCGGATCACCTGTAGTGGACTGTAATGTTGCATGAGTGGTTTTACCAGGATAAAGTAGATAGAATAAGAGATCGCATTTATGATGATCAGGATGTCGCCAAGAATGTAATCAGCTCCCTGTCCTCCTTTATCTTTTTGCAGTACAAGAAAGGAAGCACCGCCAATGCCCAGTGCAAGTCCGATTGCTTTGTAAATCGAAAAATGTTCTTTCAATACCCAGATGGCAAACATCGTAACCAGGATCGGCGTCACCAGCATCAGCAGCGAAGCATGGATCGTGGTTGTTAATGTGAGCCCGGTAAGAAAAAGCATTTGATTGATGGCTACGCCGGAAAGTCCGCACAATAGAAATCTTCCCAGGTCTTTTTTGCGAAAACCTGCTGCTGTTTTTCCAAAAAACCACACTGCCCAGAACAACAATAAACTCAATCCAACACGGAGTACATTCAGTCCAATAGGTTTTACAAGTGACGGTGAGATCAGTTTGATCAGGCTGAAGTTGGCAGCAAAAAAAAGATTGGTGGCTAAAACAGCGAGGTGCGCCCTGATAGTTGTTTTCATGGAGATGTTGCTCCTTTGTTCTTTTCTCTTAGTTCTGCTATAAAATTCAGGATTGTGTTTTCAATTTTGTCATCTTCATTCAACACTGGTTGATAATTAAATTGTTTAGCCAGGTCAATGGCTTGTTTCAACCTGAATTTATCCTGCGTAATGCAAAGTGCAAACCTGCTTTTCATTAAATGTTCAGCAAGGTATTCCTGTTCAGGTTGACCAGGCGTTGGAATGAACACAGCTTTAGTTCCTGTTGCATGTATATCCATAATGGTACTGTATCCGCACCGGGCAATGATGAAAGAAGCTGCTGCGATCTTTTTCAAAAGTTCCGCTGCAGGAAGATGATTGTGTACTTCAATATTGTTATGTGTTTTCAGTTGTTGACTTTCACCCGGAATGCCCCGCACGAGTACCACTTTTTCTTTAAATGATTTTAATTCATTCAAACATTTTTCTTCCAGCATGGACCTTTGTGGTTCGGGTCCGGAAAGCAGGATAAGAATATGTTCTGCACTGCTGTGGTTTTTCATTCCGTTAAATCTGGATAATGGACCAAGATAGGTAAGGGGAAGGTCGGGTAATTTTAGCGGGTGAGAGAGCGCACCTGCCAGGTTTTCTTCACCCTCATGATCGGGCACCCAGCAATGACTGAATTTTTGGATGTATTGATAGTTCAGTTCCTGAAGCATTTTTTCTGCTCCAGTTCCAAAAGGTGTTTTGATCAGTAGCTGGTGCGTAATGAAAACCGAGGGCAGTGCTTCATGATACAGGCCATACCGGTTGTCTGAAATTATTCCATGAAATCCATTTTCCTGAGCAGCTATTTTCAGCCAATGATGCTCTTCTTTTATGGCACTGAGGATTTTCGGTACCTGGGCAGCGATCAGGAAAGGCATTTTAAGTTTACTGGCCGAGTAACGAACCCGGTAACCTTTGAGATGCAGAAATGGAAGCTGAGGGAATTCCTGGCGGAGAAGGGATTCAACTTTAAGCTCTCCGGCAAGTGTAACTCGACAATAATGCTTTACCAGTGTTTTTACTAAGGGAATACACCTTGTTGCATGGCCAAGTCCCCAGTCCAGAGGTGCAATAAGTACGTGAGGTGAAAAAATAGATTCCTCCCGGCTCATTTATTTTTTTGATTTTGCCATGTTTGATAATAAATTGGCTGTAAAATAGTTTAATTTAGAAATTCACTCTTATGAAAAGACTTATTTATATGGCATTGTTCTTGACTGCTCTTTCAATAGCGGGTTGCAGTAAAAATTACTATTCCGGAGGAGGAAAAAGCAGTAAGAATTGCGGTTGTCCCGGATCAAAAGGCATTTAAATATTCTTTGCAATGAAAAACTACAACAGGGATTTGCTTTTGCTTTACAATATTGATGTTTACAGCGAAGATCTGTTACAACACCAGGTTGAATGTTTACATCAACTCCTTGGTAATGTAGAATCTAACGAAGCGTTCTGCAAAGCACATGAATTAGCTATAAGATCTAAGATCACCAACAAACCAAAAAAGATCCTGAAGTCTATTGACCATCCCCAGTTGAAACCTTTTCATTTTCTTATTAATAAAAACTGATCATTGCAGTTGTGACAATGCTTTTTCAAGCTTGAGCAGCATTTCATCAATTTCTTCTTTTTTGCAAGTACCTACACTCAGGCGATACCATGCTGAACTGCGGTCAGCTCCAAAAGCATAAAATGGAACAATAGCCAGACTGGCATGTTGGAGGAGATAAGAAGTAACTTCCGACTGGTTGGCCAACTGCTTTCCCTCCGGTGTGGTTTTACCTTTCAGATCCAGCTTTATGGTAAGATAAATTGCAGCTTCAGGTGATACGGCATCTACGGGGTATCCTTTTTGTTTAAGCGCTTCAAATCCAAGGTATATTCGTTTTAATCGTTCTTCAATTTCATTTTTGAAATTTTCAAGGTATTGAGTGATGGCTTCTTTGTTTTCAAGAAATTTTGTTAGCGCTTTTTGCTCGGCCATCGGTGCCCAGGCACCTACGTGAGAAAGAATGGCTTTCATTTTATTTATGATGGTGGCAGGTCCCATACTCCAACCCACACGAACACCTGTAGCGGCAAACGCTTTGCTGATCGCATCAACAAAAATCGTGTACGGCCGCATTTCCGGGTTTAGGGTTACGGGATCGTAATGTTCAATTCCATTATAGGTCAGGTTCCAGTACATCTGGTCATACATCACATACAATTTCTTCCTGCCTGCTTCCCTGCTGCGGTTCTCTTCCACAACAAGGTCACAGATCTCCTGCAGATTCTCTTTCCTGAAAGTGGTGCCGGTTGGATTTTGAGGGGAGCAGAGCGCCAAAAAAACCGCATCTTTTAAATGAGGCTTCAGGTCTTCCGCCTTAAGCATAAAATTATTTTCTGCCCTGGCTTCCACCACAATATGTTCGCCTTCCACAAAATGCCCATAGTGGTTGTTGTTCCATGAAGGCACTGGATAAATGATCTTGTCCCCTTTATCGCAAATGGCACGGAACAAGCCATAAATCAGGGGACGGCCACCTGAACCGATGAGAATTTCATCTGTTCCGTATTCAAGTCCCTGGAAATCTTTAGCCATTTTGCTGATCGCTTCCCGTAATTCAAGGCTGCCTTCACCTGGTGGATAATTGGTAAACCTGTTTCTGTAGGCTGCCACTATTTCATCTTCAAGCAATTTGGGAATGGGAAAGATTTGCGGGTCAAAATCACCCACCGTATAATTATAAATATGTTCTCCTTTACGAATCCTGTCACGGATCTCACCACCCAATTTTACAATTTCAGATCCTATCAGGGTCTCAGAAAGATGCGATAGCTTCATTGGCCTTCCATTTCAGCAAATGTAAAGGATTGATCTGCATTTGCTCTTCTGGATCGTAAATTCAGGGCCATGGTTTCGTGTAAAGGGATTGTAAAAAGAAGCTTTTGTACCTAATGATCAAAAAACCTCCATCAGCCTGGAGACTTTTTGATGGGTAAGCTTTCCTTTTTGATTCTTTGAAAATTTTAAACAATCCTATTTTTCTTTATGGAATGTTAATGGCGATTGATCTAACCACAAATCAATTTTATGAGAATCTTATTTATTGGAACGCTTTTATTTGCCATTACATTTTATGCATTTGCACAAACAACAACACCGGTGAAGGCTGAAGAGGAAAAAAAACAATTTCAAAGTCCGCCAATTCCACCATCACCTCCTGCTCCCCCGGAACCGCCCTTGCCTCCGGCGCCCCCTTCACCTGACTTGCCAAAATTACCTCCTGCTCCTCCAGTGCCAAAATTACCACCGCCGCCTCCGGCAGATGGAGAAGTAGAATAACAGCACTATAAAAAAAGACGTTGAGCGATTTGATTAAGATCGCTCAACGTCTAAACTTTTATACCAGCCAATCACCTTTATCCTCTTGCTGTCAGCCTACCTACCTGTTTACCACCGGTAGTTAGAATTTTTCCGCCCCTGTCTACAAGTAATTGGGTCCTGTTATCATGTATAATGTAAGGAAATTGTTTACTGTTTGAGTTCGATAATTTTCCGATAATACTTAGCTGGTTATTCACCACCCGAACCAGGTTATATTGCGTGGTTACATAATAATGCTTATTGGGATCTGAATGAAAACGCACGACGCCAAGTATATTTCGTGATGCGATGGCAGCACCGGAAGTTCTTGTGGCAGGTTGCTGTCTTTGCGCCTTTGGTTGATGGTTTGGTTTAGCACTTGCTACGCTACCCCCGGATTGTTGGTGCGCCTGTTCCCAACCTTTTTGAATGGCAACCAGCCTGTCCTGCTGACCGGGATGTGTTCTTGATGCCCTTTCTCCCGAAGCCAGTTTCATGGCTACCTGTGCTTCACCAAGTGAGGCGCCCATTTTTCTCAATACAAATCCCGAGAATTCATCTGCTTCAAGTTCAAGTTTTTGCTGGCTACCCGTATTGCCAATTGTATGTCCATTCAGGTGATGGCCAATTTCATGGGCAAGCACACTCACGGCCGCCCACCTGGTGCCGGTAGCCCTGATCAAACGGTCTATAAAATTGGGATTGTATAGAATATATCTTTTGCCTCCATAAACCACCGCTGCAGCATTCGGTACATTGGCGGCCATGATCTCGAAGTTGGGTTTCAATCCCATCACCTCAATGATCTCCTGCCCGATCTGCTTGCCTTCTGCGGCTGCAATGTTACTGGCCTGTGCCTTCCATGACTTTACTGCATCATGTTGTCCGATTCTGGTTCCCTGCCCAATTACATTTCCTGCAAACAGAAGGGACAGAAAGAAAAGCAGTATTTTATTTTTCATATCAGATTCCTTTTATTTCAACGCGGCAATGGCAGGAATGATGCCGTCTATTGTTAAGCTTTGCATCATAAATTCTTATTAACAGGCAGTTAGATTAAATAAGGTTAATGCTTCGGCCAGCAAAATGAAACAGGCATAAAAAAAGCCCCGGATATCCAGGGCTTAGGTCAAACAAAGATTTTTATTTTAAAAAGTTTTCTTCACACCTCCGGGCACATTGGCATTTTCGGGATAAAGAACCGCTTTCACATATTTGTTCATTGCAAGAAATTTCTTTGCTGCTTTTTGAACATCTTCAGCAGTAAGCGCATCAACTTTCTTTTCATAATCCAGTATGTTTTCCGGATCATTTCCATCAATAAAAGATTGAGATAAATGCGTTAGCCAGAAATCATTATCCTGTACTTTAGTCCTGTATTGTTTTTTCCAGGTTTCTTTTACTTTTTCCAGGTCGGTTTTGCTAATTCCTTTTTCTTGTGCATCCTTAATAATATTCATCAATGCAGCAGAAAGTTTTTCAACACTTTCAGGTCCTGTTGGAATATTTGCAGAAACCGTATAATGAACATAAGGACGTCTTTGAATTGAACCACTCAATCCGCCACTGTACATACCACCCAGGTCTTCTCTGAGCGTTTCAATGATCTTAATATTCAGCACTTCAAGTAGTGCTTTAAATGCCAGGTTTTCCTGGGGATTATAAGCTGTTTCACCTGACCAGAAATAAGTAATGAAACTTTTTTCTTCTTTTCCTTTTTTAATATTTGCTTCCACTACACCGTTGACAGGGCGGATGCCATTGTCTTTAAATTTATTTTCTACAGGTGTTGATGGGAGGGACCCAAGATATTTTTCAAGAAGCGGTTTCATTTTTTGAACATCCAGGTTGCCAACAAAAGTGAAATGCATGCCATGGGCATTCCCAAAAATCTTTTTATAAATTTCAAGTGATTTGTTAAGATCAAGGTTATTGAATTCTTCTTCTGTTGGAACTGCTGTCATCCATGGGTTGTTGTTGTAAATAATCTTAACCAGCGTATCCTGGTAAAACACCTGTGGATTGCCTTTTATAAATTGCAGCATGCCTTTATTCTTTGTTACCATGGATTTGAACAGCGTTTCATCCTTCCGCGGGGCATTAAAATAAAGGTTGATCAGTTGAAGAAAGGTTTCAAAATCTTTCACACTGCTGCTGCCCTGGATACCTTCTTCATGTTCATTGATATAAGGCATGGCCTCAGCTGTTTTTCCTGAAAGATATTTTTCAAGATCAGTGGGCGACATATCTTTCACACCCATCTCCTGTACGATCTGTGCTGCATATTTTGCATTGTCTTTATCTGCAAGTTCAAACTTGTGATAACCGCCCTGGCGCCATGCATCCATCAATACCTGGTCGTTCTTAAATGCAGTGGGTTTCAATGTTACTGTTACTCCATTACTTAAAGTAAGGGTTACAGTTTCAAGTTTTTCGTTTTTGGTTTCTTTAATGATTTTTCCTGATGCAGGTCCGCCTTCCATCAGGTTGGAAGCCACAGCTTTTTCTTCGTAAGGCTTTACTGTTTGCTTTGCTGCTGCGATCATATCGGAAAGCAGTTGGGATTCAGAAGGCAGTTCCGATTTTTTAGCTCCAGGTCCCAGCAACATGGCAAAAGCCTTGTCTGTTCCTGGTAATGACTTGGCGTATGCATTGATTTCTGCAACGGTGATCTTGGGTAGTTCCTGTTGAATGAATTTATACCTGTTTTCAATTCCTGGAACCGGGTTGCCCTGCAGGAAATGATTCAGGTAACCTTGTACTATTTGTGCAGATTGTGATTTTTCCCTTTCATTGTAAGCGCGTTCAGCACTATTGAGCATGGTAGCTTTTGCTCTTTCGATTTCGCCAGCAAGAAATCCGAATTTTCTTACGCGTTCGGCTTCAGCAATCAATGCATCCATTGCTTCTTTTGCTGTATTTTTCCCCATGATGGCTGCAAAGAAAAATGCATCATAACCTCTGATAAAAGATTCCTTTCCTGCAAATCCCATTACAAAAGGAGGTTGTTCGGTTTTGGTCAGTTCCTGAAGTCTTTGATTGATCAGGGAGTTTGCCAGTTCTTCAACAAGCTGTTCCCTGTAATCTTTCCAGGTAACCATTTTTTTTGCTGGACGGATAGAACTGACCAGTTGCAGCATGGTGGTTGGGTTCTCATCATCTGTAATCACAACAGCCTCAGGTTTCAGTCTTTGTTTAATTGGAATGATCGCAGGACGCGCTTTTGCATTGGCCGGGTTCTTATACGATCCAAAATGTTTGCGGATCTTTTGTTCCATTTCAGCAGGATCAATATCACCCACTACAATTACCGCCATCTGGTTGGGACGATACCATTGTTTATAAAAACGCTCGAGCGTAGCGTAGGAAAAATGCTGCAACACCGAATCATTCCCAATCGGGAGGCGTTCCGCATATTTAGATCCATTGAATAATTTCGGAAAATACTGGCGCATCATACGCTGGCCTGCACCTTTGCTTAAACGGGATTCTTCAAGAACAACTCCACGTTCCTTATCAATTTCTGATTTGTCCAGCAGGTTATTAAATGCCCAGTCTTCCAGCACCAGGAAACCTTTATTCACCACATCAGGATCTTCTGTAGATAATGGAAGAATATACACTGTTTCATCAAAACCGGTATAGGCATTCAGGTCGGCACCAAATTTCACACCTACTTTTTGCAGATAGTTCACCAGTTCATTCTTTGGGAAATTTTTTGATCCGTTAAAGTTCATGTGCTCCATGAAATGCGCCAGTCCACGCTGGTCCTGGTCTTCCAGGATCGAACCCGCATTGACTGCAAGACGGAGTTCTACTTTTTTTTCAGGCCTTACATTCTTGCGGATGTAATAGGTAAGTCCATTGGAAAGCTTGCCAATTTTTACATTGGGATCCATAGGAATGGCCTGGCTAAGATTTATTTGTGAGAAAACCGGGGAGCCCGACATAAAGGACAGCACCACTACTAAGGGTAATAAAAGCATTCTTTTCATAAACAGGAATTGTGGGTGGTAAATATAGAAGAAAAGACTTATTGATTCAGGTGAAATCAACATAAATTTTCAGGATTTTGACCTGCGGTCTTTTTGATGTTGATCCGGCCTAATCCTTACTCCCTAAGGCTTATATGAAATCATTTCTTAGGGCAACCTGTATTTTTTAGCCCGGTTTTCACCTATAATTATGCAGAAAAAAAGCAGCTTTTGCAGATCTTTCTCACTGTGAAAACCCTTTATGCCTGAAATACTTTTAACCCCTCAATCGGCCATATTGAAACGGGTAAAGCTGAAAACCGGTAAACAGAGTAGGCAAAAAATTATTTGTATGAGAAAGTTGCTGATGATTTGTGTGTTTGGGATACAATCAATATTAAATGCACAACCACTTCCGGGTTTTGATCTTACTGCCAATTTTGAAAAGATGGCTGCTTCCAGGGATCTGCGCCTGCTGGGTGAATGGCATAATGAATACCTCGATCATGTATTTTTTAGTCTGCAAAACCGACAGTTTTGTTTACAGCAGGAAGATTTTTATAAAAGGTTTAATGAGATCAGCTATGGGTTTTTCTATGAAAAAGGTATGCTGTTGCAGCAGGGCATTCTCCAGGATAATGACCTGAGTGCTTATGTATCTTCGATTTATTCTTTCTCCATGTGCAGGACGGATTTGGGTGCACTTTCTGTTCAGTTGCTGTGCAGGCTTGAATCCCTCCTTGACCAATACGGCCATCAAAACCTTAGCCCCGATGAATTAGAGGTGAAAGTGGAAAGCATGGTGGAAGAAGCATTTAAAATTGAAATGGAAACCGAACGGATTGCGGTACAGGCCACACTTGTTATTGCCACACATTCCTTACGATATTGGGAAGCCCGTGCTTTGAAATACAGGGAAGCTCTTGGTAATCTTTGCCAGTTTTCAAAAACAGCACGACTGGCTTATTCAGGAGCCCATTTACCTTCTGTGTTTCAATTAAATTTCACGATGCCCATCCTTCCTGGTAACGATGAAACCGAAGGATTTTATAAGGAAACAAATGATCTGTTTGAAGAAATTCCGGTAAATTTTTACGACCGGTCGGGTATGATTGTGCGGTTGGTAATATCAGACGCTATTGGTGGATTACAGGGCGCTATATTTGGTGGGCTGGGAGGCCCGTTAGGTGCTTTTGCAGGGGCACTACTGGGTGCCGGCAGCAGGTCGGTGATCAGGGGATTATTCTATGGATTTACAGGCTTGTGAAAAATATTAGGGACCGCAAAAATTATGGAGGGGAAACAAACCATATTAAAAAAGATCATTCGGAACAGGATCAGAACTTATGTATTTGTGCTGCTGGTATCTTTTATGGTAACAGCTATCGTTTGCTTACTTGCCGGCGTTCATCCGGAACAAGCATGGGTGGAAGCCGGCCTCACACTCGTTATGGTACCATTATTTGCGGAAGCTTTGATCGCCTATGGAAAAAGAAAGCAAAACGCAGACGAAAAGCAATAGGTTATTGCTTTTCCTGATCTTTATTATACCCTGCTTCTGCCTGTTTTGCTTTTTGAAAATCCAGTACAACTCCATTGATACAATATCTTAGACCAGTTGGAGGCGGGCCGTCTTCAAACACATGGCCCAGATGCGATTTACAGCGGCCGCACATAACTTCAGTCCTTTTCATTCCATGGGTATTATCGGGGGTAGAAATGATGCTGCTCTTACTCACAGGCTGGTAAAATGAAGGCCATCCGCAACCGCTTTCAAATTTCGTATCGCTGACAAATAAACCATTTCCGCAAACTGCACAATAGTAGGTGCCTTTATCTTTTATATGCTCCAGCGGACTGCTCCAGGGTCTTTCTGTGCCTTTTTGACGCGCCACCTGGTACACTTCCGGCGAAAGAATTTTTTTCCATTCTTCCTCGCTTAAGTTCACCTTATTGGTGTCTGTTGTGGAATAAACAGGGTTGTTTTTATTTGTAGAATCCATTGTTGAAGTTTTATTATGCTGCGAATAACTGCAAAATTGCATGCAAAGAGCCAGTGGTAGGAATAAAAAGATTTTCATTTGTGTAAATTTAATCAGATGATTCCGCTTAATGCATTCAGAAGTACTTGTTTATCTTATTAAACGACCGGACATGTAAATTAGTTCAGTTTTCATTTCAGCGGCTGCACCACCCGCTGCTTTATTTTTTTTCAGTTATATTTGTTTTTAACGGTTTAGTAAGTGCCTATGTTCAATTTGATCCTGTTTAGCCCTCCAGGGAGCGCAGCGGGAACACAA
>MWWA01000087.1_pt1 | contig 29141 bp, 25 predicted proteins | sample 1047341 | NCBI WGS metagenome assembly MWWA01 (sample SAMN06349978, study PRJNA376086) | soil metagenome | isolation source: MS5-1 sample Antarctic (ecotone) soil | place: Antarctica | collected 2015-01-13
CCCGTGTAGCCCGTAATTTTGATTTAATAAAAAGAAAACAAACAGACTGGCAAACTGCAGTTGAACTTACTGATCAATTAAAAAAATTTGATAAAAAAGATCCGGTAAAATATGATTTTGCATTGTTTGCTTTAGGTGTAGTAGAAAGATTTTAATTATGCCTGCTGAATTTGAACTATATATTCAAAAATTAAATGAAGATCTTTCGCTGAAAGATGATAAGCATTTTAAGTCGCAACTTGAATATTTAGTAAACCAATTAATAGAAAAGGATTTTAGCAGCCTTGTACAAATATTATATAGGATAGATGTCAATGAATTGCAATTGAAAAACCTGCTGCACACAAACCCTGGAACTGATGCTGCCATTTTGATTACTGATTTGATCATTGAAAGGCAGGTTCAAAAAATTGAATTCAGAAAAAAATCCCATTCAAATAGAGATATATCGGATGAAGAAATTTGGTAACTTATATCCAGTTTATCAGAAAAAATAAAAACCTGGTCATGAAAATATTATTTGCAATACTTATTACAATGTGCTTTAATTTTCAATCAAAAGCTCAAAATGAAAAGGTTGACTATGATAAAGCATTAGCTGATTCTTTAGGTGCAGATGATTATGGAATGAAAAGCTATATACTCATCATTTTAAAAACAGGATCTAATATAATAGAAGATAAAGCTGTTACAGACAGCTTGTTCAGGGGACATATGGCAACCATAAATAAATTAGCTAAAGAAGGAAAACTGGTTGTTGCTGGTCCTTTGCAAAAGAATGACAAGACTTATAGGGGTATATATATTTTGAACGTAAAAACTATTGAAGAAGCTAATGAGTTACTGCTTACAGATCCGGCAATAAAAGCTAAAATACTGGACACTGAAATATTTCAATGGTATGGCTCTGCTGCATTACCGGTTTATTTAAAAACACATGATAAGATTCAGAAGAAGAAAATATAATTACTGGATCATTTTATCACGGATTATTTCCATTAACCCAGCTTTATAGCTTTCGCCAATTAGAATTTCAGCCTGTACATTTTTTAATCTTACGATATTGCCTTCAATACCTGTTATTTTATTAACCGGTATTATAAATGATTTATGTACCCTTAAAAATTTATTATTGTGTAATCTTTCTTCCAGTTCCTTCATGCTGGTATAAACCAAAGTTTTTTGTCCGCTTCGATAGATTGCCACATAATTTTTCATTCCTTCTAAATAATCGATATCAGCAAGATTTATTTTTAAGAGCTTTCCCTTGGCTTCTGTTTTTACAAAAATAAAATCATCTGCTTTATCAGAAACTGGTGAAGGAATATCATTGATATCTTTTACCGCTTTTTGAACAGCTGCCAGAAAACGTGGGAACCGAATGGGCTTTAAAAGATAATCAACCACATCAAGTTCATAGCTTTCTAATGCGAACTCGCTATATGCTGTTGTTAAAATTATTTTTACTTTTCCATGAATGGCTTTTATAAAGTCTATACCAGTTAATTCCGGCATTTGCACATCAAGAAAAACAAGATCTATTTTTTGTGTAGTAACTACTTGTAATGCCTCCAAAGGATTTGTAGCTGTTCCTATAAGATTTAACTGCGGGGTTTGCTTAACATAGTGAACTAAAATATCAATAGCATGTTGTTCGTCATCAATAATAAAGCAGTTGATCATAATTTATCAATTGACAATTCTGTAATGTAAAAATCGGAATCCTCTTTTACAATAAACTTGTAATTGTTACCATAGGCAAGATCAAGGCGTTTTTTTATGTTAACTAATCCAATACCGGTGGAAAGTTCTTTTGGTCCTGTTTTTTTCTTATTGCTGCAAAAAAACCAAAGGCTGTCATCGTTAACCTTAATTTTTATGATTATTGGGTTTTCGGCAGTTTTCAGTTCACCATGTTTAAAAGCATTCTCTACTAAAGTAATTAATACAAAAGGTATTATACTAGCGCCATTAATGACGCCTTCCACCTGCAGGTCCACATTTAATTTATTACTAAAACGAAGCTGGTTGATTTTAATAACATTTTTGACATGCTCAATTTCATCTTTAAGTGGCGCTTTACCATCTTTTGCATTGCCTTCACTTAAGGCATATCGCATAATATCACTTAAGGTTAAAATACCTTCTGAAAGTTCCTGCGAGTAGGGTAATGATTTAGCATATAAGAAGTTCAGAGTATTGTGCAAAAAGTGAGGATTTATTTGTGCCTTAAGAAAATTAAAATTTGCATTTGATTTCTCTACTTCCAATTGCATTTTTTGTTCTTCCAAAACTTTGCGCTGCTTTTTTTCATCCGTCAGGTAAGTTAAATATGAAATGAGCAATGAAATGCCTATGTAAAATATGGTTGATAAGGTATATGAAAAGATCAAAAGGCCTGTGGTTAATTGTTCATTGATCTTTTTTGAAGGTGTTAAAAATTTAAAAGATAATAAGTAAAATGCTATTAAGACTAATATTATAATAACAATAAGACGAACATAACTTGTCACCGATTTTTTGTCAGTTATCAGCCTGTAAAATAAATTAAGTGTGAAATAGTAATAAAATAAAATAAAAATGAAATTGATTAATTGGTAAGAAAGGTGTTGCCAGGATAAAAAATCATTTATATCAAAAGGTTGATCTTTTAATGGTGCCAAAGAAGCAGCTGCAATTCCAAGTGCGCCAAATACTAAGTATACACCAAGCAGTACCCAAAATACTTTCCAAAATGCAAAACGCTTTGCTGTATTCATCTTCACTATAATTTTAATAATAAGGCTGGTTTACCAACCTTATCTTTAATTATTACTGATTAATCCCTATTCCGCCACCACTTTGTGTACGCTTGCTTTCTTCCTCAGCACCTGTAGCTCTCTGGCGGGCCGCTTTTACCTGGGCACTGCCAAAACGGTAAGTAAAGTTTAATTTAAATTGCTGGCTTTCCCAACGCGATGTTACTCTTGTAGTTTGTCCTGCAAAATCCATCATGCCATTAAATTTTAAGCTATTAAAGATGTCACTATATGATGCCTTAATAGTTCCTTTACCCTTGAACAATTGTTTTTGCATCCCTGCATCTACACCCCATATTGTTTTGGAACGAAAGGCACCCTGCCAAATTGTGGGAGCATTATAAAAACCGGTTAATTCAGCTGTCCATGTTTTTGTTTTTCCAAATTTGAAACTATTCTGAGAATATATACTGAGAGCAAAAGCATTAAGGTCAATTTCTCTGCCTGAACCAAAATCAGCCTGATATTGAGAATAGTGGGTATTCATATTAATAAATGATGTAAATGTTTTGTACATGAATGGATAGCTTACATTAAGACTTACTATATCCTGAGTTGCCAGATTTTGTTTTGATATAAAAGATTTAGATTTTTCTGCAGTATCAATCAGCTGTGTAAACATGTTTTTTACATGACTATAATTTAATGTTGTATTAAGCTTGTACTTATATGTATAAGTAGCACCAAAGCTGTTTGTATACTGTGGTCTTAAGTCGGTATTGCCTTTTTGAAAAGTATATTCATCCAGCTTAAATTCAAATGGGTTCAAATCCTGGTATGCCGGGCGGTCAATTCTTCTGCTGTAAGTAAAATTCCATTGTTTCATTGGATTTTTGTTAAATGTAATTGCAGCACTTGGGAAAAGATCAACATAACTTCTTTTGAAACCTGATATAGAATTTTCATAGTCACTTCCATTAAATTTTAAACCTGTAGATTTTCCTTCAGATACAGTATGTTCAACTCTTAACCCTGCCTGAACCATAAACCCTGTAAATGGACGGTTGTAATTTGCATACGCGGCATTAATATTTTCATTGTATTTGAAATGATTGCTGCGATCCTTATCTAATTCCCTGCCTGTAGAAAGTAAATTATAACGACCAAAATCATTGTCTGTATTGATGTATGCTATTTTTCCGCCTACACCCAATTTGCCTTTTCCTAACCCTTGTTCATAATCACCTTTAACTGAGGAAATATGAATTTTTGTAGGTGATATCATTTGATAATTAATTGAATTCAGCAATTGACCAGATGGTGAAAAATAATCATTAGGCTGTAGTTGGTCAGTATTAATGTCATAATAACCATAATCTGCATTAAGATTTAAACTTTTGCCTTTTGCTGAATTAAAGCTGTAGTTCAGGTTTACAGTTGAATTGTTTCTTTTCATATCACTCCGGTTATTGGCTTCCAATATCCGGTCTACAACATTGGTTGGTTTATATGAAATTGGGGTGCGACTATTATTTTCTATATCCATAGTAGAAAAACTTCCGGTTAATATAGCGCCAATGGTAGATTGTTTATTAATAAAATAATCAATACCTGTTTTAAAATTGTGACTTTGTACGTCTGCAATAATTATTGCTTCCTGGTCAAATAAAGTATCTAAAACAACCCTGTTTAAACTCATCCTGCTTCGGTTCTTGCTATTATTAAAATTGTAATTGCCAAAAATGTTTATTTTATTGTTGCGATGATTAAGTGAAACTCCGGAATTATATTTTGGATACACTCCCATATTAAATCCGGCAGAAACAGATCCATTAGTACCAAAAGCTTTGTTCTTCTTTAGTTTAATATTTATGATACCAGCGTTGCCGGCAGCTTCATAACGTGCCGATGGATTGGTGATAATTTCTATAGCCTCTATTTCTGTAGATTGCATTGTTTTCAAATATTGAGCTAAATCCTGACCTGCTAAGGGTGTGGGGCGACCATCAATATAAACCTGCACACCATTTTTACCACTTACACTAAGATTATCATCTTTATCAACTAATACACCCGGAGATTTACGTAATAATTCCAATGCATCAGAACCTGTGGCATTAATAGTGCCTTCAACATTAACTATCATTTTATCGGCTTTCACTTCTATAATTGGTTTACGTGCAGTTACAGTTACTCCGCTTAAGTTAGAGGTTGCCTTCGTTAGTTGAAGATCTTCAAGTTTAACTACTTCACCATTGACAGTAAATGGTTCTGTTAAGGCGTTAGAATAACCTATATGAGAAGCACTGATCCGATAATTGCCTTCAATGATTTCACTAAAATTGTACAATCCGTCTTCTTTTGTTACAGATAATTTTACCACTGCTGAATCCTTTAATAAACTTATTGTTACTCCTGAAAGCGGAGTTCCATCAGGATCTTTTACCTTACCTGAAATTTGGGCATTTGAAATAAAAAATGCTAAAAAGGTAAACGCGAGTGTAAAAAGACTTCTCATTGCAGAAAATTTAAGCGTGATAATTAAAACACAAACTTAAAATTCTAATAAGCCATTAAATAAAAACTTACACCAAATGGGTTTTCATTAGTATAAATAGGGTTAAATAAAGTATATTTCCTAATGTTATATTTATTTGTAACGGAGTTTTACATAAATAAACTTACTCCTTCTTACGTCTTAAATAAATAATCTCTCCCTTGTCTTCCGTAAAATGAGCAGGTCTAACTGCATCTCCCTGGAATACCTGCCATTGTACAAGGTTATCATTTATAAAAAGCAAGATGCTTTTAATAGTTATATTATCAGAACCATCATCAACTGTAAAATCGAACCAAACCGGTGATTTAGAAAAGTCTGCATTAAAAGAAGTTATTGGCTTTTTTTCCTGTCCGTAAGCCAAAAAGATTTTTGAACTATCTAGAACTTCCAACCTGCCGGTTTTATTATCAGCATCCACAACTTCCCATTTACCAATTAATTTCTGAAAACTTGCAGACTGGGCCAGAACAGATGATTGCAAAAATGCGCATAGCATTAAAATAAATATCCTCATTTTCATAACTCACTCCTCCTATATAATAGGTTCATAACATATGCCAAAAAGAATGTTTTTTCTGCATCAGGCACTATTTTTTTGCTTTAAACCTGTAAAGGGAATTATATGAAAAGAGATGGTGCTATGCAAAGCCTTTGGCAGGTGGGAATGGATGTGTATAATGCAAAAAATATTTCTCTTCCAACAGGTGTAGTAGATGTAGTAATAGTAGGTGGAGGTATTACAGGAGTAACAACGGCTTTATTACTACAAAAAAGTGGGTTACAATGTGTAGTAGCTGAAGCACATAACTTATGTTTTGGTACAACAGGTGGTACCACTGCACATTTAAATACATTTTTTGATACTTCTTATAATGAAGTAATTAAAGATTTTGGGGAACTTGATGCACAATTAATGGCAGCCTCTGCAAGACAAGCTTTAAATCTTTTTAAACATAATGTAGCAGAATATAATATTGATTGTGGTTATGAAGAAAAAGATGGTTACCTGTACGCACAGGATAAAGAACAATGGGATGAACTTGAAGAAATTTATAAGGCATCCAAAAAGGCAGGTGTGGAGGTAATGTATGCTGATACTATTCCTATTCCTGTTCAATTTACGAAAGCTATAGTTTATAAAGCACAGGCTCAAATTCATCCTTCCAAATATGTTTATGGATTAGCACGTGAATTTGAAAAAGCGGGTGGTGTTATCATGCAAAACTGCACGGTTACTAAAGTTGAGGAAAAAGGAATTTTGGTGGTTGAAACATCTGCCGGGGATATAAAAACAAAGAATGTTATTTATGCTACACATATACCGCCGGGTGTAAATCTCTTACATTTTAGAAACGCTCCCTACCGCAGCTATGCAATGGCAGTAACTTTAGAGGATGATAATTATCCTGACGCACTTGCTTATGATATGTATGACCCTTATCACTACTATAGAACTCAAACTATTGATGGCAAAAAATATTTAATTGTTGGTGGTGAAGATCATAAAACAGGTCACGAAGAAAACACGGACCATTGCTTTACCAGGGTAGAAGCACATGTACGCACACATTATAATATAGATAAAATAGTAAATCAATGGTCTTCACAATACTTTGAACCTTCAGATGGTTTGGCTTATATAGGTCATTTACCAGGCAATCCGGAAAATGTTTATGTAGCAACAGGTTATAGTGGTAATGGAATTACCTATAGTCATATTGCTGCAATTACTTTACGTGATCTTATTGTAAAAGGGGATAGTGATTTTAAAGAAATATATGAACCATCAAGAATAAAGATGGTTGCAGGCTTTGCAAACTTTGTAAAAGAAAATGCAGATGTTGTAAAAGAATTTTTTGCTAAACGTCTGGCAATGGAAAAAATAACTGCCCTGGCAGACCTGGCGCCCGGTGAAGCAAGACTTGTGAAGTATGATGGAAAATCTGTGGCTTTGTATAAAGATGAAAATGGAAAATTTCATGCTGTAAATCCTGTTTGTCCGCACGCTAAATGTTTGGTAGGTTGGAACAATGCAGAAAAAAGCTGGGATTGTCCCTGCCATGGTTCACGCTTTTCTGTTAATGGTGAATTATTAACGGGTCCCGCAAGAAGTGATTTGGAGAGGATTGATATTGGGTAAGGTTTTTAGGGAACGCAGATGACGCAGATGATAGGATTGTTTTAAGATTGAATAAAACCTTTTGTAATAATAACTGTCATCTTTTTAAAATGTCAGCTCAAATCATAAAAATCATATAACTCAGCATTCTCTTGATAGATTTTCAGAAATAGCTGATGACGCAGATGATTAAGATTTAATAGCCTATATTATAATAATTCTGTCATCTTTTAAAATGATCAGCGGAAATCATAATAATCATAAAAATCAGCGTTCTATATTTTCTCAATAAAATCTTTAATTTCCTCCAAAGTACTCCTGTCGTTACTAAGCCTGGGCACTTTATGCTGACCCCCTAATTTTCCTTTACTTCCCAGCCATTTTTCAAAACTGTCAACCGGGACAGAAGTTATAACAGGCATGCGCAGTGCAATATCTTTTGTTCTCTTAGCATCATAGTCGCTATTGATGTTTCTTAATTCAGCATCTAAAACTTTTGTAAACTCATTTATGTTTTCCGGATCTTTATGAAATTCTATCAGCCATTCATGTGCACCGTTTTCTGCATCAGAAAAATATACAGGAGCTGCAGTATAATCTTTTACTGCCGCCCCGGTTTTTTCACAGGCCAGTGCAATGGCTTTATCTGAATTATCAATAATTACTTCTTCACCAAAGGCATTGATATAATGTTTTAACCTGCCGGTTACTTTTACTCGAAAAGGTTCCAGAGAAGTAAATTGTATAGTATCACCAATCAGGTAGCGCCATAAGCCACCATTTGTAGTAATGACCGGCGCATAATTTTTGCCCAACTCTACTTCGTCAAGTTGAAGTGTTTGCGGTTGTTCTTTACCCCATTCATCTGCAGGTAAAAACTCATAAAAAACTCCATGGTCGCACATAAGCAACATGCCTTCTGCAGTAATATCATCCTGGGCAGCAAAAAAACCTTCCGATGCATTATACATTTCAAGGTAATTGATGGGAGCACCAATCAATTTTTCAAAATGTTTTTTATAAGGAACAAAACTGACGCCGCCATGCATGTATAATTCAAGGCTTGGCCATACTTCTATAATAGTTTTCTTACCAGTAATTTCAAGTATTCTTTTTAATAGAACTATTAACCATGTAGGCACACCCGCCATAGAAGTTACATTTTCCTGTATGGTTGACTCTGCAAGTTTTTCAATCTTTGATTCCCATTCATCCATTAGTGCAATAGAAAGATCAGGAGTTCTGATCCAATTACTCCAGAAGGGTGAATTTTGAAGTATCACTGCACTTAAATCACCATAATGAATTTCATCATGCAGTTGATTGATCTGGTGACTGCCTCCAATAACCAATGCTTTTCCGGTCAGCAAGTCACTTTCCGGATGTGAAGCATAGTAAAAACTCAAAACATCTTTTGATGCTTTATAATGGTTGTCCTTTAAACTTTCATCACTGATGGGAATAAACTTACTTCGGTCGCTTGTTGTGCCACTGCTTTTTGCAAACCAGTTGACAGGTGTATTCCATAGCAAATTCTCCTCACCCTGCATCATCCTTTCTATAAATGGTTTCAGATCATCATATTCCAGGATAGGAACCTGCTCTTTATATTGTTGCAACGATAGGATTGCTGAGAATTGATACTTACGCCCGACTTCAGTGTATTGCCCTGCAGCCAACAGATCCTGCCAAACTGCAAATTGAGTGGGGGCAGCATTCTGCATCCATTGTTCAATAGACCATAGTCGTAATCGTGCAAGTCGGGATATGGCGGGGCTGAGTAACTTCATGTGAAGTACAGCAAGATAAAAAGAACCTGCTTATTTGCCGAAAGAATTACAATTATAAATTTTCCGGTAATGCATCCGGATCTATTTCCTGCAAGAGGTAATCTTTTCTTTTAAGCTCAAAGTTGCGCCCAAGGTATAGCTTCTTTACCTGGTCATCCATCGCCAATTCATCTGCCGTACCGTGTTTAAATATTTTTCCTTCAATCAATAAATAAGCTCTGTCGCAAATGGAAAGCGTTTCTGTAACATTATGATCCGTGATTAGAATGCCAATGTTTTTAAATTTCAATTTGGCTACAATGGTCTGAATATCTTCTACGGCTATGGGATCAATACCGGCAAAAGGTTCATCAAGTAAAATAAATTTTGGATCCACTGCAAGTGCGCGGGCAATCTCTGTACGACGCCTTTCACCGCCACTTAATATATCGCCATTGCTTTTTCTAACATGTTGCAGGCGAAATTCATTTAGTAAGGATTCCAGCTTTTCTTTTTGTGCTCTCTTAGACATTTTTGTCATTTCCAGCACAGCCAGTATATTATCTTCTACACTTAATTTTCTAAAAACAGAAGTTTCCTGTGGTAAATATCCAATACCCAATTGCGCTCTTTTATACATGGGTAGTTTTGTAATATTTTCATCATTCAGAAAAACTTCTCCTTGATCTGGTTTTATTAAACCAACCACCATATAAAAAGTAGTTGTTTTACCGGCTCCGTTAGGTCCAAGTAAACCTACTATTTCTCCCTGGTTCACTTCAATGGAAACATGATTCACCACAGTTCTTTTTCCATAGCGTTTTACAAGATCAGAAGTATATATGCGGGTATCCAATATTATGCTTTGGTCAAAAGTAAGGTGAAACCGTGAGTAGACAGGCTTGCAGAACCTTCTTTTGTATTTAGTTAACGCTGTATTATGTTTGCAAACATTTTATGAAAGTTATAGATCATCTTAATAGTGCAAATAAAACCCTTGTTTCATTTGAAATATTACCTCCGTTAAAAGGAAAGGGTATCAATGCCCTGTGGGAGCACCTGGATCCGTTAATTGAATTTAAACCCTCATTTATAAATGTTACCTATCACCGTAGCGAAAGTATGTTCAAAAGAAAGCTGGATGGTACGTTTGATAAAGTGGAAGTACGTAAAAGACCGGGTACAGTTGGAATATGTGCTGCTATCATGAACCGTTATAAAGTAGATGCGGTAGCACATTTAATTTGCGGGGGTTTTAGCAAACAGGAAACTGAGGATGCACTTATTGATCTAAATTTTTTAGGTATTGATAATGTATTAGTACTGCGTGGGGATGCTCCTAAAAATGAAAGCTTTTTTGAACCTGAAGCCGGGGGTCATAAATATGCTATTGATTTATTACAGCAGGTTTTAAATATGAACAATGGCATTTACCTGGAAGAGGATTTAAAAAATGCCGTAAAAACAAATTTTTGCATTGGTGTAGCCGGTTACCCGGAAAAGCATTTTGAATCGCCAAATATGCAAACTGACTTAAGCTTTTTAAAAGCCAAGGTAGATGCAGGTGCTGAGTATATAACAACTCAAATGTTTTTTGATAATAAAAACTACTTTGATTTTGTAAAAGCCTGCCGTGCTTATAATATAAATGTTCCTATAATTCCCGGATTAAAACCCGTTAGTTCACGAAAACAATTAAATGTAATTCCACGTACTTTTCATGTTGATATACCCGAAGAACTTTCAAATGAAATTCTAAAATGTAAAACAGATGCTGACGTGGAAGTTGTAGGTACAGAATGGCTGTTACAACAATCCAAAGAATTAATTGCAGGTGGGGTACCTGTTCTGCATTATTACACTTTAGGGAAACAACACCTGGTGGCTAATGTGGTTAAAGAACTTATTTAACTAAAGAAGCAAGTGCAGCCTGGTTGATTTTTACAGGGTAACGTTTTTTTAAATCTTCCACCCAACGTTTTTCCAATTCGGCCTGGTAATCGTTTATTACCAAACCCTTTGCCTCATCAAAACTGCGTTCATCTCCGGCAGGATGTAATTTTAAAACATAAGCAAAAGTTGCTGTTTTATCTGCATTATTTACCAAAGGTTGTGTTACCACGCCAACTTTCAGAGGTTGGTTGGTTGCTGAAGGGATCTGAGTTAATTCCAGCCTTCCGGAATCAGTAACTACACGCTCCGACTGATCATCAGAAAACTTCTTCCAGTTTGAAGGTTGAAGACTTATTTGTTTTTGTAAACTAGTTGCTGCAGGTTCATCTGAAGTATAAAATAAAATAACATCTGCACTTTCCTTCCAGGTGTATTTTGACCTATTAGCATTGTAAAATTGTTTTAAGGCATTAGTGTCTGCTTGCGCGGGATTCCATACCTTTTCCTGCATGATCTCAAAAAACAAATTGCCTTCTGCAAATTCACTTATTTGTTCTTTGAAAGCAGGATTCAGGTTTTCAATATTTGCTGCATAATAACTCAATGCTGTTTGCTCAATAAATTCATTCCATAATTCATTATATGCATTTACCGCTGTGCTACTTTCATTGATCCTTTTTATCCTGGCAAAATCAATCCATTCTTTAGCGGTGATACTTTTATTATCCAGTACAAAAAGTATGGATTGGCTGGTTAAAGCATTTTTTATTCCAAAAGTTTTATAATCTAATAAACTGTCTGTAAAACGCCATAGATCACTGTTCGTGTAATTTCCTTTTTTAAAGCCACCCATTTTTAGTGCCGATTCTACTAAAGCATCTTTGGCAGTTTGAATTCTGTCGCTTTCTTCTACTTTTTCTTTTAAAGCACTTAAAACTTCTTCAGTTTGTGTGGCAGGGGGAGGTGTAATGCCTAATCTTTTTACAATATGCCAGCCATGAGCAGTTAAAAAAGGTTTTGTTATGCCTCCGTCTTTTGCAATAGATAAAACGGCCTTTTCAAAAACAGGATCAAATTCACCTACACCAAATTCAGGAATTAAACCATTAGATGCTGCTGAGATAACATCGTTACTGAATGCAGTAGCCATGTTTCCAAAATCATCTCCTTTCAATAACCTGTTATAAATTGAATCTGCAAGCTTTTTTGCATCAGCTTTTGCTATATCTGTTGAATCTGATGGAAAAGCAATCAATATTTGGGCAGCTTTTATTTTGCCTACTGCTTTTCTTTCTCCCAAATTTTTAAAAATATGGTAACCATTTACAGAGCGGTGAATTGTTGAAATTTTTCCGGATGGCGTTTTGTAAGCCAGATTTTCTAATTCGTAAGGAAGGCTAAAAGCAGTAATAAATCCCACATTTCCATTATTCCGGGCTACTGAAGGGTCCATTGAATATGCTTTGGCCACCGAGGCAAATGCTTCACCTTTTTGCAGTTTTTGATAGGCTTCTTTTGCTTTATTCAGTGCTATTGTAGTATCTGCTTTTCCATTTTGAATAAATGAAATGAAAATATGCGCCAGCTGAATATCTTTTTTAGATCTATCAAAGGACTCTCTTACCAGTTTATTTACTATTTCTTTATCAGTTAAGTAAGCTGGCATTAGCTGATTTCGTAATCCCTGCAGGTCGTTAATTATTTGCGGAAGGGTATCGAGTCTTCTTTCTTTGGCTTCTTTAATTTTTAATTTAGAAGCAATATAAAGATCAAGGTACCCCTGTAGCTCTTTTGCATTTTTTACAGGATTTATATTATTCTTTTCATAGGCTTTTAAAAACTCCTGGATACTGACAGATTCATTACCTATTGTAAAAAGTGTTTGTGAAGTTGCATTTGCTGCAAAAAGAAGTAAACCAAAAACGGCAAGGGAAAATTTTTTCATGGATGAATAATTAGTTTTGATTGCGAGTTCTCAGAAGTAAAATTTCATCTATTTGTTCTTCTGTAACTTTTTTAGCTATAATTCTTTTATCCTTATCTAAAAGATATAAGGTAGGAAAACTCTGCACATCATATAATTGGGAATAACTTGGAATCCCCGAATCTACTCTTGTTTTTTCATCGCCTTTAGAATAATAAACATGCATCCAACCTTTTTTTAAATCATGCTGTTCAATAAATTCTGTCCAGTCTTTTTTACTGCCATCAGTTTCTTTAGCCATGGCAAAAGGTTGTAATCCCATTGCCTTCCATTTTGCATGGTAAAGGCTGTCTAATCGCGGTAACACTTCTTTACAATGTCCGCAACGCGGATCCCAAATTACCACAAGCGTATATGGTGATGAGATACTGTAAATATTATTTTTCTTTCCATCAAGATTTGGTAATTCAATATCGGCTGCGGGTTTTCCAAAAATATTTGCCATCAGGCTGTACGCCCTGTCTGTAATGGTTTTTTTACCGGCTTCAGTTAACCAGCTATAATTTTTCTGGGCAAAATATTTTTCAAATAAGTGAACAAAAACAGCATCTTCCCACATATATTTTTGGTTCAGGTACCTGTTTACAAATTTTAATAAAAGAAACTTTTGCATTTCTTCATTAACAGATGCATAGCCAAGCATGTGGTCAATTTCTTTAATAACAGAATCGGGCGAAGGATAAACTAATTGCTCATAATATTTATCAATCCTGCTTTCAAAAAATGGAGTTCGCATCAGTCTTTCATCCCAAAAATTTACTCCGTTCCAAAAATTGTTTTTATAAAATCTGTACGCAAATGTTGAATCTGATGGATCAGGGTTAGCTGGTACTTCAGGGTCACGCATAGCTTTTAATAAAGCAGCTAAAATTCCAGTTGCATCTTTATTAATAATATCTAATCTGTATTGACGGATAGATTTATTGAGATTTTCAATTTCAGCGTTTATGCTTACAGAGTCTGCCGGGTTTGCAGAACGTTTTTTATATAATGCATCTACAGCAGTACCATTCTTCATCATAAAATCCTGGTAAGCCCGAAACTGCTCATTTTCGGGTGAATTGATAAAATCAATTTTACGATCAACCGTTGCAGAATCGGCAATAACAGAAAACTTTTGGTTTTTATCTACCAGAATTTCAAAATGTCTGGATTTATCGGGGAAGCCTACCAGATAAATACCACCACCCAATTTTTTAGTTCCTTTAAAAACACCCTCACTTTTATCATTTAGTTTAACCGAATCTATAATAGGAAGTTGTTTCCCCTGGTAATGACCCAGGTAAATGAATTCGTTTTTGAAAGGTTTTAAAGTAACTTTTATTTCATAACCTTCCTGGGCAAATAAAGAAGTGGAAGTGATAAGAAAGAAGAGGACGGCAATGGGCTTCATAAGAATCTAATAAACAGTAAAAATATCTAAAATGCAATGGCCAATGGTTAAAGAGTTGTAAAACAGTAACAGCCGGCTACCATCCTGCATAAGGAAAGGACGTACTTTTACCCGCCGTGAGAAGAAAACAACATAAAAACCTGGAAAAAATTTTAGTAGAAGACTATGCAGCTGAAGGAAAATCGCTTGCAAGGCAGGATGGTAAAGTAATATTTATTGAAAATGTGGTACCCGGCGATGTGGTTGATGTACGCCTGTCAAAAAACAAAAAAGACTGGGCAGAAGGGCATCCATTATTTTTTCACTCCTACTCAAGTGAGCGTGTTGAGCCTTTTTGCCAGCATTTTGGTGTGTGTGGTGGTTGCCAGTGGCAAATGTTGCCCTACGAAAAGCAATTACAGTACAAGCAGCAACAGGTTTATGATAACCTTAAAAGAATTGGTAAGGTTTTATTGCCCGAACTTTCACCCATTGCAGGTGCTGATCAAACACGCTTTTACAGAAACAAACTTGAATATACTTTTAGTACAAAACAATTTTTACCTGCCGGAAGTTTTAATAAAGAGGATAAAGAACAAACTTTTAAGAATGTAGTTGGATTTCATGCCAAAGGTTTTTTTGATAAAATAGTGGATATTCAAAAATGCTGGTTACAGGAAGATCTCACCAATTCTATCAGGAACAGCGTTCGTCAATTTGCTTATGAAAATAACGTTTCCTTTTATGATATAAGAGAGCACAAAGGTGTTTTAAGAACTATGCAGGTAAGAATAGGTACAACCGGCGAAGTAATGGTAAATCTTGTTTTTGGAGATAATGCATCGAAAGCAACGGATAAAATTCTCAACTTTATCAGTGATAGTTTTCCGCAAATAACCAGTCTTTTGTATACCGTCAATTTAAAGAAAAATGATTCTATGCACGACCTGCAACCGCAGTTGTTCAAGGGTAAAGATCATATCCTTGAAAAGCTGACAACCGGAGTTGAAGGCGATGAATATTTATTTAAGATCGGACCAAAATCTTTTTTTCAAACCAACACTTACCAGGCCGAAAAGCTTTATAGAATAACAAAACATTTTGCAGAACTGGATGGATCACAAATATTATACGATCTATATTGCGGAACCGGAAGCATTGGAATATTTTGCAGCAGTGGAGCCGGTAAAATAATTGGCGTTGATGTTATTGAAGCTGCAATAGAGGATGCTAAAGAAAATGCAAAGATCAATCATATCGATCATGCGCAATTCTTTGCCGGTGATGTATTAGAAGTTTGTAATGATGCTTTTTTTGAAGCTCATGGTAAACCAGATGTAATTATTACCGATCCGCCTCGGGCGGGAATGCATGAAAAATTGGTTCAGAAAATTCTTGACATGCAGTCGCCTGTTGTAGTTTATGTAAGTTGTAATCCGGCTACACAGGCAAGAGACTTACATTTGCTTGATGAGAAATATAGTGTTACAAAAGTGCAGCCGGTAGACATGTTTCCTCATACACATCACATTGAAAACATTGTGCAGCTGAAATTAAAATAGATTGAATGGCAGAATTTAAATTCACAAGACCGAATAGTTTTCCTCCTATTGTAAAAAACCTGATCATCATAAATGTTTTGGTTTTTTTGGGACAACTTTCTTTAACACAGTTTCAGTTTACAGAAAGAATAATGTTGTATCCTGTAAAACATCCTGAGTTTGCACCTTACCAGGTTGCTACTCATATGTTTGCCCATGCACCAAATATGCTCTTTCATATTTTGTTCAACATGTTTGCGCTTTGGATGTTTGGGCGGGTATTGGAAAATGTATGGGGACCAAAACGGTTTCTTTTATTTTACCTTGCTTGCGGGGTGGGAGCAGCTTTTGCTCACCTGGCAGTTCAATATATTACATGGGAGCAAATGGAAGCGGCTTATGCTGCCGGTAACCTGGCTAAAGCGCAAAGTTATGCTGCCTCCTTAGGTCCGGCCCTTGGGGCTTCCGGGGCTGTAATGGGTATTTTCGCAGCCTTTGCATATTTATTTCCAAATACAGAACTCTTTCTTATGTTTATTCCATTTCCTATAAAGGCAAAATGGCTGGTTTTGGGTCTGGCAGCATTTGATCTTTTGGGGGGTGTCGCTAAATTTAGTACAGGAATAGCCCATTTTGCCCACCTGGGTGGGGCGGTCACCGGGTTTATTATTGTGTTAATTTGGAATAAATCCAGCCGCAGAAGATTTTATTAGCATTTATGGTTTTGTAATTTTAGTGAACCTATGAGTTATTACCAACAAAGAAACAGGAACAGGTTAGGCATAGGACAGGATGGGAATGCCTTAACTATGCTTATTGCAATTATACTGGTTGCTTTTGTTTTATTAGCATTTATAAAGGTTATCTATTATTTCACCTACGGCACACAGGGCTTGGAAATTTATCAAAATCAAATTTTGAGTTGGGTATCCCTTCCGGCTCATTTACCTACATTTTTTACAAGACCATGGACATTGATTACTCATTTTTTTGTTCATGACGGTGTATGGCATCTTATAGCCAACCTTATATGGTTGTGGGCATTTGGTCATATTCTGCAAAGCCTTTCAGGTAACAGTAAAATCATTCCCATTTTTTTATACGGAGCTTTTGCAGGGGCTTTTATGTACATGCTTTCTTACAACCTTATTCCTGCTTTAAAAGAATATCTTTTGGTTTCAACAGCTGTTGGTGCTTCTGCCGGTATTATGGCTATAGCTATTGCTACTACTATGATGGCACCGGGTTACCGCATTTTTCCTATGTTAAATGGCGGCATTCCATTGTGGGTCATCACCATGATTTTTGTAATTATTGACCTGGCTACTATACCTTACAATAACCCTGGTGGACACATTGCGCATTTAGCAGGTGCCGGTATGGGTGCATTATTTGCTTTTCAATGGCGCCGTGGTAACGACTGGTCATTATGGATAAATAATTTTTTTGAGTGGGTAAATAACCTTTTTAATCCTGATAAACCCAAAAGAGCAAAAGTTATTAAAAGCCAGCTTTTCTATAAAGGCAATACTCCTCCTTATAAAAAAACTTCCGGCATCACACAGCAACGTATAGACGATATTTTAGATAAAATCAATCAAAAGGGATATGAGACATTGACACAGGAGGAGAAAGATATTTTGAAGCGTGCAAGTAAGGAAGATTTGTAAATTGCACTAATGGCTATAAAACTAAGGCTGCTTACAAAGAGGATCTTTATTTTCTTTAATATTCTTGCTGCGGTAGTTTTTCTTCTCGCCTGTTTAGCTCCTTACCTTAATCCAAAAGACTGGTGGTACTTTCAATTACTTGGATTAGGCTTCGCAGTAGTTTTTATCATGATGGTGCTCTTTTTTATCTTCTGGTTATTCTTTAAACCCCGTTACATCTTTATTTCACTTATACCACTTTTAATTGGCTGGAAAAGCATTTCGGTTCTTTTTGCCTTTAACTCCCCTGCAAGATTTAATTATAATAAGCCCGATGATGTTTTGAGAGTGATTAGCTGGAATGTTGCCAGGTTTGTAGAATGGAAAAGAAATAACAATAAGGGAAGCCAGACACGGTTAAAAATGATGGACCTGATAAAAGATCAAAATGCAGATGTAGTTTGTTTGCAGGAATTTTTTCATTCAACTGATTCTGTATACCATGATAATCTTAACTATGTAATGGGCAATTTAGGATATCCTTATTTTTATTACTCCTGGGATGATGATGGTGACAGGCAATGGGTGGGTCAGGCTATCTTTTCCCGGCATCCTATTATAGATAGTGGTATGATACGGTACCCGCGTCCAGGTATGCCCGAAGCACTTATTCATGCCGATGTTGTTTTTAATAATGATACAGTACGTTTTTATACTACACACCTGCAATCAGTAAAATTTGGAAAAGAAGAATACAGAAGCCTGGAAAAAATAAGAAACAGGGAGGACAGTATCCTTCAAAGCTCCAGAAATGTATTTTCTAAATTAAAGAGAGGCTTCCAGTTAAGGGCTCAGCAGGCAGATATTGCAAAAGAAATTACAACTAACAGCCCGTATCCATTCATATTTACCGGCGATTTAAATGATGTTCCTAATTCCTATACTTATTTTACTATAAGGGGTTTAAATACACAGGATGCATTTTTGAAAAAAGGCTTTGGTATTGGCAGAACTTATTCAGCACTTTCACCCACATTGCGCATTGATTATATTTTGCCTACACGTGAATTTTCGGTTTTACAATTCAATACCATCATGAAAAACTATTCCGATCATTATATGCTGGTAGCAGATATTCAATTAAGAAAGGACAGTACAGGTACAAAATAATCTCTTCCCCGCTAGTATTAATGTTTACTATAAACAGCTTTGGTATTACTTTGCATACTATGAACAGGTTAAAAATCTATAACTCTTATATAAGGGATAAGGAAGAATTTAAACCTTTAGTGGAAGGGCATGTTGGTATGTATGTATGCGGACCCACTGTTAGTGGTGAAAGTCATCTTGGACATGCAAGACCATATATAACCTTTGATGTTATTTACAGATACCTGGTTCATCTTGGATATAAAGTAAGATATGTAAGAAACATTACTGATGCAGGGCATTTTGAAGAAGAAGGCCGTAAAGCAGAAGATAAAATTTCAAAAAAAGCACAGATAGAAAAGCTGGAACCCATGGAACTGGTTCAGAAATATACTAACCTTTTTCATTGGGCAATGAATGAATTTAATTGTATTCCTCCTTCAATAGAGCCCACTGCTACGGGCCATATTGTTGAACAAATAAGCATGATTGAAAAAATCATAGAGGAAGGGTATGCATATGTAATGAATGGCAGTGTATATTTTGACGTTAAAAAATATGCCGATAAATACGAATATGGTAAACTTAGCGGCCGTGTAATTGATGATTTACTGGAAACAACACGTGACCTGGAAGGGCAGGAGGAAAAAAGAAATAAAACAGATTTTGCACTATGGAAAGCAGCACCGCCTGAGCATATTATGCGTTGGAAAAGCCCATGGGGCGAAGGTTTTCCCGGTTGGCATATTGAATGTTCAGCCATGAGTGCTAAATACCTGGGTGTTCAATTTGATATTCATGGAGGTGGAATGGATCTTCTGTTTCCTCATCATGAAAGCGAGATTGCACAAAGCACCATCTGTAATCATACATCACCTGTACGTTATTGGATTCATAATAACATGATTACACTGAACGGCAGAAAAATGGGAAAAAGCTATAACAATGATATCAAATTAACAGAGTTGTTTAATGGTGATCATCCCTTACTTGAGAAGGGTTATTCTCCCATGGCTGTACGTTTTTTTATTTTGCAAACTCATTACAGAAGTACACTTGATTTTAGCAATGAAGCATTGCAGGCAGCAGAAAAAGGATTAAAAAGATTAATGGAAGCTTATGAATGGTTGCAGGAGTTAAAAATTGATGGTACCAAAGTAGAAAAACATGAATTGGAAATAGATTCAGATTCCAATGAAAATCCTGATGGAAAAGTGAAAAGACTTTTAGCAGAAATGGATGATTTTATGAATGATGACTTTAGTACAGCAAGAGTTTTAGCCAATATGTTTGAGCTGGTACCAATCATTAATTCAATAAAGGATAAGGTAAATGATGCTGAAACTTTATCAACTGCAACATTTCAACATCTGCAGCAGAAAATGAAAATATTTGTAGAAGATATTTTTGGATTAAAGTCCGAAGCCGGAAAAGGAGATACTAAATTAAAAGGTGTCATTGAAATTCTTCTTGACCTTAGGAAAGAGTCAAGAGCAAGAAAAGACTGGATGACATCAGATAAAATAAGAAATCAATTACTTGAACTGGGCGTAGTTGTAAAGGATGAAAAGGACGGAGCGATGAGTTACACTTTTGCCTGATCTAAAAAATAAAATGCTTATGCGTATCACACTAATCACCGGGTTTATTTTTTCTTTTTTCTTTTCATTTTCGCAGGTAAAAAAAGCTCCGGAGGTAAAAGAAGGTGAAGGTCCTTTTCCTCAATTAATAATAAGAGGAGTAACACTAATAAACGGTACAGGTGCGCCTCCCATTGGTCCTATGGATATTGTTGTGGAAAACAACAGGATCAAATCCATTCATAATGTTGGGGCGCCGGGTGTGGCAATAAAACAATCAGCCAGGCCTGCATTAAAAGATGGTGGTAAAGAATTAAATGCAGAAGGTATGTACCTGCTACCGGGTTTTGTAGATATGCATGGTCACATAGGTGGTAGCGAACAAGGTGCAGATGCTGAATATGTCTTTAAATTATGGATGGCACATGGTATTACCACTGTCAGGGATCCTTCTGCCGGCAATGGGCTGGATTGGGTGCTTGATCAAAAAAAGAAAAGTGAGCAAAATTTAATAACGGCGCCACGCATAAAAGCATATACTGCTTTTGGTATGGGTGCCAGGGAACCTATAGCCACACCAGAGCAGGCAATAACATGGGTAAGAGAAAATGCCAAAAAAGGCGCTGATGGGATCAAGTTTTTTGGTGCTGCACCTTCTATTATGAAGGCTGCAATGGAAGAAAATAAAAAGTTGGGGTTAAGATCTGCCATGCACCATGCACAAATGGATGTGGCCAGATGGAATGTATTGCATAGTGCAAGGGCTGGACTTACTTCTATGGAACATTGGTATGGTTTGCCTGAAGCATTATTTGAAAATCAAACGGTGCAACAATATCCATTAGATTATAATTATGCCAACGAGCAGCATCGTTTTGAACAAGCAGGTAAGTTATGGAAGCAGGCAGCAAAGCCAGGCAGTGAACATTGGAATAAGGTAATGAATGAACTACTTTCTCTTGATTTTACACTTGATCCAACATTTAATATTTACGAAGCAAACCGCGACCTGATGCGGGCACGCAGGGCTGAATGGCATGAAGAATATACCATGCCTTCTCTTTGGAAGTTTTATGAACCAAGCCGTGTTGCACATGGTTCTTACTGGCATAGCTGGGGTACAGAACAGGAAGTGAACTGGAAGGAAAACTACAGGCTATGGATGCAGTTTGTAAATGAATATAAGAACCGTGGTGGCAGGGTAACTGTTGGAACCGATGCCGGTTTTATCTACCAGTTGTATGGCTTCTCTTATCCACGGGAGATGGAACTTTTGCGTGAAGCAGGCTTTCATCCGCTGGAAGTAATACGAAGTGCAACTTTGAATGGTGCGCAGGCTTTAGGAATGGAAAAAGAAATAGGAAGTATTGAAATAGGTAAGCTGGCTGATTTGGTTATTATTGATGCCAATCCATTAGAAAATCTGCAGGTATTATATGGAACAGGCGCTATCTATCTAAATGAAAAAAATGAAGTTGTTCGTAAAGGTGGCGTTGTGTATACTGTAAAAGATGGTATTATCTATGATGCTAAAAAACTGTTAGGTGATGTTAGAAAGATGGTAGCAGAAGAAAAATCAAAATCAGGTTTTAAAATTGTGCAGCCGGGTTTGAAGCAATTTTGAATTTATTTATCAGGATTATGAAGGTTACGTTTGATTTCAAAAAATAAAAAACCTAAAAAAATGATTGCTATAAAACCAAGAATTATAAATAACAGAATTTGACGGAAGCCAAGTGGCTTTAAAAGGGTAAATAGTTCAATCATAATAAAGGATATTATTAGCTACATCTTTAATGCCTGATTTTTTATAACCTAGTGTTTCTCATGAAAATATTGTTGTATTTATTATAACTTAGTTGCAAACATTAATGGCTAAGAAATACTTTATTATAGCACTCTTTTTCCTTTTTTCAATTTCCATAAGTAACGCAGAAGCAAAAGAATCCAAAAATAAGTCTTCAGAAACTGCCCAAAAGGTGCAGGTGGTTGAAGCCTCTTGTGGGCAGTGCCATTTTGCAATGAAAGAAAAAGGATGTACACTGGCTGTTCGTATAGATGGCAAGACTTATTTTGTAAATGGTACTTATATAGATTCCCATGGAAATTCGCACGACGATGATGGATTTTGTAATGTTATAAGAAAAGAAAAAGTAAAAGGTGAAGTAGTTAACAATAGTTTTAAAGCAAGTTATTTTAAACTACTGCCACCAGAAAAAAAGAAGGATGACTAAGAGATTGATATTTGAAAGATTTTTTTGTGCAGTAATTAAAATTACTGCTATCAATTAATTAGAACCTTCAGTTCTCCTTGCTTCTTCATCAATACCCGATCTGCGTTGCCTGCTTGATTTAATTTGATTGGACCCAAAACGATAATTAAAAGAAACAACCACCCTTCGTGGATCCCACCAGGCCCTGGCTGTTAGATACTGACCTGCAAAATCAGAAGTGCCAAAAAATACTGCAGTTTTAAAAACATCATTGAAGTTTACCCGTAAAGTTGAACGTTCTTCAAACAACAATTTTTGTACTCCAATATTCACAGCATAAAAAGAACGTTGTTTCATAGTTCCTCTGAACAATTTTGGCGACTCAAAATTCGCCCTGAAATTAGTGCTCCATCCTTTGTCAAATTTGATATTTGGTTGAATAAAACTGGTAAAGGCAGCTACTTTTAAGTCCACTTTTCTTCCCGGTCCAAAATCAGCTGTATTATGCGTATAAAAACCTGTAACTCCTGTGTTGATCGTTATTCTTTTTTTGCTATAGGAATAATTTACATTCAAACTTAAATTGCGTTGTTGCGCAAGGTTTTTAGGTAAATAGAAACTTTTAGTGCCATCTAAAGTGTCTGAAATGCTAACAATAACATCATCTATAATGGTATAACTTAAATTAGAAACCAATTTTGATTTATAGACATTTATTAAACTAAAGGTATTGGCAAACTCTGGCTTTAATAGTGGGTTGCCCTTAAACCCTCCATATTCACTCCCTCTCTTTTCAAATGGATTTAGATCATTATAAGACGGGCGGTTTATGCGCCTGCTATATGAAAGCGTCCACTGGCTTTTTGGGTTTTTTGTATAAGTAATATTACCTGATGGAAATAAATTCAATAAATTCCTGTCAAATTTTTCTTCATGATCAATAAATCCATTACTGTTTCTTTTAAATCCTATAGATGTCCCTTTTGTAATAGTTTGCTCCAGTCTTAAGCCAAACATAATTTGAAAATTTTTGAACCCTTTGTTAAACGAACTGTATAGAGCATTTATATTTTCCCTGTATAAAAACTCATTGCTTAATACAGAATCATATTCAAGTTTTGAATTTTTATGATTATAAGAATTAAAAAAATTATCACTGTTTACATAGGCTGCTTTTAATCCCAGGGCAAGTCTTCCTTTTAAAAGATCTTGTTCATAATCTGCTTTAAAAGAAACTATATCAATATCAGAAGGCGTGACCATTGTATAATTGCGCTCGCTCAATTTTATTGTCTGAGGAGCATTATAAAATTCATTAGGTTGAAATTGTTCATTAGTCATTCTGAATCGGCCGTAATCAGCATCCATATTGAGCGTTTTGCCCTTATCGTTATACTGGTAATTAATGTTTCCATTTAAAGTATTTCTATCATTGATCCCTCTGTTATTAGAAATTAAAACCCTGTCGGTAATATTAGTTGACGCACTTTTAATATCTGTAATTCCATTACTCGTTGAATTTATAGTACTGATGTTTCCGGTTATCAAAAATCCGAGGGTATTAAATTTATTAATGAAGCGATCGACACCTGCTTTAAAATTATGTGAACCTGTTTGGCTGATATTGGGATTGTGATCAATAAAAACAGTATCCAATATATTCCGGTAAATGTCTAATGTAAATTCATTTGTTGCATGTGTGTAATTGTAGTTGCCAAAAAAGTTTGCTGCCTGGTTCCTGTTGTTCAAAGCAAATCCATTATTAAAACGTGCCCATTTACCTTGCTGGTAATCGCTGCTCACAGAACCATTAGTTCCTGTAGATGTAGATTTCTTTAATTTGATATTGATAATGCCACCTGTTCCTGCAGCATCATATTTAGCTGAAGGATTATTGATGATTTCAATGGATTCGATGGCTGTTGAACGCATACTTTTTAAAAATGCAGCCAGATCTTTTGAAGATAATGGGCTTGGTTTTCCATCAATAAAAACCTGAACACCACTTTTTCCAGCTATACTAATGTTGTCTTCATGATCAACCAAAACTCCTGGTGATAATCGTAATAATTCTATTCCGTCTAACCCAGCTGCTCCCGGGCTGCTTTCAATATTAAAAATCATTTTATCTGCTTTCACCTCAATAACAGGTTTGGAAGCTTTTACTACCACTCCTTGCAAATCACCGGTTTTTTTTAATAAAGTCACGGTAGGTAGTTCTATGGAAGTCCCATTGTAATCAAAGTCTTCTGCATAAAGATCCTTAAAACCTATACTACTTGCCTTAATTAAAAAGTTTCCTTTTGTATTTATATTCAATTGGTAAATACCATTGCTATTGGAAACTGCAGAATGTACAATGGAGCTGTCATTGGATTTAATGAGTACCACAGTGGCAGCAATAACAGGCTTGCCATCAATGTCCTTAATATCACCTTTTATTTGCGCATGCAGATTATACCCCAAAAAGGTAAAAAGTAGAAAATGAAATAAACGCATTTTAGTTGTTGGTTTAAATAGTAGTAATCAAAGGAAGGAAGCATTCATAGTAAAGGGATCTTCAGGAAGGGATTGTAAAGCTAAAAAAATATTTCAAAATCATCAATAATTATGGATTAATAGTAAAATGGTCGCTTATTTGCAGCTGCTAATGCTGGTAATTTTTCAATTCTCTTAAAATCTGTTTTGTTTAACTTCGTAATCCTTTAACCTTTTCGGAGGTAAATAATTTAAAACGAAATCTAGTATGGTTAGCTCAATTGCTACGCGGAATAATGTTCGTGTTTATGGAAAAGGAGTACAACCTATAATGTTTGCACATGGCTTTGGATGTGATCAAAACATGTGGCGCTTTATCACTCCTGCTTTTGAAAATGATTACAGGATTATTTTATTTGATTATGTGGGAGCAGGCAAATCAGATGTAAATGCTTATGAACCGGAGCGTTATGCATCACTTCATGGCTATGCCCAGGATGTACTGGAAATAATAGATTATTTAAAATTGAAGGATGTCATTTTCGTTGGGCATTCTGTAAGCTCTATGGTTGGTGTTTTATCTGCAATAGAAGAACCTTCTTATTTCAGTAAATTAATTCTTGTTGGGCCTTCTCCTTGTTATATAAATAAAGATGATTATAAAGGTGGTTTTGAGAAAAAAGATATTGAAGGTTTATTGGAAACCATGGAGAAAAATTATATAGGTTGGGCTAATTTCCTGGCACCGGCAATCATGGCAAATAAAGAAAGACCTGAATTAGGTGAAGAATTAACAGAAAGCTTTTGTTCTACCGATCCCGTTATTGCACTTCAATTTGCAGAAGCCACTTTTTTCTCCGATAACCGTGATGATTTACGTAAAATTAAAATTCCTTCGCTAATATTACAGTGTTCGGAAGATATAATTGCACCTGTTGAAGTTGGTGAATATGTACATAAAAATTTGGCGAACAGTACATTGAAAATAATGAAAGCAACTGGACATTGCCCACACATGAGTGAACCAGAAGAAACTATTTCATTGATGAAGGAATATTTATCAAATGCAACCTGATCTGTCATACCTTGATAAAGCACCATGCATTTATATTTCTGCAAAAGATGATGGAACCATTGTTGATGTAAATGAAAATACCTGTACTACACTTGGCTATACAAAAGAGCAATTACTCTCTGCAAAATTAGATTCAATATTTACACTTGCCACCCGCATTTTTCAGCAAACACATCTTTTTCCTTTATTAAAAATGCAGTCTACTGCTGCTGAACTTTTTATTACACTGCAAACAAAGGGTAATGATCATGTCCCCGTTTTATTAAATGCAGAAAGAAAAATAATAAATGAAGCTGCTGTTAATACCTATATTGGAATTGTAGTTCTTAACCGGAAAAAATTTGAAGATGAGCTGGTTGCTGCTAAAAAAGCTGCGGAATCGGCTTTACATGAAAATTCGGCATTAATACAGGCAAAAGAAGAACTGCAGGCACATGCAGAACAACTTGACCAGCAAATGCAGGTTGTAAATAAACAAAATGAAGAATTGAAACAATTTAACCGTGTAGTTACGCATGATTTACAGGAACCGCTTCGCAAGCTTTCTGTGTTTACAAATATGCTGCAGGAAAAGAAGGAGGGTGAAAGTGATAAGGTGATTCTTCAAAAGATTTTAAATGTATCAGCAAGAATGCGTTCTATTGTATCAGGACTGCAGCAATATGTTTGGTTAACAGAAACGCAAAAGAAATTGGATGAAGTGCATCTTGATAAACTACTTCTGATTACACTACAGCAATTAAAAAAAACTTATCCCGGTGTTGATATAAATCTGGAATGGGATGGATTAATTCCTTTCCTTGCCGATCACGAACAGGTATCATTACTATTTTACCACTTATTGTCAAATAGCATTCGTTTTAGAAAAGAAGAAAATAAAGTCAATGTCCTGGTTTCAAATACTATTTCTTCAAGAAATAAATTTGAAAATATTCCAGGCAGGTATTTTTATACAGATTACCTGAAATTGAAAATTAAAGATGATGGAATGGGTTTTGATCCTCAATACAGTGAGCAGGTATTTGAATTGTTTAAACGGTTAAGTGCAAAAAGCGGTCATGGTATTGGCTTATCATTATGTAAAAAAATTGCTGATAATCATAATGGTAAAATATCTATTTTCAGTAAGGAAGGGGAAGGAACTACAGTAACAGTTTTATTACCTCTTCTTAATGTTGAAGCTAAAAAGAAAGAGATTTTGCAACCTGTATAATTTGAACAAATGAAAACAGAATGTAAGTCTATTTTATATGTTGATGATGATCCCGATGACAGGGAGTTTCTTTTCAATGCTATTAAAAATATTAATCCGGATATAGAAGTGATACTGGCAGATAATGGTTTGGCAGCATTAGATTATTTGAAAAACATTAAAAATAAAAAAGATTTACCCGGACTCATTGTTTTGGATTTAAACATGCCACTCTTAGATGGTCGGGAAACATTAAAAAGAATAAAAGATGATCCTATTTTATCATCAGTTAAGGTTGTAGTATTCACAACTGGTGAAAACCCAAATGAAAAACAGTCATTTAATGAGTTGGGAATTCAATATATATCCAAACCATTCAACATTCAATTTTTGCACTCTATCGCCAACCAAATGATAGAAATTTGTGAATGATAAATTGTTTATTATTCACTTAATCTTCTCTTTAATTCTGCTTCATTTGTAAGATCAAGTCTTAAAGGAGTAATGGAAACAAAATCATTTTCAATAGCCCACCTGTCTGTTCCTTCCTCTGCGGCTCCAAGAGGTATTACGGTAAACCAGTAATGTTTTCTTCCCATTGGATCAATTGCCGGAACAATTTTATTATCATAAAGCCTTACTGACTGGGATGTCCATTTTATACCTTTTGGCTCGGGTGGAAAGTTTACATTATATAAAGCCAGTTTTTCATCTTTTAGTAATATCTCAAGTGTTTCTTCAACATAAGGTGCCAGCTTCTCAAAATCAGGGTCATCTTTTCCAACGGGAGTACTTAATGCAATACCACGTACTCCAAGTAATACAGCTTGTTTAGCTGCAGCCAATGTTCCTGAATGCCAGATTGCATTTCCCAGGTTTGGTCCCATATTAATGCCTGAAAGAACTACATCAATTTTAGAAAGATGTATTCCCAATGCAGCGCAATCTGCCGGTGTGCCATTTACTTTAAAAGCCTGTACATCATCTAAACCAATATTTGCCTTTTTGTAGGAAATAGGTAAGTGGGCCGTAATAGCATGTGAAGCTGCCGACCTTTCAACATCCGGTGCTACAATACGAACCTTACCAAATTTGGAAGCAATTTTTGCAAGAGAGGCTAATCCCGGGCTGTAAATTCCATCATCATTAGTTATCAAAATATTCATATTATCAAAAGCAACATTTTTGTGCCACTGAAGTGGTATGCTTTTATTAACGGTACTTATTATGAAAAAGGGAATGCAGGTTGCCAGGCTGATACATAACCCCACGGCAGGAGATGAAGAACATAAAAAGGATAAATTAATTGAACTTATTGAAGCAGAAGGATTTCAATGTAGATATTCATCTACAAAGAAAAAAGATTGGGAAGAAATAGAAGATGATGTTGATTTTATCATAATTGCAGGTGGTGATGGAACTGTGCGTAAAGTGGTAAAAGAAATATTGAAAAGAGATTCTACTGAAAAAGATATTCCATTAGCTCTTTTGCCATTAGGCACTGCAAACAATTTTGCAAAAACACTTGGCATCCCTCTGGAACCAAAAAAAATAATCGCATCTCTTAAGACTTCTAAAATAAAATCTATTGATATCGGGCGTATATATAATATCGAAGAATCAAACTTTTTCCTGGAAAGTTTTGGCTTTGGTATTTTCCCCTACCTGATGCAGGTAATGAAAAAAAGAGAAGAAGAATATGATAGTCCTGAAGCGGAAGTACAGGGTGCATTAAAAAAACTTCACGAGATCATTTTAAAATATGAATCAAGAAAATGTAAACTTGAAATAGATGATACAGATCATTCAGGAGAATTTATACTGGCAGA
>MWWA01000088.1_pt1 | contig 29132 bp, 23 predicted proteins | sample 1047341 | NCBI WGS metagenome assembly MWWA01 (sample SAMN06349978, study PRJNA376086) | soil metagenome | isolation source: MS5-1 sample Antarctic (ecotone) soil | place: Antarctica | collected 2015-01-13
TGGTGTTGCTGGTATGCCTTAAAAGCTACACTGAGTATACGTTTTGCCATATTAATTAGACAAAATTATCATCCAATTTATTGCATTTAAATAGAACAAAACTTATCTACATGGTTTTGTGAATAAACCCGCCTGCTTTACTGAAAATAAAAAAGAGACTGCCTACTTTTGAGACAGCCTCTTCATTTTATATAGAATGAATTTAAAAAGCTTTTTTAGTTGGCTCTTTAGGTTCTATTCCTAGTGCCAGATTCCGCTGGTTGATCATATCAGTCAGTGTTTTGATTGACTGATCAAGATAAATATCCTTTCTGAGGCTCGTTAACCATTGTTGAAATCGTTCCTGCTTATTGGTATCATTTGCAAATTTTGCAGTTTCCTGCGGAAGTGCTGAAACATTCAATTCATAAGGAAGCTTAGAACTTTCGGAAGAACGGGAAACAGCATCCCTGATGGCCTTTATGTCTTTACGGAACTGATCAATATGCAATGAATATTTCTTGTTGTTTTGTTCTGATAACCATTCAGAAGTTTCTTTAATGGTGTTGAACGCCAGGTTTTTACTCACTCTTTCCTCACTTAATTGTTTAACTGAATTAAGATTGTATCCTGAATTCCATTTAGTATAACTAGCCTGGGGAATTTCATCCCATGGCAGAGCATCGGGATCATCTTTTTCCCTGAATTTTAAATATTCCAAATTATCAGGTAATATGATGTCAGGATAAACACCTTTTAATTGTGTAGAACCGCCATTGATCCGATAAAATTTTTGCAGGGTTAATTTTATAGTGCCCAGTTCTGAATTGGATGATAAAAAATTTGAACCTGGATCTAATCCAATATTACGCTGCACCGTTCCTTTTCCAAAGGTTGAAGTACTACCTATGATTACCCCACGATTATAATCCTGAATAGCTGCAGCAAATATTTCAGAGGCAGAGGCACTTAGTTCGTTTACCATAACTGCCAATGGACCATCATACAAAACTGTCTTATTATCTTTATCTCTTAATATACTTGGATTACCGTCCCTGTCTTTTACCTGGACAATAGGTCCTTCTTCAATGAACAAGCCAGCCATTTGTACAACATCTATTAATGAACCACCTCCATTTCCACGTAGGTCCATTACAATTCCATTTACATTTTCTTCTTTTAATTTTATAATCTCTTTAGCCACATCCACATAACTCCTGGCACCTTTGGGATTTTCAAAATCCGCATAAAATTCAGGAAGATATATATAACCTATTTTAGTAGCGCCCGATTTTACAATTGCACTACGGGCAAAGGTTTCATCCTGAACAATTTCATCGCGGATGATAGTAACCACTTTCTCTGTACCATTCGTCTTCTTAAGTGTAAGTTTTACTTCCGTCCCCTTTTTTCCACGAATGATCTTTACAGCATCCTGCGTCATATATCCTGTTAAATCGACAGGTTCCTGGCTGCCCTGGGCTACTTTAGTGATTACATCACCAACCTGTATTTCACCTGATTTCCATGCAGGACTTCCGGTTATCAGACTGGCAATTTTGATATTACCATCTTCATATTGCAAAGAAGCACCGATACCGAAAAAGCGGCCACTCATTTCTTCATCAAAATATCTTTTATCAACAGGTGGGAAAAATGTGGTATGAGGATCCATAGTTGTTGTAATGGTATTTACATACAGATTAAACTTTTCCTCCTCATTAAACTTAAAACGATACCTGTCGAAAGTTCTTTCCATTATAGTTTCAACTTTTGCCCTGGCTTCTTTTTCAAGAGAGGCATCAGATTTCATTTCAAAATCTTTTTTATCCTTATTCTTTTCACGGGTATCCAGCAGGTCTACATAGCGCTCCAGTGTGAGATACTTTAACCGCTTTCTCCACATTTCTTTACGCTCTTCATTGTTTGATGCAAAATCATTGCGGTCAGAATCAAGATCTACTTCTTCCTGGATAGTAAAATCGAAAGGCCGGGCTAATATATCATGGTAAATGGTTGAAGCTTCTTCCATTCGGCTATTAAAAACGGATGAAGCATCCAGGAAAAACTGAACTGGTGCACCCTTTAGTTCATCATCCACAAGGGTTTCATGCTTGCGTAATAATTCAATATCTGATTTCAGTAAAATATTTTTATCTGAATCCAGTTGCTCGATATATTTAATAAAAACCTTTTTGGAGAATTCATCATTAATATCCTTTGGACTGTAATGACCCTGAGTAAGCATTTCAGAAACATTCTTCATTATGCGCTCATAACGGGATGGTGGATTTCCATCACTGCCAAGCGTTTGAAAGGTCAAAAAAATACCTGCAACCAGAATCAATAAAACAATGGGTAGTCTCTTCATATTAGTAAGATATTTAAATGCATTACGCATATTTCAAAAATAACGCAAAAACGGAGGATTTCGTACTAATTCTGGCATTTAACAAAGGTTTTATAACAAAGGTTTGATTTGCTAATTAGTGGTAAAATTAAATTCAGATTGTTAAATGCAACAATAATACTTGAAGGGGTTTTTAATTTTTTGAACTGAATTCATTTTACTTATTTTTGCGCTCTGAATAAAAATGGTGGTTATAGCTCAGTTGGTTAGAGCGCTAGATTGTGGTTCTAGAGGTCGTGGGTTCGAGCCCCATTAGCCACCCAAATTTTCCCGATCCATGATCGGGTTTTCTTTTTAGATTACGATATTCTCATATAATTTTCGCAACAGTACTATTCCCATTGTCTTCTACCATAAATATTACGCTCATTTATAACTCCTTTACCCAACCAGTTAAAAATATCTGGGAATTCTTTTAAGAGTCTGCAAAGGTATTTTATACTTAAGACGTCTTATTGACTGTTACATCAAGAATTTACAGGATAACCTGGCAAGTACTATAAGTAGAAAAAGAAATTCAGTGCCATTTTTCCTTTTATTTTAAAGATGATACCATTTGTCCAATATTAACTAATTAATCACTTATTGTTAAGCAACTTGCAGCGCATTTCAAAAACTATTATGAGAAAATGAAAAAATTTACTTTAGGATTGCTCACCATTTTGGTTGGGATATCCGCTATGGGTCAACAATCTAATGGAATGGCTAATCGTGCAGCTGGCGTATCAGGCAGGTTCTATGGCAAGGTCGTTGATTCCATTTCTAAAAAACCTATTGACGCAACATCCGTTCAATTATACCGCAATAGCATTGACTCAGTTACAAAAGAAAGAAAAGAAGTAATCGTATCTGGCATGTTAACCCAATCAAACGGAGATTTTTCATTAGAAAATGTTCCGGTGATGGGTCAATATAAATTACGGATATCTGCAATAGGATTTCAACCGAATGAACAACCAGTTTCGTTTATTGATATGAAGGACCTTCAATCCGGGGGCCGTCCTGATATGGCGTCATTAATGAATAAACTGGATAAAGACCTGGGAAATATTATCCTTCAGGTAGATGAAAAAGTATTAGGGAATGTGGTGATAACATCCAGCAAAGCCTTGCTGCAGTTAGGAATCGATCGCAAAATTTTTAATGTTGACCAGAATATTGTGACCGCAGGTGGAACTGGCGTTGATGTAATGAGAAATGTGCCATCCCTGAATGTGGATATTGACGGAAATGTTTCATTAAGGAACAACACTCCCCAGATTTTTGTAGATGGAAGACCAACTACTTTAACCCTTGAGCAGATCCCTGCTGACGCTATTGAAAGTGTAGAAGTCATTACCAATCCCTCCGCCAAATTTGATGCTTCAGGCGGCACAGCCGGTATTTTAAATATCGTTTTAAAGAAAAATAAAAAAGTTGGTTATAATGGTGGTTTAAGAGCCAATGTGGATTCGCGTTTGCGGGTTGGCGGTGGTGCAGATGTAAATATACGCCAGGATAAAGTCAATTTTTTTGCAAGCGCTAATTACAACCAGCGGAAATCTATCAGTAATGGTACCACTAAAAGAACTACCTACGGTTCCCCGGATACTTATTTAAACCAGGAAGATGAAAGCATTATGAAAGGCCGGTTTATGTTTGGACGTGCAGGCATGGATTATTTTCTGGATAACCGCAATACGCTTACAGTGAGTGGAACTTTTGTGGAAGGACGTTTCAGACCAAATACTGAAAGTCATTTGTTTATTGATTCCTTATACAATCCTAAAACTTCTACCTATTCAGAGCGCTTATCCAATACAGATGGACGTTTTCGCAATGTTGGAATGAGCGGAAGTTTCAAACACATTTTTCCAAAAGCGGGAAGAGAAATAACAGCTGATGCTACATATAATAAAAGTAAAAACAATAACACCAATATTATTCGTAATGATTATTATAATGATCTGAACCAGTTGGATCGCTCCTTCCAGCAACAACAAATGGCCAGCGGGAACAACATCAACCTGGTAATACAAACTGACTTCATCAACCCTATCAATGATAAATCAAAATTTGAAGCGGGATTGCGTTCATCTATTCGCAAATCCAACAGTAACAATAATTTTTATTTTGTAAATCCTGTTAACGGACAATTAATTTTAAATGCCCCGTTATCCATTAAATATGAAAGTACAGACCAGGTGTATGCAGGGTATGCCACCTATACAAATCGTATAAATAGCTTTGGTTACCAATTAGGCATGCGGGTTGAAAGTTCAAACTATGAAGGGTTGTTACCAGACAAAAATGAATCATTCGATATTAAATTCCCTGTCAGCCTTTTTCCCAGTGTATTCTTAAGTCAGCAACTTAAAAATGACCAGGAATTGCAATTGAATTATTCGCGCCGGATCAATCGTCCAAATTTCTGGCAATTATCGCCCTTTACTGATTACTCGGATTCCTTGAACCTGAGTCGGGGTAATCCCGGGTTGCAACCAGAGTTCACTAATTCATTTGAACTTTCCTATTCAAAATTATTTAAGAATAAAGACAATTTCCTGGCATCCCTTTATTACAAAAACACAACAGATTTGATTACCCGCTACCAGGATAAGGAACTGAATCCTGCAACCGGCAAAGATGCGCTGGTTAATACTTATATTAATGCGAACCGCAGTTATGTTACCGGGTTAGAATTAACTGCTAAAAATAAGATCACCCGTTGGTGGGATATTACCAGCAATGTAAATTTTTATACGGCCGATATTAAGATTGACAATTTACCCATCGAAGAACAGGACCAGTTTGTAAGCTATTTTGCCAAGATCAGTAACAACTTCAAATTACCTAAAAATTTTACGGTACAATTATCGGGTGACTACCAATCCAAAACAATCTCTCCGCAGGGTGGTGGCGGTCGTGGAATGATGTGGGGCGGAAGCCAGTCAGCTGCGCAAGGATTTATCAGACCAAATTATGGCTTGGACATGGCCGTTAAATTTGATTTCCTCCCTAAGAAGAATGCCTCCGTTTCATTAAATGTGAATGATATTCTGAAAACCAGAGAATTTGATTCATTTTCTGAATCAGCCTATTTTTTGCAGAATGTAAGCAGGATACGTGATCAGCAAATTGTCAGACTAAATTTCAGCTGGCGCTTTGGTAAGTTTGATGCTGCTTTATTCAAACGCAAAAATATGAGAGGAGAAAGAGAAAGTATGCAAGGTGCCAATGAAGGAATGAATTTTTAAAAAGATATGATTGTACTTTAACCCCGGTGATTAAACCGGGGTTTTTTATTTCATAAGTGTTGCATTTTACTATAGTATTTATTAACACGAATCATTTCCCTGGATTTAAGGATAAATAATTTTGCGCTACATACCTGTATATTTGGCCCTTATAAAAATGGAGGATGGAAAATAATTTATTATTTGTATTGATTGGCTGTGGAAGAATTGGAGAACGTCATGCCGAGCAGATCGTAAAAACAGGGAAGCTATTGGCTGTTTGCGACCTGGATAAAACGAGGGCTGATGAAATAGCGCATCGGTATAAAGTGAACGCTTATTACTCAATTGATGATCTTTTACTGCATGAAAAAGAAGCAAATGTAATAAGCGTTTGCACCCCAAACGGTTTGCATGCAGAACATTGCATTAAATCTTTACAAGCAGGAAAACATGTTTTATGTGAAAAACCTTTATGCATTACCGGAGCTGCAGCGAGGCAGATCATGGAAACTATGAAGTATAGTCGCCGCAAGTTGTTTGTCGTAAAATCAGGGAGATATATCCCGGCATTGCAGCAAACTAAAAATTGGATTTCAAATGGTCATGCTGGTAAGATCTATAATTTTCATTTAAGTTGTTTATGGAACAGGCCTGTTTCATATTACGAGAATAACTGGCATGGCAGTATGTTTCCTGATGGGGGCACTTTATATACCCAGTTCAGCCATTACATTGATGTATTACTTTGGTTAATGGGAGATATTGAAGAAGTAAATGGTTTCCGAAAAAACAATGCGCATTCAACAGTCATGGAATTTGAAGATGACGGAGCTGTTGCCATCAAAATGAAAAATGGCATGATTGGTACTTTGAACTGGTCTGTAAACACTTTTTTAAAAAATATGGAAATAGCACTGACCATCGTAGCAGAGCATGGTACGGTTAAAATTGGCGGTGAATACATGAACAAGGTAGATTATTTGTGTACCAGGAATGATAGTGATTTTCATATTCCAGAAATCCCATTGCTGCATAAAGAATCCAGGCCTTTGATGAGTAATCACCAGCACGTTTATGAAAACCTGGCTAAAGTATTAATGGACGATCAGCATCCCTTCCCCACTGTTTTGGATGGTGTTAAAACAGTTGAAGCAATAGAAATGATCTATCAAAAAATAAATCTTCAATAAGGTTTTGAAACAGGTTGTATTTTCAGTTACAAACGATCTTAGCTATGATCAGCGCATGCACCGTATCTGCACTACGCTGGCAGAAAATAATTATGATGTTTTACTGGTTGGCCGTAAAAGACGATCCTCCATCCCTCTTACTCTTAAGAAATTTAAACAAAAAAGATTATTCTGTTTATTTAATAAAGGCGTTCTTTTTTACGTAGAATTTAACGTGCGACTTTTTTTTTACCTGCTGTTCAAAAAAACGGATGCGGTTTGTGCGATAGATCTTGACACCATCCTGCCTGTTTTATTTGTATCTAAGATCAGGAATAAAAAAAGATTGTATGATGCACACGAATTGTTTTGCGAGATGAAAGAAATAATTTCCCGACCTGTCATTCACAGAATTTGGAAGAGGATCGAAAAATACAGTGTTCCGCAATTTGCGTATGGATATACGGTAGGTTTTTGTATTGCCGAAGAATTTCACAAATTATATGGTGTAAAATACCAGGTCATCCGCAACTTTCCACTTTTACAGGATTTGCCTGTTGAACAAAAGGAGAGAACCATCCTTTACCAGGGGGCAGTAAATGAAGGCCGGGCTCTTGACCAGTTATTAGATGCTTTAAAATTAACAGATGCCGTATTGGTCGTTTGCGGAGATGGCAATTATATGCGTCAATTCAAAGACGGGATCAAAAACCGTAACCTGCAAAATCGGGTATTGCTGAAAGGCATGATTCCCCCACTGGAGTTGCCTGTTTATGCTGCAAAGGCAATGGTTGGCGTTAACCTGGTTGAAGCCAAAGGTTTGAATCAGTATTATTCGCTTGCCAATAAATTTTTTGATTATATACATGCCGGTCTGCCACAGGTTTGTATGAACTACCCGGAATATAAAAGAATCAATGATACATACCAGGTGGCTCTGTTCATAAATGACCTTAAACCAGAAACAATTGCAAGAGCAATAAACAATCTGATCACTAATGATGTTTTATATAAGCAATTACAAGAAAACTGTTTAAAAGCTAGAGCTTTTTTAAACTGGCAACAGGAAGAAAAAAAGCTTTTGGATATTTATGCATCAACTTTTGAAAAATAAACACCTGCATATTGTTTGTCTCGATGTCCCTTTTCCTCCGGATTATGGCGGGGCTATAGATATGTTTTATAAAATAAAAACTCTTTATGAAAGAGGTATAAAAATCCATCTCCACTATTTTTCATATAACCATCGTGGTAATCCTAATGAGCTAAACGGTTATTGCGAATCCATACATTATTACGAACGCAAAACCGGACATAAAAGCTTTTCATTTGATCTACCCTATATCGTTTCATCCAGAATAAATAATTCATTGATTGAAAATCTGAACAAGGACAATCATCCTGTGTTACTGGAAGGTATCCATTGTTCCGGCATTGCCGGGTATATACAAAACGGGAACAGAAAAATATTGATCCGTTTGCATAATGATGAAAGTGCTTATTACAGGCAATTAGCCGATGCAGAACTCCGATTCCTGAAAAAATTATATTATCGTAATGAAAGCCGGTTATTACAAACATACCAGCAATCTTTACCTAAAGATTGTTTTTATGCTGCAATCAGTGAAAAGGATATCGCGGTTTTTAATAATCATTACCATATTAAAAATACTATTCACCTCCCCGCCTTTATTCCTTACACAAAAGTTGAATCACAGGAAGGCATTGGAAATTTCTGCCTTTATCATGGCAATCTTTCAATTCCTGAAAATGAAAAAGCGGTAACCTGGTTATTACAAAAGATTTTTTCTAAAATAAAAATTCCGCTGGTTGTGGCCGGGAAAAAGCCCACCCAAAAATTGCAGAAGATGGTAAAGATGTATGAGAATATATGCCTGATTGCAGATCCTTCTAATGCAGAAATGGAAGAACTGGTTCAAAAAGCGCAGATTAATGTTATACCATCTTTCAACTCAACCGGAGTAAAACTGAAAGTATTACAGGCCGTATTCTCAGGCCGGCATTGTATTGTGAATGAAGCGGCCGTAGCTGGTTCAGGAATTGAACCCGCTTGTCATATTGCCGCAAATGCAGATGCAATGGCATCAATCATTATGCAATTATACCGACAGCCATTTGCAGAAGAAGAAATTTTATTAGTTGCCTGTTTATGCTGCAAAGGCAATGGTTGGCGTTAACCTGGTTGAAGCCAAAGGTTTGAATCAGTATTATTCGCTTGCCAATAAATTTTTTGATTATATACATGCCGGTCTGCCACAGGTTTGTATGAACTACCCGGAATATAAAAGAATCAATGATACATACCAGGTGGCTCTGTTCATAAATGACCTTAAACCAGAAACAATTGCAAGAGCAATAAACAATCTGATCACTAATGATGTTTTATATAAGCAATTACAAGAAAACTGTTTAAAAGCTAGAGCTTTTTTAAACTGGCAACAGGAAGAAAAAAAGCTTTTGGATATTTATGCATCAACTTTTGAAAAATAAACACCTGCATATTGTTTGTCTCGATGTCCCTTTTCCTCCGGATTATGGCGGGGCTATAGATATGTTTTATAAAATAAAAACTCTTTATGAAAGAGGTATAAAAATCCATCTCCACTATTTTTCATATAACCATCGTGGTAATCCTAATGAGCTAAACGGTTATTGCGAATCCATACATTATTACGAACGCAAAACCGGACATAAAAGCTTTTCATTTGATCTACCCTATATCGTTTCATCCAGAATAAATAATTCATTGATTGAAAATCTGAACAAGGACAATCATCCTGTGTTACTGGAAGGTATCCATTGTTCCGGCATTGCCGGGTATATACAAAACGGGAACAGAAAAATATTGATCCGTTTGCATAATGATGAAAGTGCTTATTACAGGCAATTAGCCGATGCAGAACTCCGATTCCTGAAAAAATTATATTATCGTAATGAAAGCCGGTTATTACAAACATACCAGCAATCTTTACCTAAAGATTGTTTTTATGCTGCAATCAGTGAAAAGGATATCGCGGTTTTTAATAATCATTACCATATTAAAAATACTATTCACCTCCCCGCCTTTATTCCTTACACAAAAGTTGAATCACAGGAAGGCATTGGAAATTTCTGCCTTTATCATGGCAATCTTTCAATTCCTGAAAATGAAAAAGCGGTAACCTGGTTATTACAAAAGATTTTTTCTAAAATAAAAATTCCGCTGGTTGTGGCCGGGAAAAAGCCCACCCAAAAATTGCAGAAGATGGTAAAGATGTATGAGAATATATGCCTGATTGCAGATCCTTCTAATGCAGAAATGGAAGAACTGGTTCAAAAAGCGCAGATTAATGTTATACCATCTTTCAACTCAACCGGAGTAAAACTGAAAGTATTACAGGCCGTATTCTCAGGCCGGCATTGTATTGTGAATGAAGCGGCCGTAGCTGGTTCAGGAATTGAACCCGCTTGTCATATTGCCGCAAATGCAGATGCAATGGCATCAATCATTATGCAATTATACCGACAGCCATTTGCAGAAGAAGAAATTTTATTGCGAAGAAAAATGATGCATCACTATTATGATAATAATAATAATGCGGAAACACTTATAGCATTGTTATGGTAGCATTGTCAATCACCTGGCCCCGTTCAGTTCGCACTACCCGTGCGGGGAATTTATTGATCACCATATAATCGTGTGTAGCCATAACAATAGCCGTATTAAATTCTTTGGATATCTGGAAAAGCAACTGCATGATCTCGTCTGAGGTTTCCGGATCAAGGTTTCCTGTAGGTTCATCAGCCAGGATCAACTTAGGCGAATTTAATAAAGCACGTGCAATATCTACTCTTTGCTGCTCGCCACCACTTAATTCATGCGGCATTTTAAATCCTTTTGATTTTAAGCCTACTTTATCTAATACATCTATTATTTTTTCATCCATTAATTTGGCATGTGTCCAACCTGTGGCCTTCATCACAAACTTTAAATTTTCATTGATATTTCTGTCAGTAAGCAATTGAAAGTCCTGGAACACCACGCCTAATGTTCGCCGCAGGTAAGGAATTTTACGCCAGGTTAATTCCCTTAAATTATATCCTGCAATAGTGCCATCACCTTCCTTCAAAGGCAATTCGCCATAAAGTGTTTTTAATAAACTGGATTTCCCTGTTCCTGTTTTACCTACCAGGTATACAAATTCCCCTTTATTAACCACAAAGTTTACATCCTGTAAAATCAGATTTTCACCCTGGAAAATGCTGACATTTCTCAACTCTATAATTGCTTCAGCCATGTTTATTTTAAAAGTTTGATGCAAAATAACGGAATTGAAGTCAAACCCCCGTTAAATTGGCGCAAAAAGGAAATCAACAAGAATTCTATAAAAAATTTATTAAAACTAAAAATATAGTTGTTAAACTAATTAATTAGTTATACTTTCAACTTCTCAAGTCAAAATAATGAAAACACTTACAAAGGCAGAAGAACAATTAATGCAGGCATTGTGGAAAATTGAAAAAGGTTTTATCCGCGATATTTTGGATGCATTGCCTGCGCCAAAGCCACACCAGAATACGGTAGCAACCATTTTGAAGATTTTGGCGGAAAAAAATTTTGTAGGCATTCATGTTGTGGGGCGTAACCATGAATATTACCCGTTGGTGAAAAAAACGGAATATTCTAAAAAGACCATGAAACAAATGATGAAAGGATATTTTGGCGGCTCCTTCAGCAATGTTGTTTCATTTATGGTAAAAGAAAACAATATCAGCATTGAAGAACTGGAAACTTTACTGGAACAAATCAAGAAACAGCAAAACCCAAAGAAATGAAAGCAGTCATTTTAATCTTAATGCAGGTTGTGATAGCATCTGGCTTATTATATGGTTACTATCATGTGTTCCTGAAAAACAATAAATTTCACCGCTACAATCGCTTTTATTTGTTGGGTGCAACGCTGGTAAGCCTGATCATACCTTTTTTAAAGATCCCGTTATATTTTACAAGCGAAGAAGCTGATGCTTCCATCCTGTATCGTTCTATGCAATTAATAAATGGACAGGAAGAAATGATAATAACCCAAAGCGCTAATAGCTGGGAGCAATTATTAACCTGGCAAAATATAAGCATCATACTATACGCACTGATCACCCTGTTTATTTTAACCAGGCTGATCATTGCACTGAAAAGAATTATCAGGTTAAGATACCAGTATCCTTCGGCACGCATTGAAAACATTCAATTCATAAAAACCACTGAACCAGGAACGCCGTTTTCATTTTTTAACTGGCTATTCTGGAATAAAAAAATAGAAGTAAAAAGTGAAAAAGGACAGCAGATATTCCGGCATGAATGGTTTCACATTCAGCAAAAACACAGTGTGGATATCATGTTCATGGAGTGGCTCAATGTACTATGCTGGTTCAACCCATTTTATTACCTGGTGAAAAAAGAACTCAAGACAATTCATGAATTTTTGGCCGATGAATTTGCCGTTCAGCATTTTTCAAGGGGAGCATATGCAGAATTGTTATTGATGCAGGCATTTGATACAGAATACAAAATTGTAAACCCATTTTTTCATACACAAATAAAAAGACGCATAGCTATGATCACCACTTCTTCAAAACCCGGTTACCAATACCTGCGAAAAATTATGGTATTACCGATTTGCGCATTAGTAGTAAGCCTATTTGCATTTACTTATAAAAGCCAGGAAGTTTTTCCAGAACTTTTACCTGGTGAAAAAATAACGGTAGTTATAGATGCAGGACATGGTGGTAATGATCATGGTGCAAATGCAAATGCTATTATTCTAGAAAAAGATATTAACCTGGCATTGGCAAAGGCTGTTGTTGAAATGAATGAAGATCCAAATATTGAAATTATCCTGACCAGAGAATCAGATGTGAACCTGGCTTTAAATAGTCGCACCGATGTATCAATGAATAGAAAAGCAGATCTCTTTATTTCATTGCATGTTGGCAGCGCTGATCCCTCAAACGAAAAGACTACAGAAAATAAGAATGGTATAGAAGTCATTATTTCCAGGAAGAATACCAGGTTTGATGCACAAAATCGTGTACTGGCTACTATCATGATCAATCATTTCGAGAATATTTATTCAACTAACAAGGAGATTCTGGTCAAACAAACAGGGATTTGGGTGTTGGATAAAAACAATTGCCCCTCTGTTCTGATTGAATGTGGTTATCTCACAAACCCAGGAGATCTTTCCTTCATCACCCAAAAAGAAAACCAACATAAAATTGCAAAAAGCATATTAGCAGGCATTCACCAATATGCTAAAGAAAAAAATCGTTTACTGTCAACCATTTCTACCCAGCAATTAACTGATACGATACCTGCGAAAGCAGAACCACTTATAGTCATTGATGGTAAGATAAAAAAATATGCTGTCCTGAAAGATATTGATCCGGATAAAATTGAAGTAATCAACGTCTTAAAAGATAAAACAGCCATTGATAAATATGGTGATAAAGGAATTAATGGTGTGATAGAAATAACTACTAAAAATAAATCAATAGAAATAACCACAAAAGCTTCACCAGGTAAACCTGCATTATCTTCTAAAGACGAAGTTGAAAAAGCACTCCTGGTGGTGGATGGGAAAAAATATCCATCGTTGACCTACTATGAAAAAGAAGCTAAAATGAACCAGGTTTCTATTGCAAGTATAAATGTATTAAAAGGCCAGACAGCTGTTTCTGCCTATGGTGCAGAAGGAATAAACGGTGTGATTGAGATTACTACTTCTTTACCCAAGATCGTTACAAAACCGACAATTACTTCAGATTCAATAACATTGGTGGCAGATTCGATATTTTTTTCTGAAAGTGTTACTGCACTGTTTGTAATTGATGGTAAGGTACAACTTGGTTTATTACCCAATGATCTCAACAAAAAAATGTCACCCGATGATATTGAATCCATCAATGTACTAAAAGGAGAATCAGCCATTCAAAAATATGGAGCAAAAGGGAAAAATGGTGTGATCGAAATCACCTCAAAGAAACAAAAAGAAACTGCAGATAAAATTCAGCAGTAGCAATGTTTATTGTGCACCAAAATAGACGCTGACAAATCAATAGTTCACTTCACCTACTTTTTTAACCTGGTCAAGATTGCTGATATCATAGACCAACAATCCGGTGGATACATAACAGATCAATAAATCATCATAAGGAATTACATCCTTGAAATTGCCATCTGCAATCGTGTACATTAATTTAGGAGAATAGGGATCTTTAACATTAACCAGCGAAAGCCCAGAACTACCGCGGCAAACGAAAACTACAGAATCTTTTAACCCCAATCCAAAAGGAGTAGAAATGGGGAACAAACTAGTTTGAACAGGCTTTGTAATATCTTTTATATTATAAACATACAATCCGTCCTGGGCAGGCCCACAGGCTGAACCGCCCTGCAAAGTAACATAAGCAATCGTATCATTGGCTACAACAGGATCACAGCTGCGAACATGCCGGGCCTCACCCAACTTTACAGGAAAAGAAGGATTGGCAATTGAAAAAATATACATTCCATCGCGGGAACCTATAAATAATTTGTCCTTGTATGGGTAAATGGTTTCCACCCCAAATCCAACATTCACCGTTGTTTTTTTTGTGGGATCAGCCGCATTTGCAAGATCATACACATGTACTTCATTATAATCCGCCAGGTAAAGATGGTTGGCGGCAATGGTAAACCGGGCTAATGAACCGCCTGTTCCGGCGCCGGATGAATCCGCAGCGTTGTTCCCATCCTTGGTGCAACCTATGGCAAACCATAATAAAAACACGCCGGCAATGCTTATTTTTTTAATTGAATGCATATTTTTTATTAAGGATAAAAACAATTATTGTTTAACACGGAATCTTTCACCCAACCTGTGAGTACATGAGTAAGATTATAACCGGCACATTCATAATATACGCCCCGTTCAGGCACGGGAATATAATTATATACAGGGTAACCACCTGCCTGCGCACCCTGATTAAAAGCTCCTTTTATTCTTTTCAATTCTTTTACGTTTTGCCAGTCAGCTATATCAACTACAACCAGGTCGGTAAATGAATTTGCATATAGCGTATTTCCTTTAATGGAAATTTCTGAATTACCCAGGATTTTAATGAATCCGATATTAGCGGCAGCAGACGGAACGGTATTATCAATAACATGTATGCCGCTGCCGAGATCATTTTGAAAAATCAGGTTTCCTTTTACATAAATTTTTCCGGGATTTTTAACGGCTTGCGGGCTGGTTGCTGAAATTATTAATATTGAAGAATCAACCGTAAAGACAGGTTTATAACCCCAAACCATTTTTGGCGGTTCTAATGGGGGCGATGACCTGTTATATGTAAAATCCCAACACGAGGACAATAGAAATGTAAATGGTAAGATTAATAATAACATTCGCATGGCCTTCAGACAAAAATAGTTTTCAGAGCGCTGCATGAAAATTTCTTTTCCTATAAAATATTGTATAACAGAGTAAGAGCCAATTGATAACCCTTAAGTATTTGTTGATTAAAAGTTTAACCATGCTTAAGGAAAGAAACTTTAAACCCTTAAACCCTTAAATTTTTAAACTCAAAATATAAGCGTAGTCCCATTTTTTAAAATCACCAGTTCCTGTTTTTCGCATTCGTCAACCCTGCCAATCACCTGTGCATCAACACCAAAACTTTTTGAGATGCTGATCATATGATCAGCATCTTTTTCATTGGTATAAATTTCCATTCGTGTACCCATATTAAATACCTGGTACATTTCCCGGTCATCCGCATGGCTTGCCTTTTGAATCAGTTGAAAAATTTCTGGCGCTTCAAACAAATTATCTTTTACGATCCGTACATTGTCCGGAACATATTTCAAACATTTGGTTTGTCCGCCCCCACTGCAATGGATCAAACCATTTACAGCCTCAAATTTTTCTTCCAGGATTTTTTTTATTACCGGGGCAAAACTGCGGGTGGGCGATAGAATCAATTTTCCAACAGTAATCTTTTTACGGCTATTGTTATAGGTTACCTCTACTTCATCCGTCAAACGATGCTCACCAATATAAACCACCTCTTCATCCAAAGAAGGATCATATGATTCTTTAAAATGCTCCGCATAATATTTGTTCAGCACATCATGCCTTGCACTGGTTAAACCATTGCTGCCAATACCACTGTTATATTCCATTTCATAATCCGCTTTTCCAAACCCCGCCAATCCTACGATCACATTTCCTGGTTTGATGTTCTCATTGGTTACCAGTTTATTTTTGGGCCAGCGTGCCGTCATGGTACCATTCACCGCTATCGTTCTCACTACATCACCTACATCAGCGGTTTCGCCACCCATATAAGTAATATGAACGCCATGTTTTTTCATGTCATCAAAAAATGCCTGGTGTGCATTGATCAAAACATCCAGTACTTCCGCCGGAATTATATTTTTATTTCTGTCGATAGTTGAAGAAAAAATCAGGTTATCGTAAATACCCACACAAAGCAGGTCATCCAGGTTCATAACAATGGCATCCTGGGCAATGCCCTTCCAGACAGATATATCTCCAGTTTCTTTCCAATATAAATACGCCAGGATACTTTTTGTTCCTGCGCCATCAGCATGCATCAGATTCACCCAATTGTCATCATAACAAAGTACATCGCTGTAAATTTTACAAAAAGCTTTGGGATAAAGACCCTTATCCAGGTTTTTGGTGGCGGCATGCACTTCCTCCTTTTGCGCGGATACGCCCCTTTTACTGTAAAGACTCATGGAATGATGATTGATTTTAGCTTGCCGGAATGATTAATTTTGAAGCGGCAAATCTAAAACTAAAGACGCACTTATCAATAGAGGCCGGGAGCTAATTACTGAATGCCTATATTCGCACCTGTTTTTTATGAAGGTTCATTACAAATTACCGATACTTCCTGTATTTAAAAATGCCGTTATCACCATCGGCACTTTTGATGGCGTGCATATGGGGCACCGCCAAGTGCTTGCCAGGTTGAAACAGGAATCTGTTAATGCCAATGGAGAATCTGTATTGATAACTTTTGATCCGCATCCACGAAAAATTATTCAAACTGCTTCCCAGCCCATCAGGTTGATCAACACGCTGGATGAAAAAGTTGAATTGCTGGAAGAATTTGGTATCGATCATCTTGTTATTATTGAATTCACTCCTGCATTTGCCGATCAAACCGCTGAAGAATATATCCGGGATTTTTTGATCCGCCAGTTTCGACCACATACCATCATCATTGGTTATGATCACCGGTTTGGTAAAAACCGTTTGGGTGATTATAAGTTGCTGGAAAAAATGGCTGATGTTTATCAGTACCAGTTAAAAGAAATTTCCGCACACGAACTGAACGAGATCAAGATCAGTTCTACCAGAATAAGGGAAGCATTAATGCAGGGTAATTTGGATGATGCCAATCGCTTGCTGGGTTATATATTTTTTTTTAGTGGCGAAGTGATCGATGGCGAGAAAATTGGCAGGCAACTTGGATATCCCACAGCTAATCTTAAATTAAATGATGCCGAAAAAATTATCCCCGGCGATGGTATTTACGCCGTTTATGCAAAGTTTGAGAATACAAAATATAAAGGGATGATGAGCATTGGTTTTCGCCCAACAATGAATGGCACAAAAAGAGTGGTTGAAATAAATCTTTTTGATTTTAACCATCATATTTATGGTAAAATGCTCAAAGTTTATGTAAAGAAATACCTGCGTGCTGAAGTAAAATTCAATTCAACAGAAGAATTGGTAAAGCAAATGGATGAAGACAAAAAAGCCAGCTTAAAAATTCTTTAAGCCGGCTCTTACAAAAAAATTACCTGTTTAGTATTCTATTTTGAATTCCATTTTGTCGGGACTGTCAAAAAAATCTTCAATATTTGTTTCTATAGTAACTTTCTTTTTATCGGCTGATAATTGCACATTTTTACCTGTTACATTTTTAGCGGCAATCGGCAGGTTGATCACCATACTGCTTTTCATGGGAACACCAAAAGAGGAGGTTTGTAATAATCCCTGCAGGTATTCATCATTGTTGGCATTCACATACTTTTCTTTATTCAGGGTTTTGGTAATTAATCCTTTGGAAAAATTCACGTCAAAATAATCATCCATAGATGATGGTTGCGGTGCATTTTGAACCATTGGATTTTCTGTTGCGCTCATTTGTTTTTCCATCATAACACCCATAATCTTTGTAGTAAGTTTATTGAGCGTGGCTATTTCGTTAAAAGATTTGAACGGGTAAGAAATACGGGTAGTAAAGATCTCTTCCTGCATATTCATTTTAATACCCAATGACCCATTTTTGATCAATTCTTTTTCACTAACTGTAAGCCCCGGAATACTATCAGCCATTTGATCAAGCATTACAATGGTATCGGTTACCATCTTTTCAACTTCTTTCATTTCATTTCCGCCAAATTGTTTGGCCATGCCGATTACAGCACCCATATCATTGGTAGTTGCCATAGTCCCACTGCCATCCGCGGCAATCGAAATTTCCTGCACCGTATCAAAACAACCTATGAGTGTACAGGAAAACACCACGGCAAAGACCATCAAAAACTTCTTCATATGTTTTATTATTTTTTTAAATTAATATAATACGCCACAAATTACTATCCCGGTTAGGATCCGTTTTCCCGGCTTAATACATTTAATATTTTTGGGTAATGTTTAATATTATGTGCAAGTTAATTCAGGCAAACATTTTCACCACCATTTCTTTTAAAAGGGAAGCGGAAGGTGTACCTGAATCATTTACACCAACACTTTTTAAATTATACTGGTGAAGCAATAATAAGGCTTGTTCAACATCAGGGTAAGTGAATAACTGCTTTGCCTTTAGGTAATCTTTTAAGAAATAAACATTGACCCCAATAGCCGTAGCCAGGCTTTTATCATCTTTGGCCGGCAACCCATATAACATGTACAATTTGCTGAAGAATCCATAAATAGAAGGTAACACCAGTTGAATAGGGGCTGCTTTTGGATTGGCCTCAAAATAATTTATGATACGCAACGATTTTGCCAGGTTCTTTGACCCGATAGCAGATTGCAGTTCAAAAACATTGAAATCCTTACTGATGCCGACATATTTTTCAATATCATTTTCAGTGATGGTCTTTCCTTCACCCAGGTTTATAAATATCTTATTGATCTCGCTGTCGATGCGATTAAGATCACTTCCTATATGATCGACCAATAAAATCAATGCTTTGGGTTGAATACTTAATCCTTTGTTCCGGGCCATTTCAATAGTAAACTCTTTTACCTGGTCCTCGTACAATTTCTTAGTTGTCAATACGACCCCTTTTTCTTTTAACAACTTAGCCAGTTTTGTACGGCCGTCAACTTTTTTTTCTTTAAAAGCCACTACCAATACGGTTGAAGTGAGCGGATGTTCAATATAAGTTTCCAGCTTATCAATATCCTTCATTTGCTGGGCCTCTTTTATTATTACCACCTGCCTTTCAGCAAACATAGGATAGCGGCGGCAGGCGTTTATAATGTCGGGCCATTGAGCATCCTTTCCATAAAAAACAGTCAGGTTGAACCCGGCTTCCGCTTCAGTAAGTATGTTGTTTTCTGCGTAATGAGTTACTTTATCAATAAAATATTCCTCATCACCTTCAAGCCAGTAAATAGGTTTATAAAGTTTTCTTTTCCAGTCGGAGATGATCTTTTCAGCAGACATGGCCGCTAAGTTACTTGTTCTGATTTTTTTAACAAAACTGTTGAAAACGTTGATCAAAGGGAGTATATGGTTTTTGGCACGGTTTTCGGAATTGGTAGCATCGTTGACTAAAAGCAACAATAGCAAATTACCAACGCTTAATACACATACGTATAATTTGCATTTATAAAGTATAATTTTATCATCAACTCATTAAAGAACAAAAACCTTTAAAAATGGCAAACACAAACTATCCATCCGCCACACCGCAAAAAGAAACACCGCGGAATAACAGTAACAAAAATATTCTGATCGGCATCTTAGCTGCTGGCTTATTGGGAACATGGGGTTATTTATTATACGATAAAAATCAAACCTCTGAAAAATTAGAAGCTTCACAAACGCAGGTAAGCACTTCTATGAGCCAGCGTGATTCTGTGCAATTAATGTATAATGATGCACTGAGCCGTTTGGATTCATTAACCGGAAGTAACAATGATTTCCAGGGTCAATTAAGTGAAAGCAGTTCAGAGATCTCTAAACTGAAAAGTGAGATTCGCAGCATTTTAAATAAGAAAAATGCAACTGATGCGGAATTGAATCGTGCCCGGACTTTGATCGCTACTTTAAATGATAAACTGGCTAACCTGGAAGTTGAGGTTACCCGTCTTACCGGCGAAAACCAGGTATTGGCTTCAACCAATACGCAGTTAAGCACAGAAAAACAAGTTTTAGAAAGCAACCTGATGACGGCATCTTCTGATAACGTGGCGTTGGCAGAAACCGTTGAAATAGGTTCTACTTTCAGTGCATCTAATATCAGCATCACTCCTATTAATGAAAAGAACAGCGGAAAAGAAAAAACCACTACTACAGCCCGTAAGGTTGATAAACTGGTAATTGGTTTTGATGTTGAAAATCGTATTGCACAGTCAGGACCTGCTGACTTATATGTAAAAGTAACAGCTCCAAACGGACAGGTTATTTCAGATCCCACGTTCGGAAGTGGTATTTACACTACCCGTAAGGATGGTAATATAAATTTTACTTCAAGAATTTCTACCGAGTATGAAACTGGTACAAGAAAGAAAATTCAGGTTCCTCTAAAGATGACTGACTTTCAGACCGGTGATTACAAAATCGAAGTTTATCATAACGGTTTAAAAATCGGTGAGGGTATAAGATCCCTGAAAAAAGGTGGTTTATTCGGTTAATAAACATTTCAGACTCCTGAAAGTTACCGTCACAGCAAGCTGTGACGGTTTTTTTTTGCCCTGCATGAAAATTATTAATGATTTTTGATTTTTACATTTACACATGGCCAATAGTTTTTTCCAGTTTAAACAATTTATCATTCACCAGGATGCCTGCGCCATGAAGGTGACAACGGATAGTTGTTTATTTGGAAGCATCGTGGGCTCCATGGTAAATGGAACATTGTTAAAAAATGTATTGGATATCGGTGCTGGGACAGGTTTGCTTTCATTAATGATTGCACAACAATACCCGGATGTCTTGATAGATGCCATTGAAATTGATGATGCAGCTGCATCCCAGGCGGTAGAAAATATACAAGCATCACCATGGAAAGATCAGATCCGGATATTTCATACAGACATCAAAAATTATAAAGAAGGCAAGAAATACGACCTGATAATATCCAATCCCCCGTTTTATGAAAATGAATTACGATCACCGGATGACCGAAAGAACATGGCGCATCATCAAACACATTTAAGGTCCGTAGATCTTCTCCAGGCAATTAAAGAAAACCTTTCTTCCACCGGTAAATATTTGCTGTTGTTGCCTTTTAAAAAGAAAGAAGAATGGATCTTGTTGCTAAAAGATTCCAATCTTGAGCCCCACCATCTTGTTTATTTAAAACAAACCATTAATCACCCATCCTTTTTCAGGATAATAATCAGCGGTGGAATTGGGAATGTACCCATTCGCAAACAGGAAACAGTTATAGTCATTAAAGATGCAAAAAACCAATATATGGAAGCATTCAGCCACTTATTGAAAGATTTTTACCTGCAGTTATGAATCTTCATTTTTCGCATACCCCTGCAGGTAAGCAAAGTCCGGCATTAAATTTCCTTCCTTTACCATTGTAGCTCTTTCTATAATGGATGATCCATTATGAACAATATCTTCCAGTACATACTTGATCAGTTGTTCCCCAAAATACCTGGAAGCATCCCGGGGTAATTCATTGGGAAGATTACCAACAGCCATTACATCAATGCTTTTAGGAAGAAAAGGTGCCGTTTTTTCCAAACTGTATTTGTCTACACCGTAAACAGGATCTTCAATGGTCTGATCACCCATATTAACAGGCACCGAACCATTTTCATCATCGGTGATATCTGCAATCACCCGGATACGAAAACCGTTATCTTTCACATCATCTTTTTCAAACAGTCGCGGAATATTTTTTTCCCAATAAATACCATTCATCAGAATATCTGTGGCGTTTGCATAGGGCAAAAATTTACTTTGATATTCGGATGGATGCTCATGAAAATGTGTTCTGATATAAGTTTTATTTTTTGCATGCTCATACAGTGCCGATCCTTTTAATTGCGTATAGACCGGGTATGTAAAATCACGTTCAAGATATTCATCGGGTTCCACTTCATGAATGCCCATCAGGTTCATAATCTCCAGGATGCCATGTGCAACCCTCCCCGACCCGGTAACAGCGATTTTTACAACTGGTATTTTTAATCCAAAATATGTATGGATCAATTCTTTAAAACTTTTTTGCAGGTATACTCTTTCTAACTTGTATGCCCCCGTACGCATACCATAAGCCCACATACCATTATGGGCACCAACTACACCTGCAAAAAAACCAAAACCGATTATACGTTGTCCATCTTCGTGTTCCAGGCATTCATAATCTACCAGAGTTATTTTTTTTTGGATGATGGCCTGAAGGAGTTTCCTGTTATGCGGTTGCTTTTTTTTAGTATGAGAAAAGAAGAGGTATTTTTTTTCGGGAATCAGTTTATCAACCGGCACTTCTTTAATACCCAAAAGGATATCACAATCTGTTACATCGCTAACCACTTTAATTCCGGCCATTGAATATTCTCTGTCGCTGAAACAACGATCAGGCGAGGATTGCACAACTACTTCCACCTCCTCCATATTTTTATTGATCCATTTACATTGATCAGGGGCCAGTGCAACGCGGTTATCTGCAGGTGTTTTTCCTTCTTTTATTAATCCGATTCTTATCATATGAATGGGTAAGTATTTAGTTGAATTCAAGTAAAAATATAAAACCCCGGCAATTAATTACCAGGGTTTTTAAAGCGTGCCCGAGATCGGAGTCGAACCGATACATCCTTGCGGACGGCAGATTTTGAGTCTGCTGCGTCTACCAATTCCGCCACCCGGGCTCAACGGGCAGCAATATTACAACTTTCCGTTTAATTGTATTATGATATGATCTTTTATTTCGATTTTTAATGCAGATAGCAATTAGGCATTAGATTTCAAAATGACATCGTACACTTTTAAAAACTAATTTTTTTTCAAACTTTTTGATTGCCATTTTGATCAGAAATAATTTGTGATTTAGGTAAGCAGTTAAACCTTTCGCAAGCCAGGACTAAGCAAATACCCAGCACATAAGTTATCATATCCATCCATGCAAAGGAATTTCCCAAAACCACATTTACAAGTTTTGAATTTTGCAAACCAAGAATTTTGACAAATTTGATAAACTGTAAACCCTCTATTGCAAAAGCAAATATCAAAACGCCTATTGCAGTTTTTATGATTGACACGTTGAAAAAGCTTCGAATAAAACAATAAATAAGGATTACAACCAGAAAATCTCCTACATAAGGCCGAATAAAACGGTCATTAACGAATAGTGCTATAAATAATTCTACCAGGAATAAAATAACAGTCAGTATAAAATAATCTTTCCGGAAGATGACCATATGTAAGAATCAATTGTGGGTTGGTTTGGAAAATAGGAAGATAAAAAATTAGTTTAAAACTATGAAAAAAGGGTCAAATGATAAATGTCAATTCCATTAAAAAAATTTCTTACCACCCGCTCTACCCTACTTATCCTTCAATGGATATAATAAACGTAGCGCATTAAAAACAGCCTGGTGGGTGATGGTAGCATGATCCTCTGCAGGCAGGTAATCATAATGCACCTGCAAATTTTTATTATCCAACTTTCTCAGTTTTTCCACCAGTAAATTTGCATCCACTTCCATTACATGCGGTATGGTGCTGGGTGCAAGCCCTTCTTTGCCTACACCAATATAAACACCTATTTGTTTTTGATGAACTGATAAAGTTTGCGGTGCATATTTTAACAATGAACCATCATCCCACCATAAAGATGGACTGATGATTACATATTTATTAAACAAATAAGGTTTTTTGAGCAGAATTTCTGTGGCTAACAAACCACCCAATGATTGACCAATCAGCATGCTTTTCGTATTTGCCTTATATTTCTTTTCAATAAAAGGTTTCAGTTCTTTTTCTATAAATGAAATAAATGCAGCAGATTTCCCGGCTGTTTTATACCACTCCTGCTCTTCTTTGATGCCGGAAGGAAAAGTGAAATCCCTCCGCCGGTCTACATTTGCAATACCGACAACGATTGATTTAGGAACCCGGTTGATCCATGAAAAGTTATTGAATTGAATTAGTCCTGTAACATGTATAAAATCTTCATCAGCAGATCCATCTAATAAATAAATAACCGGGTATTTAACTGAATCTTCTTGTTTATAACCTTCAGGGAGATAAATATTCAAAACCCGTTTTTCAGATAATTCTTTGGATTGAATTTCATTAATATATCCTAATACAAAGGGTTTATCATCCTTTCCTTTTACCTGGGTAAATCCCAATGAACACTGGAAAAAAACCAAAATGATAAGCAATATTCGCATGTAGAATTTTTTATTTTTTTAAAAGAATTGTTAGAAAGGAATTTAACTTAAAAACAGTTTAGTTTTTATCTTCCGACGTTAATGCACGAATCACTTTGCACGGATTGCCTGCAGCAAAAACATCAGCAGGGATATCCTTTGTCACCACACTTCCTGCACCGATCACACTGCGATCTCCAATAGTTACACCCGGACAAATAACCGCACTGCCGCCTACCCAAACATCGTCGCCGATTACAATGGGCTTTCCGTATTCCAATCCTGAAGTCCGCTCGGTATGATTTACAGGATGTGTAGCTGTATATATCTGAACATTGGGACCAAACATGGTGCGGCTGCCAATCGTTACAGTTGCAACATCCAGCACGATGCAATTAAAATTAAAGAAAACCTTTTCTCCCATTTTCATATTAGTACCATAATCACAATAGAATGGCGGTTGAAGCCACAAACCCTCTCCAGCACCAGGTATCAGTTCCCCTAATATTTTATTTCGCTGGTCCACCTCGTCCTCTCGTGTATCATTAAACGCTTTTATTAAAAGTCTTGCCTGTAATCGTGCATCCTTTAACTGCTGATCAAGCGGATCATACAGTTCACCTGCAAGCATTTTTTCTTTTTCTGATCTCATGGTATAAAGTTAATAGTCTTTAAAAAGTATGATTACAATGGAACCTGTAATCATGATGGCAGATCCGATCAATTTTTTACGAATATCCTGTTCTTTAAAGAAACGATATCCAAGCAATACGCTGATAATCGTGGAAAGCTGGAAAAGAGAAAGTGCGTATCCCACATCCATATTTTCCAACACATAATTGGTTGTTAACTGCATGGTTCCAATGCAAAGAATAAGAAAAAGATAGCTGCTCCAATTGCGATAACCTATCGTAGTCATTCCTTTTTTGAAATCAAGCTTATATAAAAACAAGAGCAGAAAAGAAAAGATGGCACCAAACCAACACCAGCTGATAAATGCAATGGTGGTGGATGAAGCCAGGATAATTTTCTTGATGAATACAGCTTCGATGGCTGTCAGTATCATTGCCCATGATCGGAACTGTATTTCCTTCTTTTTCAGCAGGGCCCAGGAAAATCTGTCTGCCGTTGTATTCAAAACATAATAGCTACCGTACACAATCAATGCAACGCCAATAATCCCCCAAAGATTCGGAATTTCATTAAGCAGGATCATTCCTCCAATGATACCTACAACAGATTTATAAGAATTGATCGGTCCCAAAACCGACAGGTCTCCTTTTTCCAAAGCCTTAATCAGGAACCCGTTTCCAACTGCGCCCGCTATTCCACCTAATATGGAATAAATCCAAAACTCTTTTGGTAAAACATGCCATTGCACATTCACTGCTATAAAAACACAGATGACGGATAATAGCAGGTAGGTTAAAAAATTAATGATTAAAGGATGATGACCATTTGAAGCCAATTTCTTTTGAAAAACATTTCCTAATGGATTGGAAATAATTCTTAAAAGAACGGCTATTGAAGTGAGAAGCGTAACTGCCAATGAAAGTAATTTTTTGTATAGGTAAATTACAGAAGACTTCAGATTTTCATTGCATAAACCTGGTATTTACTTCACTCTTTTATAAACCGTTTCTGTAGCTTTAGCTTCATCGCCTTCAGGAGTTATATTATATGCCGTGATTATTATTTCATCATCATTAACTATGTCAATTTCAGTTCGCCAACCCCAATGTTGCTCAATCTCCGGTGTAACATAGGCATAGCTGCCAAGCATGGAAAATTGAGCGTCGTTCTTTTTCCCTTCTGAATACATGATTGCCGTGTCATTATGAAAACTATCGATCCATGCAGACTGAAATTTATTCAAGCCAAGATGATAACCATAAAAAGCCATTCCTTCCAATGGCTTACCACCCTGGCTTCCTTTGTATTCATGCAGAATAAAACGCCCATCCAATACAAGCCGCATGGTTCCATGAACAGGTGATTCATCGGCTAACTTTTCGGGCTCGAACCATAATTTGGTGGTGCCTTCCCATTCACCAACTAATTTACTTAATTGAAAATGTACACCGGATGCTTTCGAATTTTCGAATTTACTCATAAAGATTATTTTAATACTGCCTGGTTATAAAAACGTTTTTAGTTTGAATGACTATAATGAATATACTACAAATTAGTATTTGCATGTTGCTCGTAAAGTGATCAAAATAAACCGGAAATAGTTTTTTTAGAACCTGCTGCACAACATTTTTATTGCAAAACATTTGGGTGAAGTGATTTATCACGGATAAAGCAAATATTTCTTACGCATTTCTTTGTATTCACTCAAACCGGGTTCCCAGCTTGCACGGATTTCTTCTTCAGATTTACCATCAATGATCTGCTGCCTGAATAATCCTGACCCAACCCTGTATTCCACCAGTCCCATTTCTTTGCTCAGTTTTGAATCAAAGAATTGTTCTTTATTCGGTGAGGCCTTATACAATTCCATCACCCATTGTATATTGATCTTTTTACTTTTTATTAGTTGGCTCACATCGTAATCACGAAGATCAATGCCATAACAAACCTGGTCCATGAACAGCGGTGTTTCAGCCATTCCTTTTATCCCGGTTGGTGTATAGGAGAATGTATATACCCCTTTTAATGCCGGGCTGCCTAATACCGTGAACGGAAAATAAGTACCGCGTCCATGGTTAATATATATTCCCTCAAATACACAGGTGGAAGGATAGAGCATGATGGATTGTTGTGTATTCAAATTCGGCGATGGCTTTACAGGTAATGTATAAAGCATTTCATGGTTATAATTCGCAACCGGGATAATGGTGATATTTGCTTTTACTTTATCCTTCAACCAACCTTCATCGTTAGCCATTTGAGCAAATTCACCCACCGTTAACCCGTGCGATATCGGTATGGGAAACATGCCAATGCCTGATTTGTATTTCATATCCAGTACCGGTCCGTCAATCAGGTATCCATTGGGGTTAGGCCTGTCGAGAATCAGCATTTCCTTGTCACTTTCATAACAGGCTTCCATCAACCGGGATAATGCATTGATGTTTGTATAAAAACGAACACCTACATCCTGCAGATCATAAATCAATATATCCACATCAGCCATGTCTGCTTTGGTGGGTTTATTTTTTGGACCATATAAAGAAATGATCGGGATGCCTGTAGCCTGGTCCGTTTCATCAACAACCTCAACACCAGCACTGGCATTGCCCCTGAATCCATGTTCAGGTCCAAACACTTTTACAATATTGACTCCCAGTTTCTGCAGGCTATCCACCAGGTGCATGTTGCCAATGATGGTGGTCTGGTTGGCCATGACTGCCACTCTTTTCCCTTTTAACAGGGGCAGGTATTTTTCTGTTTGATCCGCACCGGTCTTCAGTGCAGCATTGTTTTCGTTTGTTGATATTGGTTGTTTTGTTGCACTGCAAAAATTCAGGCAGACAGTAAGCAGTAGTAATGGAAAAAATTGCATAGATAACCTTTTTAAAGAATTAAATATAGGCAATTAAGGAATGTGGTGCTTGCTGTTTTCACGATTCCCGAATCAGGTTTTTGATGAAATGCTGATTCAAAAAAAAGTTATCTCCAGATAAAAAAACTACCTGCTGAATTATTTTCCGGTTTGCGGATATAGTACATTATCAATCCGTTCATCCATCTTGCTATCTTCTTTTTGATCCTGCACTTTAAATGCGGTATAGTAAGCTTTAATTATAGCTGTAACCGGTACAGTCAGTAAAGCACCTATTAACCCAAAAGCGCTTCCCATTACCAGCAACATAAACAAAGTTGAAACAGGATGCAGGTTCATTTTCGAAGCAATGAGCCGGGGCATAACGAAGCTTCCCATGATTTCACTTAATACAATAAAGAAAATAAAAACCCATAACCCTGTTAATGGGCTTACAGAAAGAGCAAGCAGTGTGGGTGGCACTGACATAATATAAAAGCCAATATTTGGAATCAGTTCTGCAAATAATACCACAGCACCCCATATCCAGGCTCCAGGCACCTCCATGATCGATAAAAAAACAGTGGTGCAGACGGCTTCAATACTTCCGCCAATAAGATTAGCCTTTATCCATCCATTCAACATGGTAGATGTATGTATCAATGCATTTTGCGCTTTTTCTCTTTTTGCCGGTGGAAAAATGTTGTAATAAATCTCAAGCAGTGGCCTGGGGCGTGAAACGGAATAAACAACTATGCAGATAAATAAGATTGAAACAAAAATCATTGAAAACAATAAAAGCGAATAATTACCCATCATATTTATCAGCCTTCCCGCAGGAGGTAAAAGATTAGTTATAGAAAATTCTTCATTTTTGATTTCATTACGTATTACAGGATTATCCGCTACCCATGATGTAACATAGGATCTTAAGTTCTGAATGTAATTTGGTAAATTATCAATCAACTCCTGCGTTTGGAAATACAATCTTGGTATTACAAGCCAACCTAATAAAAGAAACACCAGGAATATAATCCCAAAAACTACAAAACTTGCCCAGCCCCTTTTCATACCCTTTTTTTCCAGCCAACCGACCGGCGCATTAATAATGATTATAAACACCAATGCTAAAAGAAACAGTAGCAATACTGCAGTAACCTTATACAATAACCATAATAAAACAACTGCAATAGCAGCTAAACCAATAGCCTTTGCTAA
>MWWA01000089.1_pt1 | contig 28990 bp, 23 predicted proteins | sample 1047341 | NCBI WGS metagenome assembly MWWA01 (sample SAMN06349978, study PRJNA376086) | soil metagenome | isolation source: MS5-1 sample Antarctic (ecotone) soil | place: Antarctica | collected 2015-01-13
CAGCGGTTTATAATGGCGACGCACTCCGTGACCTGATAAAAGTAGTTGGAAAACGATTTGAAGACGAGGGCATTCAAACAAAACTTTTTCTTCCTGAAGATGTTGGCTGGCTGGATGGCGTTGAAAGCATGCTAACGCCTACGCTCGCAGATCCGGAGGCTCGTAAGTATGTGGACATAGTTGCAGTACATGGGTATGACCTGGACGGTGTGACCGCTGCTTCTACAAGTGCGGCCACCTGGCAGACAATGTATAACTGGGGAGCGAAGTATAATGTTCCGTTATGGATGACGGAAACATCAGGTTATGCAAATAATTACCAGGGTGCAATGGATTTGGCAAAAGCCATGTACACTGCTTTGAAATTTGGAAATGTATCGGCCTGGGTGTTCTGGTCGCTGAGTACAAGCTCCCTGAATGAATTTTCATTAATGAGTTCTTCTGGCGAAAAGAGTAAGAGGTATTATATATCCAAAAACTTTTACCGCTATATAAGACCCGGAGCAGTAAGGCGTGAAGCTACGGCTGCAGATGCGGGTAAAATATATCCTTTGTCGTTTAAAAATGATGTGCAGAATACTATCACTATTGTATTAATCAATGATAATCCGGCAGATAAATTAATAAAACTTGATGGCACAGGATTGCCTTCAGTCATGGCAAAGTTTGTAACATCTGAATCCGAAAATACGGCAGATAAAGGTGATGTCAATCCTGCTAAATATATTTTATTGCCAGCGAATAGCTTAACTACGTTGTATAAATAATTCGCTGTATTAGCACCTGAATCAAGGAAATAATTTTAAATTTTGCCTGCTTGTGATTACTAAAGAACTTTGAACTTTTTAAAAAATTCTTATGCCTACATCACGCCGTCGCTTTATTTCAGATTCCACAAAAATTATTTCTTTGACTGCATTGCCTGGTTTATTTACAATCGGGAAAAAAGAAGTCAACAATTATTCTCCGAATGATACAATCAATCTCGGACTGATCGGCGCCCGCAATCAGGGAATGTCTGATCTGCGACACGCGTTGAAGCAAAGCAGTGTTAAGTGTATTGCGCTTTGTGATATTGATAACGCGGTGCTGGAAGAAAAATCAACCGAAATTGAAACCATCCAGGGAAAGAAGCCTGAGATATATAAAGATTTTAGAAAGTTGCTGGAGAATAAAGATGTTGATGCCGTGATCATAGGTACGCCGGATCACTGGCATTGTTACCAACTGATTGCAGCACTGGAGGCAGGAAAAGATATATATGTAGAGAAGCCTTTGGCGAATAGTATAGGTGAGTGTGACCTAATGGTAAAAGCCGTAAGGAAATATAATAAAATAGTTCAGGTGGGGCAGCAGCAAAGGAGTGGTGATCACTGGCAGACTGCCATGAATTTTATTAAAGAAGGAAAAATAGGACAGCTTAGAAAGATATTAATATGGGCAAATTTTAATTACGGTGTGGGACAGCCGAAAGTACCCGATACATCGGTGCCTGCCGGGGTGGATTTTGATATGTGGCTCGGTCCTGCTCCTGAAAGAAGTTTTAATAACGCACGGTTCCATGGTTCGTGGCGTATGTTTTGGGACTATGGCGGTGGATTGATGACTGACTGGGGTGTGCACCTGGTAGATATGGCACTTTGGGCAAAAGATACAACAGCCCTGCCGCTAAGTGTTGCGGCTACCGGAGGTAACTTTGCTTTTCCTGAAAGGGCACATGAAACATTCGATACCATGAATGTAGTTTATCAGATGCCGGAATATGATATTAACTGGATGCATACGGCCGGTACTCAAACCGGCCTCTGGGGTCGCAATTATGGTCTTGCCTTTATTGGTAATGATGCAACAATCGTAATTGACCGGGAGTCGTGGGATCTTTTTCCTGAAATGGAAAATGGGCGATATAAAGTGCCCGCCATGCCACGGCAACAAGGACATAATTCGCACGAAGCACATGTTAAAAACTGGATAGACTGCATACGTACGAGAAAAGAACCGGTATGCCCTGTAGAAATGGGAAGGCTTGCTGCTGTCTATACTCATATGGGTAATATTGCACTGAGAACCCAATCTCAACTAGTTTGGGATAAGTCGACACACAATTTTGGAAGTAATGCTGCTGCCAATAAATTACTTCTTCCATCGTATCGCAAACCGTGGAATCTTCCCTCATTGTAGCGTAATGATAAAGTTTTTCTCTTTGTCGATTTTTAAAAAATGGGTATGGACTATGCCGCCGAAGTTTTCACAATACCATGTATATTAATTCTCGTTCGGCTACAAGTGCGATTAAGGAACATAGAACAGGAAATGATTACGTTGAAGCATTGCTGAAGGGCGCGGTCTTTGCGTTCCTGTCAGCCGAAAACTGAAGCCAAATTAAATTAAAATACAAAGTTGAGGATAAAAATAAATGCTCAATAACGTTGGGGCACACCGGATATGCAGCTTAGTTGATTTACTGCCGTCGAAGTTACTTCCGTCCAGCCACGCTTTTTGAAATGCCTTTGTTGTCCGAGATACTTTTATTTTGAAGTGGGTTACCTCGTAATTTTTTTCTTTGCTTGTCCCTTTTTATCCATTCACTGATCTTAGCAAACTCTTGTTCAGAAAGTTGTCTTCCCGTGGTATAAAAATCTATATTTTTTTCTTCTATAATCATAATTGGAAGTTACGGGTTTTCAGGAAAATATTGTTGAATAAGTTTGTTTGCAGCTTTTGTGTCAACTGCCATGATATTGCCAAAAAGTATATGAGCGCCTAACGCTTTTTGATAGTGCTCTATTAACTTGGTCTTACTTTCAAATGAAACATAACCTCCATAACCTTTGTCAAAAGAAAGTTTGCAAGCAAAAGCTAAAAGATTTCCCGGCACACCATAATACACTTTCTTTGAACCACGATTAAATTCGTTGCTTTCAATTAGCGGCATGAAGATATGGTCATCACGGTCTTGCAAGCTAATAAGTCCTTGAATGATTGATGGATTGTCAACGATGACGAGTTTACAAATCGTTTTATCTGATTGTTTAGCTTCAGCTTTCCAATCAAAAAGCCAATCTGATTTCTTTAATGATTTGATGTCTTTTGCAGTCAGCTCAAGGACTTCTGTTTTAAAGCTGTCACCAGTAATTGCGTTTTCAATCGAGCGTGTGAGCTTGTCAATTTTAATATTAAACGGTCCATGTTTTGCCATTGTCAAAAATAGCGCATTCAATAAGTTAGTATGAATTTGAAGTTGTCGATTAGTATCTCGCACAATTTGTGGATTTATCACAAATCGTATTCGATATTAAAAACCAAGGGAAAGAAAATATGATGGTAAAGGAGAAGATTGAATCCCAAAAATAATTTTCATAGGGCGAATTAATCCTTGGGGATTTAAAACTAAAAAAAACACAATCGAATCAATCATTGCAAGAAGTTGCAAACTTGTTCATTAACATGATTAACAGTCGTAGAAAATGAAGGTTAATTGGTGTAGAAAATATTCTATCAGGGAGTGGAAGAAGGTAGAATATTGTGTACCCGGGCTAAAGCATTCAGATCCACAACATTTTTACAATTTAGCTTTTTGAAAATTCTTGCCTTATGCGTGCCGATGGTAGATGTATGCAAATGAAGTTTATTGCTGATCTCACTTACAGAATCCCCTTTCATCATATATTGAATGATCTTAAACTCCTGGGGAGAAAGTTTTTCAAAAGGATTATCCAACCCCCGGCCAATAGCTTGTTCCGCTAATACCTGGCTCAGTGAAGCGCTGATATAACGCTTACCGTTCAAGACTGTTTCAATAGCCGATTTAATTTCTTCCTCGGGAGCATCTTTTCCTATATAACCCATGGCTCCAAGCTTTAAATATTTTTTTGCATATATCTCTTCCGGGTTCATGCTTAACATAAGTATTTTCGAGGTCGGCTTTACCACCAATATATTTTCCACTAATCCAAAGGAATCTGTTCCCGGCATATTTACATCCAGGATCAACAGGTCATAATCATGCTTTTTTATTTTTTGAAAAGCCACATCACCACCCTCGGCCTCATCAACTTCAGCAAAAGAAATAATATTGGAAATAAAAATTTTAAGCCCCTGGCGGATTATTACATGATCATCAACAAGTAATATACTTTTCATGAATTGAGTATTTCTTAAAAAAAAATTTTGCCTCCAGTAAGAGAAATTTTTAATGATTCTTTTTCTGACACTAATGTAGGTTTCTTTTATCCAAAAACCGGTGGATGTAAAAATACATTATCTTAGAAAATATTAATAGAACTGACGAAATCCGGTATTTGGGAATTCCATTCCTGCAAGATCTTTAATTCCGGTCATTATATTCATTAAGTTTAATCTTTAAAAATGATTTGGCATTTGTCCGGCCTACTTAAAAAAAATGAATTCATTCAAGACACCTGTTTCCATTATTGTCATTGATCCAAATCCACAGTACCATACGTCTGTGAGCAAATTATTGCTTGTAGAGAAAACGAATATTTCCAGTATCGTCTCTGCCGATAATTTGAAAGATGGTGAATGCTCTATCTATTCCATTGTAAATTCCGTTGTGCTGATTGACGATACCCTCTGTGGTGAACCTGAGTTAGTGTATTTATCTGGCCTTATTAGAAAATTTCCCAAGACTCCGTTTATTGTTCTTTCATCATCGGATAATAATAAACGTGCATCAAAATGTCTTTCCTCAGGTGCACAGGATTTTTTAGTGAAAGGAAAATTTACCGGCCGCCAGCTTATTGATGTTATTGCAAAAAGCCTGCAGCGTAAATATTATGCCCGAACACTTGAAGATAATCTCAGCCGTTTTCAATTGGTATGTAAAGCGATGAATATGATGGTCTGGGATTGGGATTTACATTCCGGAAAAATATTCCGCTCGGAAGAAGGTTGGAAAATGATTTTTAAATCGCAAACAGTACCTGCCGGAAATAATGAAGAAGAGTGGGTTGAAAAATTACATCCTGATGACCGGGACACCCTTAACCGGTTAAAGCAGGTTATTATGCAGTCTGTTGGTCAGAATATTTATGAAATAGAATCCAGGGTTTTGCAGGATGATGATACATATGGCTATGTGTTGGATCGTGGATATGTAATTCGGGATACTGAAAGGAGGCCGGTGAGAGTAGTGGGTGGAGCGCAGGATATTACCGGAAGAAAATTAGTTGAAAACCAGGTACTGCTTAGCGAGCGTCGTTTTCGCTCTCTTATTCAGAATGGATCAGACCTTATTGCCATCTGGAAAAAGGATGGGGACTTTCTTTACATGAGTTCCGCTTCAAAAAAAATTCTTGGATATGAGCCAGAATTTTTTCAGGGGAAAAATATTGAAAATTTTATCCATGCAAGTGACTATCATTTTGTAAAGGGAAGTCTCGGTAACATTAGCAGTGGAGAAGCCGTGAAGATAAACCCTTATAGATTTAGGAATGCAATGGGTGAATGGAGATGGCTGGAAACAACCCTGACCGATCTTACAACTGATGAATCTGTAAACGGTGTAGTATCTAACTCACGGGATATTACACAGCGGATGGAAGCAGACGAGTTAGCGGTAAATGAAAAAAGAAAAAAGCAAAATGAAATAACAGAAGCGATTATATCTGCCCAGGAACAGCTGCGTTCTTCAATTGGCCGGGAACTGCATGATAACATTAATCAACTGCTGGGAGCTATACGTTTGTATATTGACATGGCCAGAAAAGATTCCTCTAATTTCTCCTCTTATTTAGCGAGTGCTTCAGAATTTACGCTGAATGCAATTGACGAAATCCGCAAACTTTCTAAAACGCTTATTACTCCCTTATTACAGGGCCTTAGTCTTGAGGATGCTGTACTGGATATGATTGATGACATCTCCAGGGTACATCCTATCAAAATAAAATTCAATTCTAAAAACTTTGATGAACAATATTTGAAGGAAGAATTTAAATTGAATGTGTTCCGGATTATCCAGGAACAGATAAATAATGTGCTTAAACATTCTCAGGCTAAAGCTGCAACTATTTCCTTACGAAATGATATAAAAAATCTAAGACTAACAGTAAAGGATAATGGTATCGGATACGATACGGAAAGCCGGAAAAGAGGCATTGGACTTACAAATATTATCAGCAGGGCTGAACTGTATAAAGGTGAAGTTATGATTGATACGGCGGCGGAAAAAGGTTGTAGACTAAATATACTTTTTCCCGACGCTGCATTGTATAATGTGTAACATTTTTTAACTAAAGAGATCGCTGCTGAGATACCTGTCTCCCCGGTCGCAGGTAATAAAAACAATCACGCCTTTCTCTACTTCTCTGGCAAGTTTGATAGCTGCAGATGCAGCGCCGCCACTGCTCATGCCGACAAAAATACCTTCTTCATTTGCCAGTCTTCTTGTAAAAGTGATAGCATCCAGTTGCGTTATATCCATGATCCTGTCAACTCTTTCCGGCTCAAAGATTTTAGGCAAATATTCCTGTGGCCATCTGCGTATGCCCGGTATAGATGCCTCCTCCGTCGGTTGACATCCAACGATTTGAATATCTTTATTTTTTTCTTTTAAAAATCTGCTGCAACCCATGATGGTTCCGGTTGTTCCCATGGAGCTTACGAAATGCGTAATCGCACCGTCAGTATCTCTCCATATCTCCGGCCCTGTAGTTGTATAATGTGCTTTGTAATTATCCGGGTTGGCAAATTGATCGAGAACATAAAATTCACCGGTTGCGCCCTTCTCGTCTGCATAATCACGGCAGGTTTCAATATCTTCCAACAGTGTCACTTTAGCGCCGAATGCCTCCATTGTCAGCACTCTCTCTCTTGTGGATGTTTCGGGCATTACCAGTTCTATCTCGATCCCAAATAGTTTTGCCATTAATGCAAGTGCTATCCCGGTATTGCCACTCGTTGCTTCTATCAGCCGTGTATTTTTATTGATGTCGCCCCTTTCTAAGGCACTCCTGATCATATTCAACGCGGGCCTGTCTTTTACGCTGCCACCCGGATTGTTCCCTTCCAGCTTCGCAAATATTTTCACTTCAGGATTAGGGTTCAAATTTTGAAGTTCAACCAAAGGAGTGTTACCAACTGTATCAAGAATTGTAGCCATTACGAAATTAATATGTCACCAATTTTCCTTCTAAAACGGTGATGTCCGGACTATGATATACTAACGTGCCCGGGGGCACGCTCTTCGTGAGCCAGACATTGCCGCCAATAACACTGTGGTGTCCGATGACTGTTTCACCACCGAGAATTGTGGCGCCTGAGTAGATCACCACATGATCTTCAACAGTTGGATGGCGCTTTTTATCGGCCATAGCTTTTTCCACACTCAATGCACCAAGCGTTACGCCCTGGTATAGCTTTACATGATTCCCTATCACTGTTGTTTCGCCTATTACTATACCCGTACCATGATCAATAAAGAAGTGTTCGCCTATTTGTGCGCCCGGATGGATATCAATTCCTGTTTTGGAGTGGGCAACCTCTGTAAGTATTCGTGGCAGTAAAGGCACTTCCAATAAAAAAAGTTCGTGGGCCAGCCGGAAGAAACATAAAGCAAAAAAACCCGGATAGGCCCGGATAACCTCAAATTCAATCCTGGCTGCCGGATCTCCCTGGATCAGGGATTGGATATCGCTATTGAGTAGCCGGTAAAGTTCCGGTATGCGTTCGAAAAATATCTGTGCTACTTCTTCATTATTACAATTTCTACAGGCCCTGGTGGCATTTAAAATATGTAAAAGATCATCCTGAAGTTTGCTATACTCATTTTTTATTTCGTCTACGTTTGTATATAAACACATTGATTGCTCGGGATAAAGCAAACCGATGAGATTGGAAGCCCACGCTGCTATTACTTCATTAGAAGGGACGATCTCCTTTTTCTTTTGTTTACTAAAGAGATGGTCAAAAAATTCGTTTTGCATATTGTAAAATTAAAACAGCCTGATTAATTGAAGCAACTAATATATTCACCCGGTAGCTTCTATTTCCCAGGTGATTGCAGTACCTCCGCGCCGGAGAGTTTCAGCTACGGAACAATATTTCTCCATGGACAGCATTGCAGCTTTTTCCGCTCTGTCTTTATCTACGCCTTTTAGAGAGAAAATGACATGGATAGCTTTCCATAGCGAAGGAATCTTATTTTCTTCTCTGTGACCTTCTATAACAATTTTAAATTCCGCGATGGTTTGTTTTTGCTTTTTTAATATAGCGATCATATCAATGGCGCTGCAAGATCCCAGGCCCGACAACAACAATTGCATGGGCCGGAAACCATAGTTAGTTCCTCCGGATTCTATACTGCTGTCAGTTTGCAAAGAATGTTTATTTTGGTCAAGCACCGTGAAGCCATAATCCCCGTCAGTTCTTTCCATTTCAATTCTATTCATACTTGAATTTTAAACTTAATAATCAGGTTTTTATTCAATAAGACTAACAGAAGCATTTTTATCTAAACCGCAATCAGCAGAAATAAAATTAAACAGAAACCTGCGTTTATTTATATTCATAAACTATCCTCCCGAGGAATTTCTTTTCTTTAGAATAACAAATTTCTGATTCTCTCAGATTTTTATCATTGTAATTATACCTCCAAATAAAATAATTATTACCTGCCTCGGAAGCGGAGATCATTTGTGCAGGTCTGTCGGAATCGTCATACTCATAGATATAATCCGGTAGCAGTTTGCCTGCCAGCTCATTAAAATGAACTACATCTGTCAGCCTGTTTTTTTCATCATAATAATAATAATATTTCCTGTCCGTAGCTATTGTATTTGCAATATTTTCTTCTACGATATTTCCCTTATCATCCTGTATGAACGCAATCGTTGTAACCGGAACATTATTTTTTTTACGGATCATTTGAGTGGGTAATTGGTTGTCTGCGTATTGGTATTCTCTTGTTTCTAAAAATGCAGTGGTATCATCATCTGCTTTCGTAGAGATCTTTACCAGCGTCAGCCTTCCTACATTATCATATTCATATTGAGTGTGGCTGATTGTTGTTGGTGTGTTGTCAGTTGTACCGGTTATTTTTCCCTCTTTGTTGTAATCTGTTACCAGTAACGATTCGCCGGTAATATTTGATTTGCTTATCATTTCCGATTGCAAATAATCATTTTTGATTTTTTTTTGACAGCGGAATCCGTCACTCGCCTCGCCGGTATTTTCAAAGCTTTTGATATTGATCGCCCTGATGTGCTGCGCCTTTACAATTTCAAATTCCTGATGCAGCTGGGAAAGGTTCCAGATATCTTTGTAATAATATTGAGCCCGCAGGGGAGATGAAATACAGGAAAAAATGTAGAGGACCGAAAGAGTGACAAACCTGACCGCCATTTGCATTATTGAAGTGTTTATTTACAAACGTGTAAAATACCTTAATAATTTTGCATCAGGTTTTAGTTTGGTATTTTTAACCCCAATTTAAACACGAATAGTGCATTCCTGATTTATTTGCCCAAATACATAAGTAATTTGCACGGAAACTTATTATGCCCCTAGCTACAAATCAATTGGACAGATTATTGACGATAATGAACGAGTTGAGGGAACAGTGTCCATGGGATAAGAAGCAGACCATACAATCATTGAGGCAGCAAACGATTGAAGAAACATATGAATTAGCTGATGCCATTACAGACAAAGATTGGAATGCCATCAGGGAAGAATTGGGCGATCTCTTGCTGCATATCGTTTTTTACAGCAAAATTGCAACTGAAGAAAAAAAGTTTTCTATAAATGAGGTGATCCATGACATCTGTGAAAAGCTGGTTAAGAGACATCCACATGTGTATGAAGATGTGCAGGTAGCAAATGATGAGGAAGTAAAACGCAACTGGGAACAACTGAAGTTAAAAGAAGGAAAAAAGTCAGTGCTTGCCGGTTTGCCAAAGACACTGCCGGCACTTGTAAAAGCCATGCGATTACAGGAGAAGGCGAAACAGGTTGGATTTGAATGGAATAATAAAGAAGATGTCTGGAAGAAAGTGGAAGAAGAGCAGACCGAACTGGCCGAAGCTATTATGAATGGGAAACAGCACCAGGTAGAAGAAGAGGCGGGCGATATGCTATTCTCCATTGTGAATTACCTGCGGTTTTTAAATGTGGATGCTGAGAACGCCCTGGAAATAACTAATAAAAAATTTATCCGGCGTTTTACTATAATGGAAGAACAAGCTATGCGGCAGAACAAAGATCTAAATGGCATGTCGCTGGCTGAAATGGACGCAATGTGGAACGAGATAAAAAAACAAAATTCAAACGGCTGATTTTATTTCATTCCAATTCTTTTTTTGGAAGAAATGGCTTTTTGTTGTTGATAGCCGCCTGGCTATTAACAATATCTTTTATTATTGATAATTACTGGAGCAACATTGCTACTTCTGCTTCTGTTCAAAGATCTATTCAGCGAAAAATAGTAACTGCAGAGAAGGATATTGAAAAATTTTCACGGGATTCTCTGTTGCTGACCAAACTCATCCAGGGCAAATATAACAGCGAAGAGTTACAACAACTTGTAGAGAAACCCTATTTCATTTTTATTTATAAAATATCACTTCATAATGAAAGACATGCTGTTTTTTGGAATACCCAGATCGTGGAGCCCCCTGTGGGGCTTATCAAGAAAAATCAACAGCCTTCGCTGGTAAAAGTGATCAATGGCTGGTATATTGTTTCAAAGAAAAATTTTCAAACTCCAGGCAGTTCAGTTTTCGAAGTAGTGACTATGATTCCCGTTAAATGGGAATATTATGTGGAGAATAAGTATTTGAAAAATCGCTTTGTTGCAGTTGAAAATGAACAGAACAATTATACCATCACACTGAATAGCACAAACCTGCCGGTAAAAAATGCAGATGGTGATATTTTATTTTACCTGGAAAAACTTACTCAAACACAAACTGCGCAAACAAATACGGTATCACTTTGGTTTAGGATACTGGCCTCCCTGCTGGTATTATTTTTCCTGCATAAGCTCGCTAAATTTTATATTGAAAGAAAAGGGTTTTGGATAGGTATGTCAGTGCTGATTGCATGTGTGGTTCTGCTGCGAGCGATTAGTTATTTTCTACCGATCCCGGTTGACTTTCGACAATTCGAATTATTCGATCCGCAGATATACGGATCCAATCTTGTATTACGATCACTGGGAGACCTGTTGATAAATTCACTGCTATTTATTTGGATCGTCCTGTTCCTGAGATATTATTTCAGCAAAGGTTATACGGGAATAGATTTCAATACCAATAGAAAAAAAATAATTGCAGTTTGTATACTCGCCGTCATCATGATGGGGATTACTATTATTTGCGGAAATATTGTGAGAACTCTTGTTTCTGACTCCCAGATATCTTTCGACGTAATCAACTTTTTCACCCTGAATATTTATTCGGTAATCGGGTTTCTTGTTTTATGTTGTATTGCGACTGGTTATTTTTTTCTAATCCAGATTTTACTTCATCCCATTAAGAACGAAATAAAGCCGAAGCCATATAGTCTTTACCTGGTGATCTCGATTCTTGGTCTCGTAATGCTCAGTTTCTTATTTCATTCTCCTTTTGTAGCATTTAATCTCTCCTTGTTGGGATGGTTACTGGTGTTTATTTATCTCCTTAATTTTAATTACCTGGCATTACATGCCTTCAACCTGGTATCATCGAGATATGTCTTTTGGGTATTTTTCTTTTCAGTTTCTATCACAGCCGTTATCATATTTCATAACCGGAAGAAAGAACTCGAACAACGGAAGGATTTCGCTGAAAACCTTGCGATTAAAGCTGATACATTTGGTGAACTGATGATGAACATTGTGCTAACAGACTTCAGTAACCGGTTTCTCGCCGACGCTTACCCGCGTCTGCAAAAGCCGATTCAAAACCAAATACTAAAAGATAGCATGATCAATGAAAATTTCTCCGGATACCTGAACAAGTTCGATACAAAGGTTTACAGTTTTGACCGTCATGAGTTACCGTTATATAATGAAGATTCTGTCAGTTTTAATGCACTTAATACAATCATTCAGACACAGGGGAAATCTACAAGTATTCCCAATTTATATTACTATGACGTATCCTATGATCACTTCAAATACATAAGCAAGAAGACCATAACTGACACCACCGGAAATACTTTGGGCTACATTTTCATTCTTTCTAACCCCAAAAAATATAAAAGTGATGCTTTATACCCGGAGCTCTTTTCCAAAGGAAATGCCAATTCCATCGAAAGTTCTTCAATCTATTCATTTGCCATTTACAATAAAAATCAACTCAGCAGCAGCTATAATGATTTTTCATTTCCCACCTCAATAGATTCATCGCAGTTTGCATACAACGAATTTCGCACTGTGGACAATAATGGATATGAAGAGCTTTGGTTCAAGGCCAATGCAGATAAGGTGATCGCCATTGCCAGGAAGGATAATTTTTTTATTGAATCTATCACATTATTCGCGTACCTGTTTTGTTCTTTTTTATTGATCACGCTCGTCTTTAATATTCTTCATCATCTTCTCAAAGACAGGATTTTTACTGATGGTTATCAGTCGTTTTTTCAATTCACCATCCGAAACCAGGTGCATGGAACCATTATTATTATTAGTATTTTTTCCTTTATTGTAATAGGAGTAACTACTATATTATTTTTTATCAGCAGATATCATAGTACCAACAGAGAAAAGCTCAGCCGGACCATTCATGTGATGGAAACCCAGGTCCGCAATTCGATAGATACTATCCCGATTTCCCGGTTTCAGATTGATAGTCTGACCAGGGATGTAGAAAATAAACTTGAAGAAACAATTAATGATGTGGCTACTATACATGCTGCTGATATAAACCTGTATGATTTGAACGGTGAGTTGAGAGTGTCTTCACTTCCTCTGCCGTACAATAAAGGAATTGTAAGTGAAAAGATGGATCCCACAGCTTTTTATCACCTGAATAAGCTAAAAGATGTTCAGTTTTTCCAGGAACAGAAGATCGGGGAGTTGGAATACTTAAGTAATTATGTGCCGGTGAGAGATGAGATGGGTAAGGAATATGCCTATATAAATATTCCCTATTTCGAATCGCAAAACAGGCTTGAGGATGAAATTTCAAACTTCCTTGTGACGATCATTAATCTGAACGCTTTTATCTTTTTGATGGCCGGCATTATTGCATTATTTATTACCAATCGCATTACCCGGTCATTTTCTATTATCAGCACTAAGATGAAAGAAGTAAATCTTCAAAAACGAAATGAAGAAATTGTATGGAAACGCGATGATGAGATAGGTGAATTAGTGCATGAATATAACAAAATGGTGGAAAAACTGGACGTAAGCGCCGAGCTGTTGGGAAAGAGTGAACGTGAGGGAGCATGGAGAGAAATGGCGAGGCAGGTAGCTCATGAAATTAAAAATCCGCTGACTCCGATGAAGCTCAATTTGCAATATCTGCAGAAAGCGATTGATAACAATTCTCCTGAAGTAAAAAATATATCTATCTATGTTGCAAATATTCTTTTAGAACAAATAGACCACCTGGCTCAAATAGCAGGCGACTTTGCACAGTTTGCAAATATTGGCAATGCCAGGAATCAATTATTTGATGTGAACCGGACATTGGAAAATCTGAGTACACTATATTCCACGGATTCAAATGTTGATACCTCTATTAATCTGTATCCACAGGAGTTATTGATAGAAGGAGATAAGACCCAGGTAAACAGGGTATTCACTAACCTGTTGCAAAATGCAGTGCAATCGGTGCCTGAAACGCGAAAAGCAATAATTAAAATTGTCAGTCATTTGAATAGAAATAAAATTCTTGTGACTATACAGGATAATGGTAAAGGTATCTCCCCTGACATGCGGTCAAAAATATTTATGCCCAACTTTACAACGAAAACTTCGGGAACGGGCCTGGGACTTGCCATGTGCAAAGGAATTCTGGAAAAGATGAATGGCAGGATTTGGTTTGAGACAGAAGAAAATAAATCAACAGTATTCTTTGTTGAGTTACCATTAGTAGAAGCCTGATTTTACTGGTTTCTTTTGGCCTGGTATTTCACAAGAAAATGTTCAAATTCCACCAGAGAAAAGCTGCTGAGATTTTTATTTTTTGTAAGCAATCCTTTTCGGGCAGCTAAGACTCCGTATCGAACATTATCAAATTCTTTTGTTGAATGGGCATCCGGATTAATGGACAACAATATATTTTTGCTAAGGGCATTAGGAACATGTTCCCATGACATATCTAATCTCCTGGGATGCGCATTTATTGCTATAACCACCTCATTGGCCGCACATGCATCGATCAGTTGATGATGGTCAACCGGAAATCCCCGTCTGCTTAATAACAAGCGGCTGGTCATATGGGCGAGAATGGCCCTATAAGGATTTTGAATTGCAGTTTGAAATCTCGCCATAGCCTGTCCTCAGACATTTTAGATTGGAATGAACAGAAGCGATTACAAGGTCGGAACGTAGAAAGAATTTTATCACTATAATCCAGGCTTCCATCATTTAGTATATCGCTTTCAATACTCTTAAAAATTTTGAAGGGTTTTAGCTATGATCACTTATCACCAGATATTCCAGGCCCCTTTTTATACACGCTGCTGCCAGCTCCGGCTCGAATACACGTCACTCCAGTTGCTATGACAATGAATAATGCCTTTGATGTCAGCTGGCCCGACCAGGTCCGGGATCTGGCCAGAGGCGGACTTGTCTAATATATCCTCCCCTTTTCTCAGCTAAACCGGCACATTTTGTAGCCCGGCCGTAGTAATAATTCATTTTCTGAAGAAGCCATATCCGGCTTTATATTCTTTCGGGACAGAATTTCATTTAGTTTTTTATTGAAGTCCTCGTCTCCCGTTTTATTGATCACGTTTGCACCAAATGATTCTCAGTTGTAGAATAAATTTTAATACGAATGCCTTCCTGGTATTTGTAGCTTATAAACTCACCGGATTTTTCTATCAATGTAAAATCATTAAAGTTTTCTATTGCTTCTAAAATTTGATCATTAATTTTTGGGATCACGAAAGCAATTTCATCGAGTGTTATTTCCTGCCTTGCTATATCACCGACAGTAAAAATATTTTTCGTGCTGAATATTTTAGAAAACAAATCTTGAAGTTCATTTGCAATTTCTTCAACCTGTGCATATAAGAAGTTGCCTTGTTGCCTTAGAAAAAATTAAATGCTTTCAATAATATTTTCTTGCGTTTTTTTTCCGAATCCCTTCATCAATTGCAACCTGTTTTCATGACACGCATATAACAGTTCACCAATTGTTTCGATTTTCATTTCTTTCCATATCACCCTGATTTTTTTCGGACCGAGCTCTTTTATCTTCATCATTTCCAAAATACCTGCGGGAGTTTTTGCCAGGAGATTATCTAATGCATTCATTGAACCTTTTTCATTTAGTTCAATAATTTTTTTTCCAATAGCATCGCCAATACCATTGATGGAAAAAATTTTTCCGGGTGGAAGCGTTTGAAGTTTTACAGTTAGTTGATCAATTCTATACGCCGCAATGAGAATAACTTTTTGTTCTAAAACTATTTTCTCCATGTACATCTATCAGCCGCGAAAGAAATGAAAACTGCTTCGAGATATAATGATTATCCATCTTTCAAATGTATTGAATGATTTGAAAAAAGCAATCAATAGCAGTATAAGGAGGAAGTGTAGAAGTAAGTGTGGTAGCGGGTTATAGACGAATAAAAAAAGTCCCGTTACCGGGACTTTACAAGTTCTATGCTTTGTTATTGCATTACGATGTTGTCTTAGCAGCACGCTTTCTTGGTGCAGCTTTTTTAGCAGCAGCCTTTTTGGGAGCAGCTTTTTTAGCAGCAGCCTTTTTGGGAGCAGCTTTTTTAGCAGCAGCCTTTTTAGGAGCAGCTTTTTTAGCAGCAGCCTTTTTAGGAGCAGCTTTTTTAGCAGCAGCCTTTTTAGGAGCAGCTTTTTTAGGAGCAGCCTTTTTAGGAGCAGCTTTTTTTGCCTTTGCCATGTTTTTAGAATTTAATTGTTAGTAAATAATAACTAAAAATAAAAACATTTTTGGTACTGCCAAAAATTATTCCATTAAAATTTTATCTGACAAAATTGCGTCTACGCAGATGCTTCGATGGGATTTACTGATACAACAGTTTTATCGCCGCGTGTTTTTTTAAATTCAACAACCCCATCTGAAGTAGCAAAGATTGTAAAATCCTTACCGAGGCCTACATTTTTACCGGGATGATAAACAGTACCTCTTTGACGAATAATTATGTTGCCGGCGATTGCAGCCTGGCCTCCAAAAATTTTTACACCTAATCTTTTGCTTTGTGAATCTCTTCCGTTTTTTACTGAGCCTTCACCTTTTTTATGCGCCATGATCTAAATATTAGAATGTGTTTTTTAAATTTTCAACTCTCAACTTCAGAAAATTTATTCTGAAATGTCTGTAACTTTTATTCTGGTATATTGAGTACGATGACCATGTTTTTTTCTGAAGCCTTTTCTTCTTTTCATTTTAAAAGCGATGACTTTTTCACCTTTTACCAGTTCGCTCAGGATCTCTCCTTTTACTTTCATTTTATCAAGATCACCTGTCGTAATTTTACCTTCATCATCATGAAGTAAAACGTCGGAAAATTCGACCTTATCGCCTTTTTTTCCGGCAATATGAGGAACATATAGTTCTGCTCCTGGTTGAACACGAAATTGCTGACCCGCGATTTTTACTACTGCATACATGGCTGCCAATTTTTTTGGAGTGCAAATGTAAGGCATTATATCAGAAATACCGACGATGTCGGGTAAATATTGAGGAGCAGAAGAGATTTCTTGAAGATTTTAGGCAGGATTCGCTAACCAAATGATTATAGTATATTTTTCAGCATAATATTTACCAATTTGAAACGATTTTTTAGAGCAGTGCTTTCCATATATGCCTTCCTTGTCTTTTTCACATTTATGTTTTTATTGCTACCCCTCTTCTGTTATTCTTTTTTCAGGGGCCGGATCTCAGGGGGGAATTTTCTGTATAAGGTTTGCCGCTTTTGGGCGAGTGCCTTTTATTTCTTCACCGGCATAAAGCATTTCAATATCTACGAGCATACTCCTGCGCCCGGCCAGGCATATATTTTTATCAGTAATCATATTTCATATCTTGACATCCCTGAAATAATGAAAGCTTCAGAAGGTTTTAATGTTAGGATATTAGGGAAAGCAGAGATGGGCAAACTCCCCATATTTGGTTTTATTTACCGGCAGGGGGCGGTGCTGGTTGACCGTCGCGATCCCAGGGCAAGAATGAGAAGTGTTAACGAGTTAAAAAAATTTCTTACACACCAAATCTCGATATTTATTTGTCCCGAAGGCACCTTTAATAAAACCCATCAGCCTTTGAAAGATTTTTATGATGGCGCTTTCAGGATCGCGATTGAAATGCAAAAACCTCTTCAGCCAATTTTATTTCCAGATACTTACAGCAGGTTGTCCTATAAAAGTATCTTTTCCTTTAATCCTGGTAAGTGCAGGGCAATTTTTCTGACTCCTACCGACACAACTTGTCTTACGCAGGCAGATCTGCGAGAATTGAAAGAGAAGATATACCAGCAAATGGATGATGGTTTGCGGCGCTACAATGCGGGTTGGATATCTGCATCGAAGCCTGCAACTTATAATCAATGATCAGGGAACAATATCTTTGTGACGATGTTTGAAAGCAATATCTCAGCAGAGAAAAATAATACGAACAAACGGCTATGGGCAGAGGTAATTCTACCGCTGGCAATTCCTAAAGCATATACATACCAGCTTCCCGAAAAATTCTTTGAGAACGCTACTCCTGGGTGTAGGGTAGAAGTAGTATTTGGAAAAAACAAAAGATATGCGGGCATCATAAAACAGATCATTGATCAGCCGCCCCCCTATGACACCCGGGATATTATTAATTTAATTGACACCTCGCCTCTTATATTTTCAGAACAACTGCAATTGTGGAAATGGATCAGTAACTACTATATGTGCACGGAAGGAGAGGTGATGGCTGCCGCACTGCCTGCCAATTTGAAGTTAAGTAGCGAAACCATTTTGCTATACAACGAAGAAGCGGGCGAAGATTTTTCTCACCTGGATAATGATGAATACCTCGTAGCTGAAGCTTTGCTCATTAAGAAGCAGCTTTCTCTTTCTGAGGTTCAACAGGTATCCGGTATCCAACATACGTATCCATTAGTAAAGCGGTTGATCGAAAAAAAGATATGTTTTGTCTGGGAGGCCTTCAATGAAAAATACAAAGCGAAGAAAGAAAATTATGTGCTGCTTCATCCTGAAATAAATACTGAAGAAAAGCTCAGCTCTCTGTTAAATAATTTTGAGAGAGCGCCGAAGCAAATGGAACTTTTACTCTCATTTCTTCATTTGCAAAAAACCGCAGGAGAGGTTTCTCAAAAAGATTTATTGCTAAAATCTGCTGCCTCACAAACGCAGTTGAAGGCTTTGGTAGATAAAAATATTTTGATCATAGAATCAAAGAGCGTTGACCGGATCCTAAGAACGGCAGGACGTATGGATATTGCCTTTGAGTTGAGTGATGTGCAGCGTCAGGCCCTGACCGCCATCAATAATACTTTTAAAGAAAAGGATGTTTGTTTGCTGTATGGCATCACCAGCAGTGGTAAAACGCAGATTTATATTAAGCAGATTCAGCAGTTTATACAACAAGGTAAACAGGTACTTTACCTGTTACCAGAAATCACACTAACGGCTCAGATCATACGAAGATTACAACTCAGCTTTGGCGGTGATGTAGGCATTTATCATTCTAAATTCAATAATAATGAAAGGGTGGAATTATGGAATAAAGTAAAGTCCGGTGAATTAAAAATTTTAATTGGCGCCCGCAGTTCACTTTTTTTACCCTTCAGGCATCTTGGCTTAATTATTATTGATGAAGAACATGACACATCTTTTAAACAGCAGGAACCGGCCCCGCGATATAATGCAAGGGATGCGGCGATTTTTTATGCCACTCTTTTCAAAGCAAAAATTTTGATGGGTACCGCTACACCTTCTTTGGAAAGCTATTATAATGCGCTCTCCGGCAAGTATGGTCTCGTAGAGTTAAATGAAAGATATGGAGGTGTGAAGCTTCCTGAAATGAAAATGATTGATACAAGAACGGTGGCGGCTTCAAGAAAAGGAAAGGTGATGATCTCACCGCAATTAAAAGCTGCGATTGAAGAAACGCTACAAGATGACAGGCAGGTGATCTTGTTTCAAAATCGCCGGGGGTATTCACCGTTTTCAATTTGTGGCGCCTGTGGCTTTATTCCTCAATGCAATCATTGCGCCGTTACGCTCACGCTGCATAAGTTCACTAACAAATTACATTGCCACTATTGCGGAAATGCATACCCTAAATTAATAACCTGTCCGGCCTGTGGCAGCACAAATTGGCTGGAGAAAAATTTCGGAACAGAGAAAATAGAGGAAGAACTTATCACAGATTTTCCCAAATATCGTGTGGCCCGTATGGATGTGGATTCTGTAAGAGGTAAGAATGCGCACGACACCCTCATCAGGCAATTTGAACAACACCGTATTGATATATTAGTCGGCACACAAATGGTAGTGAAAGGACTTGATTTTGAAAAAGTAAATCTTGTGGGCATCCTGGATGCAGACGGACTCCTGGGCTTTGCAGATTTCAGGGTGAATGAAAGGGCATTTCAGTTAATAGAGCAGGTGAGTGGCCGGGCGGGTAGAAAGAGTGAACGTGGAGTCGTAATGATACAGGCTTCCAAGATCAATCACCCCGTCTTGTTATTTGTACAGGAGCATGACTATCAAAAATTTTATGAACATGAGATTGAAAATCGCAGACAATTTTTCTATCCTCCATTCAGCCGGCTCATAAAAATTGAATTGAAACACAAATTCCGGGAACTTGTAACAGAAGCCGCAGAATTTCTTGCTTCAATCCTTCGTAAAGATTTACAGTTTGTGTCTGGTCCTGCAGCGCCGGTGGTTAACCGTGTAAGAAATCAGTTCCTGATGGAAATCCTGATAAAACTGTTGAAAGATTCAAAAAAGATTGAAGCGCAAAAAAAGGTGATCATGAATGCAGTGACATTGATGAAATCAGAAAAAAAATTCAGGAGTGTCGTCGTACTACCCGACGTTGACCCTGTCTGACAGTATGTAAATTCAATCTTCCCACAATAGCGATATTTACGCCATGGCATTTAGTAAAAATGTTTCTTTAAAACCTTATAATACATTTGGAATAGACGTTAAGGCAAAATATTTTACGTTTTTCTCATCGGAACATGAACTACAGCAAATCTTACAAACCTTACCTGCTGAAGAAAATATTCTGATACTCGGAGGTGGAAGTAATATATTATTTACCAAAGATTTTGATGGAGTTATTTTATTAAACGCAATTAAAGGAATTGAGATCATTTCAGAAGATAAGGACTGTGTGTACATCAGGGCCGGTGCTGGTGTTAACTGGCATCACTTCGTCATGTACTGTGTTGAGCATAACTATGGAGGTATTGAAAATCTTTCCCTGATCCCTGGTAATGTAGGAGCTTCTCCGATGCAAAACATTGGCGCCTATGGCGTAGAGGTCAAAGATGTTTTTTATCAACTGGATGCAGTTTGTATCGCTACAAAAGAGGTAAAAACTTTTAATAAGGAGGATTGCAGGTTTGGCTATCGTGAAAGTGTTTTCAAAAAAGAATTAAAAAGTAAGTACATCATCACCTCCGTAACTTACAGGTTAACTAAAAATCCCGTTTTCAACATATCGTATGGAGCATTGCAGACTGAGCTAACAATGAGAAACATTTATGAGCTTTCTTTAAAAAAAATATCTGATGCCATCATTGATATCCGGCGATCTAAATTACCTGATCCGGAAGTAATTTTCAATGCGGGAAGTTTTTTTAAAAATCCTGTTGTTGATGAAATTGTCGTAAATAAGCTTAAACACCATTACCCTGGTATGCCTTTTTTTTCCGCAGAGCCTAATTACAAAATTCCCGCTGCATGGCTCATCGAGCAATGTGGTTGGAAGGGTTTTCGCAAAGGTGATGCGGGATGTTATGATAAACAACCTCTCGTGCTGGTGAATTATGGAAAGGCCTCAGGATTCGAATTATTTGAATTAAGTGACCAGATAAAAGAAAGTGTATTCAAAAAATTCCAGGTTGAACTTGAGCGGGAAGTGAATATTATTTGAAAAGGATATCGCTATTTTTTATTGTCAGCTCTCTACAACGAGGTGCTTAAAAGTGAAAGAGAAAAAAATTGAGATGCTTCGGAGGCAATTGAAGAATAAATAAAATTTCCGTACTCATAGATTTACTGACAGCAGAGCTTTTTATTTATAGATTCTCCGGGTAGCCGGGTAAGCTTTCCGATTATATTCTCCCGACTGTTCAATCATTATCATTTCAAAAAAAGGAGAATAGGCTGTTTCAGGCCCCGGCACGTTTTATTTAGTACTTTTATCTTATGGAAGTAAGAGAAGCAGCGATAGCCTACGGTAAAGAAAAAATGTCCATTGAAGCGTATCTTGAAATGGAGAATGCCGCTGATGAAAAGCATGAATATTACAAGGGAGAAATATTTGCCATGTCAGGCGCTAAAGTTCCACACAATACTATTGCAACAAATTTTTTGGGAACACTATTTAATAAATTAAAAGGAAAAAAATGTAAGCCGTTCAATAGTGATCAGCGCATACATATTCCATCGAATTCCCTGTTTACCTATCCTGATATCTCCATCATTTGCGGAGAAATAATTACACTCAATAATGATGATTACAATGTGCTGAATCCAACTGTAATTATTGAAGTGCTTTCGAAGTCAACAAAGAATTATGACCGTGGTGAAAAATTTAAACTGTACCGTGATATAGCGACACTTAAGGAATACATAGTGGTAGATTCTGAAAGCATACACATAGAAGTATTCAGGCTGAATGAAAGTGGTCATTGGGAATTAGAAGAATATAATTTGCTTACTGACAGTGTAACGATTAAAGCTATTAATGAGGCAGTTTTTCTCTCCGAAATTTATGACGGCGTTCGTATCGCGGATTAAGATGGAGAGGTAATAATAGTTTTCCCGCACAACACGCAACCTTGAGAGTGTGTAGGCTTCGCCCTGGTGGCTGAATACTAACAAGTGCGGAAGACTCTTTTTGAGAGTGGCACAATTTGGATGCTTGCGCTAACAGGCGCTGCTTTTATTTCTACAAAATACGCTATCCAGTTCAGCAAGGTAACCACTACTACTATCAGAACGAATGATAGTTTTTAATATCCCCTTTTTAAATCATCAAGGTTATTTGCCTGAACTGATGTAACGATGCCCGGCCATGATTTAAAAAAGCCGGTTCCATCGTGATAAAATTTTGCTGATGAATAATAAATACAGAAATCAACGGCATCCACTTTTCAGTAGAACACCTACCGAGGTCAAAGCCCCTCCTTCATTTTTTGAAGAATCTATGATAGGTAGCTGGGTACCGTGGGTCAACGGATTTTATTTTGAAATTTTTCCAAATAATAATAGTTATTGAGAAAAGTTATAGTCACCTTGATTGTAAAACTTGAACAGCCATGTTCAAGGTACAGATCTACTTGATTATCTTTTCTGGCACCAAGTAAAAACAAAAAGCGCAGCGGCCTTTGAATAAAGCATATGACTGAAAATTTCTTGCGCTATCGATCACTTTGCTGTCATTTACGCCAACATCATTCTACCTTTGCTGCATATCTGTGCCGGTGTGGAAGGCATCAAAGGCTGTCATAAGTTTCAAAACATATACAATACAGAAACCCTGAATCCGTTTTCTTATATATTTTCTATGCACCATAAAACACTTTTACTCCTCCTGTTTCTATTAAATGTCCTTTTTCTACAGGCACAGAATCAACAATCAATTGGTACAGCCAAAGATGTGCATGTTGAAGCTTTGTCGGTTAGCGGCCCTACTATATTTTCTGTTCATTACGATATGCGATTTAAAGGTCAGAAAGGCCTGGGGGCGCAAGCTGGTTTTGGATTTTGGGGCAGTGGTGGCGGTGGGGCATTACTCAATTTTCCTTTCGGTTTGAATTATCTTCTCGGGAAATCAACTCATTTTGCAGAGCTGGGGCTGGGAGCAACTGTTCTTACCTTGTCCGGGAAATATATTGACAGCAAATCCACTTTTATCTTCGTTCCCCTAGCCGGCTATCGTTTCCAGCCTGAAGATAATGGAATTACGGTGAGGGCATTTCTCTCCCCCTGGGGTCTCGAAGCCAATGGATTTGGGTTTATACTTGCAGGCGGTTTAAGCATCGGCTACAAATTCTGATTTCCAGATTTGTTACTTTCATCTGAATAATTTTGATGAAGATCCATGCCAATCAATTATTCATTTGTTTGGAAATCATACTCTGCAAAATGCCTTCGTCAGCCTCATTTAAAATCTTCGTCGTCTAATTCTTCATCAGTAAATGATTGGGTGCTCAGATTGAGCATACTACCCATCAGGTCTTTAAATTCGATCTTTCCTTCTACCATCTTTTTGCTGATAACAGAGTAAGCGGCCAGTCCATGTAAAACAAACTCCATCAGCAAGGCATTCTCCCTGGCATTTGCATTGGGGAAATGTTTTTTGACAATGCCGTATAGGCCGTCAACTTTATAGAGTAATTGTATTTTGTCTTCATCTTTTACGCCAAAAAATATATTGAGATGATTTCCTCCATCAAACCATCGAGTGATAGCCCTGTATGGATTTTCTTCTATGATACTTTCCTTGCCTCTTTTCTTTTTAAAAGTTTCCGGATTCGGAAAATATTTTGCAAATAGTGTTCTGATAGATTTATCCATCAGGTTGTAAGCTACCTGGTAGGGGCCTTCCTGCTCACCTTCATACACCAATTCAATTTTACCGGTGATAGAAGGAATGATACCGGCAAGATCACTGATCCATACCTGCGTTTCCTTTTCTTTATTCATAATGGATCGTCGCTCGGCGGCACTAACGGCATTTTCAAATGCCGCAATGGTAAGCCTTGCCGAAACGCCACTTTTTTTGTCAACAAATTCGCTGCTTCTTGCTTCAAAAGATACCTGTTCGATCAGGCGCTTTACAAGGTCACTCACATTTATTTTTTTCACCTGGTCTTCATGCAGTGAGGCTTCCTGTTCTGTGATAGTAAGCGCAGTTTCTATAGAAGTAGGATAATGCGTTAGTATCTGGCTTTCAATCCTGTCTTTTAATGGAGTAACGATGGCGCCCCTGTTCGTGTAGTCTTCAGGGTTAGCAGTGAAGACAAATAATATATCTAAGGGCAATCTTAATTTAAATCCACGGATCTGCAGATCCCCTTCTTCGAGTATGTTAAACAACGAAACCTGTATGCGTGCCTGCAGATCAGGTAGTTCATTAATTACAAAAATGCCGCGGTTACTCCTGGGAATAATTCCATAATGGATCACTCTCTCGTCTGCATAGCTTAGCTTAAGGTTTGCCGCTTTAATTGGATCAATGTCACCAATCAGGTCGGCCACGCTTACATCGGGTGTTGCGAGTTTTTCCCCGTAACGGACACTCCGGTGCAACCAGTCTATCGGGGTATCATCACCTTTTTCGTTCACAAGATCTTTTCCATATTTGCTTAGTGGATTAAAAGGATCATCATTCACCTCACTCCCACTGATCACGGGTAAATATTCATCCATGAGATCTATCATCTGCCGTGCCATCCTGGTTTTAGCCTGCCCACGTAATCCAAGAAAAAGGATGTTATGCCGCGACAGTAAAGCCCGCTCCGTATCCGGTATCACCGAATCTTCATAGCCAATGATGCCTGGAAAGGTTAATTCTTTTTTACTGATCTTTTTAATCAGGTTTTCCCTGATCTCTTCTTTTACACGTCTCGGTTTGTATCCACTTTTTTTAAGCTCACCTATCGTCTTTATTTTTTGTGGTTCCATCTTCGTTTTAATAATTTTCGGATTAAATTTTCCTCTTAAATAATATTGTATTCAAAACAGAATTGATGAAGTCATCAACCTGGTATGTCTCAACAAAGGCAATTCTATTTCTATCTGATTGGCCGGAATTGTGAAAGACATTTCTTAAAGGAAATATAGTTAGCCGGTTTGAATAATACATCAGCATCAATTAATACACCGTTTTTCTTTTACCGCTTTCAAAATCTTTAAAAATGAATGCGCCGAGGCGGTCAAGTGATGCAAAAAATGCTTTTCCATGATTGCTTTCGGTAAATTCTGTTACAAATCTTTGCAGATAAGGATCACTGGCGATCATAAATGTGGTGATCGGTATTTTTAATTTCTTACACTGAGTTGCCAAACTCATGCAGCGATTTAAAATTCTCCTGTCAACACCAAAACTATTCTTATAGTATCTTTTACCCACTTTTAAGCAGGTAGGCTTTCCGTCAGTGATCATGAAGATCTGCTTGTTAAGATTCTTTCTTCTTCTTAGAATATCCATTGCCAACTCAAGTCCTGCTACAGTATTAGTATGATAAGGCCCCACTTGCAAATACGGCAGGTCTTTAATTTCAACAGTCCAGGCATCATTACCAAATACCACGATGTCTAATGTGTCTTTCGGATATTTTGTTGTTATAAGTTCACTCAGTGCCATTGCCACTTTCTTGGCCGGCGTTATCCTGTCTTCCCCATAGAGGATCATGCTATGGGAAATATCAATCATTAAAACAGTAGAGGTTTGAGATTTGAAATCAGTTTCCCTGATCTGGAGATCATCCTCGGACATACTGAAACTTTCAATGCCATGATTGATCTGTGCGTTACGGATTGACTCTGGAAAATCTATCTGTTCCAGGGTATCACCAAATTGAAATGGTCTGGTCTCCGGGTTGATCTCGTCACCGCCACCAGGTTTGAATGTATTGTGATTTCCTTGCTTTGTTTTTTTTAGTTTACCGAAAATTTCTTCTAAGCTTTTTTTGCGAATGCCTTGCTCAGTTTTCGGCGTGATCCTGATTTCCCCGGTGCGTTTATTTTCATCCAGGTAACCTTTCTGCTTCAGGTCATCTATAAAGTCTCCGATGCCATATTCATCGTCAGAAATTTTATATTCTTTGTCCAATTCTGTTAGCCAGCTTAACGCTTCATTTACATCGCCGCTCGTATATGTAAGTAACTGCAGAAAAATGTCCAGCATCTTCTGGAAAGATGATTTCTGATTTTCGCTGGGGTCATATTTGGTAAAATGGTGTCCACGCATTGATGAATATTTTAAAAAGCGATGGTGATAATTTACTGAATAACCAGTATTGATTCAGATAAATTTCATTGATCCGGTGCTCATTGACACATTGCAAATTACTAAACAATACAAAGCATGCAGATGTTCGGGTGTTAAATAAGGCCGGAAAAATAATAAGCAGGTTTTTTAAATAACTCTCTAATTAACAGCATCGTGAACCTGGGTGTCCTGTATAGCACCGGGAGTGTTGATGATAGGTTTTCCCGTTTCCGGATTCACCAGGGAATCAGTCGCTTTAAAATAGCTTTCCATTGACTGAATTTGCTGTAGTAGTTGCTGCACTACCTGGTTATCGTAAGCTAATGAGCCCTGCTTGTTTTCATCGAGACTATTAAAAAATAATATTTGTTGTTCCAGGTCTTTCCTTAATTCAGCCGACACCTTTTTTGCCAGCCCGCTATCTTCTGCCTTATATGCAGCTAATAAAAACTGTGCAGATATTTGGTTGTGCTGTTGCCGCCGTGAAGCCATACCGTAGGGAAAGTTTTGTTCAAGTAGCATTGTATCACACCGGTGAAGTAGTTTTTTTGCATCGTCCTTCCTGGTGTTATCGGCGAGGCTATTTGCAACCTGGGCAAACTGCATGCGGATAGTATTTAAATGCCGCCGGTTTTCCTCATCAAAGTATACACCTGGTTTGTCGGCGTTGCCAAATACGAATTTATTCATCATTACCTGGTATGCCCAGTCCCTGTTGACATCAGCAGCTTTCTCAGGGACCAACCTGTAAGTAAGGCCATCTGTTTGCAGGTAAGGCTGAAACCCAAGCTCGTCATAAGGCGAAGTGAAGTAAATCGGCCTTTTCCATTTGTTCGCTGCTATGATATTTAATATCGCCGTTTCATTTTTGGTAAGTGCACTTTTCGGTATGTCAAAAGTGATTTCATTCAATACACTATCACTGGCTTCTACAGTTCCATTTTGTATCACTGCATTTTTATCTACAGGTATCTTTACTTTTTTTGTGGGAAAGATGTTGAGGTAATCACCTCCGGCCTGCGCCATGCGGGCAGGGTCATCACTGCCCGAATAATCTTTCATCATTGTGTAGAGATCCATCGGCTGAGTTTGATCAACTCTTGCTCCGGGAGCTTCCGGATAAAAATAGATCGCATCTCTTTTACTACCCATTATTTGTTCCGCTGTCCATAGCACATCTATCGGATCACTTTCATTTAATTTATATCGAAGCTGATTGATGTACCAGTCAGTTCCAAGCAGACTGGAATTAATAACCCGGATATCCCGGCGAATGCCATGCACTTCCTGTGCATACCAAAGGGGATAGGTGTCATTATCGCCAAATGTGATAAGTATCGCATTAGGCTTACAACTTTGGAGGTAGTCAATAGCCAGATCGCGGGCCAATACTTTATTGCTCCTGTCGTGGTCATTCCACTCCTGGCTTGCCATTAATACGGGCACCGCCAGCAGGCAAAGGCCGGCAGCCGCATAATTACTTAGTGAATTATTTTTTATAAACCTGTCAAAAAGTTCTTTCACATACAATACACCAAGACCTATCCACATGGCAAAAGCATAGAAGGAGCCCACATAGGCATAGTCCCGCTCACGTGGCTGATTACCGGCCTGGTTTAAATAGATGACAATTGCCATGCCTGTAAAAAAGAAAAGCAAGCCCAGTACAAGGGTATCCCGCCTATCTTTTTTGTATTGATACAAGAGGCCGAGAATACCGAGAATAAAGGGCAGGCAAAAAAGCTTATTGTTCGCTTTATTATTTTTAAGAGTTTCCGGCATTTTGCTCTGGTCACCCAGGCGGGCATTGTCCCAAAATGATATTCCCGTAAGCCAATTACCGTCCCTCACATTACCCATATCTATCCCCTGGATGTCATTTTGTTTCCCTGCAAAATTCCACATGAAATATCTCCAGTACATCCAGTTGAACTGGTAACTGATAAAGAATCTCAGGTTATCCGCCATCGTGGGCGAGTCGTAATATTCACCTGTTTTTGGGTCCTTACTTATACCTGCAAAACTGGCATAATAATCTGCATGCCCCTGGTCATTGCTATTATCCCACATTCGTGGAAAAAAATGTTTATCCGCCGCGTCATATTCCGTGTTGTATCTCCTTCCCTTCTTCTCATATTTTTCCTTCCCTTTTACATAAGTATCTACAGGATCCTGCGAGGTGGGCTGGGCGGTAAAATCCTGACCGCGGAGAACTGGCCAGTCTCCATATTGCTCCCGGCTTAGATAACCCACCAGCGTTACCGGGTTGTCCACATTGAACATATCAATAGCCGGGTCGGCCTGCGAACGAATGAGTGTAGTATAGTAGGTTGAAAAACCAAGCAGCACAAAGGCAAAGCTCCACATGGCCAGCTTTAAAAAATTCCAATTATTTTTCCTGGCTATTCTCAGCATAAACCAGATAAGAAACCCCATCAAAACAAAAAAGAAAGTAAAACCGGAAAAGAAAGGCAGGCTAAGGCTGTTTACAAAAAAGATGTCAAACTGGCCTGCAAGCTTAATGGTCCATTGGATCATAGGCACCTGTACTATACCGGTAATGATACATCCTATGATAAAAGCCCAGAAGGTTCCCCAACGGGTTACCTTATATCTTTTAAAATAATATACCATCACAATGGCCGGTATGGTAA
>MWWA01000090.1_pt1 | contig 28797 bp, 27 predicted proteins | sample 1047341 | NCBI WGS metagenome assembly MWWA01 (sample SAMN06349978, study PRJNA376086) | soil metagenome | isolation source: MS5-1 sample Antarctic (ecotone) soil | place: Antarctica | collected 2015-01-13
CTATTATCAATCATTACACCTTCTAATCTATACGATCCAAGACTTCCATATTCTGTTGCATACATATTGCCCGATCCATTAACTTTTAAATAATATGATCCCTGTGGCAATAAAGTGTCTATAAAAGCACCTAACTCCAACCCTGGATTATATATACCTAATGTATTTTCATTAGCATCTACAAGTGCTACCTGCATATCCAGGTTTGATCCTGTATTACCAGTTCCTATATTATAGGGAATAGCATTAATTACAATGCGATTGTTAGCAAGTAGTTGAAATTTAAATACATCATTGTCTGTTGTTTGAGAAATTACCCCTTGCAGAGAAAACTGACGGTCAACAAAAACAGCTTCTGTAGCTGTTGCAAAATCATTAGAATGATCATCAATTCTATAAGTTACTCCATTTCTTGAACGTGTAATTAAAGCTATATCATTTTGTGTATTCTCGCATCCATATGGATTAGGACCTAAATGCCATACAGTAAAATTTTGATTATATCCTGCTCCCATTATAGGTGCCCAACCTATTTCACCGGTCCCGGTACCCCAATTATATTCTGAGGTTTTAACGCAGCTGGCATCATAACTGGATTGATGTCTTAATCCCAAAGTATGCCCTGCTTCATGAGCGGCTGCCTCAGCTATAAGTTTAGGGTTATTATTTAACAATGATGTAAAAACAAAACTTGGTGTATTATCACCCCATGAAAATGAATTTACATAAGCAACGCCCCCGGCTGCACCATACCACTCCCAGGTTGGCGTTAATATAACCCGCATTCTGTTGCTCATTGGAGCTGCATGGTATACCGCGGAATCTGTTGTGATATTAACATTAAAAGGTCTGTAATCTTCTGCTACACGGTTAAATATTTCTGTGATAGTTGCCGTTGACAACCCGGCAGGTGCACAATTGATAGGCCCATCCCAGTTCCAGAGTGTTCCTTCAAGATATTGTCCGTCAAAATCTAAATAAATTACAGGCTGACCTGCAGGATAGCTATTGTAAATAGGAATTTGAGCTTGTGATTTATTTGATAGTAAAAAAACAAGCAGTATTAATATTGGTTTTAAAAAGGTTTTCATACAGGATAGTTGGAGGATAAGAATTGGTTATTTGATCATGTTATTCGTTTATTAAATCATAATAATGCATCTTTTTCATCACGTATTTTCCATTTTCACTTTCTATCTCCAGGGCATCGCTATTATTCCTGCTAATTATTCTACCTGTGTATTTTTGATTTCCAAATTTTTCATTAATCCTTGTAAAACTTAAAATTGCACCTTCCCTGTTTGTAGATCGAACAACAATACTTTTGTATCCTTTTTCACCTGGGTTTGATTTAGATACAATAACACCCTGAAACGCAGCAGTACCTGCTAAAGGCAGGGCAACATGCTTTCCTACCGACAGATCAAGTATCCTGTCATACATAGGTAGATCCAGGTTAAATTTTACCGGAAGATCATGAAAAAGAGTTGGCTTGTTGTAGTCAGGTTCATTTATGGGGATTTTTTGTCCAAATGAACTGAGGAAGCATAGCGTTAGTAAAGTGCATACAGCACTGGTTTTCAAAGTTTTCATTGGGATGGTTTTTTAATTGTTATTCACAATTAATGTTAGTTAGGACACGCCTTGCAATATTTTAAAAAAACCCCCACGATTCAAAGTGAAATGAAGACAAATTAAAAAGATTGAGTACTACCACTTAACCTGCAATCGTAAAAATCCGAAAAGTTTATATTTTAGTAAGTGCCAACACTTAACATAACAAGTGTACAACCAACAACAGGCATGATGCCAAGAGAGCGTGCTGTTTGAATTAGCTGGTTGTTTTCAGTACCGGGATTAAAGATTATTCTTTTAGGTTTTAATGATAATATATAATCTATGTACTGTTGTTGATTTGTTGGATTAAGATACAATGTAATAGTATCAATATCAGGAAACTGAATATGATCAGTTTCTATATCCACTTCTCCCACTTTACCTTTACGTTTTCCAATAGCAACAACAGGATGTCCATGAGCCTGCAACTTGCGTAATGCCAGAAAACTATAACGAGCGGGATTCACAGAAGCTCCCAATACCAAAGTTTTTTTTAATCCTGACATGTATAGCTTTTCTTCTAGTTTTACAAAGCCTGTGCCTTAAAAAGGGGAGCCATGTGTTTTTTTAATAATTAATGAGGTTATACCCGGGAATAATCTTAAAAAAGAGATGAAAATATTTGTTGTAAAGATTCCTCCAAAAAATCTTTGGATCATTCTTCCAGTCTTCATACGGTTTTCAAATTCCTTTCTCCATTTCTTTTGATATTGATTTTTAAATTCTAAAAAATCAATCTTGCCATCAAAGTGATCTTTTATTAAAGTGGCAGCAATTTTAGCGGCATGTAAAGCCATACTCATTCCATTGCCACATAAAGGTGCAATCATTCCGGCAGCATCACCAATCATTAAAATATCATTTTCAACAAGATTTTTTTTACTGAAATTGATTTGAGAAATGGTTACAGGGAAACCTTCAATCTTTCGTATATTTTTAAATAATTCTCTTAAATATGGATTCTGCTGTAAAACATTCTGTTCCAAATTGTAAATGCTATTATTACAATTTTTTAGATCTGCTGATGTTGTAAGATAACATAAGCAATATTTATTGTCTTCAATTTTAGAAATGCCACAATAACCATTTTTAAAGTTGTGCAGAGCGATAGTTTGTTCATCACCATTATAATAAACATGGTATTTAACACCCACATAATTTTGAAGACCTTTTTGTCGTGAGTTCAAAAAACTTCTCTTCCACTTCACATCAAGATTTGATCGCTTACCAAATGAAGCGCAACATAAACGTGAAGTAATCATTTTTTTTTCATTACCTACAGAGAAATGAACATTAAATTTATCAGTAATTTTTTCTGTTTGTACAACTTTGGCTCCTTCTAAAACTTTTACTCCTTTTTCTTTGGCCAGTACAGATAATTGATGATCAAGAGTATAACGGCTGATTCCAAAACCACCTAAAGTTAAGGGAGCAGTAATCTTTTTTCCATTTGGTGCTGTAACAACAAGGTTATTGATTAAAGGAAGATGCATATCAGACAGAGGTATTCCCAAATTTTCCAGGAAAGACCATGACTCCATACTAATGTATTCACCACAAACTTTATGGAAAGGGTACACTTCCTTTTCTAAAAGAACAACAGAAAACCCCGCATTTCTTAATTGTATAGAAAGGCTTAAACCTGCTAATCCACCACCCACTATTGCAACATCAAAATTTATTTCTGTTCCAGTCATGCCTGTAAACTATTAGCCATCTAAAAGCCCAAACCCATTCCAGGTAAAAGTTATCCAAACCTGCTTTTTGCATCAATTGCTGCCAGTCCTTCTTTTGAAACGCTCTTTGAACGGAGATCGGAGCATCATGCTTTACAAGATAGCTTTTTGAAAATATTGTTGTCATCAATTTTATAGAATAATAAGCCAACAGATGCCTGTGCAAATCATTAATAAAAAAGCCAATGGCCGCATTGTCACACATCCATTTTAGCTGGCTTATAAGATCTTCATCAGAAAAATGATGGCAGAAAAGCGATGAAAAAATAATATCTGGTTTTGTATCAAAAACTACATCCTTATAATCTGAATGAATAAAACTTACCTTCTCCTGTCCCCGTACTTGCCTGGCATAATTGATACATTCCGAATTCAAATCTATACCTGTTAGCTGAACTGATTTTTTTTTGGCGGAAGCCCAATTTTGAATAACTTTTAAATTATCCCCTCCACCGCTTCCCAACTCAACTATATGATAGGTTTTGTTGCTCTTGTGGCTGATTAAATTTTTAATACCTTTTAATGTACATTGATGACCACCTAAATGCTTATTAATAACTTCCAGTTCAATCATATTTTGCCGGATATCTTCAAAGGGAATATCCGTGTCATCCAGAAATTCTTTTTTATTCAATCTTTTATTAAATGAAAGCATCAGCAATGAGCAGTGAATGTTTCAATTGTAAGACCGGGACCAAAAGCTGCAGCCATCAATTTTGGAATTTTTTTCTTTTTTTCCATCACCTGTTTTAAAACAAATAATATGGTAGCTGAAGATAAATTACCATAATTTTTTAAAACATCATAAGAAGCATGTAATTGATCTTTTTCTAAAGTCAAACTTTTTTCTATAGCTTCCAGAATTCTTTTACCTCCCGGGTGAATGCACCAATCTGTAATGGAGTCAATAGGAATATTTTGAGTTTTTGCAGCACGGTCAATTAATTCCTTAAAATCTTCTTCAATCAAATCCGGAATATAGCCACTTAAAGTCATTAAAAAACCTGATGATGAAAGCTCCCATGCCATATCACGTTTGCCTTTTGTTATTACTTCACTGTAAAAATGATCCATTGTCAATCCTGATGCATCATTATTATCAGAAGTTATCAAAGCTGCAGCGGACCCATCACCAAACAAAAGCGAAGAAGCTATATTATCCATAGTAGCCTCACGTTGAAAATGCAGCGTGCATAATTCTGTGCACACAATTACAACCTGCGCTTTTTTGTCTGATTTACAAATTACATCTGCCAGCTTTAGTGCATGTATAGCAGCATAACATCCCATAAAATTGATAGAGGTTCTAAAAATATTTTTTTTGAAATCCATTAACTCCATGACCTGCAGGTCCAATCCTGGCGCACTCATTCCTGTACAGCTAACAGTAATAAGATGTGTTATATCTTTTGGATGGTGTTTATGGTTGAAGCAATTACGTATTGCATCAACAGAAAGAGATGGTGCTTTTTTTAAAAAAACTTCCATCCTCTGTTCAAGCGACGGAAAAGGATCAAGGTTTTCAGTTTGAGCATAAAATTTCCAATCCTGTATGGGTTTACTATAATCTGAAATAACAGAATGCCTGGATTGAATACCGCTTTGAGAGTAAAGAAATCTTATTTTTCTCTTATCTACCTCATTACCTGCATAAGCTTGTTGCATGAAATGGAGAATATCCATCTGCTGATGACAATAAGTCGGCACTGCAGTTCCAATGGAAATTATTTTACTCAAACTATTTTATTATAAGAATTAAAAAGAAAAGTATGGTACAAAAGGTTGCCAATACATTCATCGTTAAGCTGTTCCTGAAATTTGCTTCGTTTGCATTTTTCCAAACCTTTATCATCCAATACAAAAAAAATAATACCACAGGTAGCATTATCAGCAGGTAAATCAAAAAAGCATCAGCATCATTCTGCCGGCTTTTCAATAAGACATAAAAAAGAATAGTTGCCAGGAAAAAAAAGATCATTGAAAAAATAAAAGTCCCTCTTTTACCAAGCAGCATACTTAGGGTTCTTACTCCATCTTGTTCATCTTCTTTATGTTGATAAACCTGCGTTAAAGGGTATAAAGCACCAATCAATAAACTTGAAATGACAGCGGGAAGAATTATAAAATGGGTTAAAGCTGAATTATTCAATGCAAAAAACGTAATTAAAAAAACATGTGCGCCCTGGAATATGAATACGGTAATAAATCCAATTACAGGAAATCTTTTAAGTCTCACAGCTCTTGAGCTATAAGCCCTGGAAGCAATAATGTAGAGCAAGATACCCATGGCAAAAAATAGATCTATAAAAAAAGAAAGTATCAATGCTGTTAGATCCATGGCTATCGTTATGGTCAATAATTGCCTCGTAGGCTGTAAAGGCGAAGCCAAACCGCCAATTGGTGTGGTATCCTTGTCTACATAACTATTATAACCATTGCTTGCGGGATAAACTAAAAAATGCAGAATAAAAAATATAAGGATTGATTTGTTCAGGTAATTTGTTCCTGATTGACTAAGAGCAAATAAAAAAACCGGCAATAAAAAAAAGGAAAAATGAAACCTTAGTAACTGTATGGTTGATCGATGAATCAGTTAGAAAAATTTAGCAACAGATGAATTTTCAATTTACACAATTAAACACTATAAAAAAACAATGTTTAAAGCAGATAGAATTGCATTTTTTGCCTTATTGATGCCAAAAAATATGGTATCCTTTCAGATACCATTGTGTACAGCATATTTTAATAACTTGAATAAATACAAAGAATTTATTAAGTCATTTTTTCAATTAAATTAATGCTACCAAGTTCAATAGTTTTACTTTCTGAACTTGCTAACCAACCAGATGATGATGATAACTATTAAAACTATAACTATAATAGCTGTCCAAAAGCCAGCTTTAAAAATATCACCAATTACCTCGCAAGATGTAAGAGTCATAGCCAGTGCTAAAAAACATATCCATAAATAATTAAATTGTTTCATACCCAATAATTTAACTCCAATTATTGCAAATGCTTTGCCGTGATAACAAGCAGCAGAACAAGAAGTTTAAATTTTCCTTTAAACATTTTATTATCAGCATTTTACATTATATATTATCTTCCACTTTATTTGCTGCTTATGCTGGTAAAAACATATGGTAGTGCTGTTTATGGTGTGGAAGCAATTTCCATAACTGTTGAAGTTAACTGGATGGAAACAGGTACTAATTACCTGATTGTAGGGTTACCTGATAATGCAGTTAAAGAAAGTTTGCAAAGGGTAGAAAGTACCATAAAAACCATTGGTTACACAATGCCCCGTACCCGCATAGTTGTAAACCTGGCTCCAGCAGATATAAAAAAAAGCGGTTCTGCATTTGATCTTCCCATTGCTGTGGGCATTTTAGCAGCATCTGACCAAATTAAAAATAAAGAAGCTTTAGAGAAATATGTTATTATGGGTGAGCTTAGTTTAGATGGTGCTATACGACCCATAAAAGGAGCTTTACCCATTGCTATTCAGGCAAGAAAAGAAGGATTCAAAGGTTTAATTGTTCCCACTGCCAATGCAAGAGAAGCCGGGATGGTTAATAACTTAAATGTATATGGAGTAGAACACATAAAAGATGTTATCAGTTTTTTTGATGATAACGAAACCGGATTAGAAGCCATAAAGATTGATACACGAGAAGAATTTTCATATTCTCAAAACAGTTTTGATTTAGATTTTGCCGATGTAAAAGGTCAGGAAAACATTAAAAGAGCATTGGAGATTGCTGCTGCCGGCGGACATAATGCAATATTAATAGGACCCCCCGGTGCCGGCAAAACTATGCTGGCTAAACGCTTACCAACTATATTACCACCACTTTCTTTACATGAAGCATTAGAAACAACAAAAATTCATTCCGTTGCCGGTAAGCTACCCGAAAATGCAACTTTGGTTTCACGTCGTCCTTTCAGAAGCCCGCACCACACCATATCTGATGTAGCTCTAGTTGGCGGAGGTGGCATACCACAACCCGGCGAAATTTCTTTGGCACATAACGGCGTTCTTTTCCTGGATGAATTACCAGAATTTAAACGTACCGTATTAGAAGTAATGCGGCAACCGATGGAAGAAAGAAGAGTGACAATATCAAGAGCAAAAGTGGCAATAGACTTTCCGGCTTCATTCATGCTCATTGCATCCATGAATCCATGTCCCTGTGGATATTATAATCATCCTGACAGGGAATGCACCTGTCCTCCCGGTACTGTTCAGAAATACCTCAATAAAATTTCAGGTCCCCTACTGGATAGAATTGATTTGCATGTAGAAGTTACACCTGTACATTTTAGTGAGTTATCAACTACTAAACAACAGGAAGGTTCTGAAGCTATTCGCCAGAGAGTTATAAAAGCAAGAGAAATACAGGAAGAAAGATATAAAGCAACTTCAGGCATTTATTGCAATGCACAAATGAGCAGTAAGATGTTGAAAGAGATTTGTGTAATCAGTACTTCCGGACAAAATCTTTTAAGAACAGCAATGGAAAAATTAAATCTATCTGCACGTGCTTATGACAGGATATTAAAAGTATCAAGAACCATAGCAGATTTGTCATCGAGTGATGATATTAAAATTGAACATCTGGCTGAAGCTATTCAATATAGAAGTTTGGATAGAGAAGGTTGGGCCGGCTAATGTTCAAAAACCTAAACAATAGTTTCACATCCATAAAGTATAAACTATACCTAATTTAGTAGGCAGATTGGGTTCTATTAATTGACCAGATGAAGAACTCTTATTGTACATAATCATGAAAATCTTACTTCATTATTTAAAACCCCATAAATTTCTTGTTTTTGTAGTACTGCTTTTAGCAGCTATTAATATCAGTTTCTCTCTTATAGATCCTATCATTTTTGGAAAGCTGGTAAACCTTGCAACAGATTTTGCAAATAACAAGGATAGTTATACTTATGAAAGGTTCTTTTTTTCTTTTGACAAACCTTATGGTGTAATGGCATTATTACTTGCATCCATAGGTGTAGCAATGGTGAGCCGTATAGCCAAAAATTTCCAGGATTATTTTCTAAATGTAGTAGTTCAAAAATTTGGTGCTAAAGTGTTTACAGATGGTTTACAACATGCTATGAAACTTCCTTACCATGAATTTGAAGATCAAAGAAGTGGTGAAACATTAAGCATTCTCCAGAAAGTAAGAATGGATACGGAAAAATTCATCAACTACTTCGTAAATATATTATTTACAGTAGTGGTAGGAATAGGCATTGTTGCCATCTTTTCTGTAAACATCCATTGGTCGCTGCCTATTATTTATTTAGGTGGAATGTTTATTCTTACCATCATCACCAATCTGCTGAGCAAGAAGGTGAAAACCATTCAAAAAACAATTGTTTCCAAAACAACATCTCTTGCCGGAACTACTACAGAATCTCTTCGCAATATTGAACTGGTAAAAAGTCTTGGTTTAACAAACCAGGAAGTAAATCGCTTAAATCAAAACACTTATAAAATTCTTGGTTTAGAACTTACAAAAGTCAAACGCATAAGAAGTATATCATTTGTGCAGGGAACATTTGTAAATACGCTCAGGCAGGTTATACTATTTATGTTGCTATGGTTAATATATGGAGAAAGAATGAATGCTGGTGAACTGGTAACCATGCAAATTTTCTCTTTTTTTGTATTTGGTCCTTTACAGGAAATTGGGAATATCATCTTAAGTTATCGCGAAGCAGAAGCTTCTCTGCATAATTTTCAAACCCTGATGCAAAAAGCGCCGGAGGTTCAGCCATTACATCCCCAACACCTGGGTCCTATTCATCATCTTGAATTCAGAAATGTGGCTTTTAAACATCAAACAGCCTTGCATAAAGCAATTGATGATATAAGTTTCCAGGTAAAAAAAGGAGAAACTATTGCTTTTGTTGGTCCTTCCGGTTCTGGTAAAACAACATTAATGAAGTTGCTTGTTGGCTTATACCGACCGGAGCAGGGAAATATATATTACAATGGCATTGATGAAAACAATATAGACTATAATGACCTTAGAAATCAAATAGGATTTGTAACACAGGATACACAGTTGTTTTCCGGAACCATTCGTGAAAATTTATCCTTTGTCAATCCTGATGCCAGCGAGCAGGATTTGATAATTGCTTTAGAAAAAGCATCCTGCATTAATTTACTGGAACGTGCAGAGAAAGGAATTGATACAATGATTGGTGAAGGAGGTTTAAAATTATCGGGTGGAGAAAAACAACGCTTAAGTATAGCCAGAGCGCTTGTACGTCATCCTAAATTATTAATTTTTGATGAAGCTACATCAGCACTTGATTCAATAACAGAGGAGGAAATTAATAAAACCATCAGGCATGTTTCATCAACTATGGATCAAATAACTATTTTGATAGCTCATAGATTATCAACTATTATGCATGCAGATAGAATTTATGTTTTAGAAAGAGGTGAAGTGGTTGAAACAGGGACACACTCTGTTTTATTGGAAGATAAAGGCTTGTATTATGCAATGTGGCGACAACAAATTGGAGAACGAAAACCAGTTATAACAACATCTCCTGCTGTTGCATAACTATTATAAAAAAACCTGCAGTTGTTTGGCGATATTTTGCCATGCCTGGTGTGTATCAGGTTTGATAAGATAAAGGTCAGCACCTAATATTTTACAAATTTCCTGGTCCATTTTATTTGATGAAGTAGTAACTATAACAACAGGAATTTTTTTAAAATTTGTATTTGATTTTAATCGTTGTAAAGTTTGCCTGCCATCCAACTCAGGCATATTCAGATCCAGTACTATAAGTGAAGGCAGGTTTTGAAGATCATTCCTTAAATGTTCCAATACTTCTCTTCCATTTTCTAAAAAATGAACTTTTAATGAACTGTCAATTCCTTTACAGGCGTCATTTACCCAATTGCGATCATCAGAATCATCATCGGCATATAAAATATATTTTCCAGGCTGCATTTTTCAAATCTATAGTTAAGCCGGGGAAGGAAGAAAAGGCAAAAATGATTTAATAATTTTTTCATATTCGCTAAAATGACCTGGCTTGATCAAATACGATATAACTCCTTTGCTTTTGCAAAAGTCTTTGTCTTCTTTATTTTCAGATGTAGATAAAACTATAACGGGAATCTTTGAATAGTCAGGATCTTCTTTTATTATTTCAAGAGTTTCTTTGCCATCTAATTTTGGCATATTTAAATCAAGAACAATAAGAGATGGGAGGTTTTTATTTTTTCTAAGATAATCTATTGCTTCATTGCCATCAGAGGCATAATTAATCTCAGCAGGTAAGGAAAAAGAAATAGCTGACTCGTTTAGAAAAAAACGGTCATCATGGTCATCCTCCACATATAATATTTTGGCAGTGTTGGTGGTTTTCATTAAAAGTGGTTGGTGGTATATCAAATATAGGTTTTTTTGACTGACTTGATGCAAATCAAGAAAAAACCTTTTCCACCGAAAAATTACATCCTTTCGATGATGCCGGCAATGCCCTGACCACCTCCAACACAAGCTGTTACCATTCCAAATTTCTTATTATTTCGCTTTAAATCATTCAGAATCTGTATAGTAAGTTTGGCACCAGTACATCCAAGCGGATGACCCAGTGCAATGGCTCCACCATTTATATTTACAATTTCCGGATTTAAACCTGCCTCTCTTATTACAGCAATAGCCTGCGAGGCAAAGGCTTCATTAAGTTCAATCAGATCAATATCATTCAGGTTCATATTTACCTGTTTCAACACTTTTGGTATGGCTGCAACCGGCCCAATACCCATAATTCGGGGATGAACACCTGCAGATGCACAAGCTACCAATCTTGCAATTGGTTTTAAACCAAGTTCATTGACCATCTTTTCACTCATTACTAAAACAAACGCTGCTCCATCACTTGTTTGAGATGAATTACCGGCTGTAACTACGCCTCCAGCTGCAAAAGCAGGCTTTAATTTTCCAAGTGCTTCTAAAGAAGTATCTGCACGGGGTCCTTCATCAGTATCTACAACAAAAGACCTTTTTTGTTTTTTTCCTTTTTCATCAAGATAAACTTCATCAACCGTTATGGGCAAAATACCTTCTTTTAAAAACCCTTTTTCTATAGCAGCTAAGGCTTTTTGGTGAGAGTTATAAGAAAATTGGTCCTGGTCTTCTCTGCTAACTTTGTAATCTTTTGCAACAGCCTCGGCTGTCAATCCCATACTTAAATAATAATCCGGATCGTCTTTAGCAATAGAATAAGCAGGTACTGTTTTCCAGCCTGCTGTTGGCACCAGGCTCATACTCTCTGTTCCACCTGCAATTATACAATCTGCCATGCCCATTCTTATTTTAGCAGATGCAATGGCTATTGTTTCCAATCCTGAAGCGCAATACCTGTTCACCGTCATACCGGGAGTATCAAAACCCACTGCCCGGGCTGCAATAATTCTTCCCACCTGCAAACCTTGTTCTGCTTCCGGAACTGCATTTCCTACTATTACATCATCAACTCTTTTTTTATCAAGCTGCGGAACAGAATCAAGAAGATTTTTTATTACTTCAATGGCAAGGTCATCTGGTCTGTAAAATCTAAAACCCCCTCTTTTTGCTTTTGCTACTGCTGTTCTATAACCCGCTACTATATAAGCTTCCTGCATATAAAAAATTGAATTTTAAAATTACTGCTTTTAAACATTAGTTGCATCAACAACTAATTTATGAAAATTATAATTTTTCTGACTTCTTATCTTCGCCAGCCATCATGTATTCTTTTTTCCGCCAACTACTTTTTTTGCTGCCCGCCGAACAAGCACACTATGTGGCTATGAATTTTTTAAAAGTTTTATGCTCATTGACTTTTCTGGAGAAATCTCTTCAGAAATGGTTTCAGCCGAATGATGAAAAAAGTTTAAAAACAAATCTTTATAATCTGGAATTTAAAAACCCGGTGGGACTGGCTGCCGGATTTGATAAAAATGCGAAATATTTAAGAGAGATCAGGACCTTAGGCTTTGCCTTTGTTGAAATTGGAACGGTTACTCCTAAACCACAAATGGGAAATCCAAAACCAAGACTTTTTAGATTACCAAAAGATAAAGCACTTATAAATCGTATGGGGTTTAATAATGATGGTGTAGAGGTGGTAGCAGAAAGATTAAGAAAATGGCGGGAGAATGAAGTAAGAAGTACGAATTCTGAGCTAGGAAATTTTTTGATTGGAGGTAATATCGGGAAAAATAAAATTACTGCCAATGAAGATGCATGGAAAGATTACGAGATCTGTTTTAATGCACTTCATTCATTAGTAGATTTTTTTGTGGTTAATGTAAGTTCGCCTAATACGCCCGGACTAAGGGAATTGCAGGAAAAAGAATCATTAATGAAAATCCTGGTTCATCTGCAAAACCTTAATAAAAATTTTGATACCCAAAAACCTTTACTTCTTAAAATAGCGCCTGACCTTTCATTAGAACAAATTGACGATGTAATAAGTCTTTCATTGGAAATCAATTTAGACGGCTTGGTTGCTGCAAATACAACCATCAGCAGGGAAAATCTCTTCACTACAAAAAATGATGTTGAAGAAATAGGTGCCGGAGGTTTGAGTGGAAAACCTTTACAAAGCAGGTCAACAGAGGTGGTAAAATATATACATCAAAAAACAAATGGAATTATCCCAGTTATTGGAAGTGGGGGAATTTTTACAGCAGAAGATGCAACAGAAAAATTAACCTCAGGAGCTTCCTTGATTCAAGTATGGACAGGTTTTATCTATGAAGGGCCGACCATTGTTAGAGATATATGTAATAAACTTTCATTGAGTAAGTAAAACGGCTGCAACAATACCTGCCGTTTCTGTTCGCAATCTTGTTTCACCCAAGGTTACAGGTATAAAATCTTTAGTTATAGCCTGTTCAATTTCAACTGGAGTAAAATCACCTTCCGGTCCTATTAGTATAATCCGGGAAGCATTTTTCAGTAAAATATTTTCAGTGAGCGACTCCTTCTCTTTCTCTTCACAATGAGCTATAAATTTTTGCTGATAGTCCAGGTCAGTTATTTTTTTAAACTCTGTTGGCTGGTGAAGTTGGGGAAGCCAGCATTGCTGCGATTGTAACATGGCACTGATCATGATAGTTTTCAACCTGTCATACCTGAATTTTTCTTTCTCTGTTCTATCACATAATAAGGGGATGATTTCTGTAACCCCGATCTCAGTTGCTTTTTCCAAAAACCATTCAAAACGATTTATATTTTTTAAAAGTGATATGGCAATTGTGACAGGATTTCTTTGCCGGGAAATATGAGGTCCAGATAGAATTTCAACAACACATTTTTTTTTATGATCATCAACTATAAAAGCTTCTGCCAGCAAACCTTTTCCATTTGTCAATACAACATTCTCTCCTTTTTGTTTACGTAAAACCTGTGTGATATACTTTGAGTTTTCTTCATTCAGATTTATTACTCCTGAAGCAAGTTCTTCTACATAAAAAAAAGGTAATGCCATAACACGAAGAAATAAAAAAGCCCTGAATATATATGCAGGGCTTAACAATTGAATCTATCTATCTAAAATGGGTCTTCTTCATCTGAAAATTCATTCATCCTGCTGCTTGTTTGTATAAACATCCTGGCACCTCCACCACCATCAGTATCGGATACTGGTTTCCAGTTTCCTGGTATTCCGGGACCACCAAAACCTTCACCTCCATCATCTTCAATGAATTTTTGAATATGTAATAAAGCTCTTAGTTTAATATTTTCAAGTGATCCATTTCTGTGTTTTGCAATACGTATATAGGTTTCACCACGATTGCTATCACCCGATTCATTTTGAGTTATCTCGTGGTATTCCGGTCTGTAAAGAAAACAAACCATGTCTGCATCCTGCTCAATAGCTCCTGATTCACGAAGATCACTCAATTGGGGTGTTTTATTACCGTCTTTTCTTTTTTCAACTTCACGACTTAATTGAGAAAGAGCAATTATAGGAACCTGTAATTCTTTTGCCAATCCTTTTAAGGATCTTGAAATATTACTGATTTCCTGCTCACGATTGCCATTCCTGTTTTCACCGGTTCCACTCATTAACTGCAGGTAATCTATTATAATCAACCCTACTTTATTTATATTTTTCATCCTGCGGCATTTAGCACGTAGTTCAAAAATGTTTAATGCAGGTGTATCATCAATAAATATAGGAGCCTGTGATAGCCTTTGAATTCCCCTTGCATACAGCTGCTTCATTTCGTGTTCTTCCATCTTACCCCTCGAAATTTTTTCCAGCCATATTTCACTTTCAGCAGATAATATACGTTGTACCAACTGACCCGCACTCATCTCTAAAGAAAAAATAGCAACAGGTGTAGGTTTAGTAGGGTGCAAAGCTGCATTACGTGCCAGGTTTAAAGCAAATGCTGTTTTACCAACCGAAGGCCTGGCAGCAAGTATGATAAGATCCGTATTCTGCCAACCATAAGTAACTCTGTCGAGTGTAGGATAACCACTGGGTACGCCAGTGATATCTTCATTTTTGTGACGCAGGTCTTCAATTCTCTGAATAGTTTTTACTAAAACTGAATCAATAGTCTCATAATTATTTCTTAAGTGAGTGGAGGTAACTTCATAGATCTTACTCTCAGCCTGGTCAAGCAAATCAAAAACATCGGTACTGTCTTCATATGCATCACCAATTATTTCACCACTTATACGTATTAATTCGCGTTGTATAAATTTTTGAAGAATGATTCTGGAGTGTGCATCAATATTTGCTGAAGAAACAACAGCATTGGTAAGTTTAGTAACATAATAAGGACCACCTACAACTTCCAATTCTTCTAAACTTCTTAATTCTTCTACTACAGTTAATATATCTATTGGCTGGCTTTTATTAGCCAGGCTTTTCATTGATTTAAAAATTCGCTGGTGAGCATCTACATAAAAGCACTCTGGCTTTAATATTTCAACCACAGTATCAAATGCTCCTTTTTCCAGCATAATAGCACCAAGCACTGCTTCCTCTAAATCTTTGGCCTGTGGTGGAACTTTACCATAAACCATAGTGCTAATGTCTATGGGCGATTTTCTTCTGGTTTTTCTATCACGATTGAGATTGGTTAAATCCATTTTTTTTGGGCAATAAGTTTTTTTCCATTGATTTAAATCAATGACTTTCGGAGCGGAACAGCCTTGATTTTTTTTTGAATTGTTGGCGGCTTGATTACCTGAAATTTCCTACAGTCAGTCAACGAAAATAACTACAGTTATCATTCAAATTTTTTCTTTGTTCACACATTCCATGCACACGCAATTCACATTTCTATATCTTTCCTTCTGCAATTACTTGTTATTGCAAATGTGTAGTTTTTTTAAGTAGGAAATGTATTTTTAAATAAATAAAATGAAAAAAAACTTGTAAAAAATTTTGGTGAATTGATGAAGATAACAGATTGAATTTCCCTAATACTGTTGTTAATTAAAATACATGATTATAATCACTATTAAAAAGCAACTCTTGTAATTTATTTAACTACTGCAAACCCATTTCGGTATTAAGTATTCCATTCTGCTGCAACGTTTATCTTTGTTCATCTTATATATAAACAATGACCATTTCTTATAACTGGCTTAATGACTATTTACCGGTACTTGATGAAGGAAAAAAAATTGATCCTGAACAATTAGCAACTATACTTACTTCTATTGGTTTAGAGGTTGAAAAAATAAATACTATTGAAGAAGTAAAAGGAGGATTACGAGGTTTGGTTATTGGTGAAGTAATGCATGTAAGTCAACATCCTAACGCTGATAAATTAAAACTTACTAAAGTAAATGTTGGAGCTGGTAATTTAGTACAAATAGTTTGTGGTGCACCCAATGTTGCAGAAGGACAAAAAGTTGTTGTTGCTACTGTTGATACTACTATATACCCTGTTAATAAAGAACCACTCACTATGAAGGCTATTAAAATCAGAGGTGAAGAAAGTTTTGGGATGATATGTGCTGAGGATGAAATAGGATTGGGCGATTCACATGAAGGTATTTTAGTATTACCTGCAAATGCAATGGCAGGAACCACTGCAGAAGATTTTTTCAAACCTTTTTCTGATATTGTTTATGAAATAGGACTCACTCCCAATCGTGCTGATGCTATGAGCCATTGGGGTGTGGCAAGAGATGTATGTGCTTATCTCTCACATCATTTTAAAAAAGAATTTAAATCAGTTTTACCTGAAGTTGATTTTAAAGTAGACAATCACTCATTGCCTATAGATGTAACAGTTGAAAATAAAAATTCTTGTCCAAGATATGCCGGTATTTGTATAGCTGGTTTAGAAGTAAAAGAATCACCAAAGTGGTTGCAACAAAAATTAAAATCAATAGGATTAAAACCAATCAATAATATTGTTGACATAACCAACTTTATCCAACACGAAACCGGGCAGCCCTTACATGCGTTTGACTACGATGCCATAACAGGTCAAAAGGTGGTTGTAAAAAATTTACCTGCAGGAACAACCTTTATTACCCTGGATGAAAAAAGCAGGCATCTTCATAATGAAGATTTAATGATATGTAATGAGGCTGAAGGAATGTGTATAGCAGGCGTTTTCGGAGGATTAAAATCAGGTGTCACTACAGGTACAAAAAACATATTTTTAGAAAGTGCTTTTTTTAACCCTGTTTCAATTCGGAAAACTTCTTTTCGCCATAATCTTAGAACAGACGCTGCAACACGCTTTGAAAAAGGAATAGACATTTCAAAGACTGTTGAAATATTAAAAAGAGCAGCCATGCTTATTAAAGAAGTAGCAGGTGGCTCTATAGCTTCAGAGATAGTAGATATTTATCCTGAACAGGAAGCAAAAAAACAAATCAACTTAACCTTTCAGTATCTCAAAAAATTAAGTGGTAAGTCTTATAATGCAGAAGCTGTTGAAAGCATTTTAAAAAATTTAGGCTTTGCAATAAAAAATAAAGAATCAGATAAATTACTTATAGAAGTTCCGCATCATAAAAGAGATATATCCTTGCCTGCAGACATTGTTGAAGAAATTTTAAGGATAGATGGATTGGATAATATAGATATTCCAACAACCATTTCCATTTCCCCTTCGGTTGATGAAAATTTTTTACAGGAAGCGCTTAAAGAAAAAATATCATCTGTATTAACCGGGATGGGTTTCACAGAAATACTAACCAATTCTATTACCAATTCAAATTATTTTACTGAAGAACAACTGCATAGGAGTGTAAAACTTTTAAACAATCTTAGTAGCGAATTAAATATTCTGCGACCTTTCATGTTACCTACTGCCCTTGAAGTAGTGGCATTTAACCAAAACAGGAAGAACCAGGACCTGAAAATGTTTGAATTTGGTAAGACTTATATTAAACAGGAAGAAACATCTTTCAGTGAAGAAAATCATCTTTGCTTTTATATTTCGGGTTCAAAACATGATCAACACTGGAAACAAAAAGCAGGGGCAATAGATTTATATTACATAAAAGGCGTTGTGGAAGCTTTATTAGATAACCTGCAGGTAAATGCTTCATCGGCAGAAGGTGAATTTGATATGCTTGACCAGGTGGTGGAATGGAAACTTAGAAATAAAACAATCGCTGTGGCGGGTGTTGTAAGTAATGCACTTGCAGCCAAATTTGATGTAAAACAAACGGTATATTTTGCTGATCTTAAATGGGACCTGATCATTCAATCAGTAAACACAGGTATAAAATATAAAGAAGTACCACGATTCCCTGCAGTTGAAAGAGACCTTGCTATGGTAGTTAACATGAATATGAAATACGATCAGATCAAAACCAGGATAACTGATCTGAAGCTGAAACAATTAAAGAACATGAGGCTTTTTGATGTATTTCAAAATGAAAAGATTGGAGCTGCCAAAAAATCGGTAGCTATAAATTTTACATTTTTAGATGAGGAAAAAACGCTTACTGACAAAGAAATCGATACCTTAATGAATAAGATCATGACTTCACTTGAAAAAGATCTTGGTGCTGAAATAAGAAAACAATGAGTTTAGATAATCAATTCAATATTATATACGAAAAGCTGCAGCAGCTTTTAAAACAGCATCATAAACTAAAAAGGGAAAATGAGCAGCTAAAGAAGGATCTCCAGGAACAGAAGGATTCAGAAATGCAGGCGCAGCAAAAGATGGAGTACCTGCAACAGCAAATCAGTATTTTAAAACTTGCAGGCGGCGATATGAATGAAGCTGACAAAAAAGAATTTGAAAAAAAGATCAATAATTACATCAAGGAAATTGATAAGTGCATTGCATTTTTAAGCCAGTAGATTTAGGAACAATAGAATATTATGAGCGAAGAATTAATACCACTAAACCTTTTAATAGCCGACAGAAACTACAGGGTAAGGATAAACCCTCAGGATGAAGAAGTAGTGCGCAAAACAGTAAAGACCATCAATGACAAGCTTATAGAATTTAAAACTCAGTTTGCCGGTAAAGATCTGCAGGATTACATAGCCATGGTATTGGTGTGGTTTGCCACAGAACAAAATGCTTCCATCTCCAACCAGGTAAACCTCGATCATATTGGTAACCGTTTACAAGCTCTCGAAAATTTAATTGACACCAGTTTAGAGAAATCTTCTGACGTTGTATAAGCAGCTTTTGCTTCGCTTGCAGAACAAATACCATCCATTTAGTATCTTCGCCCCTACCACTTAAAACAGGTATGGGAATTATTTTAAGATATATTAACCACCAAAATTTTAAACAATTAATCAATGGACCCCAATATAATTTCAATCATCATAGCTATAGCCGCCTTTCTAGGAGGCATTATAGCGGGTAAATTCATCTTTTCAAAAGACACAAAAAAGAAAGTTGAAGAAGCAGAATCTCATGCTCAAAATTTAATTAAAGAAGCAGAGTTAAGAGCGGAAACAATCCGTAAAGAAAAAGAAGTTCAGGCTAAAGAAAGATTTATTCAGCTAAAATCTGATCATGACAGGGAAGCGCTGGAAAGAAATAGAAAGATTGGTGATAGTGAAAACAGGATAAAGCAAAAAGAACAAACCATTAACCAAAAGACTGAGCAACTGGAAAGGCAGATCAAAGAAAATGAAGCCATAAAACAAAACCTGAACCGCCAGCTTGATGTAGTACAGACCAAGCAAAAAGAACTGGAAAAGCACCAGGAAGAGCATAGTCGCAGGCTGGAAAAAATTGCCAACCTCACAGCCGAAGAAGCCAAAGCACAATTAATAGAAAGTTTAAAGCAGGAAGCACATTCCCAGGCACTGGGGCTGCAGCAGGACATTATAGATGATGCCAAGCAAAAAGCCAATAAGGAAGCCCGAAAAATTATCATCCAAAGCATTCAGCGAAATGCTTCAGAACAGGCAATTGAAAATGCTATTACTGTTTTCAACCTGGAAAGCGATGAAATTAAAGGTCAGATTATTGGAAGAGAAGGCAGAAATATACGTGCTATTGAAGCTGCAACAGGTGTTGATCTGATAGTAGATGATACGCCGGAAGCCATTGTACTTTCCTGTTTTGATCCAATACGAAGAGAAATAGCCAGGTTAAGCCTTCAAAGACTGGTATCTGACGGACGTATACATCCGGCACGGATTGAAGAAGTGGTAGAAAAAACCAAACGCCAGCTTGAAGAACAGGTGATGGAAATAGGTGAAAGAACGGTAATTGAACTAGGTATTCATGGCTTACATAAAGACCTGGTGCGTATTGTAGGCAGAATGAGATTCCGTTCTTCTTATGGTCAAAATTTACTAATGCACAGTCGTGAAGTGGCAAATCTTTGCGGCATTATGGCTGCAGAATTAGGATTAAATCCCAAATTGGCTAAGCGGGCAGGTTTATTACATGATATTGGTAAAGTACCTGATGAAGAAACCGAGTTAAGCCACGCTTTATTAGGTGCCAAGTTAGCAGAAAAATATGGTGAAAATCCTGCTGTTATTAATGCTATTGGTGCACACCACGATGAAATGGAAATGCAATACGTTATATCTCCCATTGTTCAGGCTTGCGATGCTATAAGTGGTGCCCGCCCCGGTGCAAGAAGAGAAATAATGCAGCAGTACCTTCAACGTATAAAAGAGCTGGAAAACCTGGCCTTAAAATATAATGGTGTTGAAAAGGCATACGCTATTCAGGCAGGCAGGGAGTTAAGGGTAATTGTGGAAGCTGATAAAGTAACGGATTTAGATAGTGACAGGCTTTCTTTTGAAATTGCTCAAAAAATACAAACAGAAATGACTTATCCCGGACAAATTAAAGTAACGGTGATTAGGGAAAAAAGAGCTGTAAATGTAGCCCGGTAGGGCATTTAAGGGGATGGATAAATTAGGGTGCCGGCTTCCGTTCCCTGGTTGAACTTTACTTGCGACGCCCCGTTCAACTGTTTAATTACTATGTAACAAGAAGGATCATTTCCTTATTAATCATACAGTAGCAGAGTATAAATTTTTTTTTCAAATATTCATTTTGTAAGGCTGCATCCATTGCCCTTACAATATCCCATGCAGGCTACCTCCTTTTTCAAATATTCGATCAACCCGCTTTTCCACTGCCGGGCCTTTTATAAGTGGTGGCGCATGGTGCGGCTTTACCCTGGCATCTATTACCAATGGACCTTTGCACCCCCAGTGTTTAAATTCTGTAAAGGCCCCCACTCCATGAATATCATGTGAGGGATTGCAGCGGGTAAATGTCACCCACAAAAAGTTATTTAAAGTCTGGCTTATAAATGAACTATCATCACATAGTACAATAATAGGCACCGTCCCCAGTTCAGCTATTTTTCCTCTCAGCTGATCATCCAGTGCTTCTAGTTCATTTTGTACGTAATCATATGTGGTAAAAGGTCTTGCCTGTAAAGCCACCACCCCCGGAATACAAAGTTGCGGGTTAAAGAACTGCTGTAATTCACTAAAAGCCTGCGGCACTGTGGTGCATAATTCACGCACCTTTTCACCATAAGCGGCAAAAACTACTTTGCTGCCGCTGTTCAAACTTTTTCCGGAATAATCCAGGGTGTCAATAGTAGTATTGGTGTAGAAATGAATGTCACGATCCGTATGTAACCGTTCCAGCACGTATTGAAAAAAAGGCTGTATGTGATGAGCCGAAACTGCCTGCTGATCATCTGCCGTGATGAATAAGAATTTTGCCAGGCTTAACTGCCCTGTACCCAATATATGATTCGCTATAGTTAATAGTTCAGCCGGTTGTTTGGCGGGCATATAAGGAGTATATCTTTCACTACCCACAGCAAGCAACAACGGGTGTACACCGGCAGCATCTACAGCATTCACTTCTTTCAATCCAGGTATTTCATCTTTTAAAGCGTTGCCGGTTATTTCATGAATCAAGGCTCCAAATGAAGTGTCTTCCTGTGGCGGACGACCCACCACTGTAAAAGGCCAAATCGCATTCTCCCGTGCATAAACTTTATGCACCTTCATCAGCGGGAAGGGATGGGTAAGACTGTAATATCCCAGGTGATCGCCAAAAGGTCCTTCTGGTTTATTTTCTCCGGGATGTACCACACCGGTAATTACAAAATCAGCATCAGTACTCAGGCAAAAACCATCTTCATACACATATCTAAAACGGCGTCCGCCCAACAAACCGGCAAAGGTCACTTCGCTGATGCCTTCCGGCAAAGGCATGACGGCTGCAAGCGTGTGCGAAGGCGGACCACCCACAAAACAACTCACTTTTAAAGCTTGCCCAAGTTTAGTAGCCTTGGTTTGGTGTACTCCAATCCCACGATGCAACTGATAGTGCAATCCAATTTCTTTGTCTGTTTCATACTCATTTCCGTTAAGCTGAATACGGTACATACCCAGGTTGGCTTTCATGATACCCGGCTTCTCTACATCTTCAGTATATACCTGCGGCAGAGTAACAAATGCACCCCCATCCTTGGGCCAGTGCTTTATGAGGGGCAGGTCCGAAATTCGGATTTGCTGGTGCAGAATGGGTTTACCGGATGGGTTTTTTAATGGCAATGCTTTCAAAGCAGCCAAACCCAGTGAAAAATTTTTGAAAGGTTGTTTTAAAGCTTTAACAGGGTCACTCCGATGTTCCAGCAGCCGCTGTATCTTTTCAAGCGTGTCGCGAAAGAGGAATTTGCTACGCTCCAGTGTTCCAAAAATATTGGATGCAGCACGAAACCGGGAGCCTTTTACCTGCTCAAATAAAAGAGCCGGTCCTCCTGCTTCGTAAACACGCAGGTGAATGGCTGCCATTTCCAGGTGAGGGTCTACTTCTTCTTTTATGCGTACCAGGTGCCGGTGCTTCTCCAGGTCAATCAAACATTCCTCCATAGAACGATAGCCCATAGCCAAACAAATTTGTAATTAGTGGAAAAGTATAAAAATACAGCATAAGAATATTGTCTGCCTTTTATTGCTTTGTAATGGTGATGCTGGAGGTATATAAATCAAAGTCTCTTTAACAATTGAAACAGTATTTGTCTCTTACTTTCAGAAGAATATAAATTTTAAAATTACTTTCTAAGACCATAATGCCATGTTGTGCAAACTCCTATTTTTCCATTTGGGATTTCAGGTCCATTCTTTGGTGGAGTATTCTAATAATCTCGATGTCGCCTGATTGATTAATTCTATAGAAGACAATGTGTTTACCCACACGAAGTCCTAAAACAGCATTGTCAATTTCATGATAGTTATTTCCAAGCTCTGGATTTTTACAAATCTCTTGAAAAGACCTGATCAAAAGTTCATAGTACCTATCAGCCTGGCTTTCTGACCAAACCTCATAAGTATACTCCCAAATTTGGGAAAGGTCTTCGACTGCCTTGTTGGTTAGGAAATACTTAACCATTTCTTTTTTTACCAGCTTTTATTATTTCCAAATGTTTCTTAGGATTAAATCTTTTTGAAATGCCACTGTCTATTCCGTCCTGAATTGCGTTTTTCAAAGCTGCAATTCTGTTTTCATCTTCTTCCAGGAGCCTCAAGCCGGCACGAATAACTTCACTAGCGTTCTTGTACCTGCCCTCAGCAATTCTGTTTTGGACAAAACCCTCGAAATAGTCACCCAGCGAAACAGATGTATTTCGTCCCATAATCTAAAATTTTTGTATAAAGTTACCAAAAATTGGTAATTACTGAAAGTGTCTCTTGAACTTTAGTCAGAGCAGGATTTCGCACAAAGACAGTTGATCAACAAAGGGTGATCATTTTAACTCTTAGTTCAATCGAGAAGGGCATGCAGTGTTATACAGATGATTTGTAAGGCGATAAAAACTTGAATGGAAAAGTCTTTGAATGGAAAATTGTAAGAAAAACTGAAAAAGTTGTTTTTCAAATCACATTATCATAACAGCTTTGCAGTTCCTGTACTTTAAAAGTTTTTAGATAAAATCTGCCTGTAGCATCTAAGTGAAGGGTGTCAGTTAATGGTAGTCCATATTTGTCCAAAATGTGATTTTCAAATATTTTTCAGTGGAGTTGTAATTATTTCTTTGATGATAAAAGGCACAGCTTTAATTTTTTCTTGATATAATTTTACCCCTGGGAATTAGGCAAACCAGCACCTTTAAACTGCAATAATTTCATAAAATAGTAGTTTAATCTATACCAACCCCATTTCGCAAACTAAAAATCCATTTTTTCTCCTACCTTTGCCGTCCTAAAATTTCATGTTATGAACCCCGCTGTACAATACGTTCACGAGCAGCTAACTCCTAAAAAAGAATTTCCAAAGTTTAAAGCCGGTGATAATATCACTGTTAATTATAAAATTATAGAAGGTAGTAAAGAGCGTATTCAGTCTTTTAAAGGAGATGTGATCAAGGCACAAGGTGAAGGTTCTACTGCCACTTTTACTGTTCGTAAAATCTCGGACGGTATAGGTGTAGAAAGATTATTTCCTTTTTATTCTCCTAATATTGATTCTATTGTTTTAAATAAATCAGGTAGAGTACGTCGAGCTAAAATTTTCTACCAGCGTGAGCGTAGTGGTAAGAGTGCAAGGATCCAGGAAAAGAAAAGAGCTACACACCTGGAGAAGGCATAAGCTAGTTATATTATTAAAAAGCGGGAGAAATCACTTCCGCTTTTTTTTATTGTTAAGCTTGTTTTCTAATACCTTTGTATTATTCATCAATCAATTAAATTCATTTTATGAGCCTAGGCTGGAATGAGATTCTATTAATCCTTGTACTTGTACTCCTTTTATTTGGAGGTAAAAAAATTCCTGAACTTATGAGGGGTTTAGGCAAGGGTGTAAGAGAATTCAATGATGCTAAGAATACAATACGCAGGGAAGTAGAAGAAGGCATTTCTGAAAAGGAAGGCCAAAAAACGACAAGCTCTACTACTACTCCGTAATAGTATGCTGCCTCTCCTTGTTAACACCTTGATCATTAATATTTTAGACAGTTTATATCATGCTTTTGCAAGATTATTCAGCTGTCTTTTTTCATATAATCCTAACAGTTTTTGATGCTTTAGCACCACATTTAGTGGTATCTTCGCCACGCTTTTAGCAGTAACTGAACTAACAATAAAGTTGCGATTGATTTCCGTGTGATTTGGCTCACTATCTTAAAAATAGTTAATGAAAAAACTTTTATTGTTGACTTCCCTTCCCGTAACAGCGTTCTTATCTTCTTTTGCAGGTAAAACACAAGGACATGGAGATGTAATGTATACCATTAAAGACTCCATTATTCATGAGGAAGTGTTGTTAGCGAACCCTAAAACTGCCTTCAAAGATCTTTTCGAAACTTCTTCTTCTGAATCCTATGATGTAAAGTTGAATCCACAAGCAGTTTCATTTGTACAAAGCTATATGGTATCAAACAGTAAGAAACTGAATGATATGAAGAGATGGGGTAAGCGTCATTTTGATATGATGGATAATGTTCTCAATAGATATGGCATCCCTTCTGAATTAAAATACCTGGCTGTTATTGAATCAGATCTTAAAACACATGCTGTATCATGGGCAGGTGCTGTTGGTCCCTGGCAATTTATGCCTGCTACCGCACGCTTAATGGGATTGTCTGTAAATGGTAAAGTTGACGAGCGTAAAGATTTTACTAAAAGCACACATGCTGCTGCACGTTACTTAAACAACTTATACAAATTATACAATGACTGGCTTTTAGTTATTGCAGCTTATAATGGTGGACCGGGTAATGTAAATGCTGCCATTAAAAAAAGTGGTAGCCGCAACTTTTGGAAACTACAAAATCATCTTCCTGCAGAATCGCGTAAGCATGTAAAGAAATTTATTGCTACTCATTATATAATGGAAGGAGATGGAAGTTTAGCAACGCTTACCAGGCAGGAAACTGATGCATTAAAAATGGAACCTAAGTCTGTTGCTGATGTTGCCACTTCTACACCTGATACTGAAGTAACTCATATTACAGGAAAATATAATTCTCATGTAATGGCTCAAACCTTACAAATGGATTTAAATGAATTTAACAGGTTAAACCCGGGTTTTGATAAACACATGTCATCTTCAGGATCTTATAATCTAAGATTACCCACAGAAAAAGTTTTAATGTTTCAGGCCTCTAAACCACAAATTTTAGAGAAGTCAGTGAAATTAATGTTAGCCAAAAACGGACGATAAATTAATTTATATTACAAAAAAGTGTTGATCTTATCCGGCCAGCACTTTTTTTATGGCTTCACCTTTCAGCTTACATTCCTCCCACTCTTTTTCTGGATTGCTATAAATAGTAATACCGGAACCTACCTGGTAAGATAAATATTGCGACTTAGCGTTGTACATAATACTACGTATCACAACATTAAAATCAAAATCTCCATTTGGTGCAATGTATCCTACAGCCCCTGAAAAAATCCCTCTTAAACTTTTTTCATATTGCTCAATCAGCTGCATAACTCTTTTTTTGGGTGCGCCCGTCATAGAACCCATAGGAAATGTAGCCCTGATAATTTCTTCAAAAGACACTCCTTTATTTAATTTGCCTTTGATGGTTGAAATCATTTGATGAACCTGCGGAAATGTATAAATTCCAAATAATTCTTCTACGACCACACTGCCTTCTTCACAAACTTTAGAAAGATCATTTCTTACAAGGTCAACTACCATCACATTTTCAGCCCTTTCTTTTTCATTTTTATAAAGCTCCTGTTTTATGATTTCATCTTCAGCAGCACCGGAGCCTCTTTTAGCTGTACCCTTCATAGGTTGAGAAATAATAAATTCATCATTTTTTTGAATGAATCTTTCAGGGCTGGCACAAATGAGATAAGAGCCTTCAGTTTTGTACAAAGCAGAGAAAGGATTAGGCGACAGATCGATCAGCCGTGAATAAACAGAAACAGGATCAATTGAAACATTTTCTGCAAAGAACTCATGGCAAAAATTTATTTCATAACAATCACCTAATTGTATATGGTGTTTTAAATTTTTTATAGCAGATATATATTCTTCTTTTGATAGTTTATTTTGAATATTGATTTTTTTAGAAGTGAGCTGACCGGCAGGATCTTGATTTATAATTTCATCATATATACGCCCCGGTTCAGGTGCTTGAATAGTTAACTGCCCGTTCTGCACAAAAAGAAGTACCTGCGGTTTAAAAAAAAAGAATTCCTGAAAACCTAACTTATTTTTTTTACCGGATTTTATGTCCACGAACTGATCACCTAACTCATATGAAAGATGTCCAAAGCTCCAGTTTCCTTCTTCGATAAATCTGTCAATTAAATTAAAATCAATTTTTGAAGAACTTGATGATGCACCGGCAGCAACTAAACATTCAAATTGGTGAGGCTGTACCTGGTATTGTTGATTATCTAAAAAACAAAAGATGTTGAACTGTTTTAACCAGCTCAACATCTTTTGTTTTAATAATATCGTATCGGTAATGGAAAAATGCGTATTCAATCAATTATTTAAAAATCTTCATCGTCATCATCTTCAAACCCGCCATCATTGAAGAGATCTTTAAATTCTTCGTCATCAACTTTAAAATCTTCTTCTTCCTCCCCCTTTTTGGCAGCTCCTTTTTTTGATTTTGGAATATCAAACTCTTCAAAATCCGGATCCCACTCATCTGTTTCCTCTACGTCTGACTCTTCATCCAAATCATCTTCGTCATCGTCATCCACAACTTTTTTGGAAGCAGCTTTTCCACGCTTTGGTTTTTCTTCCAAATCCAGTTCATCTTCATCATCGTCTTCATCAATATCTACTTTCTTTTTAGAAGCAGCTTTCTTTGCCATTGCAACTACATTTTCTTTTGTAGTAATCGGTGGTTTTTCTATTTCTAATAATACAGACATATAGTTTTTATTACCGGTGTAAAATTTAGGCGAAGATTTCAATTAGCCAAATTTTAGGAAAAATTTTTTTTATATGCCAAATCTTTAGAAGGTAAATTAATTTTTTATTATCTGATCTCTGCCCGGTCCATTAGAAATGTACTGGACCGGTGTATTTAAAAATTTTTCAATAAACTGTACATATTCCTTCATTTCTCCCGGTAGATCATCTTTATCTTTTACAGCGGAGATATCTTTTTCCCAACCTTTAAAATTTTTATAGACAGTATTTATTTTCAGCTTATCCATTTGAAAAGGTACTTCTGTTATTTCTTTTTCATCAATTTTATATGCAGTGCAAACCTGCAATGTTTTAAAAGAGTCTAAAACATCGGCTTTGGTCATGATTATAGAAGTCACTCCATTGATCATGCATGCAAATTTCAAAGCTATAAGATCAATCCAACCACACCTGCGTGGCCGTCCGGTAGTAGCTCCAAATTCAGAACCGAGTTTTCTTAATTCCTCTCCGGTTTCATCGTTCAATTCTGTAGGGAATGGTCCACTGCCTACACGGGTACAATATGCTTTGGATACACCCATCACTTCTTTTATTTTTTGAGGAGCTACACCCAAACCGTTACAAACTCCGGCAGATATGGTGTTTGAAGAAGTAACATATGGGAAAGTACCAAAATCAATATCAAGCATACTTCCCTGTGCACCTTCAGCAAGTACTTTCTTACCGTTGCTGATATGATTGTTTATAAAATATTCGCCATTAACAATATTGAGTCCTTTTAAAAACTCAATGGCTTCAAAAAATTCTTCTTCCCAATCAGATATATCTTCTCCAAAATTGTAATTGTCTAAAAGCTTTTGGTGTTTTAAACGAAGCCTGATATATGAAGTTGTAAAATTTTTATTTAAAAGATCCCCCACCCGAATTCCGTTCCTGCCTGTTTTGTCCATATAGGCGGGGCTGATCCCTTTTAAAGTAGACCCTATTTTACTTTCACCTTTAGATAATTCCGCAGCCCTATCCAGTGCCCGGTGAGTAGGAAGAATTAAATGGGTACGCTCAGAAATAAAAAGATTTTTTTTGACATCAACACCAAATGAAGCCACC
>MWWA01000091.1_pt1 | contig 28784 bp, 24 predicted proteins | sample 1047341 | NCBI WGS metagenome assembly MWWA01 (sample SAMN06349978, study PRJNA376086) | soil metagenome | isolation source: MS5-1 sample Antarctic (ecotone) soil | place: Antarctica | collected 2015-01-13
TTTGATTGTACCTTATCTTCTTTCAATTTTAAAATCCTGAAATCTCTTTTTACCCCTTCTTTATCTCTTTTTTCAACATAACCTCTTTTTAATATGGTAGATATGGTTGGAGCATAAGTAGAAGGTCGGCCAATTCCAAGTTCTTCCAGTTTTTTAACCAGGCTTGCTTCAGTATAACGGGGTAGTGCACGTGAAAATCTTTCTATCGCTTTCATTTCCTGAAAAGATAAAACCTGCTCAGCCAATAATGGTGGTAACATACCTTCCTGCTGCTCATCTTCTCCATCTTCTTCATCCTTGTCTTCCATATATACCTTTAGAAAACCGTCGAACTTTAATACTTCACCCTGTGCAGTTAATGCTGCCTTGTTAGTTGAAACTTCAATTTTTGCAATAGTTTTTTCCAGTTCCGCATCAGCCATCTGGCTGGCGATTGTTCTTTTCCAGATCAGTTCATATAAACGGCGTGTATCAGGATCGCTTACACTGGTGTTATTCATATATGTTGGCCTTATGGCTTCGTGGGCTTCCTGGGCGCTTTCATTTTTGTTTTTATATTTCCTGAACTGGTGATACCTGTCTCCAAAATTATTTTTTATACTGCTGGTGATATCTCCAAGTGCCGTATCACTCAGGCTTACACTGTCCGTCCGCATATAAGTGATATGTCCGTTCTCATAAAGCTTTTGAGCCAGCAACATGGTACGGGCTACACCATAGCCCAGTTTGCGACTTGCTTCCTGTTGTAAAGTGGAAGTAGTAAATGGAGCCGCCGGTGATTTTTTTGCCGGTTTTACCTGGATGTTTTTAACGGTATAACGTGCACCAATACACTCTTTAAGAAAGGCTTCTGCATCTTCGGCTTTATTAAAACGAGAACCTTCGGCCTTGAACGTAATTTCTTTTCCGTTTGCATCGGGGGCAGTAAAAATGGCTTCCAGTCTAAAACTGCTTACAGAAGTAAAAGCATTAATCTCTCTTTCTCTTTCTGCAATGATCCTGACCGCAACACTCTGTACACGACCGGCGCTCAGGTTATTCTTCATACTTATTTTTCGCCAAAGAACAGGGCTCAGTTCAAATCCAACAATGCGGTCCAGTATCCGGCGGGCCTGCTGCGCATTAACCAGGTTAAGATTTACGGTTCTGGGTGAATTGACCGCTTTTTGAATAGCCGGTTTGGTGATCTCGTGGAATACGATGCGTTTGGTATTGGCTGGATCAAGTCCTAATACCTCGCATAAATGCCAGCTGATAGCTTCTCCTTCACGGTCCTCATCCGTTGCCAACCATACTTCACCGCTTTTTTTGGCCAGTGCTTTTAGTTCTTTTACAACTTTTAGTTTATCATCCGGAACAAAATACCTGGGCTGATATTTATTATTTACATCAATCCCCATATCTCCTTTTTCAAGGTCACGGATATGCCCATAGCAGCTTTTAACTTCGAAATCAGGACCTAAAATCTTTTCAATCGTTTTTGCCTTTGCAGGAGACTCCACTATCAACAAATTCTTCGCCATATAAATTTTAATTTCTTTTTACCCGGTTCTTTTCTATTAAAAAACGTACTAAACAACTTCCATTCTATGCTTTCTGCACTTCCCGGGCGTTGCAAGTTTAAGACAAGGATAGTAAATTTTTGCGGGAATGATATTTTACCTTTTTATAAAATCACTCAAATAAACCTAATACTATAGGCTGTAGCAGGTTAGCCCAGCGGCTATATTCAATGGCTGACGGATGTAGTCCATCACTTGCCAGCAGCGTGTGTTGACTCGAAGCAAGCCGGCTTCCCGGTGTGATGTCAACATATTGTACATCATAAATTTTTGCTATTTTTTTATTTACAACGTTAAAGCTGTCAATTTCACCTGAAATTTTATTCCGGTCCCTGTCAGCCGCAAAAGGGGTAAAACCCCAATCGGGAATAGATAAAACAATTACATGACCATTTTGTTTACCGGCAAATTCAATGGATAATTCTAAAAGATCTTCAAAATCTTTTTCATATTCCTCAATAGCCATTCCACGGTATTGATTATTTACACCTATTAATAGGGTAACCAGGTCATAATGTATTTTTATTTCTTTTTGTTTGATGGCATCCATCAGGTCACCGGTAGTCCAGCCCGTCCGGGCAATTATTTGGGGATCGTTGAAAGTAAGCTGTCGGTTCATCAGCATTTTTACCAATTGGTGTGGGAAATTTTCATGTTCGGCAACGGCTTCACCGATCGTATATGAATCTCCTAATGCTAGATAATTTTTGGCCATTTCATTTTTGATAAAGAATTAAAACTTTAGTTTATAAAGAATCAGACAAAATCAACGATTTGCCGGTTCACTTTATTTTCCCGGTAAATCCTGCTATGTCCCAAACCTTTGGTTACTACAAACTGTACATTTGGATGTGATGCTTCCATAACAGGCTTTGCATCTGCAAATGGAGTGGTTTTATCTTCCTCATCATGAAACCATAAAATACTGGCTTTAATATTTTTAACAGCACGGCTGATGGAATACCATTTAAATGAATGGCCTTCCAGACTATATATATAATTCTCGAATTCTTTTTGCACGTCAACATCTAATTTTAAAAAACTATAAAATGATTGTACTGCAGTACTCGTCTCCGTGGCAGGTGCCACAAACACCACTTTTGTTTCAGCATCATGTTTCATATCTTCAAGTGTTAGCGATAAGGCAAGTCCGCCCAGGGAGTGAGCCATATATGTATTAACCGGTCCAAAGCGTTTAATGATTTCGTTAATAAATCTTTTATAGATAAGTATGTTGATCTGTTTGCCACTGCTTCGACCATTGGCTGGTGCGTCAAAAGCCAGTACTTCGTAATCCTTTGCTATAAATGGTTTAATGTACCGGTCAAAATTTACCACAGAAGATTCGAAACCATGAATGATCAGGAGTTTTTTAGGTGCTCCTTTATTCCAGCGATAGCCCTGGATTCGATATTTATCAAAAGTGAAGCGGATCTTTTCAGCCTTTTCAAAAATGGGAGGTAATTTCTTCAGGTTCCTGTACTGAGGTGTGCAAAATAATTTAAAGGCGGCTTTGGCAGCTCTTTTTTTAGAAATGCCTGATAATAATTTCAATTTGCTGCGATAATATTTTAAAACGATTTTTTGTGCCGGAGTCATAAGAAACTTTCCCTTTCATTTTCATTTATATTTACAAACATAGTTGATGTCATTTTACCCAAACAAAATTTTATATACTTCATGCATATTGTGATCATCGGTACAGGTAATACAGCTACAGTTCTTGGGAAAAGGATTAAAGCTGCTGGTCATAACATAGTGCTGGTATTTGGCCGTAATGAATCGGAAGCGAAAACACTGGCTGCTATTTTAGGAACGACATATACCAGTAGCTGGAATGACATTAATAATACAAACGCCGAACTTTATTTACTGGCTGTGACAGATGATGCCCTTGAGGATATAAGCCAACAATTATCTGTAAACGATAAAATACTGGTGCATACTGCGGGTGCGGTTTCAAAAGATGTATTGAAAAATGCTTCCAGACATTATGGGGTGCTCTATCCATTACAATCACTGCGTAAAGAAATGGAACCACTAACGGAAATTCCGCTTCATATTGATGCAAGCGATGAACAAACTTTAAAATTGATCGGGGATTTTGCAAATAGCATTTCAAAGCATGTAACTGTTTCAAATGATATGGAACGACTGAAGCTTCATGTTGCTGCCGTATTTTGTAACAATTTTACAAACTATATGTATACACTGGCCGAAGAATATTGCAAAAAGGAAAACCTGGCATTTAATCATTTAATTCCACTGATCAAAGAGACGGCTTCGAAACTGCAGTATCATTCACCTTCCAGCATGCAAACGGGTCCGGCCATAAGGGGTGATAAGAAAACGATTCAAAAACATGAACAGCTATTGGCCGGATATGAGGAATTACATGAAGTATACCAAAATTTAACACAGAAGATCAGTGAACACTAAACTTTTGATTTATAGATTAACCTATCAAAAATTCAACCTTGTTTAATATAAAGAAGTACCAAATTGCTATACATTTTGAAGAAACTAACCGGGAATCTGTAAAACTTAAACGAATTTCAAAGGGACAAAGTTTACTGGAAGTGATGTTGACCAATAATATTGAAATAAAACATGATTGCGGAGGTGTTTGTGCCTGCAGCAGTTGCCATATTTATATAAACAAAGGATCGGAGCATCTGGAAGAAATGTTTCTAAAAGAGAAACATTTTGTTGATCGTGCTTACAAACCTGCAATCCATTCAAGATTAGCCTGTCAATGTTTATTGGTAGATGATTCAGGCTCAGTGGAATTCACCATTCCAAATTATTAAGACAAAAACCAAATCACCTTTTGTTATTATCTTCAATTTTTTATCAGCGATAATATTGATCTTCTATGAACCTGCTGGACCAGTTTAAAAGGATAAGAACATTTGTATTTGATATAGATGGCGTACTTACTGATGGAACCGTGATTGTTTTCAGCGGAGATCAGCAATTACGTCGCATGAATATCAAAGATGGTTTTGCCTTGCAGATGGCCGTATTAAAAGGTTATCGCGTTTTAATAATATCAGGTGGAAACAGTGAGCCTGTAAAAGAACGGCTTGAAAAATTAGGAGTAACTGATGTTCATATGTCTGTGCATGATAAAAAAGGTTTTTTAGATAGCCTGTTGCAGGATATACAACAAGACTGGCAGGATGTTTTATACATGGGTGATGATTTGCCCGACCTTGAACTTATGCAGCATGCCGGCATTTCCGCCTGCCCGGCTGATGCCGTTGCTGAGATCAGGGAAATTGCCAAATACATTTCACCATTTGCAGGAGGCGCAGGTTGTGCAAGGGATGTTATAGAGAAAGTATTGCGTCAAAATGATCACTGGCATTTTACTACAACAGTAGCATCCAGGTAATTTGCAGAGTGAATCCGTTTAATTTTTTTACCAATACTTTTGCTGAATGAGATTGATCGCAGCCTTTTTTCAATTAATACGACTGCCTAACCTTTTTTTTATTGCACTTACTCAAACCCTCTTTCAATATTGTATTTTTTACCCTTTATTCCGCGGTGAAATGCCTGCTGGAGATAATAAACAATTTATATTATTGGTAATTGCTTCCGTACTGATTGCAGCTGCCGGGTATATAATTAACGACTATTTCGATGTAAACATAGACCAGGTGAATAAGCCTGATAAAATTGTAGTTGATAAATTGATTCATCGTCGCTGGGCTATTGCATGGCATATGATCCTGAGTGTATCCGGTATTATTTTAACTGCATTGGCTTTACCACTACTTCAAAAATGGTACCTGGTACTGGGAAATATTCTCGTTGTGATTTTATTATGGTTTTATTCAACCACTTACAAAAAAAGCGTATTGATCGGGAATGTTATAATCGCGTTACTTACCGCATGGACCATCCTGATTATTTACTTTTCAAAAATTGATATTTCAGATGTATTCGCTGCCGCTGATCTTGAAAGGCAGGCCAAGTTTTTCAGGCTAACAGTGCTATATGCTTCATTTGCTTTTATTATTTCCCTTGTTCGCGAAGCCATTAAAGATATGGAAGATATGACCGGGGATGCACGTTATAATTGTCTTACTATGCCGATTGCCTGGGGTATTAATGCGACAAAAATTTATGTTGCTGTCTGGCTTATTGTTTTGGTATTGATGTTATTGATCATACAGGCATATATCTTGCCATACGGTTGGTGGTTACCGGCAATATTCTGCATCTTACTGATCATTTATCCGCTGGTTAATATTTTTTATCGTTTGTTCAAATCATATACACAGCATGAATTTCATAATTTAAGTAACCGCACAAAATTTGTCATGTTAACAGGAATTTTATCCATGATTTTTTTTGGGATTTATCTATGATATATGAAAAAAATTATTCTTGCCTCACAATCACCGCGGAGAAAACAATTACTTGAATGGGCGGAAATTCCTTTTGATGTGAGAGTAGTGGAAACGGATGAAAGTTTTCCAATTGCATTGTCGGTTGAAGAAGCGGCAATACATATTGCCCGTCAAAAAGCGCTGGCCGTTAAACAAAGTCATAGTGGGTCAGAATTAATTTTAGCCGCAGATACCATCGTTGTTTTAAATGCCAGGATAATAGGCAAACCCAAAAACAGGGCACAAGCCATAGAATATTTACAAAGTCTTTCCGGGCAAAAACATAAAGTGATCACCGGCGTTTGCTTACTAAGTAGTGTAAACGAAAAAGTATTTTCAGACACCACTGAAGTTGAATTTCATAATCTGACTGATGAACAAGTAATTTATTATGTAGATCAATACAAGCCGTTTGATAAGGCTGGAGCCTATGCTATACAGGAGTGGATCGGAGTTATAGGCATAAAGGCAGTTCATGGGGATTTTTATAATGTTATGGGTTTACCTGTAAGCCGGGTAGTAAAAGAATTGATAAAAATGGATGAAGTAAAAGACATTATTCATTGATGATTAGGATATGAAATAGCTGGAATGATGTATCTTTTGAGAAGATTTAAACCTTCCTTCCTGTATGACCGAAAGGCTGCTGCAATACATCTGGCAATTTCAGTATTTTAATAAAAATGAATTGCAAACCACCACCGGGGAAAACGTGCAGGTGATTCATCCGGGTATACATAATATACACCAGGGCCCTGATTTTACAGATGCTAAAATTCTCATTGGCAATACTACCTGGGCAGGTAATGTTGAACTTCACCTGCAAACCAAACAATGGCATCAACATGAGCACCATACAGACAAAAATTACAATAATGTGATTTTGCATGTGGTGTATGAGGATGATGAATCTGATTCTCTGATTAATATTCCTGTAATAGAATTACATCAGCGGATCAGCAATATTTTAATTTCCCGTTACCTTGAATGGATGGAAAGAAAATCCTTTATACCTTGTGAAAGCGCTATTTCTCAGGTAAAGCAATTAACCTGGAGCGCATGGATCGACAGGTTGCTGGCGGAAAGACTCACCCGCAAAGCAGAAACCGTTTTTACTTTTTTGAAAAAATCCAACCATAATTGGGAGGATGTCTTCTGGTGGCTGCTCGCCCGTAATTTCGGAGCCCATGTTAATGCTGATGCTTTTGAACATATGGCCCGGAGCATCCCGTTAAAATTATTAGGTAAGCATAAAAATAATCTTCTGCAGTTAGAGGCATTACTATTTGGACAGGCAGGTTTATTAAATGAAAGCTTTCAGGATGATTATTCTATTATGTTGCAGAAAGAATATGCATTTCTGAAGAATAAATACAAATTGCAACCAGTTTATATCACACCACTATTTCTTAGAATGCGACCCGGAAATTTTCCCACCATCAGGCTGGCCCAACTGGCAATGCTGGTTCATCACTCCTCCCATCTTTTTTCAAAGATCCGGGAGGCAAATCATGCAGAAGAAATAAAAGAATGGTTGAATGTTTCAGCCAATGATTACTGGCATTATCATTACCGGTTAGATGAACCAACAACTTATAAGCCTAAGAACCTGGGAAAGGCAATGATCAATAATATTATCATTAACACTATGGCCCCGGTCATATTTGCTTACGGCCAATATCACCAGCAAGAGATTTATAAAGAAAAAGCCCTGCATTGGCTGGAATCATGTTCCGCAGAAAATAATTCCATTACCAGCGGGTATCAGCAACTGGGGATAAAAAATGCAACTGCCGCAGAATCGCAGGCACTTATTGAATTAAAAAATGAATATTGCCATTATAAACGTTGCCTTGATTGCGCTGTAGGCAACGCCATCATCAGGGAATAAATGAATGGTAAATGGGTTATCTAACGGTACGACATTTATTAAATTTTCCTGAGGCGGCTTGTGCGGGAGTTAGCCCTCGTGAACAGGATACCAGGAAAACAAGTACGCAAAATATTAACAGATTTCTTTTTAACATGGCTTGTTTTTAGATGAACAGGGCTGTGAAGATAATCGCCAACCTGAGTTCAGTATAATTTTTATCCATGTTTTTTTACCTGGGAGAATTACTTAATTGAAAATTATAAAATAAAATCTGAAGGTTTGTTTTAAAGGTACAAACCTACTTTAGTACAAATTAATGGAAGCCAAAATTATTGTATATCAAAAGAAATACTGCAGTTTTCACATTATTTCGTTCCTGCCATCTCAAATAAAATGTTAAATAATAAGCAACCAACCAAAAATCCTGGATAACCTGATAGTTAATTACACATTACTAAATCCTGCAGAATTACCCTGAACTAATATCATATTAAAGAGTACAGGCCTCAAAGATCGGAAGGAAAAAATGTTCAGGCTTTCATTTACAAAGAGTATAATCATTAAAATTGCCGGTTGACTCCCAATAGGTGCTGTTTTTTAAATTACAAACTTCTACAACAGTGTAAGCCATTATATTTTTGCCTAAATTTACGTTACAAGAATTAAACGAAATTATTGTGAAGAAACTAATAATGATTGCAGGGATTTGTTCCATCGCATTAACCATACAGGCACAGGATACAACTGGCTCAAAGAAATCAAGTAGGGAGGAACGCAGGGATGAAAAAAGAGATCGGGTAAACGCCATGATAAAACAGGAGGAAGAGGGTGTATTATCTTTTCACAAACAAAGTGTTTTTGGTTTTATGTTACGCACAAATGGGTATGGTGCTTTTTATGAATTGGGAAAGATGAAATCACCCCGTATCTCCAATTTGTATTCAATTGAATTTTCAGAGATCAAACATGATAAAGAAGAAAAATCTTCCAGCGGTGCTTTTTTCTTCGGCAATCCATATATCTATGGTAAAGTCAATAATTTTTACCAATTGAAATTAGGATTTGGTCAACAATATATTTTTGGACAAAAAGGGAATAAAAACGGGGTAGCCGTAACCGGTATATACCAGGGCGGTTTATCGATTGGTTTATTAAGACCATATTACCTGGAAGTTGCTGACGTTAATTCAAATCAATCACGTATTATTAAATTTACACCTGAAGACAGCGCTTTATTTGTTGATAATTCCGCCATCCTGGGTGGGGCGGGTTTTGGAAAGGGTTGGGGCGAAATGAAATTTCAACCCGGTGCTTATGGAAAAGTAGCACTGCGTTTCGATTATGGCCGCTTTAATGAAATGGTTTCTGCACTCGAGATCGGTTTAAGTGTAGATGCTTATACTAAAAAAGTTCCCCTCATGCTATTCAACGAAGACAAACAATTTTTCTTTCAGGGTCATATAGCCATCCTGTTTGGCCGACGCCGTTAATCCTTGTATTTTTGCACCCGGGATTTAGGTAAAAGTGATTTATTAGCCAGCTTGTAGTTATACTATTAAGCTCATGTTGCTCACCTGCCTACCGCAGGCAGGCTCACTTTTACTTCTGGTTCCCGGATCATCTATCTTAAAATCATATCATTTTAATAATGACAGAATTACCCGTGGTAAAGGCATTTGAAGAAACAAGAGTTAAAAAACCCGATTGGTTAAGGGTAAAACTTCCTATTGGTGAAAACTATCGCCATGTACGCAACCTGGTAGACGATCATAAACTGCATACCATTTGCGAAAGTGGAAATTGTCCTAATATGGGCGAATGCTGGGGAGCTGGAACAGCAACGTTTATGATACTGGGAAATACCTGTACACGCAGCTGCGGTTTTTGTGCTGTAGCAACCGGGCGCCCAGATGCTGTTGACTGGGACGAACCCCAACGTGTAGCCGAAGCCATTTACCTGATGAAAGTAAAACATGCTGTAATTACTTCCGTTGACCGGGATGAACTAAAGGATGGCGGATCCATCATTTGGCAAAATACCATCAGGGCAGTAAAAACATTGAACAATAACACTACACTTGAAACATTGATACCCGATTTCAAGGGCGAAAAGGAAAATATTCAACGTATTATTGAAACTGCACCCGAAGTTGTGTCGCACAATATTGAAACCGTAGAAAGATTAACACGGCAGGTTAGGATCCAGGCAAAGTACTGGCGTAGTATGGAAGTGATCAGCACGTTGAAACAAGGCGGCATGCGTACTAAAAGTGGTATTATGCTGGGGTTGGGAGAAAAGAAAGAAGAAGTGTTACAAACCATGCGTGACCTTTATAACAGTGGTTGCGATGTTGTTACCATTGGCCAATATTTGCAACCGACCAAAAAACATTTATCGGTTTATCGTTTTGTACATCCTGATGAATTTGCGGAATACAAAGATGCCGGGTACAGTATGGGATTGGACTATGTAGAAAGCGGCCCATTGGTACGATCATCTTATCACAGCGAACGCCATGTTTTTCCTGGTCTTGGAAAAAAGGAATGGGAACTTAGCAGGCAGGCAACCTGATCTCCACTTTCTGTTTTTTTAAACATGTATAAAAAACAGTAGCAGCATTACTGTTTGCTGAATATCCGTCGCACAGAAGAAATACAAAAGTCATTTTAAAATGCCGGAATAAAAATATTAAACGTAGCGCCTTTACCTGGTTTTGACTGAGCAGTGATGACCCCATGATGGATTTCAATAATTTTTTTTACAATGGCAAGACCGATGCCCGTCCCTGCAAATTCCGCTTTACCATGCAGGCGTTGAAATAATTCAAATATTCTTTCTTTATATTGAGGGTCGAAGCCGATTCCGTTATCTGTAATAGAAATGTGGCAATATTTTTTTTCGGGTGATAATCTGTTTAAAGCGTCAGTTATATCTTCAGTTCTAAAATTGCTTCCCCGGGCAACTTCAGTTTTTATAGTAATATGCAGCTGTCTTTCGGGAGCAGAAAATTTTAAAGCATTGCTAACAAGATTGTACACCATGATGGTTTTCCCGCACCCTGTGTTACCCAACAAAAGAGTGGGTCGGTTTTTTGGTAACCCACCGGTTGTAATATCATCAAGGCCTTTAATGCCGGTTGGTGATTTGGGGAATTTAAAGCCGGAAGTTTTTGGTCTGTCAGTTTTTTGCACTGTGTTTCTTTTTTAATTATTCTAATTATACTAATGGATCGTGCTGACAAGCACATATACTATTTATGAATGTTGGGTAAAGTTAGCAATTTAAGTAGCATCAGCTGTAGAAACGCAAATACCAGCTGCCCTGAAAGGTATTAATAAAACCAATTAAAATTAATACAGGCACATGGATATAAAAGATTTACACAGATCTGCTCAACCTTTTTGGATGGTTCTGCAACGCTCTCCATTCAGCCCAAAGACGCAACCCTCCGGCCAGGTTCATAATTTTGCGACTATTAACTATCGTGTGGCAACATTAATGAAAAATCAATCAAATCTTTTTATTTTTCAATTCTATTCATTTAATCCTGAATAATAAAAGTAACAAAATTGTGTACCCATATTCAGTAATCAATAAAACATAACAACAGCTGAATGAACCATAAAACATTTTTAATCCTGGCGGTTTTTATTTTTCTTTTTGCAAATACAAATTCCCAGTCTATGCAATGGAAGGATGTAAGTGAATACTATGGCCCATTACCTGCAACTGTAAAATTGTTTAAAACTACCACACCTATTGATGATAAACCTAATGTGGCATTTTATCTCACTGCGGATATAAAAGATAAACAACTATCTTTTACTGCAGACACCGCAAAGAACCGCCGTTTAACTCCGAATCAATTTTACGGGAAAAATAATCAACCACTTGTAGTTGTTAATACCACTTTTTTTTCTTTCGCCACCAATCAAAACCTGAATGCGGTAATACAAAATGGCAGGTTGATCAGTTATAATGTGCATTCATTTCCGGGCAAGGGAAAAGATACACTCACGTACAGGCACACACTGGGAAGTGCAATCGGGATTACCAAAAACAGGATGGCAGATGTGGCATGGTTGTTCACTGATTCATCAAAAAAAAGTGCATATGCATTGCAACAACCCGTAATGCCACCCAGGGATTCTGTTGCGTATGTTGAAATGAAAAAGAGAACAATTAAACAATTTAATACAGCTGGTCAATTAAAAAAATGGAAAGTTGAAACCGCCGTTGGCGGAGGTCCTGTATTAGTGCAAAACAATCAAATTGCCATCAGCAATAATGAAGAATTAAAATTTGCTGGCAAAGCCATTGACGATAAACATCCAAGGACTGCTATGGGATACACCAATGATCATAAACTGGTGATCCTGGTAGTTGAGGGAAGGTCACCAGGAGTTGCAGAAGGCGCATCCTTAAAACAAATGGCTGCCATACTAAAGGAGATTGGTTGCGTTGAAGCTTTAAATCTGGATGGGGGAGGTAGCAGTGCGATGATAGTTAATGGGAAAAATACCATTAATCCCTCTGACAAAACTGGACAACGACCTGTGCCTGCGGTATTTATGATCAGTAAACAGTAAGTTTCGTAAAACTACTGTGAATAATTTTTCAACCACTGTTTGCCGTTATAACCAGGTTTTGGCATAATTCTGTATAGTTATTGTCAAAATCCGTAACAATGAAAAAAGTACTCTATTCTTTCGCCTTTCTGGGCTTATTTGTTTCTGTATTATTTATGGCTTGTAACAAAGAAAATGAAAGTACCCGGGTTAAGATCCGGCTTACTGACAATCCATATAATGCTGAAGAGGTAAATGTAGATATCCGTGAAGTGCATGTAAAATTCAGGGATGATGAAAATAGCTGGCTGACGTTAGACACCGAACAGGGTGTTTATAATTTGCTGGGCTTGCAAAATGGTATTGATACTTTATTGGCTGAAGGTGATCTGCCTACAAACCATGTAAAAGAAATCCGTTTTGTATTAGGTAATGATAACTCCATTATGATTGATGGAAATGTTTATCCTATGACGATTCCCAGTGGTTCCGAATCTGGTTTGAAATTAAAAGTAAGTAAAACATTGAGCGGTGCAGTTGATTCAATCCTGGTAGATTTTGATGCTGCTTTATCTGTTCATCAAACAGGAACCGGGGATTATCATTTGAAACCCGTTTTGAAAATTAAATAATTTTTATTTAATCATTTTACAAAGCCGTCATTTATTGAAGTGACGGCTTTTTTTATCCACCATTTAGAGGATGATTTAATAACGTCACAAAAAAAACCGCTTTTTAAAAGCGGTTAAAGTATTTTATTTCAATAAGAAAATATTCCGACTCAGGGATTTTCTTTAAGTTCCCAAACCAATGCACTGGCACCCAGAATGGCTGCATCCGCTTCTTTCAGTTCACTGAATATCAGTTTTACTTTATTTTGAAATATAGGTAACAGGTTTTTTTCCATGTGCTCCCTGGTTGGTTTTAAAATATAATCACCAGCTTTTATAACACCACCGAAAAGGATGATCGCTTCCGGAGAAGAGAACATAATAAAATTAGCCAGCGATTCGCCTAAAATCTGGCCGGTAAACCTGTAAACTTCTTTAGCCAAAGCATCCCCTTTCTGGGCGCAATCGTAAACTACTTTTGAAGTAATATCTTCTGGTTTAAATTTCTTTAGCAAACTTTCATCTTGTGATTTTTCCAGGAGCTCAACAGCCGTCATTACAATACCTGTGGCAGAACAAAAGGCTTCCAATGAACCATCTAAATCAGTTGACCAATGTTTTCGTCCCCCGGGTCTGATGATGGTATGGCCTAATTCTCCCGCAAATCCATCATGACCATAAATTAACTGGCCATTTGCTACAATACCACTGCCAACACCAGTTCCTAATGTGATCATTATAAAATCGCGCATACCTCTTGCAGCACCATACATCATTTCACCCACAGCCGCAGCATTGGCATCGTTTGTGAGAATACATCTCACACCAAATTTTTCAGTAACCATTTTAACCAATGGTATTCTGCCTTTCCATTCCAGGTTGGGAGCATAATCAATGGTTCCCGTATAATAGTTACCGTTAGGAGCGCCTATGCCAATGCCCTTTAATGTGTATTGATCACTTACTGATGTAACAATTGGTTTCAGTTTTGCATATACGGCTTCAATATAATCTTCGATATTAGGATAACCTTCTGTTTTCAGTTCTCCTTTTTGAATAATTTCTCCACGGTGATTGACGATACCATACTTGGTATTCGTGCCGCCAATATCAATACCGATAGCTAGTTGATTTGATAAGTCAAGCATTCTCATTAATTTAATTATCAGTTACATCAAGTGCGCCTTCTTTCGATGTGGTTATTGGTTCTAAATCTTCATCTGTTTTTTGGTCATAATCAATTCCCTGCCGCTTTAGAATTCCCTTTACGAGCAACGCAAAGACACCAACATAGGCAAAACATACTACAGCTACCCAATATGATTGGTGAATGCCATATCCTTCAACACTGGACTGCGTTTGTACATAATCTGCCAGTTTTCCCTGTATGGGAGGAATAATACCTCCGCCAAGGATCATCATGATTAAAAATGCAGAACCTTGTGTAGTATATTTTCCAAGACCGGCAAGTGATAATGAAAATATTGCGGGCCACATAATAGAGCAAAATAAACCTCCACTTAAAAATGCATAAATAGCAATATTGCCTTTGGTCATGATGCCTATTAACATGGCTAATACACCTAAACTAGAAAATATCAACAAGGTTTTTACAGGTTTATCTTTACTGAAATAAAATGCGGCAATCTGTATTAACACGCAAAAAACATACATATACAGTGGTGTTACATCATATTGTGAAATAGCATTTATTGCAATTACAATCCCAAAGGCAACCAATGGAACCACAAACATGAGAACCTGTTTGGTTTTATTTTTAAAGTTAAAAACTGAAATAGAACCTGTCCAGCGGCCAATCATCAGACTTCCCCAATACAATGAAATAAACGGAGCTACTTCAGACGATTGAAATCCTCCAAAATCCGGGTGTCTTAATAATTCAGCAAGATTACTAACAACGGTAACTTCAGCCCCAACATATACAAAAATGGCTAACATACCCAATACTAATTGCGGGTATTTCATGGCACCCCATCCCTCCGGATTTTTTTTGGCGCTCATATTTGAAATTAATAATCCTAATACAACCACCGCTAATGCGCCAAACAACCATTTCAACCGGTAAGTTTCCAGATCATGCGAAGCATCCGGGGTTAAAGTGGAAGGATCTATTTTATAACTGTCGAAAACAGGTACAAACATTACAATTAATAATCCCGTCATAATCAGCAATGAATACAAAGCCTTATTTGCCTTTTCTGTTTTTTCAGTTGAAATTCCGGCCGGTACCTTTTTGGAAAAATAGAACAGTGCAGCTGCACCAATAAATAAGACACCTACAAATGAATAGAGCAGGATTACTTTTTCTAAACCAAGAGAAGCTATTTTTTCATCCGTGATTGCGGCAGTTGTTCCAAACAATGCAAAAGCAACAACTATAGGGCCTATAGCTGTTCCGAAAGAATTGATACCACCACCAAGGTTTACACGTCCTGTGCCCGTAGCCGGATCACCCAGTGTAATTGCAAAAGGTTGTGCAGCTGTTTGTTGTAAGGAAAATCCAAGGGCCACAATGAAAAGGCCGACAAGCATACCGACGAATGTATTTGCATTTACAGCGATGATCATAGCTACCGCTCCTAATGCCGAAAATAATAAACCATAAACGATGGATTTTTTATAACCCCACTTTGCAACGAGGTCTTTACCTCCAAATGCCCCATAAGCAAACAATCCTAAAGCACCAATATAATAAGCCAGGTAGAATGCAAAATCAATCAATTGACTTTGAAACTGATCTAATTGAAAATAGTGTTTACAAAAGGGAATAAAAACACTATTTCCGGCAGCGATAAATCCCCAGAAAAAAAAGACGGACACCAGGGTTCCTAATGCTCCATAATTAGTTGGAATTTCCTGGCCAGGGTTGCGGGGAGCAGATGACTGTTTTGTAACACCAATTGATGTTGCCATGGTTTTTATGGGTTTATTATAATATTAAAATCTCCCCAAAATAACTACAATTGTTCAAACATCTCCAAATAAAACCATATGGTTCAGAACATTCTCAATTAAAGTGATCGGTATATTTATTGGTCAAAAAAAAATTAGGGCTTACCTTAATTGCAAAATGTATTACATAGCATATGGAGATAATTCATGTTTCAGCCGAATGTTATCCTTACGCAAAAGCAGGAGGTCTGGGTGATGTTGTAGGAGCTTTACCTAAATATCAAAATCACCTCGGGCATATTGCCAAAGTTGTAATGCCTATGTACCGTACAAAATTTTTGTACGATAATGAATGGGAACTGGTACACCAGGGCGGCCAGCAATTTGGGTTAAACTGGTTTCATTACAGTGTTATCAAAGAAAAATCGAATAAACTTGGCTTTGATCTTTTCCTGGTTGATATAAATGGTTTATTGGACCGTGAAAAAATTTATGGATATGATGACGATGCAGAAAGGTTTACAGCTTTCCAGATCGCTGTTTGTGACTGGATCAACCATTGGCAAAATAAACCTGATGTAATTCATTGTCATGATCATCATACTGGGTTAATTCCATTCATGATGCAATATTGTTTTGCTTTTGAAAATTTGCGGAACGTATCCCCCGTATTTACGGTTCACAATGCACAATACCAGGGCTGGTTGGATTGGAGCCATTATCATTTTGTACCTACTTATGATGGGTGGAGGTGGGGTCTGCTTGAATGGGATAAAAAAATTAACCCATTAGCCAGCGCTATAAAATGTTCAAAAAAAGTGACTACAGTTAGTAGTAGTTACCTTGAAGAATTGAAAGTTTCAGCTAATGGGCTTGAAAAGCTTTTTGAATACGAACAAGGGAAATGCGTAGGGATATTAAATGGAATTGATAATGATGTTTGGAATCCATCTACAGATGAATTTATTCCTGAAAATTTTGATGCAAGTACAGTCACTGATGGTAAACTGGCATCAAAAAAGGAATTATGTAATCGTTTTCAGCTGGATGTGGAAAAGCCACTGATCGTTTTTATTGGTAGGCTTGTAGGAGAGAAGGCTGCAGATATATTGCCGGAAGCCATACGGTCATCTATATTTGAATATAATGGTAATGTAAATTTTTTAGTACTGGGTAGCGGGGAACCTGAAGTTGAAAGTGAATTGAATTGGTTAAAGCTACAGTTTCCGGGGTATGTAAATATTTTTATTGGCTATAGTGAACCGTTAAGTCATCTGATGTATGCTGGTGCGGATTTTTTATTAATGCCTAGTCGGGTTGAACCTTGTGGCTTAAACCAAATGTATGCTTTGCGATATGGAACTGTGCCCATGGTACGGAGTACAGGTGGATTACTTGATACTGTTATAGATTTTGGGGACTGGCAGGGATTTGGTATTCGGTTCAACAATGCAACCCCTGAAGATGTAAAACATGCTGTTGGTCGTGCTATTGATCTTTTTTACAATAAAAAAAATTTATTATTCTGGATGAGGGAGTTTATGATGAATATTGATCATTCATGGGATACTTCAGCAAAACAATACATCGAATTGTATGAAGAACTATAGCATAGAAGCTAACTTTGTGCACTTATTTTCATTCGTGGAATTTAAAAATTAATACATTTTCGAAAAAGCTAAACCATAGCCATATGTCAGAAGAAATATTATCAGTGATCTTAGGTGGGGGAGCAGGTACACGCTTGCATCCTTTAACTGCCAGTCGTTCGAAGCCAGCCGTTCCAATAGCAGGAAAATACCGGTTAGTAGATATCCCCATTTCAAATTGTCTGCATGCAAGTATGGGTCGTATGTTTGTATTAACACAGTACAATTCAGCCTCCCTGAACCGCCATATAAAAAACACGTACCATTTTAGTCCATTCAGTAAAGCATTTGTAGATATACTGGCAGCTGAACAAACGCCAGACAGTGCAAATTGGTACCAGGGTACAGCAGATGCAGTCAGGCAATGTCTCAGGCATATCCGTCCATTTCCAAGTGATTATGTTTTGATCCTCTCCGGCGACCAACTATATCAAATGGATTTTCGTGACATGCTGGATAACCATATAGAAAAAGGTGCGGATATTTCTATCGGAACCATACCTGTAAATGAAAAAGATGCCTCCGATTTTGGGATCATGAAAATGAATGATGAAGGATACATTACATCCTTCACGGAAAAACCTAAAAGCGGTTTGGAAGACTGGGTTAGTGACACGGGTGATGAAATGGGAAAAGCGGGTAAGGTATACCTGGCTTCCATGGGAATTTACATATTCAACAGAAAATTATTATTCGACCTGCTGGAGGTTGAAAAAAAAGATGCCACAGATTTTGGTAAAGAAATCATTCCCCAATCCCTTGAAAAATATAAAGTAGCCAGTTACCAGTATGATGGTTACTGGACTGATATCGGGAATATTCATTCGTTTTTTGAAGCTAACCTGGAATTGTCAAATGAATTGCCTGAATTTAATTTATTCGATAATGACCGGTCCATTTTTACACGACCCAGGTTATTACCTCCGGCCAAGATCAGCGGAACAACCATGAATAAAACAGTAATGGCAGAAGGTTCCATCATCAATGCTGCGGGTTTAGAAAATTCGGTTATTGGTATACGTTCAAGAATAGGATTTGGTACAAATATCATCAGTACCTATATTATGGGTAATGATTATTATGAAACACTGGAAGAAATCAACCAGTCTCACCAAACCGGGACACCTTTAATGGGTATCGGTGCCCGTTGTCATATTAAGGGTGCCATCATTGACAAAAATGTTCGCATCGGCGATGATGTTCACATAAACGGCGGCACACATCATGCTGATTCCGAACATGAATTATATACTATAAAAGATGGGGTAGTAGTGATTAAGAAAGGAGCTATATTACCCAATGGATTTACCCTGTAAACTCCAGGTAACTTTGTAACAAAAATCGCAGTAATCAGCTGCGATTTTTTTATGTATGCTGATGTGTATTTGTAACATTAAGTCTTATCTTTCATTTTCAATATTTCCTTAAACTAACGGTTGCTTATGCCCGCAGAAATCATCTCTAAGAGAAAATCGCTGAGTTTTTCCGAACTCTGGAATATGAGTTTTGGATTTTTCGGGATCCAGTTTGGATTTGCACTGCAAAATGCCAACGTAAGTCGAATATTTCAAACACTTGGGGCTGAGTTGGATAATATTGCCATATTATGGTTAGCGGCACCAATAACAGGATTGCTCGTTCAACCCATCATCGGTTATATTAGTGATCGTACCTGGCATCCGTATTGGGGAAGAAGACGCCCTTTCTTTTTCATAGGAGCACTCCTGGCTTCTATAGCTTTATTCCTGATGCCAAACTCGCCTGTACTATGGATGGCAGCAGTTTTACTTTGGGTATTGGATGCATCAATTAATATATCGATGGAGCCGTTCAGGGCATTTGTAGGCGATAAGTTGCCAGATTCACAACGAACTACAGGCTTTGCTTTTCAAACTTTTTTTATCGGGGTAGGAGCGGTCATAGCTTCAGCACTGCCGTATATTTTTACCAATGTATTTGATATCAGTAATACTGCACCAGAAGGAGTCATCCCACCTTCAGTTAAATATTCCTTTTATATCGGAGGGGTTGTTTTCCTGGCTGCGGTATTGTGGACGGTCTTCAAATCAAAAGAATATCCGCCTGATGATATGGAGAAATGGAAGGAGGAGAAAGCAAATAGTGCAGGTTTTTTAAATGGAATAAAAGAAATTACCAAAGGAATTGGTACCATGCCTAAAACGATGGTTCAGCTTGCCTATGTTCAATTTTTTACCTGGATTGCTTTTTTTGCCATGTGGATTTATACTACTTCAGGAATCGCCCAAAATGCATATGGTACTACTGATCCAACCGCAAAAGAATTCCAGGATGCAGGCGATTGGGTTGGAGTGATGTTCATGGTTTACAATGGCGTTTCTGCAATGGCTGCATTCCTGTTGCCATTGCTGGCAGCAAAAATCAGTCGCCGGTATACTCACTTAATTTGCCTGTTGATCGGTGGTGCCGGGCTGATATCTATATTTTTTATTAAATCACCCATTTTATTATTAGTTCCTATGATTGCTATTGGATTAGCCTGGGCTTCCACGCTCACTATGCCTTATGCAATCCTGGCTGGATCTTTACCGCCATTAAAAATGGGTTTTTATATGGGCGTATTCAATTTTTTTGTAGTGATACCACAAATCATTGCGGCAGCCATACTGGGATTTCTGGTAAAAAATGTTTTTGAAAATAATAGCATTTATGCCCTGGTAGTTGGTGGTGTATGCATGATGATTGGCGGCCTTTTGAATTTTATGGTTAAAGAAAAGGAAGAAAGTTTCCAGGAAATAGTAGAAGATATTATGGTCACAGAACAAACCCCTCCGACTTATTTATGAAAAAATATTTTATTTTTTTAGTTGCAGCTTGGTGTTTCAGCTTTGTTGCCAATGCACAAAATATTTATCCAACTCATTGGTGGACGGATATGAAAAATCCTAACCTCCAGTTATTATTGTATGAAAAAGACATCGCTAATAATTACGATCATGCATCAACGTCATACCCTGGAGTGGATATTATCAGCACTGAAAAACTGGCTAATAAAAATTACCTGGTGATAAACCTGGTTATCAATTCCGGAACTAAACCTGGCGATATCAGCATACAGGTCAGGGATAAAAAAAATAAGTTGCGTAATATTTCTTACTCTTTAAAAAAGCGCAGTGAAGAAAATGCAAAAACAAGGATTACGGGAGTTAGTTCTGAAGATCTCATTTACCTGATTATGCCAGACAGGTTTAGTAATGGCGATCCTTCAAATGATAAAATTCCTGGGCTTAGAGATCAGTCTTTGAACCGGGATTCAATTTATGACAGGCATGGAGGCGATTTGAAAGGAATTCAGAATCACCTGGATTACCTGCAGGACCTGGGGGTGACTGCTCTCTGGTTAAACCCGGTAATATTGAATGACATGCGCAATCGTACGGAACATGGGTATGCATTTACCGATCATTATAAAATTGATCCCCGCATAGGTGGTGAAAAAGCTTATCATGATTTATCAAATGCACTCCATCAAAGAGGTATGAAACTGATTCAGGATGCAGTGTATAATCATACAGGCCTGGAACATTTTCTTTACCGTGACATGCCAGACAGTACCTGGTTTCACAAATGGCCAGTATATACACAAACTACCTATAAAGACCAGGTTCTTTTTGATCCTTATGCATCACAAAAAGATTTTCTTTTGATGAGTGATGGTTGGTTTGTCCGTCAAATGCCGGATGTAAATCAAAGGAATCCATACTTTGCTAACTATTTAATTCAACATGCAATCTGGTCAACAGAAGAATTCGGATTAGACGGGTGGCGTATTGATACTTATGCATATAATGATCTGGAATTCATGAACCGATGTAACCAGGCATTGCTGGATGAATTTCCCAATATTCATTTGTTCGGAGAAACATGGGTACATGGCATGGTTAACCAGGCATATTTTACAGAGAATAAATTAGATGTTCCTTTCAAAAGTAATTTACCGGGTGTAACTGACTTTCAAACACATTTATATGGAATTTTACCCGCGTTGAAAGAATCCTTCGGCTGGTCTGACGGTGTCAATAAATTGTATACGACATTAGCCAGCGACATCATTTATGAAGATCCCATGAAGCATGTAATCTTTTTGGATAATCATGATAAAACAAGATTTTTTACTGAAATAAATGAAGATTTTGAAAAATACAAAATAGGTATTGGCTGGTTACTAACGTCAAGGGGTATTCCACAACTGTATTATGGAAATGAAATATTAATGAAAGGCGCATCTAACCCTGATGGTTGGGTTCGATTGGATTTTCCCGGCGGTTGGGAAGGAGATAAGCAAAATAAATTTTTGGAAAGTGGTAGAACAGAGCAGGAAAATGAAGCTTTTAATTATGTAAAAACATTTGCCAATTTCCGTAAAAATTCATCAGCCATAAAAACAGGAAAGCTCATGCAGTATGTACCTGTAGATGGTGTGTATGTGTATTTCCGCTATGATGAAGATCAAACAATTATGTGCATTATGAATACCGCGGATGTAGAAAAGGAAATAGACATGGACCGGTTTACCGAGAGAATCAAAGACTTTAGCCAGGGAAAGAATATTGTATCCGGACAAATCAATTCATTAACAGGGAAATTAAAGTGTTTACCAAAATCTTTTCAGGCTATTGAGCTGGTCAGATAAGATAATTAATAATCATTTTGCTGCCATAATTACCCCAGGTTTTTAAAACTTTGTCGATCGACTGAATCATATTTTCGCGGGTTACTTTTTTACCTTTTATAGCGGGAGTTATTGCTTTCAAATTTACATCATACACTTCCACTTTTGTAGCAAACCAGGTTGCATGCAATCGGGGTACACCTAAGCCCAATATCATGCCTGGTAATCCCTGAATACCTTCCGGGCCGCCACTGATAAGGATTTCATCAGTATAAAATGCAAATAATGCAATGCTGTCATAGAGTATGCCAATTGCTTTGCGGCAATTATAACCGGCAATCATTCTGGTATCAGCAGTAATTTTCCATTTAATGGGCAGCAGGCTGTCTTCTATTAAAAAAGTTTCTTCGTAAACTGGTTTTTGAGAAATAGTTGTGCTTTTTACAAAATCGGTGAATACAACATTTTTATCTGCCACCGGCCTGTACCAGGTACGGGAATCAACAGGTGTTTCTTTACCTGGCCTATAAATAGATTTTTCCTGGCTACCTGTATAAATATAATAGTTTAAAAAAGTTTGAGGTAACCTTTCTTTAATCTGCTCAAACCATTCTGGTTCTAATTCTTTGTAATACTGGTGAACATAGGTTGTCTTCTCAAATTCTATATTAACCGAAGAGAAAAAATTTGTTTGGGCACCGGCTTGCAGAATAATGCTGAAAAATATTCCTGATAATAATTGTTTTTTCATGCTATTTATTTTCGCCTGTTGGCATTTTAGTGAATGACCATTCAAATTTGACCAGGAAATAACGGCTGATTCGTTGAAATTGTTCATCCGTTACAAAATTGCTGTTTATGGAACGTGTAAAACCTTTGTTTTGATTCAATATATCATTGGCAATTATGCCAATTTTACCAGACTTATCTTTGAAGATTTTGCGAAATATTTCTGCATTCCACCTTATGATATTGATATTCTGATCAAATGCCTGAATTTTCTGCCTAAGATCAAAATTAAGGTTGTTGTTTAATTCTATTTTTCCCGGCAGCATTATATAACCATCCATACTGCCTCCATATGTAAAGTAATTATTATCCAGGTTTGGGCGCAAAGAGGATTTTGATGCAACATATCCTAACCCAGGTCTTATATTAATGCTGTATTTATCAGGAAATTCATACCCAAAAGTAAGATAGGCATTGAATGTATTGAAGTTATTTATGCTCTTTTCATTGTTGATAAAATTAATATTCCGACCACCATTTCCATGAACCTGAAAACCATATCTTGGTTTTTTCTGGCCATTCCCTTTATTCCAACTGCTGTAAAAATTCCAGTTCCTGTTTCCATCCACATTTACCGGATATATCACTCTTTTTCCCTGGGCATCAATTGTACTGTTATTAGTAATGGCATTTTGAATAATGTTATAACTGGCATTGATATACATGTATTTACTTGATAAAACTTTATACTGATTATATCCTGCATTTATATTATGATTGAAACCCACCTTCAGGTCCGGGTTTCCGATAAATACATTTAAAGGATCATTGTTATCTCTTAAAGGCTGTAACTGGTTAATTGAAGGCTGCCTTGTGCTCCCACGATAATTAAACCGGAGGCCGGTTTGTTGTTTAATATTATAATTGATTTGTGCCTGTGGCGTAAAATTTAAAAAGTTATAAGACTTGTTATTGCTGCTGTCAATGTCCTTTAATTTCAGATTAACACTGGATATACCAGAACCAATTGCAAATTTAAGTTTAGTGGATGTATATCTGAAAATGGTACTTGCACTGTTAGAGGTTGCAGTCAATTCAAAATTATTACTGAAATCTTTATTTAATATTTCATATTTATCATTAAAATCTTTTTCAAAAGTATTTCTTTCTGATTTGGATTTATTCCTATTGAACCCATAATCAAGTATAAGATTCCATTTAGTTGATAATGGTTCATTCCATGTAAATTTTGAACCCATGGTTTCCGAATTGCCATCTAATATTTTCATCTGATCAACATTAGCTATGGAATCCACCATTCCGTCTTTATAATAATTTATACTGGTATTCAACAATCCTTCTCCTTCATCATTTACCAGTCCATACCGCAATGTGGTCATAAGCAGTCTGTTCTTTTTATTGAACATTTGCTTATAAACTAATTGGTTGTCTAATTGTTTGCGATTGCTTTGATTATCATTTACCCTTGAACTAGTGTTAATGGGTTGTTTCAGACTATCAAGGTATTCGCTGTTTGTACTTCCAATATTTTCGTTGGTTCTATAATTTGAAGCGACAATGAATTTAAGAGATGCCAGGGAATCTAATTTCCATTCATATTTTCCATTTGCAGCATGTTGTTGTGTTAATGCCCTGGTATTTGAAAAAGTATTAGTGTATGTTAAAAAATCAGGTAATATATTTTGCACCAGTGTTGAACCCTCATTGGTGGTCCCTAACCTGTTAAACCGATATGAACCATTTACACTGTTTTTATCTGCATTCCATTTATTGATAAATAAAGCTCCGGCAGTATATGCATCCGGTAAGCCTCGCAAATTATAATCATTAAATTCATCACCACCTCCAAAACTTATATAATAATCATTTATTTCATCATATTCCCAATCATCTTCAATGCCCAGTTTTTCTCTTTCCTGCCAGCTAAGACTACCTGTATTTATATTTGTTTTAGAAAAATAAGTTGAAAACTTTTTCTTGCCTACAAATTTATTATAAAGAGCCTTGGCATCTATATACTTATTGAAATCCGTATTTGTATAAGCTTTTCCAAATGCCCCTTTCTTATGATCTTCCTTTAATTGAATATTTACTGTTTTTCCATCATTTCCATTGGTAATGCCGGTCAAATTTTGTTGTTCTGTTTTTGTATCGTATACCTGGACTTTGGCAACGGCTTTGGCTGAAATATTTTGTGTAGCCATAGTGGGATCATCACCGAAAAATTCTTCTCCGTCGACTAAAACTTTATCAACCTGCCTGCCATGGGCGGTTATTTCACCTTTACTATTTACTTGCAAGCCTGGTAACTGTTTCAATAATTCCTCAACCGTTGCACCTTCCTTAACTTTAAAACTATCTGCAATAAACTCTGTTGTATCTCCCTTTATACGGATAGCTGCTCCTGAACGTATAACCACTTCTTCTAAAAGCGTGGATTTTAAAGTCATTGAAATTTTGCCAATATCCAGGTCTTTATCTTGCTCAACTTCATATTCATCCGAAAAATCAGCATACCGTGGAAAGGTTATGAGTACAACATATTTTCCTGGCTTAATATTTTGTAACTTGAAATTACCATTGGAAATGCTGCGTGTGTAAGAAATTAGTGTGGAATCCCTGGGTTGTAGAATAATAATTGCAGCATTTGAGAGGGGCTGGCCTTCTATGGCATCATTAATCGATCCTATAATTGAATTGCTTTGTGCGGAAGAAGATTTATTCAAAAACAAAAAAACTGCAAGGAGGTACACAGTAATTTTTCTCATCAATTTGCAGGTTAAGGTTTAAACGTTCTAATGATATATATTACGTTCAGGGTTCAATTTAAAACTTACGCAGGGTTTTTATACAGAAAAAAATTAATTATATGTTAAGAGATTAAATTATTTTATTTATGAACAGTACAAGAAATCCTGATGATAATTCCTTTTCGGGTAGTGAGAGCAATCAAGAAAAAAAAATGGAAACTAAAAGATCCGGTAAGAATACTTATGAAGAAACGCACTTTATAGATACTTCTAAACCAGTGTGGAATTATAGTTTGCTGAATGACCAGGATGTCACCAATTTTCAGAATGGCACTTACTATCGCATGTATGAAAAATTCGGAAGTCATTCCATACAAATTAATGATGTGTGGGGTATGTATTTTTGCGTTTGGGCTCCTAATGCAACTGCGCTTACTGTTATAGGTAATTTTAATAACTGGGATAAACAGTCACATTCATTAAATCCACGTTGGGATAACAGCGGAATCTGGGAAGGATTTATTCCAGGTTTTAATTTAGGAGAAACTTATAAATATCATATTGTTGGATTTGAAGGTAAAGCTGTGGATAAAGGTGATCCTATTTCTCATTTTTGGGAAAAAAGACCATTAACAGGTTCCATTACCTGGGATTTATATTATAAGTGGAATGATGATGAATGGATGAAAAAACGTGATAAACACAATTCTCTTGATGCACCCTGGAGTGTATATGAAATGCATTTAGCCAGTTGGATGCGACCTGACAAACATGATGAAGAATCATACAACACTTACGACCAGATTACAGAAAGGCTTGTTCCATATATCCAGGAAATGGGATTTACACATGTGGAGCTGATGCCTGTTACCGAACATCCTTTTGATGGAAGCTGGGGCTATCAGTGTACTGGTTTTTTTGCGCCTACCTCCCGCTTTGGTGATCCGCAAGGTTTTATGAGAATGATTGATGCTTTGCATGCTGCTAATATTGGTGTTATCATGGATTGGGTGCCTTCCCATTTTCCCTATGATTCGCATGGCCTTTTTATGTTTGATGGAACTCACACATATGAGTATGCGGATATGCGAAAAGGTTTTCACCCGGACTGGAACAGCTATATTTTTAATTACAAGCGAGGTGAGGTTAAGTCATTCCTGATCAGCAGCGCCATTTTCTGGTTTGATAAATTTCATATTGATGGTATCAGGGTTGATGCAGTTTCTTCTATGCTTAAACTGGATTATTCCAGGAAAGAAGGAGAATGGGAACAAAATGAGTTTGGTGGAAATGGAAATTTGGAGGCCATAGCATTTATCAAAGATTTGAATGAAACGATTTTTCGGGATTTCCCTGATGTACAAACTATAGCCGAAGAATCAACGGACTGGCCCGGTGTAACTAAACCTACTTTTTCCGGTGGACTTGGTTTTGGAATGAAATGGATGATGGGTTGGATGCATGATACGCTTGATTATTTTAAAGCCGATCCGCTGATCCGTAAAAATCTACAGAATAAATTTACATTCAGTATGATGTATTATTATGATGAAAACTTCATGCTGCCTTTGAGTCATGATGAAGTTGTTCATGGCAAAAGCCCAATGATCTATAAAATGCCTGGTGATGAATGGCAGAAATTTGCTAACCTCCGTTTATTATACAGTTATATGTGGACGCACCCCGGTGCCAAGCTATTATTTATGGGTAATGAATTTGGTCAAACAACGGAATGGAATTATAAATCTGAACTGGATTGGCCCTTATTGCAGTTTGATAATCATAAACTTTTAAGCAATTGTATAAAAGATTTAAATCAATTACTGATTACCGAACCCGCTTTGTACCAAAATCAATTTAACATAGAAGGATTTGAATGGGTTGATCTAAACCATTATGAAGAGAGCATAATTGTTTTTAAAAGGTGTGGTAAAAAAGTTGAAGATGATCTGCTTATTGTTTTAAATATGACTCCGGTCATACGCCATGATTGGAAAGTGAATGTGGCCGGCAAAAAATATACAAAAGAGATTTTTAATAGCGATGATAAAAAATATTTTGGAACGGGCAATATTTTTAATCCGGAAATACGATCAACTTTCATTAAAGAAGATGAAGAACATTATGTTCTTACTTTAAATCTACCACCATTAGCCGCAATCATTTTAAAGTAATCAAGCTCTATTTTCTTAAAATATTATTGTCTTTCAGATACCTTAATACCTGCAAGCGGAGATAATTTACTGACATGGGTATTTATAAGTGTATACACTTGATATATTTTTTATCAGTTATTCGTGAATTCCTTTAGTAACTCAAATTTCAAGCTTTATTCAGCGGGGGGCTTTATAATTTTAATGATATTTATCAAAGTAATAAAAATCCAACCCTAAAATGAAAAGCGAAGTTTCCAAAAACTTACCTGCATATATAACCAGACCTGAGGAGGTACAAATCCGGTACCTCATGCGAATCACAGGTATTTCAAGAAGTGAAATGGAAGAAATGTTGCAATTATATGGCGTTCAACCTAGGTCCGTATTAGAATATTTAAATATGGCTAGAAAAAAAGGAATTCTGAATGTGTAGCTATCAAGGGGCTGGTAAGAGCTAACTAAGCTATTAATAATCAGTGCAAACTTCTAACTGATTGGTTATTAACTAATATTTTTATTATTCATTGTGTTTGGCATCATATTTCATTATAAAATCCGTTATGTTTTCAATAAATTGTTAATCCTGACAAGGCTAAAAAGATTTAAGAATAATCCTCCCGATTGTTTTTTAAAATAACCTGACCTTGTTAAAAAGTAAAATTACTTACCTATGATACGCGTCATTTTTTTGACATTAATTTTATTTACCTCCTCAGTCATATTAGCCCAGGTTGACAGTGCAGGTTTTTATTTTCAGAAAGGACTCGAAGAAAAGCAAAAAGGAAGATTGATGGAATCCTTCAAGCATTTTGACAGAGCTTACAGTTATAATAGTAAAAGCAAAGAAATTGTAAATGAATTGGCGTCAACTTACTTTGATTTACGTAAATACGGACAAGC
>MWWA01000092.1_pt1 | contig 28780 bp, 25 predicted proteins | sample 1047341 | NCBI WGS metagenome assembly MWWA01 (sample SAMN06349978, study PRJNA376086) | soil metagenome | isolation source: MS5-1 sample Antarctic (ecotone) soil | place: Antarctica | collected 2015-01-13
AATTATACGTACGGAGCAGAACTAGCACCGGAAATTAAATTATTATACGCCGGATCATAAAATACGCTTATCCCCGCTGCGCTTGTTTTTCCGAGGTCAAAATATCCGGCAGCAATTAGCTTCTCGCCATCATACATATTGATCATGTATGTATCATATACGTTATTGTAGCTGTTGCCATACAGCAACCAATACAAACCCGGAGCCGTTTCAAACGACACTGTTTCCTTGTATTCGTTAAAGAGTTGCTCATGCACAGAAGTAATTTTTGCTTTGCAGATCTCTGTGTGGAATTTGCAATTCTTTTTTCTAAGAGTTTTATATCGTTTGCCGTCTTTCAGGTCTTTTAGCAAAACACGCAGCCAGACGGGCTGATATGCTACTCCATCGAAAACAAGTTTATCAGTTGTAAAAATTGTTTGCTGGATACGAAACCAGCCAAATGATAAAAAACTATCTAATTGCGCAGGAGTAAGATCAGCTAATTCAATGGCTTGCAGATCCATCACGTTAATTGATTTCAATAGTAAAAGTAGTTCATCAAATTTTTACAATCCAAAGTATAAAATCAAATACGGCCAAAAATAATTAGCTGATAATATGGCATAGTTTTACTTGTATAATTCCAAATCATAAAACTGTAAAAATGGAACATACAATACTTGAAGGTTACAGCAACATGGAAAAGGGTGCCTACCTTGGCGCCATCGCATCTATTGCTACCGCGGATCGCACAGCTACTGACGATGAAATGGATTACCTGGACGCTTTGTGTGAATCAGCAAATCTTTCTGAGGAACAAACGCAACTGATCAATGAAGTCGCCTCAACAAAAGTTGCCGATGAAGACCTGCATAAATTTTTAGACGTTTTGAAAGGAAGTGAACTACGGTTCTCACTCATCAGTGACCTTATCGCTTTTGCACAAGCGGATCAAAATTATTCGGAAGATGAAAAGCAGACTGTAAAAAAAGTTGCAGATTACCTGGGCCTTAGCCAGGAGCAATTTTCAGTACTGAATCAATTTACAAAGAAGGCTGTAGAAGAGGCTCCCGCAGCAGGATTAGAAAAAGCAGATGCATCACCCCAAGGATTTTTGGACAACCTTGGATTTGGAGATAAATTGAAGAATGCAGGCATCAATACAAACTCGTTGGTGAAAGGTGCCCTCGGTATAATAGGCCCGTTGATCCTGGCGAGAATGCTCAGTGGTGGCAGAAGCCGCAGAAGAAGAGGTGGAGGATTATTGGGCGGTTTAATGGGAGGCGGCTCTTCAACGGGCGGAGGTTTGTTGGGAGGCCTTGGTGGCTTGCTTGCCGGTGGAGGACTCTTAGGTGGCTTGCTTGGCGGAGGCAGAGGATTCGGAAATGCCGGAGGTTTGCTTGGCCGGATTTTGGGAGGAAGGAGATAGGTAACGTTACGACTCCTTTTTATACTTTATAGCAGACTACACCTTTGGATACTATACTACTTTAAATTGAAAAACTGCTTGGCAAAAATGTCTGGATTTTCAGACCGGTCATTAAACATCGAAATTTACATCGTACCTCCTACATCTGACATCAAACATTTCTGATTACATCGTGCACCTGAATTATACATTTCTGCAGTTTATACTTAAATTCATTTTAAAAAAGAAACTATGCTAAAAACTATTTGTCTTGCTGTCACTCTTATCTTTTCTTCTTTAACCATTTTGCCGGCGCAGCAAAAAGTGATCACCTTGTATGATGGCATTGCACCTGGTTCTGAAAGCTGGACCTGGCCGGAGGCCGAAAGTGATAGTAATGCCTGGAATTCTAAATTAGTTTATAATGTTTCAAAGCCTACCCTCACCGTATTCGCTCCTGCGGCAAATGCTGCTACCGGCACCGGTATCGTTATTTGTCCCGGCGGGGCTTTTTTTGCTTTGTCAATTAATAGCGAAGGCACCGAAGTGGCCAAATGGCTTGTAAAAAAAGGTGTGACTTGTTTTGTGCTCAAATACCGGCTGGGGCATATTTTGACAAATGAACCGGCAAAAGAAATTTCTTCAAAGATGGGTACACCTGAATTTCAAAAAGAAGCCAGCGCCATTGTTCCCCTGGCCATAGAGGATGGTAAAAAAGCACTGGCCTATGTTCGCGACCACGCTGAAGAATACGGAATAGATAAAAACAAGATCGGCATCATTGGATTTTCAGCGGGGGGAACAGTTGCCACTTCAGCCGCGTTTAATTATGATGCGCAGAACAAACCCAATTTTGTTGGTGCTATCTATCCTTATTTCCCCCCTAAGTATGTTAAAAATATCCCCGCTGATGCCCCGCCATTATTTATTGCTGCTGCCACCAATGATGATTTGCAATTGGCACCGCACAGTTCCAACCTTTACCAACAGTGGCTCTCAGCAAAACGACCGGCAGAAATACATATTTATGCAGAAGGTAATCACGGCTTCGGTATGCGGGAGCAAAACCTGCCTTCCGATACCTGGATAGATCGTTTTGCGGACTGGATGAAAATGAATGGTTGGCTACAACTAAAAAACCCACCTGAATGGCAGAAACAACACACACAGGCACAATTAGATGACATGAGAAAAAAGGAAGAGGAAAGAGTAAAAAATGATTGGGCAAATTTTACACGCTATAAAGATGCAAATGCAGCCCTTGCAAAAACTACTGCTACAAAACCGCGTGTGGTATTCATGGGGAACTCTATTACTGATGCATGGATTCGCTACGACTCTTCCTTTTTCGCCGGGAAAAATTATATTGACCGGGGCATCAGCGGCCAAACAACTCCACAGATGTTATTACGATTCCGGCCAGATGTAATTGATCTGAAACCAGCCGTGGTCGTAATTCTCGCCGGCATTAATGATATAGCAGGTAATACCGGGCCAATGACTTTGGAAGAAACCTTCGGAAACATAGTTTCCATGGGCCAGCTTGCTAAAGAAAATAATATCAGGGTAGTAATATCGTCGGTATTACCGGCATATGATTTCCCCTGGAACCCGGGTAAAGAGCCGGCACCAAAAGTTGTGAAACTGAATGAGATGCTGAAGAATTATGCTGCAAAAAATAATTTCGTTTATCTTGATTATTTTAATGCCATGAAGGATGAACGCAATGGCTTGCCGGAGAATTTATCTCATGATGGAATTCATCCCACACTTGAAGGCTATAGAGTGATGGAGCCTTTGGTGGAAAAAGCGATAGATGAAGTTTTAAAGAAAAAATGATGAATTGGTATTTTTTCTGATCCTAACGATCCTATTAAGGTTGTAATTAATGCTGATTGATTAGATAAAATTGTCAGTAAGAGATAGTTTAACCAATTTAATAAAAATAAATTTATCCGGGACGGATAGTATTTTGATTTGTATCTTAGCCGTCGGCAGTACTTGTCAATATCCAAAAAACTAATTGTAGCCTTCCCATAGATGCAAATTTTCATAAGAATAACTTTTGAAATGTATCGTAGTGTACATCCAAATAGGTAAAATATTTGCTTACATGAAGGATTTTGCTCAGTTGAAAAAAAATCTGAAGGGTGATTTTTCTGATTTTCAGAACATTAAAATTGCGCTTTTAGGCGATTCTTCCACCCAGTTTCTCAGCCAGGCTTTGCGCGGAGAAGGGTATGAGAGAGAACTGGATTTGGATATTTGGGAAGCAGATTATAATCAAATAGAACAGCAGGTATTTGATGAGGCCTCTGAATTATACAACTTTAACCCATCCATTGTTATTTTGTTCAGGTCAACTCATAAGCTGCTCGGTAAATACAACAAGCTTAACCCCCGGGAGTATAGTTTTCTTGCATCAAAAGAACTAGAGGTAATACAAAGAATATCCTCTCATCTTACGAATACGTTGAATGCAACAATTATTTATTACAATTATTACGAAATAAATGCTTCAGTTCTGGGTAATTTTTCCAATAAAACCGAGTCTTCTTTCTTATTCCAGCTACGTAAACTCAATTATGAATTAATGTGTTTTGTGGCAAACCAACCAAAAATTCATATTTGCGATCTGTCATCTATTCATAACCTCGTCGGCCATGAAACTTTTTTTCGCAGCTCAATGTATATGAACTCCGAAATGGTTTTGAGTATTGATATTTTGCCGGTTGTAGCTGATCGCACGGTCAATTTGATCAGCGCATTAATCGGCAGATTTAAGAAATGTATCATACTGGATCTTGACAATACTATTTGGGGAGGTGTAATTGGTGACGATGGTTTAGAAAAAATCCAGATAGGGAATTTGGGTATTGGTAAAGCATTTACTGAATTTCAGTATTGGATTAAAAAATTGAAGAACCGGGGAATAATAATTGCTATTTGCAGTAAAAATTCTGAATCGGTTGCAAAAGAGCCTTTTCTGAAACACCCGGAAATGGTGTTGCATCTCGAAGACATCTCAGTTTTTATAGCTAATTGGGAAAATAAAGCAGATAACATCAGGAAGATACAATGCATTCTCAATATTGGGTTTGATTCAATGGTATTCCTTGATGATAATCCGTTTGAAAGAAATATTGTTAAGGAAAATATCCCAGGCATTATTGTTCCTGAATTGCCGGAAGACCCATCAGATTATTTACCATATTTATATAATTTAAATCTCTTTGAAACAGTTTCAGTAAGCAAGGAGGATGGTGACCGAACTAAATATTATCAAATTGAATCCCAACGAGTGAAGGTGCAGGAAAGCTTTACTAACGTTAATGACTATCTTAAAAGTTTGGATATGATGTTCACGCTGGAACCTTTCAACAAATTTAATGGCCCGAGGGTTTCGCAGCTATCTCAACGATCCAATCAATTTAATTTGAGAACGGTGAGATATTCTGAGGATGAGGTTGACAAACTTTCTTTTTCAGACGAGCACATCACTTTCGCTTTTTCGCTCGAGGATAAATTTGGGGACAATGGTTTGATATGCGTTGTGGTTTTGTTCATGGAAGATGAGGAGATTTTGTTTATTGAAAACTGGTTTATGAGCTGCCGGGTATTAAAGCGGGGAATGGAAAATTTTGTTTTAAATACAATTGCTGCTATTTCGAGGAAACAGGGATTTACAACGCTAAAAGGTGAATATCAGCCAACCCTAAAAAACGTCCTGGTAAAAGATCATTATCCTGACCTGGGTTTCGAAAAAAAAGGAGTCTATTGGGAACTTAGCCTTTCCAAATACTTGCAAAAAGGAAGTGTAATAAAATTGAGAATCAATGACAAGGGAAGCTATTATAAATCAGGTGCAGAATATTTTTGTTGATATTCTTGACAATGAAAGTTTAGTATTAACTGAAAAAACGGAAGCTCCTGATGTAGATGGATGGGATTCACTAAATCATATACAACTGGTTGTGGCCATTGAAAAGCATTTCAAAATTCGTTTTACATCGTTAGAAATCCAAAGTTGGAAAAATGTTGGTGAAATGATCTCATCTATTGAACGAAAAATATAATTAGTATTTTTCGCTGCTGCTTATTATAGCGGACACAGCTGGTTTGTCATATTAAGAGATCTTAAATCAGGAAGGCTCAAATGGTTTTTACTTCAGGTACGTTCTTTATATTTTTTGCATCTTTCTTTTTATTGTACTGGTTTGTTTTTGACAGGCGACTTTCGCATCAAAATCTTTTTCTATTATTTTCCAGCTACCTCTTCTATGCCTGGTGGGATTGGCGATTTCTTTCTATTTTGATAGCGGTTTCATTGCTAAATTTTCTCCTTGGCAAGGCCATTTATAAAACCAAAGAATTTAATTACAAAAAATTACTGCTTTGGATCGGTATGTTGCTAGGTATCGGAACATTAGTACTATTTAAGTATTACAATTTTTTCATACTTTCTTTCAATGAATCCTTTGCCGCACTTGAGCTGAATATTAATTTAGCAAGCAGTCACCTTATCATTCCCATTGGACTGAGTTACTATACTTTCAAAATGATAAGTTACTTGCTAGATATATATAAGGGAAAAATAGAACCGACCTCTGATTGGATAGTTTTTTTTTCTTACGTTTCTTTCTTCCCATGTATGTTAGCGGGCCCTATTGATAAAGCAAGAACATTTATTCCGCAGCTCGAAAACAAAAGAATATTTGAATATAATGCGGCGGCTGATGGTATGCGGCAAATACTATGGGGAATGTTTAAAAAAGTAGTGATAGCAGATAACTGCGCAATTATTACAAACTATATTTTCGGCAATTATCAACATCTTCCTTCAGGAACATTATTAGCCGGCGCCTTTTTTTATACATTTCAGATGTATGCGGATTTTTCAGGCTATTCTGATATGGCTATAGGTTTTTCACGCCTGGCAGGTTTTAATGTTACGAAAAACTTTAATTTTCCTTTTTATTCTGAAAACATCGCCGAGTTCTGGAGGAAGTGGCATATATCACTCACCGCCTGGCTTACAGAATATGTTTTCACCCCGTTGAGTATTGCTTTTCGGGACATAGGCAAAGCCGGATTAATTCTCGCGATCGTTATCAATTTTACCATTGTCGGTATCTGGCATGGTGCTAACTGGACTTATGTACTTTTCGGTTTTCTGCACGGGTTGTATTTTATTCCCCTAATTGTACGGGGTAATCTGAATAAAAGAAAAAAACTTTATTCTAAAACTGTTATGGGCTATTTCAGCACTTTCATGAAAAGAATGATGACCTTCGTGCTTGTGATGTTGACATTTATAGTATTCCGGTCTGAAAATATTCAGACGGCTATGAAATACTATAGACGACTTTTTTCAGGTTCGTTATTTGAAAATACAGGTTTCCAAAATTCCGAGGTCAACGTAAACACAATTATCTTTTTTATTGTAGTAATGCTTTTAACCGAATGGTTTCAGCGCGGTAAAGAACACGGTCTTGCAATACATAATTTAACGCCAATTTACAGGTGGGTGATATATGTCATAATTATTTTTATTATTGGAATGTTTATGCAAACCGACGAATCGCCTTTCATTTACCTTCAATTCTAGCATATGAAAAAATTCTTGTCCAGGATGATACTCTTTATACTGGTCCTGGGTATTTCTTATTTTCTTTTATTGATAATGTGGCATCGTTTTGCACCTTCTTCTATCAATACAAACCTAATTTATAAACCGGCAGGTTATGCTCATATGTTTCTTAGAATGAAAGAGGTGAAGGAAACAAAAGATATTGATGTACTTTTTTTAGGATCTTCCCATACCTATCGTAGTTTCGATCCCAGGATCTTTAGAGCCTACGGATATCAATCATTTAATATGGGTTCCAGTATGCAAACGCCAATGCAAACACTTCTTTTACTCAATCGCTACTTAAATTCGCTGAATCCCAAACTGATTGTATATGAAATAACTCCTAAGACTTTTGAATCCGAAGGTGTGGAATCCTCTCTTAATTTGCTGGCAAATGATTCTCTTGGGTGGGATTCATTTAAAATGGCGCTGGCACTAAATAATTTGAAAACTTATAATACTTTTTTGTACGCCTGCTATATAAACTTATTTAACCAGGATCAATATTATTCCCAGGGATTTGTGCGGGGAAATGATACTTACATCCCGGGAGGGTATGTAGAGAGTAAGCGTTTGATCAATCCACTGGATTTTAATGACGTGAGGACGGTGAACTGGTCTCCTTTCGATTATCAGTTACAATATTTTGACGATATACTTAAGCTAATCCGGAAAAAGAATATCAAAATTATTTTAGTCCAGTCGCCGGTTCAAAAACATGAATACGATCAATATTATCGCAATAACGACCGGATAGATGCTTATTTTTCCGGTAAAGTAAAAACGTATCTTAATTTCAATAAGATTTTGACATTTGATGACAGGTTAAACTTTTTTGACAACTGGCATTTAAATCAACAGGCTGTTGACATCTTTAATAAAAAATTGATAGAAGAGGTTATACTGACTTTAATATCACCTTCGAACCAACTAAAAAAATAAAATACAAATTCTTTCGTTGTTTGCTCCGTGAGCGGGTTATGCGTAAAGATTTGCTCAGTTAATTAAGTAATCGCCCTATACGGTGGGTAGTTCTTAATTTTGATCCCTGCATTAGAAAAATTATTTCTCTGGTATTATATCGCATAACGACCAGGATGCTTATCAAACATAACAGACAATCGTAATCATTTGACCATTATTATTAATACTTTACTTTTTATACTTTTGTGGGTATTGGGTCAAACCCAAAAAATTAAACGACTTAATTTCCCGAAAAGTAATATTGTTAGACAGAACGTCAGCAATAGCAGGATGTTACAAATCGTTTTAGTCAATAATTAATTCCAGCTGATTTGAAAACACTTCTGATTCATTCTTTTTGCCTTTTATTATTATTAGTTCATGTTGGTAAGCTCAAAGCTCAGAATGGAGCATATATAGCCTTTACTCAATCTTCTCAAAGCGCAGAGATACAAAAGGGAACTACGCAGAGCCTTGCTGATTTTATTTCTACTTCTAATAATTCACCCATAACTGTTTCTCTAACAGCGCTCGATGACAGCGGACGTGTTCCCTCCTGGTTGTTAGTGAACGGCTCAGTCTTAGATAACCTCAGCTATACTGCCAACTCTGAAATTGAATTTTTGTTTAATGCAAATAATCTGCAGATAGGGAAATATTTTGCTAAAGTAACAGCGAGCGCTGCCGGATATACCAGTGCGATTCTTGAAGTATTTCTAACTGTGATAGTAAACCCACCCGGCACCTTAGCCAACATGAAAATTAATTTCCAGGATTCTGTCGCCACACCTCCTGCGGGATGGTTAAAAGATTATGGGCAAGCGTTTGACTTGCGCACGTCCGCATACCAGGGATCAGGAAACCAGTATGGCTGGCTAAAATTAAATGACAGGACGCCACTCGATCTTACAAAAAACGGAAGGAAAAGATCTGCTCCTGCGGGAAATATTTTACAAGCTACTTTAATGCATATGCAGGGAGGAGATGCTCCGAGCCCGTCATTAGAATCAACAGAAGGAATCTGGGAAGCCAGAGTGGAGAACGGGAATTATAAAATAACTGTCTCAGTTGGCGATGGAGAAAATACGAATAGCAGGCATTCGGTCAATATTGAAGGGCTCAACGCGATATCCAATTTTACTCCCAATGCGGCGCAACTATTCAAGGTAGTAACACAGGTAGTTTCCGTTACAGATAATTATTTAACTATTGATGCGAGAGGAGGTATGAATACGAAAACAAATTATATCACCATTCAGCCGGACAACAGTAAAAGGCCATCTATAGTGAGCGTGAATCCCCCAAACAGTTCCGTGAACGTAAATAATACTTCTTCCATATCCACGATTGTATTGTTATTACCAAATGGGGGCATTAATAATAATACAATTACCAGTACCAATGTTTACCTGGTAGAAGATAAGTCCGGCAACATTATTCCTTCCGGCGTAAACGGAACAGGCGGCGGCGATGCCATCACCCTGGTACCGGATGCCCCGTTGAAATTAAACACTTCCTACATTTTTACCGTGACTGCCGGGGTAAAGGATCTGTTGGATTCTGCTTTTATACCCTACTCATCAAAATTTACTACCGGAGCCAGTACCAATAATGATACGATAAAGGCCAGCTTTACCAGGGTGGCGCTTCCTAATACCACGGGGCAGCATTCAACACTCACCATCGGGCCGGATGGAAAATTGTACGCCCTCACCATTGATGGCATCGTGCAGCGTTACCCCATTAATAAAGATGGTACGCTCGGCATGCCACAATTAATTTACACCCTTCAGGATGCCTATGGTGGCAGAAAGGAAAGACTGGCGATCGGCCTTGCCTTTGATCCCTCATCTACAAAAGACGCACCCGTCGTGTGGATCACACATAGCACGTTTATTTTTCTAAATGCTCCCGAGTGGGATGGACGGCTGAGTAAACTGTGGGGCCCCAACCTGGAAAATATCCAGGATGTGATCGTCAATCTACCCCGGTCAAAAAAAGACCATATCACCAATAGCGTAGCCTTCGGTCCCGATGGTGCGCTCTACATTAATCAGGGATGTAACTCTGGTATGGGACGAGGCGACAGGACATGGAATTACCGGGAAGAACATCTATTGTCCGCTTCATGTCTCCGCTTTGACATTTCAAAACTCAGCACATTTCCGCTTGATGCAAAAACAGCAGAAGGTGGCGGCTCATATAATCCTTATGCTGCGAATGCGCCACTTACATTTTATGCCACCGGTATCCGTAATTCTTATGATCTCTTGTGGCATTCCAATGGCCAGCTCTATTTACCAACAAATGGCTCAGCTGCCGGAGGCAACACTCCTGCATCAGTAACGGGGACGCGTAGGCCGGATAGAACTCTTTACAGTGGCCCTGCCGTGCCCGCCCTTACCAACGTGGAACAAACGCAAAGTGATTATCTCTTTCGTATTCAGAAAGGCGGATATTATGGCCATCCGAATCCACTAAGAGGTGAATACGTGCTGAACGGCGGCAATCCTACGTCGTCTATTGACCCGGCCGAGGTCCCCTCCTACCCTGTGGGCTTGCCGCCTGATGCTAACTACCGCGGCTATGCGTTTAGCTTTCAAAACAACAAATCTCCCGATGGCGTCATAGAATATAGAAGCAATAATTTTAACGGCGCCCTGAAAGGCAAAATATTAGTTGTGCGTTATAGCCAGAATGATGACATCATTGTGCTGACGCCGGGTGGCCCGAATAAAGATATTATCAGCGCTACTGAGGGTAATGGTATCCCCGGTTTCTCGGGATTTAGCGATCCTTTGGACCTTACAGAAGACCTGAATACTGGCAATATTTATGTATCAGAATTTGGCGGTGGCGGCAAGATCACGCTGTTAAAAGCCGACCAGGACACCAGCTCTGTAGTTGTAAGCTTTACCAAGGTGGCGCTTCCTAATACCACGGGGCAGCATTCAACACTCACCATCGGGCCGGATGGAAAATTGTACGCCCTCACCATTGATGGCATCGTGCAGCGTTACCCCATTAATAAAGATGGTACGCTCGGCATGCCACAATTAATTTACACCCTTCAGGATGCCTATGGTGGCAGAAAGGAAAGACTGGCGATCGGCCTTGCCTTTGATCCCTCATCTACAAAAGACGCACCCGTCGTGTGGATCACACATAGCACGTTTATTTTTCTAAATGCTCCCGAGTGGGATGGACGGCTGAGTAAACTGTGGGGCCCCAACCTGGAAAATATCCAGGATGTGATCGTCAATCTACCCCGGTCAAAAAAAGACCATATCACCAATAGCGTAGCCTTCGGTCCCGATGGTGCGCTCTACATTAATCAGGGATGTAACTCTGGTATGGGACGAGGCGACAGGACATGGAATTACCGGGAAGAACATCTATTGTCCGCTTCATGTCTCCGCTTTGACATTTCAAAACTCAGCACATTTCCGCTTGATGCAAAAACAGCAGAAGGTGGCGGCTCATATAATCCTTATGCTGCGAATGCGCCACTTACATTTTATGCCACCGGTATCCGTAATTCTTATGATCTCTTGTGGCATTCCAATGGCCAGCTCTATTTACCAACAAATGGCTCAGCTGCCGGAGGCAACACTCCTGCATCAGTAACGGGGACGCGTAGGCCGGATAGAACTCTTTACAGTGGCCCTGCCGTGCCCGCCCTTACCAACGTGGAACAAACGCAAAGTGATTATCTCTTTCGTATTCAGAAAGGCGGATATTATGGCCATCCGAATCCACTAAGAGGTGAATACGTGCTGAACGGCGGCAATCCTACGTCGTCTATTGACCCGGCCGAGGTCCCCTCCTACCCTGTGGGCTTGCCGCCTGATGCTAACTACCGCGGCTATGCGTTTAGCTTTCAAAACAACAAATCTCCCGATGGCGTCATAGAATATAGAAGCAATAATTTTAACGGCGCCCTGAAAGGCAAAATATTAGTTGTGCGTTATAGCCAGAATGATGACATCATTGTGCTGACGCCGGGTGGCCCGAATAAAGATATTATCAGCGCTACTGAGGGTAATGGTATCCCCGGTTTCTCGGGATTTAGCGATCCTTTGGACCTTACAGAAGACCTGAATACTGGCAATATTTATGTATCAGAATTTGGCGGTGGCGGCAAGATCACGCTGTTAAAAGCCGACCAGGACACCAGCTCTGTAGTTGTAAATAAACAAAAGCCGGTTTTATATCCTAATCCCGGGCCGGATCTTTTTCATATCAGGTTTCCCTCAACGTACCAGGGTACTTACAACCTGCAACTTATAGACCCCATAGGTAAAATTTACAATCTTAAAACGATCCTGCTGCCCGGCGGCGGCTCAATAGAAGATGTTGATCTATCCAATATGGTGTTAGCCCCAGGTGTATATTTTATCAGGATCACTGGAGAAGATAAAAGTAACGAGGTGTTGAAGTTTGTGTATAAGAAATAAGCCGGACAGGAGTGGGTTACAACTGCAGTTGAACATATATACAGATACTTTTTTCTACAGTATTTTGAAATATCCGCACTTTCAGAAAAGCACAGGCTGCCTGTAATACCGTAATACGCTGTGATACTCGGGCAAGCCAATTGGATAAGCCATTACCTGATATCAGACATGCGGCCAGGGAGATTACAAATTACTAAAACAATAAACTGTAATCAATTGCGGCCACATCTGAGTTGCGGAATGCACACCCCAAAAGCATCAACATTTTAATCCAAATCCAAAAAAACCAGAAACAAATAATATGTGGGAGCGAATATTTTTAGATAATTTCAACTAACAAAAAACGTCAACTAAATTCAGGACGTGACAGCGAAAGTAAACCCTTAACCATTTTTTCAAACAAAATCATACAATGAAAGGAGAAACGCTAAAAATCAACAAGAACGGTGAAACTCTTACAATCACCAAATCTGCGAATGAAACAAATGGACAGACTACAGAGTTTGAAGGAACAGATGAACCGGGTATTGGTCCACCAATGCATGTCCATTTCAAACAGGAAGAAATGGTTAGGGTGACTAAAGGTAAAATGCGTGTAAAGACGTTAACCAAAGAGTTTTCACTTGTTGAGGGACAAGAATATGTATTTGCTCCAGGAGAGGCACACCAATTTTGGAATGAGGGTAACGAGACACTACACTATAGAGGTCATGTAAAACCATCTAATAATTATGAATATTTTATTAGACATATTTACCAATCGGCTAACCAAGCCAACGATGATAAGCCAAGCCCATTTGACGCCGCCTTCCTGTTGACAAAATATAAATCTGAAATGGACATGCTTGTAATTCCCAAACCAGTTAAGTCAATTCTATTTCCTATATTTTTAGCAATAGGGAAGTTGACGGGTAAATATAAAAAATATGCAGATGCACCTTCTGCAATTTGACATTTAAAGCAAAACACAATGTTGACATTGACTGCCCTTGTTTAGCCTCCGCAGGTGTTCCCCACGATAGCGCAGGAATGAGGCGACGGTTTTGTGCATAGCTTCCTGTGCTTTGCAAGTTGGAAGAGTGACTTTATCAAAATTGATGAATACTTAACGGCACAAGAAAGCCTAGCTTTAGGCTACGCAGCGCTCTTGCGCCAGGGTGGGACATAACATTTATAAGACATTACTTCGTATTTTTCGCCTTATTACAGACTTGAATGGCAGACCCAATTATTCACATACTTGACAATGACAGCGAAGCAGACACCTGCCGGAAATTTGTTTTGCCAAAACTCAAAGACGAAAGCAATTGGACAGATGAACAGATTTTGGAGCAGCGACCTTTCACCGCCGGTAAAATCATTGTTATCGGGCGGGTTGGACGAAGAAGGAAAGTAAAGAAAGCCGACTATCTTCTTCGTTACTCACAAAACTTTTTAATTGCAGTTGTTGAAGCAAAGCGGGAATACAAAACCGCAGCCGAAGGAATGCAGCAAGCGAAAGAGTATGCCCAAATACTTGGATTGAAATTCTGTTACTCAACTAATGGAAAAGAAATTCTTGAATTCAATTTCATCACAGGACTTGAAACTAAAATTGAAAAGTTCCCAACTCCTACGGAATTGTGGAATAGATTAAATTCAGTTGAACCAATCAAACCGGAAATTCAGGAAACATTTTTAAAACCATTTGTAGCGACGCCAGGTAAAGAAATTCGTTACTATCAGCAAATTGCAATCAACAGAGCAGTTAAAACAATTCTTGAAGGCAAACAGAGAATATTGCTCACCCTTGCAACAGGCACAGGTAAAACAACCGTTGCATTTCAAATCATCTACAAACTTTGGAATAACCGTTGGAATACAAAAGGAGAACATCGCAGACCGAAAATTTTATTTCTTGCTGACAGAAGTGTTTTAGTTACCGACCCTCATGCAAAAGATTTTGCTTTGTTTGGCGATGCACGATGTTTAATTCCTGAGGAGGGTTTGACAAGCAGCAGGGAAATATATTTTTCAACATACCAATCATTGGCGGAGGATAGCAACCGGGTTGGTGCATTTAGAAATTTACCCAATGATTTTTTTGACCTGATTGTAATAGATGAATGTCATCGTGGAAGTGCAACAGATGACAGTAACTGGAGAGCTATTCTTAATTACTTCAACACTTCTGTACAATTGGGTTTGACTGCAACTCCATTGCGGGATGACAACAAAGATACTTACGCTTATTTCGGCAATCCCCTTTACACTTACAGCTTACGTCAGGGCATTGAAGACGGATTTTTAGCTCCCTACATTGTTCATCGCGTAGTTACAGCAGCAGACGCTACAGGATGGCGGCCACACGAAGGACAGACAGATGCTCATGGAGAAATAATTCCTGACGGGGTTTATACCACTTCCGATTTTGAAAACTCACTTTCACTTTTGCCGAGAACGAAAGCCGTTGCAAAACATCTTTACGACTTCATGCTGAAAAACGGAAGGTTTGACAAGACGATTGTTTTTTGTGTTGACCAGGAACACGCAGATCAATTCCGCAGAGAAATAAGCAATCTCAATGCAGACCTTGTTCGCCAGTATCCTGATTACGCAGTCCGTATTGTCTCAGAAGAAGGCGATACCGGCAAAGGACATTTGAGCAGGTTTATGGATATTGATGAACCTATTCCGGTTGTTGTTACTACTTCCCGGCTTATGAGCACCGGTGTAGATGTGCCCACATGCAAAAACATTGTTTTGTTCCGCATGGTAAATTCAATGACAGAATTTAAACAGATCATCGGAAGGGGAACGAGAGTGAGAGATGATAAGCAAAAACTTTTCTTTACTATTCTTGATTATACCGGAAGTGCAACAAGAAATTTTGCAGACCCTGATTTTGACGGCGAACCTCCATTGATAACAGAGGAAGAAATTGATAGCAACGGGCAACCTGTTCCCGGCACTTATGAAGAATTTCCCAATCAGGCACCCTGGAATGAGAATGATTCAGATGATGAATTTACCGGGGACTTTCACGATGACGGCGGCGAAAATTTCAGGAGAAAGTATTATGTAACGGATGGTGAAATGGGAATTGCTGCTGAAACCATTCAAATTATTGATCCCATTACCGGCAGGTTAATCACCGTTCAGCTTACGCAATATGCCAAAGAGAAAATTTCAATCATGTTTCCGCGTGTAAATGACTTCCGCAGGCACTGGAACAGCCTGGAGGAACGCAGGCAAATTATTGAACAATTGGAAAACACTGGTGTCTCCATTGAGCAGCTTATGGAAATTACCAATCAAAAAGATGCCGATCCTTTTGACCTGCTTTGTTTTGTAGCTTACGGCCTGAAGCCAAAGACAAGAAAGCAGAGAGCAGAGCTTCTAAAGAAAAACAAAACGGATTTCTTTTTACAATACAGCCAGAAAGCGCAACATGTTTTGCAATTGATTTTAGAAAAGTATATTGACTTTGGCCTGGACCAGATCAGGCCGGATATAATTTCTGCAGAACCCATCAATCAAAAAGGTAATGAAATTGAAATAGTAAATGAGTTTGGAGGAATTGAAAAATACAAACAAGCTATTGAGGAATTGCAGACTTTACTATATGAAGAAGCAGCATAAGGCATTTGACACAGGTTTCCGGCCATTCCGTTGAAATCAACAAAATGGCACTAATGCCTCAGCATAAAAATTAAAGGATGAAACTAAAAATATTGAAAACTGAATATTTTTCGGAATATAAAAAACAACTTCAAATTGATATTGAAAAAAAAATAGCCGAACTAAAAGACAAGCCTAAAAGTGCAGATGATTTTAATTTCTACCTGGCAAATTCTGCCGTGCACTCTTCTAACATAGAAGGCAACACAGTTGATTTTGATACATATTTAAAGGCAAGTGAACACAATCTTCATCTTAAGACAAAAGAAATGAAAGAGATTGAAGAATTAATTGATGCATACCAGTTTGCACGAGAAAATGATTTATCATTTAGTAATATTTTGAAAGCACACGAAATAATTACAAAATCAATTCTTGTAAAGAAAGAGCGGGGTAAAATTCGTAAAGTAAAAGTGGGTGTGAGGAGCGAAGGCCGTTTGATCTATCTCGCTATAGAACCCGAATTTATTAAGGCCGAGTTAGAAAAATTGTTTGATGATATTTCCTTATTGATGAAAAGTAATTTAACCAAGAAGGAAATATTTTATTACGCCGCATTTATACATCTGGTGTTTGTATATATTCATCCTTTTGTAGATGGAAACGGAAGAGCTACGCGATTACTTGAAAAATGGTTTCTGGCGAAAATGATGGGTGAAGATGCATGGTGTATTACTTCTGAAAAAAAATATTGGGACAGCCGTATTGCCTACTACAAAAATTTACAATTAGGTGTAAACTATTATGAAGTAAAGTATGAAAAAAGCATTCCGTTTTTATTGATGCTTCCCAATGCTTTAAAAAATATTAATTGAATGAGCAAGTTGAAAAAAGAGAAAACCATTAAGCACCCGGTCACTCAAAAGGTAGGAGAAACACCAGCACAACGCCTTTCGGGCATCATAAAAAGCTGCCGGAATATTATGCGTAAGGATAAAGGCATGAACGGAGATGGAGACCGCCTGCCGATGCTTACGTGGGTCATGTTTCTGAAATTTCTGGACGATAACGAAACCCTGCAGGAAACACAGGCGGCGCTGAAAAATAAAAAATATAACCCAGCAATTGACGAGCCCTATCGTTGGAGAGATTGGGCAAAAGATAAAAACCTTACCGGCGACGACCTGCTTGCTTTTATCAACAATGAAAATATAAAATTAGCTGACGGAATAGAGCGTACAGGTCTGTTGTATTATTTACGCGGCCTGCAAAGTGAAACAGGAACAGAACGAAAAGATGTGATTGCAACGGTTTTTAAAGGAGTTAACAACAGGATGATTAACGGGTATTTATTGCGTGATGTAGTAAACAAGATTGATGAAATACATTTTACCAACAACGAAGAAATAAACACGCTCTCTCATTTGTATGAAAGTATTTTAAAGGAAATGAGAGATGCAAGCGGCGACGCCGGAGAATTTTACACACCACGCCCGGTAGTAAAATTTATGATGGAAATGCTTGACCCGCAAATTGGCGAAACCGTTCTTGACCCTGCGGCAGGCACAGGAGGGTTTCTGGTTGCAACTTTTGAGCATCTAAAAAAACAGGCAAAAACGGTAGAGCAGCACGAAATTTTACAAAACAATTCTATCATTGGCGGCGAAGCCAAACCATTGCCCTACCTGCTATGCCAGATGAATTTGCTTTTGCATGGCTTGAACTATCCCAACATTGACAGTGGTAACAGCTTACGTACTCCGCTGCGTGATATCGGCGACAGGGAAAGAGTGGATATTATTCTTACCAACCCTCCTTTTGGTGGCGAAGAAGAACGGGGCATTTTAAATAATTTTCCGGATGATAAAAAAACTTCAGAAACAGCACTGCTCTTTTTGCAGCTTATTATGCGAAAATTGAAGCGCAGGAAACCGGGCTCACGTGGGGGCAGAGCAGCCATTGTGGTGCCTCACGGAACCTGTTTGCTCCGGGCATCGCAGCAAGAGTAAAGAAAACATTAGTTGAAGAATTTAATTTACACACTATAGTCCGTCTTGGCGAAGGCATCTTTGCACCTTACACAGATATACCCAGTAACTTATTGTTTTTTGAACATGGAGAGGCTACCAAAGAAATCTGGTATTATGAATTACTGCCACCCGCCGAAAGAAAAAAATACAGCAAAACAAAACCGATACAGCATGAAGAATTTACTGAAATAAAAAAATGGTGGAACAACCGGAAGGAAAACGACAATGCCTGGAAAGTAAAACTGAAGGATGCTGTAATTACTGATGATGAAGGCAGGTTATTGAATGTAAACCTGGATTTGAAAAACCCAAACCGTAAAGGAGAATTTGAATATCGCGAGCCAGCAGAGTTGATTAGCTCTATTATGGAAAAAGAAAAAAGGGTAATGCAGTTGATCGAAGAAATTGAAATGGAAATTAATGTGACAATAGGCAATGAAGCGTAATTGGCAGATAAAAAAAATTGGTGACGTCATTTTTCATGATGTTGAAAGTGCGGTTGACGTTGAATCAGACAAAATTTATAAAATGGTTGGAGTTTATAGTTATGGCAGAGGCTTATTTGACAAGGAAGAATTGGCCGGAATAAATACAAGCTATAAAGTTTTCTATAAACTCAAACCAAATCATATTGTGTTAAGCCAGTTATTCGGATGGGAAGGTGCTATAGCTTTAAGTAGTCATGAATTTTCGGGCAAACATGTTTCTTCTCAGTTCCCGACTTTCTTAGTAAATGAAAAATTTGCAGACAAAAAATTTGTCGCCTATTATTTGCAGCAGGGTATAGTTTGGAAAAAACTTTTTGAAGTTGGCGTTGGTATGGGCAGTAGGAGAAGAACTTTAAATCCCTCAAACCTACTTAATCTTCCAATTCCTTTACCACCCCTTCCGGAGCAACATCGAATCGTTTCAAAAATTGAAAGCGTAAAAAACAAACTTGAACAAATAAAAGAATTAAGAGCAACGCAAACAAAAGACATCAACAATTTACTTTTCAGCAAATACTCTGAACTGGTTGCAGATGCTGAATGGTTGCCAATGAGTGAAGTGGCGCCAATACATAGGCGACAAGTAGAAATAAAACCTGATACAAAATATTTCGAAATTGGAGTGAGAAGTTTTGGAAGAGGGTTATTTGAAAAACCGGATTTTCAGGGAAGCGATTTGACCTGGCAAAAGCCATTCTGGATGAAAGAAGGTGATTTGCTTTTCAGCAATATTAAAGCATGGGAAGGAGCAGTCGGGCTAATTCCAAAGCAGTATGATGGTTGGGTTGGTTCACATCGTTATATTACATGCTTGCCGAATTTGGAAATTATCAATCCTGAATTTCTTTATTACTATTTCAGAATACAAGAGGGGGTTGCAAAATTAAATCTGGCATCGCCAGGAACCGCTGACAGAAACAGAACACTGAATACAAAAATGCTAAGTCAGATGTTAGTTCCCGTTCCTGATATGGGCTTACAAAAAGAGTTTGTGGAATTGTTACACAAAGTAAATGTTATCAAAGGCCATCACACCCAAACCGAAAAAGAATTAAACGAATTACTTCCCGGTCTTCTGGACAAGGCGTTTAAAGGGGAGATATAAATTTCAACACTTATTTATTAGAAGCAAGAGCAAAAATGAGCGAAGAAGCCACATATAAAATTCAACCTGAAGTGCTGGGTTTTATGCGCAAGTCATCAGGCATGAGTGAGGAAGAGGTTGCAAAAAAGTTGAAGCTTTCAAAATCAAAATACCTCAGCATTGAAAAAGGTGAAGAAGATATTTCGCAGAACAATCTTGTACAGCTTGCCGACATCTATAAGAGACCTTTAATTGCTTTTTATTCGGTTGATACTACAAAGGCTCCTGAACTGCCACATGACTATCGTTTGAACCGTGATAAAAAAATTTCCCCCGGAGTTTTTTTAGCTAAACGCAAAGCATTGTACCTGGCAGAGGTGTTACGGGAAATTACTGGAAAAAAAACAAGGTTACCTGCAATCAACACTAACACTTCTTCTCAGGAATTAGCTGATGAAGTAAGAAATCTTTTAGACATTGAGTTTGTTTTCCTGAGGGAAGTTGTTGAACGCAAAGAAGAAACCGCTGTGAGTTACTACAAATCTCTTATTGAAGAAAAGTTTTTTATCCCAGTTATTGAGCATCCTTTAAAGTCAAACGGCGTAAGAGCATTTTCTGTTTTTGGTGATGTGAGCGTAATAGTGCTAAATGAAAATGATTCAAACGAGGTGAAGTTATTCTCTCTTCTCCATGAGTTTTGCCATTTACTTAAACGGCAGGACGGCATGTGCACAGTAGATATTGAAAAAGACAAACTTAACCCCGAAGAGAGATATTGTGATGAGTTCGCGGCTGTTTTATTAATGCCCGAACAACAATTACAAAATGTTTTATCCGGCCTGGAAGCACCCATTACCAGATTAAACCAATTGGGAGAAATTTCAAAATTTTTTGGCGTGAGCAAATTGGTGACGATTATACGGATGAAAGAATTGAACATCATCACTCCGGCGCAATATAAGTCCTTAAAAACAAAATTAGAAGCAGTGCAGAAGAAAGGATTTGGAAGAAGAAACTGGGAGCAAACTTTTGTAAAAAGAACCAGTCGCCTGGTATTAAACCATCTTCTTGACTCTTTTCGGAAAGGCGATATAACTTATACATCCCTCTCAACAATTACCGGCATTAAAGATAAATATCTGCAAAAGCTTCTTTAATGGCCGTTAAAAGAAATCTATACAATCAAGGTATTATTTATGTTATTGACATGAGTTCACTCAAAGAACTTCATGACCGTTACCCTAAGAATTTATTTCCTACTATCTGGAGACATATATCGGCTTTGATCCAGGATGGAAAATTGTTTTCACATCTGGAAGTTCTTCGGGAGATCAAAAATACACTCTACCCAAAAGACAAACTTTTACAATGGAGCAACAAGAACAAAAAAATATTCTCCGGAATAGATAATTGCCAAAATCAGCAAATAAATTTGATTAAGCAAAAATACAATCGGCAATATGGAATAATGAAATCAATCGTTTGGCACCCTGGGCTGATCCTTACTTATTAGCCATGGCAATTTGCGAAAAAGCCATTATTGTTACTCAGGAGCATAAAACCAAAGCAAACAGAATTCCTCCAATCGCAAAAGAATTTGGTATTGATTCATGGAATTTATTGGAGTTTTTTGAAGCTTTGAAAATTAAGCTTTGACAAATAAAAAATCTCTCACCCTCCATGAAGCAGTCGCAGTTATTGTATCTAAATGAGCTCTACAGAACAGTGCCTAAAACTTTAGCCTCCGCAGGTGTTCCCCCTTCTTCCGAAGCCCAACCTGTCCACTCGTGATAGCCAAGGCCTGGTCCCCTGACCAGCCGGAAAAACAATTATAACGTATCCATCTTTTTATCCTTGAGGTTCTAAAATATTCATCAGCAAGATAGTAGCGTGACTCACAACTAATTTTGAGACGCCGAAACATTTTTCAGAAAAGTATGCTATAAAATCAGTCCTTCGCTGACTTTAAAGAAATAACCGCTCTCAGTAATTTAGATTTACAAGAACACGCAAAAAGATTAAAAATCTTCTGAAAAAAATTTGCGTAGTTAAATAGCTACACATATATTTGTAGTCAAATAGCTACGCAATGAATTTAAGACGGGATGTATTCCAGGCCATAGCAGACCCGACAAGAAGGGCCATACTTCTGTTGGTTGCTGCGCAATCCATGACAGCAGGTGCCATCGCCTCAAACTTTGACACAGCCAGGCCGACCGTTTCAAAACACCTGCAAATACTCACCGAATGCGAATTGCTTGAACAGGAGCAAAACGGCAGGGAAATTACCTATCACATCAATGCAAAAAAAATGAAAGAAGTAGCGGACTTTATCGAGCCTTTCCGCAAAATGTGGGACGACAGGTTTAATAAATTAGAAACAGTAATGAAAAAATATAAAAGGAAATAACATGGGACAAAAAACAAAAATCAATGCCGAAGATGGCAAACAGGAATTAGTGATTACAAGAGAATTTGATTTGCCCTTGGAATTACTTTTTAAAGCGTATACAGAGGCCGGGATTGTTGAGCAGTGGATGGGAACGAAAGTGCTGAAACTTGAAAATAAAAAACATGGCAGTTACCAATTTGAAACATCAGATGCTAAAGGAAATGTAGTGTTTAAGGCTAATGGAGTGATCCATGAGTTTAGCCCTAACCGGAAAATCATACGGACATTTGAAATGGAAAATACGCCGTTTGACGTCCAGCTTGAGTTCCTGGAATTTGAACAACTCACTGACGATACAAGTAAACTCAATATGCATATAGTCTATAGATCGGTTGCGCTCAGAGACCAGGTGCTGCAGTTACCTTTTGCTCAAGGCATAAATATGGCACACAACCGATTACAAGAAATCGTAAGCAAATTAAAATAAGATATTTCACAGACCTGCGGATAGCAAAATCATTTTAGTAAATCAATAAATAAATAGAATGAAAAAGGAATTATCATCAAAACAACGCGAAGAACTACTCAGCATCCTAAGAGCCCGTTTTGAGAAAAACATGAATCGCCATAAGGGTGTTGAATGGGCTAAAGTACAGGTAAAACTAACAGGCGAAAAACTGTGGTCGCTTAATGAAATGGAAAGAACCGGAGGTGAACCGGATGTTGTTGGTCATGATAACCTGCCTGCCGGAAAAACAGGAAAGACGGATGGATACATTTTTTATGATTGTTCAGCGGAAAGCCCTAAAGGCCGCAGAAGCCTTTGTTACGACCGTGAAGCGCTGGATGCAAGGAAAGAACATAAACCAAAAAATAGCGCTATTGATATGGCTGAAGCCATGGGCATTGAACTACTAACGGAAGAGCAATACCGGGCGTTGCAGTCCCGCCAAATGGCGGGAGAAGATTTCGATACAAAAACATCGAGCTGGGTGAAAACGCCTGCTAGTATCAGAAAGCTGGGCGGCGCTCTCTTTTGTGATCGCCGCTACGACACTGTTTTCTTGTATCACAACGGTGCAGAATCTTATTACGCCGCCAGGGGGTTCCGTGGCTCGTTGAGGGTTTGAAATTTGTATAGGAAGTAAATTTGATCACGTGGGAAAAAATTTTTTCTAAGATTTAGATTCTTATTTTACCGCATGTTGATTACCAGCGGTGGCATTGGAAACAAGTTTTAAAAACATAGTATGACAAAGAGCAGTGTGAATCCGAAAGTTGATTTCTATTTTGATAAAGCCCGGTGGCAGGAAGAAACAAGAAAATTGAGAATGATCATTCTTGACTGTGGGCTAACGGAAGAATTGAAGTGGGGTGTTCCTTGTTACACGTTTGAGGGGAACAACATTGTTTTAATACATGTATTCAAAGAATATTGTGCGGTTTTATTTTTCAAAGGTTCCCTATTACATGATGCCAATAACATCTTAATCCAACAAACGGAGAACGTGCAGGCAGCACGCCAGATCCGGTTCACCAATGTCCGGGAAATAGCAGAGATGGAACGTACCCTAAAAACATATATCTATGAAGCTATTGGAGTGGAAAAAGCTGGTCTGAAAGTGGATTTAAAAAAGACAGCAGAATTCAAAATGCCTGAAGAATTTCAAAAAGAATTAGATGCAAACCCTGCGCTCAAAACTGCTTTTACTGCACTGACGCCCGGACGGCAACGAGGATACCTTCTTCATTTTTGTGCTCCTAAACAATCCAAAACCCGGCAGTCAAGGGTTGAAAAATGTAAGCAAAAAATTCTCAATGGAAAGGGATTGAATGATCAGTAAACTTTTTGCTGCAAAGAAAAAAGTATTTACGGGCGACCCGGTTTTTGGGCCAGTGCTTTATGTTGTGCTCTACATTATTGCAACACTTTTATATCTGGGTGGTTCACAGGTTTGACAAAAATTCTTCCGGGTTCAGGGGACTTTTTAGATTTGGCCTTTTAAACATTTTGCATGTTATAGCAAACAACTATGTTTACTACACAAGGACTTATAATTTATCTTCCGGAAATTCAAAAAATCCGTTTTGCAGCTTTTTAATTTGGATTTGTTGCATTGACATAAATCTGCTTTGTAAGACAGAGAAAAACAGCCACCAATAAAGGTGGCGCCGGGTTTATGGAAAGGTTTGCCTTATCGCTTTCATCATTCCAGGTGTAGACCATTGGCCCGGGACAATCATTCTTCTCACCGTAAAAAGCGGGTCAGTAGAATCTCTTTTTGATGAAAGAATAAACGCCATCTTATATCCTCTCTCTTTTATTTCTGCAATCGCCGGCTCATTCCACAAACCGAAAGGATATGCAAAATAATTTACTTCCTTCCCGGTAATTTCAGTAATCAGCTTTCGTGGTTTGTCAAGTTGTTTTTCCCAATCTTCACCCTCGTACTTCGTTACCCTATGGTGATCCCAGGTATGCGCTTCAACTGCATTTCCCTCATCGGCCAGTTCTCTTAGTTGTTCTTTGCTCATATATCTCGGGCGATTGATTGATATTGTCATAATAAAATAAGCGCCCTTAAATCCATACTTCTTCATTTCCTGCGCTGCAATGGTAAATTGCTCCCCATCAGTATCATCAAATGTCAGCATCACCGGCTTTGCAGGCAAAGAGCTGCCATAGGCAAGATAGTTGTAAAGATCGTCAGGCAAAATAGTCTGGTAACCGCTATCGTTCAATGCCTTCATTTGTTCCGCAAACTGATGGGGTGCCACTGAGTAACTTTTATATGTTTCACTTTGTCCCGGTTTTGCCTCTCGTATATGATGGTAACATAATACCGGCACTTGCTTCCTTGCAAGAATCGTCGAGGCATCCGCCACTGTTTTCGGCACATCTCCGGCGGGCTTTGCCGCAGTATTTACTGTAAGTGAATCCGGTTTCTCAATATCAGAATTTGTAGCAGAGGATTGGCATCCATACCAAAAAAAAGATGCGATAGTTGCAAATAGTAAAAGGGGTTTCATGAGTATAGTGTGGGAAAATTATTGGTATTGAATATAAATGGGCTTGGGAGTAAATTTTAAAAGTTCTTCCGGAGAATAAAATTGTTCTTTCCCTTGTCTTGTATCGTTTTTATAAAAAAGTTTAAATCCTGCAAATTGCACGGGTTCGCGGTATATGTACCTGAGGTAAGACGATTTTTTTAATATCTTATCGCCCCAACCATCCATATCTATTACAACCTGCACTTCAGGAACCATTTTTATATCCTGATACCCTCTCACCATACCCTGTGTAAACCTGTGAATAATGAGAATTTTTGGAGGCAAATCGTTCTTTTTCACAAGATCAGCAAGTATATCTATGGCATCATTAATATCCGAGGCATTAAATGTTCCAATTTTCTTCCCCGGAACTTCGCCACCTTTCATTGAAAATTCGGGATCTATGCCGAGGTGGACGTTTGGCATTGAAAGGTATTTTTCTAACGAGGCTACTTCAGCTTTCACGGTACTATGCCCTACCTGTATGTCAACAAACGCCAGTCCATTTATTTCGTTTGCCCAGTTTACAATCGTATCAATCTGGTGAAAAGGCATCCGCATCCGGTGTTTACCATCTTTTCCCGGGGCACCCTGGGCTGTGATCGCAACATAATGTAGCGCAGGTATGACCGGAAGAGTTGTATCGGCTTTTTGCCACAGAGCTACTTCCTCTTTTAATTTTTTAAGCATTTCATCTTTCGGCAGTTCTCCGAGAATGCCCATTCTCTTTGAGTAAAGATTGCCATAGAAAGCTACTACACGATGATAAGGAAAGGTGGCCCCAGGCAAAGGGTGAACAATCTTTGCCGGCCATAACCCAGTGGTATCATTATTAGCAAGACTTCTCATAAGTGAATCATACACTGCCGTGTCAATTGGAGCTTTACTATTAAAATCAGTATTTTTCTTTCCATCTTTTTCCACCACTACTGTATCGGCAGATGCCTTAGTGTCAGAAGACTGACCATTATTACAACTGGTAATGGCAAAAACAAAAATTGTAACAAAGAAAATTGTGTAAGTCATTTTTTTCATAGAGGGCGAAGTTATGAGAATTTTATACATCAAAATAAATTTATGACCATATTTGATCACAATAAAAAATGTATCAATAATAACAGGGAAATTTTCTACCGGTTACAACGATGAAAGACATCCTTTGTTTTATATCTGTAAAAAACTTTTTGATAGCAGCAATCAAAATGGCGGGAGAGAATTTACATCTTCCGATAGATTCTTATAAATGTTTCAAATTCGAAAATTCAATCTTACTATTATAAGGAACCTTCCGATGGGTACAAAAATTTTTTTTAGAAAAGCTTGCAATTGTCAATATCACCATATAGTTTTGTTCTCACTACACTGTACCCCCCTACTCTTACTTCCCCAATCCTCTGAATTACTCCAAAACTATTAGAACTTCCCCTACTTAAGTTTAGTAGCAATTTATCCTTATTTATGTATCTCATTATCCTGTTTATAGCTGATAAGCATTAAACACCCGTCAATACCAGAAACGGCTAATTAACCAAAATTGCCGGTCAATATAACTGCCACCTTCCTAAGTAATTACCCATTGTATTTTTCACCTCAAAAAAAAACAAGAAAATGAAAAAAGTTTTACTTAGCATTGGTTTTTCCTTTTTTATGGCAGCGGTTTTTTCACAAACTTCCTGCCCTACACAATTTTTTCGGAATAACGGTAATAATAACGGTTGTGCCTCTCACATTAAGCTTTATTTTTCTGACTGCCCGGTGTATGTACCTGTTTTAGATTCAATAAAAGTCAATGGCATTTTACAGCCAGAAACTTTCACATTGTTGGAAACAGTTTGTCGTGGTAAAAATTATTATGCAGAATATTGTATTAGCGATGACAACCTTGAACCTGCTCACCGCATTACGATCTATCTGACTTACCTTGACGGAAAAACAGGCGCAGTAGCCGGCAAAAGTGTTTGTGATGTGGCCGCAGCTTCTGTAGCTCCTGTGGAATTGTCATCCTTTGATGCGCAGTCCTTTGGAAGTGATATAAAACTTAACTGGACAACTGAAAACGAAGTTGGCTTTAGCCGGTTCGACATCGAAAGATCTTCAGGAAATAACGAGTTTGAAAGAATCGGAACCGTTTTGTCTGGTGGGCAAGGTGGTATGAAACAATATTATTCTTTTACAGATAACAATAATATTAAGAGTGGAATAAGCTTTTACCGGCTTAAAATGATTGATAAAGACGGAAAATTTACTTACTCAGATACCCGTGCGATAAAAAGTTCTGCTACTATTATTGATTTTAGCGTGTATCCAAATCCAAGCCACGGTTCAGCAAAAATTAATATTAGTAACTCAAATGAAGGTGCAGACATCCAGATATTGGACATGTCAGGAAGAATGATCAATAAATTCGAAATTAGCAACAGCTCCAGTGCAAGCCTTAGCAATCTTAATAAAGGAACATATATTATAAGAATTACCGGAAAGCAATCGGGCGTGACAATGGTAAAAAAGTTAAACGTGGTTGAATAGACGGCGGAATTATTACAGGAATTTATTAATGAATTTAATAAAAAAGAATAGGATGATTACGAAATCAGAAGATTACAAATTCCCGGGATTTTCAGGAGCTGATATAACTGTCGAGGTGCTTAATTGTTTGCTGCTGATAAAGGATAGTTTCCTGAACTACATCAGTCATAGAAATAATTCCCTTGAGCTTTTTATCAGAAAAAACGGGCAGGTAACGAATATTCCTGTCGTTCATAAGATTCATGCAATGCTCCACAGTATCCCGGGGTTTTACGTGGGGAAGGTCAGACGTCATAATCTCCTTTACGGTAGTGCTGGTGGAGTTTTTGCCTTTTAATATTACCTTACGCGAGTAATCACGTTCAGTGATAAGACCTAAAAATTTATCATCATCCATTACTAAAACTGATCCGATGTTATTTTCGGCCATCACTTTTAAAGCATCAATTACCGGAGTGGAAGAGGGGACTGAAATCGCTTTGTGGCCTTTTCTTACAAGTATATCTGACACGTGATACATATATGTGGGAGTTTATGAAAATGAAATATACAAAAATTTTAAAAAGATATGAACAGATTACTTCCCGGGAAAAAGCAAAGAATACCTGGCAGCAACAAAGCAGAGCTGTAGTTTATGCTCTACGAAGGAATTGCCCGTTTGATATTAAGTTCCAAAGCTGTTGAGCGGACTCATTTGAAATTTTCATAATAAATACTTAAATTTGTAGCTCTTATAACCCCATTTTAATTCTAAATTTTCTGGTACCTTTTGAATACTACAATTGATTTATTCTTTAAATTAAAACTGTAAGTATGAAAAAAATCTACAAAACGGAAGTAACTGACACATTGGTAGCCATTGGTATTATCTCTGGCTTTTATGGGTTAATGGCAATAGTTGCCATTATTTTTGGTATGTAATATCAATCCCCTAAAACATTTTAAATGGCACAGGAAACTGTGCCATTTGTGTTTTTAGCAGGAACCTTTCTATATAAGTATAGCCGATAAATCAATGAGGAAAACAGGATAAATCCCGGGTAACTATTCAGTCCCGAATTTAGCGATAAGAAATAAAGCTTTCAAAACATTTTGCCCCGATTTAATGGTAGTGTCAATAATGGATCTCAGGATAGCAAAGCCGTTGGCGCCATCATTTGATTTAAA
>MWWA01000093.1_pt1 | contig 28547 bp, 27 predicted proteins | sample 1047341 | NCBI WGS metagenome assembly MWWA01 (sample SAMN06349978, study PRJNA376086) | soil metagenome | isolation source: MS5-1 sample Antarctic (ecotone) soil | place: Antarctica | collected 2015-01-13
GTATCACGCTGTTTAATGCTTTCTCTTTTATCATGCATTTTCTTTCCTCTTGCAAGCCCAATATCTATTTTCACCAGATTTTTTTCATTAAAGAACATGCGCAACGGAATGATGGAAAGCGCATTTTCGCTGATGCAGCTTGCTAAAACCAGCGGCAAACTCTCGCAGCTTTCAGACGCCCGGCTCCCTTATATTTCTTTACTGACCGACCCCACCTTTGGTGGCATTTCGGCTTCGTTTGGAATGCTTGGTGACCTGAATATTGCTGAACCAGGCGCTTTGATCGGATTTGCAGGCCCACGCGTAATTAAAGAAACCATTAAAAAGGATCTGCCACCCGGTTTCCAGAGAAGTGAATTTATAATGGATCATGGCTTCCTCGATTTTATTGTGAACCGGAAAGAACTAAAACAAAAACTTTCTACACTGCTTACGATTTTTAAAAACTAGTCTTGATTTTAATAGATTTACTTGTGCAGGATCTTCCCAAAAGGAAGATCTTGTTCATTACACACCTTAATCCATAAATTTGTAAGCAGTCAGTTGCACGAAAATGACGTATGATGGAGATTAAGAACAGGTCAGCTTATTTTGAATATTTTATTGATGATACTTTCACTGCCGGAATGGTATTGCTGGGAACTGAGGTAAAATCACTGCGCGCAGGAAAATCAAGTTTCAATGATGCTTATTGTATTATTCAAAAAGGTGAATTGTTTATCCGGTCACTACATATTGCAGAATATTCACACGGCACGGTCAATAACCACGATCCAATTCGGGAACGGAAATTGCTATTGAGCAAGCGGGAATTAAAAAAACTGGAATCCAGGATCAGGGAAAAAGGGTACACCATCATTCCGTTGCGCATGTTCTTTAATGAAAAAAATCTGGTGAAAATAGATATTGGGCTTGCAAGAGGAAAGAAAATGCATGATAAAAGAGAAAGCATTAAACAGCGTGATACTGACAGGGAAATAAAACGATATTTAAAATAAAAGCCACCGGTTCTTTAATGAAAAAAATCTTTGCCACCTTTTTGATCTGCATTTCATTGTCTGCAGGCGCACAAAATGTTATTGGTTACTGGTATGGAACTGCCAATGCTGAATTTGGAACCAGCAATAATTACCTGGTTGAATTGATCCTGAAACAAAACCAGACCTCCGTGCAGGGCATAATGAACTGTTATTTTAAAAACACTTTCAGAAGCTATAAGATCAACGGAAGCTATAATTCCATGACCAGGGAACTGTTGCTGGTGAATCTTCCCATTCCTTATTCGGGCGCATCCAATAACCCGGAGATCGACTGCATGATGGATTTTAAGGGAAAGCATATGGTAGCTGTTGCGGGATCCAGCTTAACCGGTAGGTTCATTGGAAGAGAAGGGTATAAATATACCTGTCCTGAAATTGTTTTTGATCTCCGCCTAAATAAGGAAGCGGGCAACCAGGATTCCATTCTGCTTGCCCTGCAGAATTTTAAAGAAACGTACCAGGTGTGGACACCCACGGCAACGGATACGCTTGTGGAAGCAACCGTGCAGCAAAGAACCATTCAGAATTTTGTTGTGAACAGGCAATTTACTGAACGTGAAATAGAGATTCAACAGGAAATTGAAGTGACCACAGATTCCATTCTCGTAGATTTTTACGATAATGGTGAGGTGGATGGCGATTCCATCTCCGTATTCCTGAATGGGAAATTGTATGGCGCCAACATGAGACTGAGCACCCGCGCCATTCACATGAATCTTATGCTCGATACTTCGCTTGAAGTGAATACGCTTGCGATGTTTGCCAACAACCTTGGAACCATCCCACCCAACACAGCGCTGATGCTGATCTCCGATGGAAAGAAAAGGCATGAAGTGCGGATAAGCAGTAACCTGGATAAGTCAGGTGCCATCAGGATCCGGCGAAAAAAACCCCAGGCACAATAAGTTTACATGTATCGTCATAAAGCAGCTTCATGAGGCGGTAAATAGCTGCTTCAAGATTTTTGGTTTAATTTTCCCTTTGCCAAGATGCTGATTTTTTATGGACGTTCCGCTTTTTACAGCTATAGTAATTGCTTTTATCATTGTAATAACGATCATCGTTTTTTTCACCATTTCCATTGTCAAACAACAGAAGAGAAGCCTGCAACTTCAGAAAGGCCATGCGCTAGCGGAAATATCCGCTATGGAAAGAGAGCGGTCGCGCATTGCAGCCGACCTGCATGATGATGTAGGGCCAATGCTCTCTATGATCAAGTTCCAGATTTTTAGCGTAGACACTGCCAGTGAAGAAGATATGCAGGGCTTGAACAAGGTAAATGAACATATTGATGACATCATTTCCAGGCTCAGGGAAATTTCTGTGAACCTCATGCCCGCATCTCTTTTAAGAAAAGGACTGGGAACCGCGATTGAAGAATATATGGAAAACCTCCAGAAAAGCGGAATTGTGCGTACACATTTTCATTCAGAAATGATTGGAAACCATCCCCAGGATACCAGTATCAACCTTTTCCGAATCTGCCAGGAGGTGGTTCATAATGCGTTGAAGCATGCAGAAGCCAAAAATATTTCCATCCGGATCAAAGAAGAAAAGGGCATGCTTTCGTTGCTGGTGAAAGATGATGGAAAGGGGTTTGATTATGAAAAAAGACTGAAGGATAGTTCTGGATTTGGTTTGAGAAGTATTAAAAACCGAGCAGAATTATTAAATGGAGAAATGATCGTTGAATCGAAACCTGGTGTGGGAAGTGCTTTTTTATTTGAGATACCGGTGGAGGGATAGCTGTTTAGCGAAAAGGGACAAGGGGCTAGGGACAAGGAAAAAGGAAAAAATTTTAAGATGAAAGCTTCCTCATTTTGAATTCACAATTACGCTACACCCTAAACATACCTCACCTCCAAATCCAATTGCAACTATAAATTTTTTTACCCATATTACATCCCATACCAAAATATAAAAATATGAGTGCTTTTATTAGCCTGGAAGAAGCCGCCACCATGACAAGGTTGTACAGATCCGTAAATGAACTAATGCTTTCGCTTCCCTACCAGAACCAGGAAATTCTTCCTCTTTGCGAAACCTTTGATGCCGAACAGGTAAGATCAATGCTGGATAATGAAGGTTGCGTTGGTTTAAGGGTGTACTATGGTGTGGATGCCGACAATAAGATACATGCTGTATTAGTAGGCGTAGATCTTAATGATGCCGACATATTACCAGGAGAAGAGCAACCAGGAAATTATATAATTGAAAGATCAGAAAGATGCCCATCAACATGTCCACCGCCGTCCGTATTGAACAGCTGACATGGAATTTATAAAGTACATTTCTACTTATGCAACGACAATCCCGGCGATCATCTGCCTATTTATTTTCTATAAAGCCGACAAAAAATTTCTGCCAATAGTTTTGTTGATCTTTGTCAGTCCGATTGCAGACCTTTTGGGTAATTACTGGATTAAATCCTTCAGGAACAATATCGTAATAGTTAATATTTACTCCATTCTGGAGGTCCTCCTCATCATCTGGCAGTTTAGCAGGTGGAAGCTGTTTGAAAATTTACGTACCCCCAGGTTGATAGCAATGGCATTTGCCATTCTTTACATGATTGATTTAATGATTCCCGCCGTGGAAAATATTTATACCTTTTATTTTAATATCATTTCCTCTTTTCTAATTGTAATCATGGGCATTCTTCAAATCAATAAAGTATTGCTGACGGGAAATAAGATGATCATTAAAAACCCCGTGTTCCTGATTTGTATTGGGCTCATCCTTTTTTTTACAACCCTGGCAATAGTTGATGTATTCTATTTTTATGGGTATCACAATACAATCGCTCTAAGTATAAATATGTACAACCTGGTTAAGATCATGAATATCATTACCTCGCTTATATTCGCTGTGGCTTTATTTTATATCCCCAAGAAAAGGCAAACCTTGTTATAGCTATTGGCTAGTGCTTTTTCAAGAATAAATGACGTTTCGAATGGTGAAGGGGAATGGGGAATGGTCAATTGCTAAACCCTAACCCCTACCCCCCTCCACCATTTCTCTCAAAATAATTCCCGTTGCTTCGCTCCGTCCTTCACCTCCCACTCCATCATGATGTTTTTATTGTAGTCCACCAATCTTGCCCCCACTGCTTTCCATCCCATCACATCCACCATTTTGGCGATCTTGAATTTGGCACTTCTGATCTGCGTTCCTTTACCGGATTGAACGATCAGGATGGGTTCCTCTTCTGTTGAAACAGCTTCCAGCAAATTGTTTTTGCCTTCCTTAATAAATAAAAATTTTGAGCGCAGTGTATTTGTTTCAATGCGGAAGCGTTTTACATTATACTGTTGTTTGTCGTGATCCAGGTAAACCGCTGTGATGACTCTTTCAGGCTCAAATTTTTCTACCTGCATCACTTCTTCGGGATTAAAACGTTGGGTGAGTTCCTGGTCCGTAATTTCGTAGGTTCCATCCGTATAAATCACCAGCACCCTGTCGTCGGCATCAAAATCACCGAGTTCCATTCCCTTACCATCATGGTTCAGTCTTCCAAACTTATCATCAAACCATAATTTAATGCTACCCAATGTAGCCACGCCTGCCTCCTTGAATTTTACGGAACGCACCGGGTATTTGGTAACCTGGTTGCCAATGCTGCTCCTGCTTTTGATCTCCAGTTCTTCAAAATAATATTCAAACTCCTTATTTCGTGCGGAACAGTTTGGACTTAAAATCACCCGTACCACTTCGGCTTCCCCGTTAGGATTTACAGTAAGGTATTGCACTTTGGATTTATCTGAACCTTTGGTCAGGTCGTATTCCTTATCCCGCGTAACGCCGGTGACATTGAATCTTTTTGCAAATGTAATTCCGCTGGCACCGTCCGTATAAATCATATTGTAGGTAGTGCGTTCGTCGCCTTTCCTGAATACGGCAGCGTATAGAATATCCTTTCCTATAAATACTTTGTCCTGCACTTTCACCACTTTCATCATGCCACGCCGCGTAAAAGCAATGATATCATCAAGGTCAGAACACTCAAATAAAAATTCATCCTTCTTCAACGATGTACCTACAAATCCTTCTTCCCTGTTCATGTAGATCCTCGTATTTGCAATGGCCACATGTTTGGCCTCGATCACTTCAAAAACCTTGATCTCTGTTTTCCTTTCCCTTCCCTTGCCATATTTTTTTATCAGGCTTTCAAAATAATTTATGGAATAATCATTCAGGTTGGCCAGGTGGTGTTTTACCTGATTGATCTCGGCTTCCAGGTCGCGGATCTGCGTGTTTAATTCATCAATATCCAGTTTGTAGATTCTCCTTACCGGCTTTTCAGTAAGCTTTAAAATATCTTCCCTGGTAACCGCGCGTTTTAATTGTTTTGTAAACGGAACAAACGCTTTGTCAATGGCCACGATCACTTTTTCCCAGGTCTCGTGTTTTTTTTCCAGCTCCTTGTAAATTTTTTCTTCAAAGAATATTTTTTCAAGAGAAGTATAATGCCATTTCTCCTGCAGTTCACCCAGTTTGATCTCCAGTTCTTTTCCAAGCAAGGTTTTGGTATGCTCAGTAGAATAGCGCAGCAATTCATTTACAGAAACAAAATGCGGCTTGTGGTCAATGATCACGCAGGTATTCGGTGAAATGGACACTTCGCAATCAGTAAATTTATACAAAGCATCAATGGTGATATCCGGCGAAATACCCGGGGCCAGGTCAACCTGTATCTCCACTTCTGCAGCTGTATTGTCGGTAACCTTTTTGATCTTGATCTTTCCATTGTCGTTTGCCTTGACAATGCTTTCCATCAATCCAGAAGTTGTAACACCATAAGGCACACTTTTGATCAGCAGTGTTTTTTTATCCAGTTCTTCAATATGTGCACGCACTTTTACCCTGCCACCACGCATGCCCTGGTTGTAATCAGTTACATCGATCATCGCACCGGTTAGAAAATCAGGGTAGAGATCGTATTTTCTTCCTTTCAGGTATTTAATGGAAGCATCACAGAGCTCAATAAAATTATGCGGGAGGATCTTTGTGGCCAGTCCAACAGCAATGCCTTCTGCACCCTGCGCCAGCAACAATGGGAATTTTACAGGAAGGGTAACAGGTTCATTTTTTCTGCCATCGTAACTAAGTTGCCAGACCGTAGTTTTTGGATTGAAAACCACTTCAAGTGCAAATTTACTCAGCCGGCTTTCTATATACCTCGAAGCTGCTGCATCGTCGCCGGTTCGGATATCACCCCAGTTGCCCTGCGTATCAATCAGCAATTCTTTCTGACCCATGTTCACCAATGCATCACCGATCGAAGCATCTCCGTGAGGATGGTATTGCATGGTTTGCCCGATCACATTGGCTACCTTATTGAAACGCCCGTCATCCATTTCCTTCATTGCGTGCAGGATCCGGCGTTGTACTGGTTTTAATCCATCTTCAATGGCAGGAACTGCTCTTTCAAGTATCACATAAGATGCATAATCAAGAAACCAGTTCTTGTATTGTCCATTGATCCCATGATCGGTTTGAACATGTTCGAAATTTTTATTTTTCATTGGATGTTGCTTCTATTTTGTCTTGAAACCTTTCATCTCCCTGCCTCCCTGGTATAGAATCAATTCATTCACCACACCCTTTTCATCTTTAATAAATTCCACTTTCGCTTCAACTACTTTGAGATAAAACAGGTTATCCTTTTCTGCAAATAATTCAAATGCATCCTGCCCGGTGGCCTGCCCTTTCAAAACTTTTCCATCCAGGGTAATGTCTATATAAAATCCGGGAGCCAGTTCATAAGTGCCTACATATTGCTTAAGTAGGGCAGTTGAAAGTTCCAATGTTTTCTGAACAGCATTGTCCTCTATCCTTGTTCCCATGGTTTGTACGCCACTCTGGTGCAGCATGAAGGATGGTATATTGCCTTCCGCATTTTTATTGAACACGATTTTAATATCTGCCACCTTCGCAAAAAAATGGTGCTCCTTTTCAGCAAAAAGATCAAATGCATCCTGCCCGGTGGCCTGTGCTTTCAATTGATCTCCGGCTAAAAAAATCGTGATGTTGAAATTGGGAGACAGCTTGTAAACCCCTTCATATTTTTTCAAACTTGCTGCATCCATGGCAACAGCTTTGGGTGCTTGAGGGATCTTATAAGGTGCTCCCACCAGGATGGCACCTATATTACGGGCAATGGAACCACCGGGAGCGGAACTGTTATCGATTACAATGATCGCCAGATCGTCTTTGGGAAAGCGCAGGATATAAGATGAAAATCCGTGTATGCCACCGCTATGACCCTGAACAGGCCTGCCATGCAGACTGTCAATCACCCATCCATAAGCATATTTGCTTTTGTGCGGGGTGAATACCTGTTTCCAGGAAGCTTCAGACAAAATTTTACCGGCGGCCACCGCACGATCCCATTTCAAAAGATCAGCAACGGTAGAATACATGGCGCCTGCTGCATGTGCAATGGTTGAATCAACAATAGGTGCAGCAATGGCCGTGTCTTTGGTTATAGAAAAATAACCCTTTGATTTATTGCTGTGCTGAAGATGTGTAAAATCAAACCCTGTGTGCGTCATTCCCAAAGGTTGGAAAATCCTTTCACGCATCACTTTCTCATAAGGTTTTCTGGTAACTTTTTCTATAATATAGCCAAGCATGGAATAACCGGAATTGCTGTAATTGAATTTGGCGCCTGGCTCAAAATCAGCTGGATAATTCTGAAATATAGCCACCATTTTTGCCTGGCTGTAATATTGTGTCACATCATTATTCATGATCACAGAATCATTTGTATAATTATACAGTCCGGAGGTATGTGTAAGCAGGTGTTCGACGGTGATCTTATCGCCATTTACAAAACCTTTGAAATATTTACTCAAAGGATCTTTCACAGATAATTTTTTTTCCTGGTGCAGTTGCATGATCACTGCAGCTGTAAACTGCTTGGTGATGGAACCGATCTGGAAAATACTTTCCGGTGTATGCAGAATTTTACCTGCCGCATCGCGGTAACCAAAACCTTTTTGGTAAACAACTTCTCCGCCCTGCGCAACCAGCACAGTGCCATTCAGTTTGCCCAGTTGCACATAGGCATTGAGGAGTTCATCGATCTTCTGTTCTGTAGTCTGGGCAAAAGAAAACAGGAAAAGAAATAAGCAGGTCAAGGTGGTGATCAGCTGTTTCATATTGTATTTTCCTCCATAGTTTTATTTTCTGTATTTGGTAATGCTGATTTTAATTCGAAATCTTTCCATCCTTTCGACATATCCCCGCTGATCTCTATCTTTCCTTCTGCAGCAAGTTGCCGCATTCTCCAAAGCAGAAAAACATCTCCGGTTTTTATTTTCATTTTTGAAAGAATGGCTCCCATTACTTTACTGCCTTTCTGAAAATCTCCCGGGAGATTTTTCAGGATTTCCTGGTCATAAAAATCATCTTTCCTTCCATCGATCTTTTTACCGCCTTCCAGTATCCGGATCATCGCATTCTCTTCGCACAATTTTCTCCATTCGTCCGGATCCACTTCAAATTCGCTTAAAGTTACTTTGCGATTGAGTTTTTTTGCTTTCAGGAATTCTTTAGGCTGAATTTCATGGAGGGATGTTGGATAAAATATCTGTCCTTTTTCGTTTATGAATGGCAGGTTATTTAAGTAAAGCACCACTACCCTGCCCTGAAATTCCTGCAGTTGGGATACCAGCCAGTAATAGCCACATACATCGTGCTGGTTCTGTCCCATCCAGATCCACACTTCTTCGGTTGGATTTTCATTTAAATCCTTTTTTAATTCATGGACAGCCATCCTGTCGTCAACCATATCCATCAATTGATCTGAATTGTACGGTGATTGATCAAGTAAATTTTTTATCCATTGGCGCCGCTGCTGGTAGCCTTCCGTTTCATAAATATTATCTATAGGGCCAACTGCATAATCATCACGGATGATCTCAATTCTTCCCTCGAGACTTTTGTCCAGGTCAATTGCTTTTTCTAATACTTCAATATCGGCCTGCTGGAATACGATGTGGATCATTTTGTTTGGGTTAGAGGTTAGAGGTTAAAGGGCTTACTATAAGCTAATAGCTTGCTTCCTTCATTTTTACAGCTACAAATAAATAATTATTTGCGGCACCAATAACATCATAGTTTATATAAAAGCTTTCAGTAAATATTTTAAATGCAAGAAACTCATGTTGCGGTACAGCAAATTCATCAAACAGGATGATATCACCTGGTTTCAAAAACCGGTACAGTTGAGTAAGTGTAAAGAGCGCGGCACTGAAAAGATCAGAATCAATATGGATCAATTTTCTATTGCGGTTCTCATACTGTTCAAGGAAAGGATTTAGTGTTTGCTGGAACAATCCTTTGATCAATGACGCTCTTGGATCATTGATCTGCAGCGAATCCATGGCATAGGCCATTGAACCTTTTTCAAAAGCCCCCCATTTTTCCGGTAGTCCTTCAAAAGTATCAAAACCATAAAACCGCGAATCCGCCAATTGATTTTTTTCCATCCACCATTTAAATGAAAACCCACCGGCCACACCAAATTCCATATAATCCAATGGCTGTTCCAATAAATTTTCCTGCTGCGCAATGGCTTCATACAGTTTAAACCGGCGCGTATAATCCCAGGTCGATTGATAAAAATCATTATAGCCCTTTACAGGGTGCTCCTTCCTCCATTTTGATAAATGCCCCATGTTCATTCCATTACCCAGCAAACCGCTGAAGGGTTGGGTAAGAGCATGGAGGTTCCATTTCATGAAGAGCGACTTGGATTTGCGTATGTAATCGAGTTTGTTCAAAAGAATTATTAATTAATAATGAATAATGAATAATTGCTGGTTTCCCTTTTCCCCTTCGTCTTCATCAAATTCAAAATAGAAGTCAGAATGCTCCGCAATTCTTCATAAGGAATTGTAAGCTTTTGCGCGCAATCTTTCTTCGACGAACCGCCCATTGCCTCTTCAACATTGGCGCCAATGGAAGTGCCTGACCGCAAAAACTGCATATATAAAACGCTGTCCACTTTTTTTTCTTTTAAGAATAGGTAAAGCTTAATTATCCTCAGCTCAAACTGAAAACGCTTTTCAAGTATGACATTTCCCTCCTTCACAATTAATTATCAATTCTCCTCAATATCCACTTCAACTTTTAAATTATTAATGATGAACTCCTGTCGCTCCTGGGTGTTTTTGCCCATGTAATATTCCAGCAGGTGCTGAATATGATCACCATGTTCCAGGATCACCGGCTGCAGGCGCATCTCATCTCCAATAAATCTTCCAAATTCATCAGGCGAAATCTCGCCCAATCCTTTAAACCGCGTGATCTCTGGTTTGTTGCCCAGCTTTTTCACTGCCGCCTGCTTTTCCTGTTCAGAATAACAATAGATCGTTTCCTGCTTATTACGTACCCTGAACAAAGGTGTTTCAAGAATATATACATGGTTGTTCTTCACAAGATCAGGAAAGAATTGCAGAAAAAAGGTCATAATGAGCAACCTGATATGCATTCCATCCACATCGGCATCGGTGGCAATAATGATCCGGTTGAATCTTAATCCGTCCATGCCTTCTTCAATATTCAGCGCGTGCTGCAACAGGTTGAGTTCTTCATTTTCATAAACCACTTTTTTACTCATTCCAAAGCAGTTCAGTGGTTTCCCTCTCAAAGAAAAAACTGCCTGGGTTTCCACGTTTCGGGATTTTGTAATAGACCCACTGGCCGAATCGCCTTCTGTAATGAAAATGGTGGTTTCCTTTTGCTTTGAAAAAAATACTTCCTTTCCTTTTACCGGCGGCTCTTCATTAAAATGAATGCGGCAGTCGCGCAGTTTTTTATTATGAAGATTGGCCTTTTTGGCTCTTTCGTTGGCCAGCTTTTTAATTCCTGCCAGGTCTTTCCTTTCTCTTTCACTTTGTTCGATCCTGCGTTTTAAAGCTTCTGCAGTGGAAGGATTTTTATGCAAAAAATTATCCAACTGCTTTGAGAGAAAATCATAAATGAACTGGCGCATACTTGGGCCGCCTTCTTCAATATTCATGGAACCCAGTTTGGTTTTGGTCTGTGATTCAAAAACCGGTTCCACCACGCGAACTGAAACCGCGGCAACAATACTTTGCCTGATATCAGAAGCTTCGTAATCTTTCTTAAAGTATTCGCGGATCACTTTTACATAGCCCTCGCGGAAAGACTGCTGGTGGGTGCCGCCCTGCGTTGTGTGCTGACCATTTACAAATGAATGGTAGTCTTCACCATAATCATTATTATGCGTGAGGGCCACTTCTATATCTTCTCCTTTTAAATGAATGATGGGGTACCTGATGCCTTCAGGATTGGTATCGGCATTTGTTTCTCTTGTCAGCAGATCAAGCAGTCCATTGCGGCTTATGTAACTTTTACCATTGAAGATGATCTTCATCCCTGCGTTCAAAAAGCAATAATTCCAAATTTGCTTTTCGAGGTATTCTGAAATAAAATGGAAGTTTTTAAATAGGGTGCTGTCGGGGTAAAATGTAACGAGTGTTCCATTAGCTTCCGTTGATTTGGCTTCTTTCAGATCATTGACCAGTACACCTCTTTCAAAATCCGCTTCTTTCATTTTCCCTTCACGAAATGAAACCACTTTAAATTTTTCACTCAGTGCATTCACTGCTTTTGTTCCTACCCCATTCAATCCTACACTTTTCTGAAAAACTTTGCTGTCATATTTTGCGCCAGTATTGATCTTGCTCACTACATCCACCACTTTCCCAAGTGGAATACCACGACCATAATCCCTGATAGAAACCATTTTATCCTTAATGGTTATTTCAATGGCTTTACCATATCCCATGGTGTATTCATCAATACAGTTATCGATCACTTCTTTCACCAATACATAAATGCCATCATCAGGACTCGAACCGTCGCCGAGCTTTCCGATGTACATGCCCGGGCGCAACCTGATGTGCTCTTTCCAGTCAAGACTCCTGATACTATCTTCCGTATATTCAAAAAGGTCTTTTTTAGTTTCTGCCATAGGATTCAATTAGCCAGTTTCGGTAAAATTAACAGAACAGGCCTATCAACAGGATTGATTTATACACTTAGGTTGATAAAGACCATTTTGAAATTTGCCGGGAAGCGTTCTGAACTTATTTCTGCCCGGCCCTAAAAGGAGCAAATATAAGTAAAGGAAGAGGTTATTTTACTAATATGTTTAGCTTTTCATCATTTTTCCACATCGTGTATTCTTATTTAAGTAGTTGAATATTAATTATTTGAAACCTTAATCTTTTTTTATCCTAATTCCGGTATTTCTCCTGCTAAAACACCTAATTTTGACCCATACAAGAAAGCGTATTTTCTTTACCAGATTACTGCTCTACCAACCCATTTGATTCTACGCTGAATATTACTAACCCATAGTAATTGTTTAATACCTAAACGGAGGAATGACTATGTATTCGTATGGATTGTTAGAACCAGGTTGTTATTACCTGGTACAGGAGCAAATTGACGCACCTATTGAACTCATTAAAGTAACAGTGGAGACAGACCACTGTATGTACATATTTAATTATAAGGATGAACTCGCCACATCCTGGAAACGGAAAACTGATAAACTTCACGACATTCTTGAGTGCCTGAATGATGAAATGGTGGAAAGCTGGGAGAAGCATTATAACAATAATGAGGAATCCTATTATGAGGGTGATGAAGATTAATTTCCCTCAAACCTTACATGTCTCAGCTCCAGCAGGTTCAGGCCGTTGGGTTGAAAACCCTTAACTTTAGGCTGCACCAGTCGCACCACCAAATCATACCATAAAGGAACAACGGGTGCTTCATTGATCATTACCTGATCTGCCTGCTGGTAGAGACTGTAACGGATGGAATCATTGGTTTCCCTGATCGCCCTTTCAAACAATGCATCAAAGGCTGCACTTTTAAATCTTGTATAATTTGGAGGTGCAGGGTTTTTTGAATAAAAAACAGAAAGATAATTTTCGGCATCGGGATAATCCGCGATCCAGCTGCCACGGAAAAACAGGGCCCGTGAGTTGGAGGTAAGCTCCAGCAACAAGGATTTTTGAATGACCTCCACTTCCACATTGAGCCCAATCTCCACCATCTGCCGGGCGATATAACTGGCGATATCTGAATAAATCGGGATGGTTAATAATTTTATAGCCGGTGTCCTCGGATCAATATCAGCTTCCTTTACCAGTTGCCTGGCCAGTTGGGGATTGAATTTATATCCTTTCACTTTGGTTGAATCAAAGGAGGGCAGTCCGCCGGGTACAAAACCAGCCTGCGCAGGCGTGCCCAGTGAATTTCTCAGGTACAACACCATTTTTTCCCTGTCAAAACCATAGTTGATCGCCTGTCGCACCTTTTTTTGACGCAGCGGAGAATTGCGCAGCACCACATTATTTGTATCGAACAAAATTCCGAAATATTCAATATTCAGGTAAGGGTGGGTTTGCAGCCTGATTTCATTCACCCAGTCATTTCTCAGTTCACCTTTTTTTGTCAGCACTTCATCTTTAAAAGATGCATCAATATCATTGATGAAATCAAGTTTCTTCTGGCGAAACAATAAAAACTCCGTGGCCTTACTGTCGTTAAAACTGATCTTCACTCCATCAAGATAAGGCAACTGCCTGCCTGCAGCATCTCTTTCAAAATAGCGTGGATTTTTTTTCAGGATCATGGCCTGCCCTTCTTCCCAGGCCATAAAACGGAACGGTCCTGTTCCGATTGGGTGGCGCCTGAAATCATTTTTGTAAAATTCCACCGCTTCACGCGGCACAATAGAACAATACTGCATGGAGAGAATACCAAGGATGGGATTATAAGGCCGTAACAGTTTCAATTCAAAAGTTGAATCGTTGATCACACGGAAAGGTGTGGCGCTGTCCACTTTATTGTTAAAGATCCATGCGCCCGGACTTACAGTTTCACTGCTCATGATCCTTTGCAATGAATAGGCTGCATCTGCCGCCACCATCCTCCTGCCCTTCCCACCCGGGAAGCAGGCATCATCATGAAAAAAAACATCATTACGCAGGATGAACCTGTAGGTTGTTTTGTCCTCTGAAATTTCCCAGCGGCTGGCAAGAGAAGGAACAATTTTGAGCTGACTGTCAACCTCCACCAGCGTGTTAAAAACCTGGTGCACGGCCCACATCACCGACTGGCTCTTTGCAAATGCAGGATCCATTGAAGCAATACCCGAGGATTCGTTATAATGAAAAACCTGCTCAGCAGACTTTTCACTGCTGTAACAGCCGCAGAATAACAGGACGATTGTTAAATATTTATACAATGGGGACATGAGGTAATCAAAAGCAGTCTAAATTAGACAAGAATTTGTTTTCCTTATGCAAATAATCAAGATGAAACCTTTCTTTTACTTAACGCTGATCACAACTTTTGCTTTTCTGAATGCTGTACAGGCACAAAATAAATTTACAAGACAGGACAGTCTGCGCGGGTCTGTTCTGGAACACCGCACCTGGTGGGACGTGCAGCACTATGACATTAGCGTTACGCCTGATCCTGCAACAAAAACCATCAAAGGAAAAACAACCATCCGGTACAAAGTTTTACCTGTAAAACACTCCGGCGCCATGCAGATCGACCTGCAGTATCCGCTGATGATTGATTCAATTTTTTACAACAACAAAATGTATATATCCGATCCGGGCAACCCTTACCGAAGAGAAGGAAATGTATGGATCATTCCGATGCCAAGGGCAGAAGTGAACAGTATTCAGAGCATTACCATTGTTTACCATGGGCAGCCAAAAGAAGCGAAAAATGCACCATGGGATGGTGGCTGGGTTTGGAAAACAGATGATAAGGGACAACCCTGGATGAGCGTTGCCTGCCAGGGGTTAGGCGCTTCAGTTTGGTATCCATGCAAAGATTACCAGGGAGATGAACCGGATAACGGCGCAAGGCTTACCATGCATGTGCCTGCGGGTCTTACAGGAGTAGGCAATGGCAGAATGGTGAAACAATCAGTTAACAATGGTCTTGCTTCCTTTACCTGGGAAGTGCAATCACCAATCAACAATTACAATATCATTCCATATATAGGATCTTATGTGAACTGGAAGGATACGCTGAAGGGTGAAAAAGGCGTTCTGGATCTTGGCTTCTGGGCACTTGAACAGGATCTTGCAAAAGCAAAAAAACAATTTGTGCAGGTAAAGCCCACGCTCCGCGCACTTGAACACTGGTTTGGTCCATACCCTTTTTATGTGGATGGCTACCAGTTGATACAGGCGCCATACCTGGGAATGGAACACCAAAGCGCCGTGGCTTATGGAAATGGGTTTCAAAATGGATATCTGGGTAAAGATCTTTCGGGTTCAGGGTGGGGTGACAAGTTTGATTTTATCATTGTTCATGAAACAGGACATGAATGGTTTGGCAATAACATCACTACAAAAGATATTGCCGACATGTGGGTGCACGAAGGATTTACCAATTACTCTGAAGCTTTGTTTGTTGATTACCATTATGGCACAGTTGCCGGCAATGCCTACCTGCAGGGTCTAAGAAAAAACATTGCAAATGACCGGCCGGTAATAGGCAGTTATGGTGTGAACAGCGAAGGAAGTGGTGACATGTATTTTAAAGGAGCGGCCCTGGTGCATACCATCCGCCAGATTGTTAATAATGATGCAGCATTCAGGGACATGCTCAGGGAATTGAACAGCAGGTTCTATCACCAGAATGTGACCTCCAAAATGGTGGAAGACTATTTCAATAATAAAACCGGTAAAGACCTGAGTAAGCTATTTGACCAGTATTTAAGAACCGCCCAGGTTCCGGTACTGGAACTGAAAGCAGAAGATGACAAGATCAAATTCAGGTGGACGAACTGCGTAGAAGGTTTTAATATGCCAGTAAAACTTTCCAATGGCGAATGGATCTACCCGACCACTGCAGAACAGAAAATAAAATCGGATGAAAAAAAGTTCAGGGATATAGAAGTGGATGCGAATTTTTATTTGAACGTGAAGAAGTAAGCCAATAGTTAACAGCTATTGCGAAATCACTGTTGTCCGGGGAAAGATTTTCCGAATTGAATAATCACCGAAATTGATTTCTGCAAGATTATCAACTAATCCCGAAAATCTGCGTAATCTGCGGGAGGCCTTTTTGTTGGAATTCAGCAGCGGGGCAGGTACGAGGCCCGCCGGCCTGAGGCAAAATCTTAAAAGTGATGTTTGGTTTTTTACCAGACAACAGTGAATGGCAATGGGGAATGGTCAATCACTAGCATTAATTCTAAAGAGATTAACCGCTTTGTGGCCAGTGCAAGTGCTCACTTAATAAATAATTACAAAAGCAAAAAAACATATTGGACAATCGGGAAGCCCGAAAGCTCACAAATAAACACCCATCATCGCAAGAAACTACAGTGGGCGATCATTAGGATCACATAAAATTTTCGAAGTCATGAATCGGACCAACCAGGCGAAGCCCACAATAAAAAGCCCACCATTGCGGTAAGCCATGGTGGGCGAAGTCGGGTGGACAAGATTCGAACTTGCGACCCCTAGACCCCCAGCCTAGTGCGCTACCGGGCTGCGCCACCACCCGTTCCAATTGAATGGAAGCAAATTTAGGAATATTTGGGTTCAAACAAGAAGAACTAAAGAATCAAAAATTACTGATCCCAATAATTCTAAACTTAAGATACACGGGTTCCCCCAACATCAACATGGTCATAAACACAGGAATGATGATAATGCCGTTCTATACTTTATCTTCGCACCTTAATGGAAATTCTCTTAAGGCAAGCACGCATAATTGATCCCTCCTCGCCTTTTCATCTTCAGACAAAAGATATTCTCATTAGCAATGGATCCATTAAAGAGATCGGGTCAATCCAATCCCCTTCCGCACACATCATCGAAATCGAAGACCTTTCTGTTTCTCCTGGGTGGACCGATGTTTTTGCCCATTTCTGCGACCCGGGATTTGAATTCCGCGAAACGCTTGAAACGGGTGCCACCGGCGCAGCAAAAGGCGGTTTTACCGATGTAATGGTCATTCCCAATACAGCGCCTGTGATCCATAATAAATCAGGTGTGGAATACATTGTTCAAAGAAGTAAAACGCTTCCGGTGCACATTCATCCCATTGGTGCCGTTACAAAGAACAATGAAGGAAAAGAACTGGCTGAAATGTATGATATGCATGCCAGCGGTGCGGTGGCTTTTGGTGATGGATTGGCCACCATACAATCTGCCGGACTATTATTGAAAGCTTTACAATATCTGAAGGCCATTGACAAACCACTGATCCAGGTGCCGGATGATCTGTCCATCAGCGCTACAGGTTTGATGAATGAAGGCATTCTTTCCACGCGTTTAGGGTTGCCCGGCAAACCCGATATTGCGGAGGAACTAATGGTACGCAGAGATATTGAACTTGCAAAATATACCGGTTCTAAAATTCATATTACGGGCATTTCCACGGCCCAGTCAGTAGCCATGGTGCGCCAGGCAAAAAAAGAGGGGTTGAACGTAACGGCTTCAGTAACACCTTACCACCTGTATTTTTCAGATGAAAACCTGAAAGAATATGATACCAATCTTAAAGTCAATCCGCCGCTAAGAACGATTCACGACAGGGATGCACTCAGGGCTGGTGTAATGGACGGAACCATAGACTGCCTTGCCACGCACCACCTTCCGCATGATTCCGATCATAAAGTGGTTGAATTTGAATATGCCAATTATGGAATGACCGGACTGGAAACCGCATTTGCAGCGCTGCTTTCATCTATTCCGGGAATTGATCCTGCAAGATTGATCCTTTTCCTGTCACTCAATCCGAGAAAGATCTTTGGCCTTCCGGCAGCAACGATTCACATCAACCAACCTGCTTCTTTAAGTCTGTTTAATATGACCCTGAATTGGACCGTTGGCGCATCCGTTTCTAAGTCTGACAATACCCCATTTACAGGCATGGAACTTACCGGAAAACCTTTAGGTATAATTAATAAAGACCAGCTATTTTTGAACGATTAAAATTTTACTATGCAACAGGAAACCAAAACTGCGCATGCCATTAAATGGGGGGTCATTATCGGACTTGTTTATTCTGTAATGCTTTTTTTAAGATACAGCATGGGTGCATCTAACCCGATTATGCTTGGCCTCTGGACCTTTGTTGGATACATCACCGTCCTGGTATTGATGCTTATATGTGGTTTTCAGCTGAGGAAAAAAAATGGAGGCTTTATTGAATTCAGGGAAATTTTCAAATACCTTTTTATTTCCGTTTTGATCTTTGAAGGTTTTTATGCTGCTTTTAATTTTATCTACCTGACCTATGTTGATCCGCAATTTTTTGTAAAACTGAAAGAAGCCACCGAAAACCTGATGCTGCAAAGCAATGAATCACAGGAAAGGATCGACCAGTTACTGGAAAAAATGGATACCGATGCAGCCTCCAATACCAATGTATTAAATGTCTTGAAATCTTACCTGGTATCCATTGCCATCAGTGGCGTTTTTGCTCTTATCTTTTCACTGATCATCAAAAAGAATAAAGATCCTTTTCATAAAGAACAGGAAACATTTCTTCAATCTTAATTTATGGATCTATCAATTATTGTCCCTTTAAAAGATGAAGAAGAATCGCTTCCTGAACTGGCCGCCTGGATTAGGCAGGTATGTCTCGACAACCAGTTTTCCTATGAAGTGATCATGATTGACGACGGAAGCAGGGACGCTTCATGGCAGGTGATTGAATCGCTCAATGCTGGCGATCCCAGTATAAAAGGAATAAAATTCCAAAGGAATTATGGTAAATCAGCTGCTTTAAATGAAGGATTTAAAGCAGCGCAGGGTGATGTTGTAATTACGATGGATGCCGATTTACAGGACAGTCCGGATGAAATCCCAGGTTTAAGAAAAATGATCATTGAAGATAAATATGACCTCGTGAGCGGCTGGAAAAAAAAGCGCTTCGACAATACGCTCACCAAAAACATTCCCTCAAAATTTTTTAATGCGGTTACAAGCAAGGTGTCGGACATCAGGCTGCATGATTTTAATTGCGGTTTGAAAGCCTACAGGAAAAATGTGGTAAAAAGCGTTGAGGTTTATGGCGAAATGCACCGCTACATTCCCGTGATTGCCAAATGGGCGGGGTTTAAAAAGATCGGTGAAAAAGTAGTGGAACACCGGGCAAGGAAATATGGCGTGACCAAATTCGGTTGGGAAAGATTTGTCAATGGATTTCTTGACCTGATGTCTATAACCTTTGTTGGAAAATTTTCAAAAAGGCCCATGCATTTTTTCGGATTGTGGGGCACTTTATTTTTTATTGCAGGTTTAAGTATTACACTTTACCTGGTCATTGCAAAATTTTTAAATACTGATGTTGCACTGACCAACCGTCCCGGATTTTTCCTTGCGCTTACTGCACTGATCATTGGTATGCAGCTTTTTCTTGCAGGATTTATTTCTGAACTGATTGCGCGAAATGCTTCTGGAAGAAATTCCTATCTCATTGAAGATAAAATTGGCTTGTAAATGAAACAGGTGCTGATCATAGGACCTGCTCATCCCCTGCGCGGCGGACTTGCCAGTTTCAATCAGCGGCTTGCGGAAGCATTCAATCACCAGGGAGATAGCTGTTCCATCATCTCATTTTCGCTGCAATACCCTTCGTTCCTCTTTCCCGGTACTTCACAATATTCTGCTGATCCTGCACCAGAACACCTCACCATTCACTCCATCATCAATTCCGTGAATCCACTGAACTGGCTGATGGTGGGAAAACGCCTGGCAAAATGGAAACCTGACCTTATCATCGTTCGTTTCTGGCTTCCCTTTATGGGGCCTGCGCTTGGAACCATTTTAAGACGTGTCAAAAAAAACAAACATACCAGGATAATTTGTATTGCAGACAATGTGATCCCACATGAAAAAAGACCGGGTGATGCTGCCTTCACAAAGTATTTTTTAAACTCCTGCGATGCTTTTATTACCATGAGCGAAAAAGTAATGCTGGACCTTAAAACTTTTGAAAATAACAAGCCATCGCAGATCGTAGCGCACCCCTTGTACGATAATTTTGGCGAGCCTGTAAATAAAAACTACGCAAGGGAAAAACTGGCATTGAATAAAGAAGACAGGATCATTCTTTTCTTTGGTTTCATTCGTCAATATAAAGGGCTTGACCTGCTCATTCGTGCAATGGCAGATCCTGCCATTAAAAAGACCAACATCAAATTGCTGGTTGCAGGCGAATTTTATGAAGATCAGAAATCTTATGCGGATCTGATCAGGGAACATGAGCTGGAAAAGTCTGTTTTACTGCACACCCATTTTATCCCGGATAACGAAGTAAAATATTATCTCTGTGCAGCCGATTGCGTGGTCCAGCCCTACCGGAATGCCACCCAAAGTGGTGTGACACCGCTTGCATATCATTTTGAAAAACCCATGATCGTTTCCAACGTCGGAGGCCTGCCCGCACTGGTGCCCCATGAAAAAGTAGGATTGGTTTGTGTACCTGAACCGCCAGCCATTGCCGCTTCCATCCTGAGGTTCTACCAGTTAGGTGAAGCTCATTTTCTTCCTTATTTGCAGGAAGAAAAAAAGAAATACAGCTGGTCTAAACTGGTTGAAGCCATTGAATCGCTGGCAGACCAGGTAAAAAATGGTAATTGATAAACCAGAAAGAACGTTCTGTCGATTGAGCGCGCTCAATTTAATTACCAATTACTAATTATTAATTATTCTACATTAGCTCACCAAACAGTTTCCATTAATGATCTATCGTAGCAAAGCACCTTTAAGAATTGGCCTCGCCGGCGGAGGCACTGATGTGAGTCCATACAGTGATCTCTATGGTGGTGCGATATTAAATGCCACCATTTCACTTAACGCCTATGCTACCATTGAACCCGCTGAAGGGCATACAATCACGCTTGAGACCAATGACAGGAATGAAAAACAGGAGTATGCTCTTTTAGAATCCTTACCACTTGACGGCAAACTGGACCTGTTGAAAGGGGTTTACAATTGTATCACCCGTGACCATGGTAAAATAAATAAAGGTTTTAAGCTCTCTACATTTGTTGATGCGCCTGCAGGTTCCGGACTTGGCACATCTTCTACCCTTGTGGTTGCCATTATTGGAGCTTTTGCTGAAATGATGCGACTGCCGCTTGGGGAATATGATATTGCGCACTATGCATTTGAAGTAGAAAGGAAATACCTCAACCTCGCAGGTGGAAAGCAGGACCAATATGCAGCAACTTTTGGAGGTGTGAATTTCATGGAGTTTTATGGGGATGATAAAGTGATCGTAAATCCTTTAAGAATTAAACAGCAGTACCTGTTTGAACTTGAAAATAACCTGGTATTGTACTATACTTCAACAAGCAGAGAATCGGCGCGGATCATCGAACAGCAATCAGCCAACGTAGTTTCCAAACAGGAAGCTTCCATTGAAGCCATGCACCAGCTGAAGCAGCAATCACAAATGATGAAGGAAGCTTTGTTAAAAGGAAAGCTGAATGAATTTGGTGAAATTCTGGATTACGGTTACCAGCAAAAAAGAAAAATGGCCGCAGGGATTTCCAATCCGTTGATGGAAGAAATTTATGAAACCGCGAAATCTTCAGGTGCAACTGGTGGAAAAATATCAGGAGCGGGCGGCGGTGGCTTCATGATCTTCTATTGCCCTGGTACAACAAAATACAACGTGATCAAAAGCCTTCAGAAATTTGGTGGCGTACACAGAAATTATGCTTTTGTGGAACATGGTTTGAAAACATGGACCATTTAATAAAATCAAATGGAAAAGATCAGGTCAATTATTAATGCCTCGGTGAAAGTAAAGCAGGATATTCTGCAGAATACGAAATTGCTGGAAACAGTGACCAGTGTAACAGAAACAATTGTGGCAGCTTTAAAAAAAGGAAACAGGATCTACTTCTGCGGAAATGGTGGCAGCGCTGCGGATGCACAACACCTTGCAGCAGAATTTTCAGGAAGATTTTATGTGGATCGCAAAGCCCTTCCGGCAGAAGCACTGCATTGCAATACATCCTATTTAACTGCTGTTGCCAACGATTACGGTTACGATCTGGTTTATGCAAGACTGATCGAAGGTATTGGCAACAGTGGTGATGTGTTGATAGGTTTATCTACATCAGGCAATTCATCAAACATCATTAAAGCGTTTGAAACAGCCAGGGAAAAAAATATACACACTGTTGGTTTCACAGGTAGCAGTGGTGGTAAAATGAAAGGGCTTTCCGATCATCTGCTGAATGTTCCTTCAGACGATACACCAAGAATACAGGAAAGTCATATTATGCTCGGACATATCATTTGCCAGCTGGTGGAAGAAAATTATTTTAGTTAGCAACATGAATCAGGGGTCAAAAGAAAAATTATTGTACAGGGAATGTATCATTCTTGCAGGTGGCCTGGGAACAAGATTGCGTGATGTAGTTCCTGGTCTTCCAAAATGCCTTGCACCGGTTGCAGGAAAACCATTTCTTGCTTATGTGATTAATAGTTTAAGAATGCAGGGCGTTCAAAAATTTATTTTTTCTCTTGGCTTCATGTCCGAAGCGGTTCTCGAATACATAGATAAGGACTATCCAACACTTCAATATGATTATGTAATTGAAACAACACCGTTAGGTACCGGCGGTGCCATTCACCTTGCTTTGTCAAAAGCAACCACAGAAAATGTGGTGATCACCAATGGTGATACGTTGTACAAAGTAAACCTTGATGAAGCTTTTCATTTGCACCTGGATAAAAATGCTGCTGCTACCCTGTTGTTAAAACCCATGCAGGATTTCGATCGTTATGGAGTAGTGGAAGTGGATCCGGAAAATAAAATTCAGTCTTTCCAGGAAAAAAAATATTACACTGCAGGACACATAAATGGAGGCATGTATATTTTAAACAAGCATTCATTTCTTGAAAGAACTGGACCCGGAAAATTTTCATTTGAAAAAGATTTCCTGGAAGCACATTATAATGAAGGCATTTTTTGCGGACTGATTCAGGATGGTTATTTCATAGACATTGGCATTCCGGAAGATTTTGCAAGGGCTGGAAAAGACCTGGAAAAAAAACCATTGGATCTTTCATCAATAGACCGGTCATGGACGCTTTTTCTTGACCGCGATGGCGTGATCAATGAAGAAAAACTTGGCCATTATATTTTGCACTGGAACGAATTTATCTTCAGTAAGGGTGTCCTCGATGTGTTTAAAAAGTTAAATGAGCGTTTTGGAAAGATCATCGTGGTGAGTAACCAGCGCGGCGTGGGAAAAGGATTAATGGATGAAGCCGCCCTGCAGTCTATACACCTGGAAATGCAAAGGGAAGTGGAGATCGTAGGGGCAGGGATTGAAAAAATTTATTATTGTACGGATACGCAGGACACCAGTTTTTTCAGAAAACCCAATCCGGGAATGGCTTTTCTAGCCTTAAAAGATTTTACGGACATCGATCCTGCCCGTTGCGTAATGGTGGGAAATAAACCCGGTGATATGAAATTTGGAAGGGCTGCCGGTTTCCATACCGTCTTTGTTACCACAACAAATCCCGAACAGGAATTTCCTCATCCTGACATAGATGCGCACTTTCCTTCCCTCCCCGCATTTGCTCAAACCCTTTAATCTTAGGATAATTTTTGATTTTTTTGTACGTTCTTAGCAAGGACTAAAGGTATCCACTTTGAAAAAGCCTCTTTTATTTCTTTTTTTATTGATCATGGTTTCCACGGCATTTGCTCAGGTTTCAAAGATCAGCACCGCTGACCTCAGGATCCTGAGCAAAAAAGAAGATTCATTAAAAGCCATGATCAAAAATTCTTTTCTCGACAGTTTAACTGCAGGAAGGATGCGGACCGATAGCTCATTTATTAAAACTTTTGTGCGCAGTCTGCAAATAAAAAATTCATTTTATTATCCTTTTGATTCAGTAAGAGGCCTGTCGAAGATCTATGCTCCTGACAGTACTTTTAAGATCTTTACCTGGCACCTTGATTTTGATGGTTCCTACATCCGCCAGCGAGGTGCGATTCAATATAAAACGGCTGATGGATCGCTTAAACTCGTTCCGCTGCGTGATTATTCTGAGTTTGCAGAAAACGCTCTGGATTCAGTAAGAAATAAAGACACCTGGATCGGTGCGGTGTACTATAACATGATCAAAACCACGCACCAGGGAAAGAATTATTATACACTGTTCGGATACGATGCCAATACCCCCAGGAGTAATAAAAAATGGATTGAAGTGCTCACATTTGATCAAAGAAACATGCCTGTTTTTGGTGGTTCTTTTTTTAGCTTTGAAAAAGACAGTATAAAAAGAGCTACCCAGTTCCGTTACAGTATTGAATATAAAAAAGATGCTTCGACCATGCTCAATTTCGATGAAGAGCTGGGACTCATACTTATAGATTATCTCGTTTCCGAGAACGATGAACCTGAAAGTCCTTGGACCTTTGTTCCTGCCGGCGACTATGAAGGTTTTAAATGGGTGAATGGAAAATGGCTGCACATCAATAAAGTTTTTGACCAGGCCTTGCAGGATGGCCAATTCCCGATGCCGGATCCGCTGCGCGACAACCAGGGAAATGATAATGAACAAAAACTGATGGAGCGTTCTGAAAAGAACAAAGCAAAAGGCAATAAAGGCAAAGGAAATCAATAGCTTTTCCTCAAACCAACATCTTCCGATATATAACAGGTTGTGACCAGCTTATTTTTTTGCAGCAAGAGCATATTCTTGTTTTGGGTGGTGAATAATTGCTGCTATCTGTATTGAGTTACAGCTCTTTCATTGTTAGCAATGATCATTTGCGTCGGGAATAATTTCTTTGTTCAGATATTGCTGCATTTTCGAAAAGATAAAAAATACTGGGAGGTGTTTTATTTTTTTGGCAGTGTGGTGAGCATTGGCGCCAACCTTAACTTCAAAATTCAGGACAAAGCATTAAACATTATTTACTTAATTCAAGGATGGATTTCCATTCTGCTTCCAGAACGGGTTGAACCGAAAGCCTGCTTAATTTTAGTAGCGCCATCTTGCTGAGGGAAGTTTCCTGTTTCACCTGCTTCAAGCTTACAGGCTTTTTAAATTTTTTATACGGTTTTAATTCCACAACTACCCAGGCTGCATCATCCGTTGTGGGATCCTGGTAGGCTTCTTTAACAACTTTGGCAATTCCGACAATTTCCAATCCTTCATTGGAATGATAAAAAAATACCGGGTCGCCTTTTTTCATGGCACGCAAATGATTTCTTGCCGCATAATTTCTTACGCCATCCCAAACAGCAAGTCCTTCTTTTTCAAACTGCTCCCAACTGTATTTAAAAGGTTCCGATTTTACAAGCCAGTATGCCATAAACAAAATTATTCATTCCAGCCACTTGCCAAAACATCTGCAAGGTGGAGGGTTTTTAAATTGTAGGATTTATTGTCGATATATCCCTGTAAATGCATCAGGCAGGAAAGATCTGTTGAGATGAGGTATTCGGCACCGGTCGCCAGTGCGTGTTCCACTTTTTGTTCTGCCATGGCAATGGAAATAGCTTCAAATTTTACGGCGAATGTACCGCCAAATCCGCAACAGGTTTCCACATCGGTCATTTCAACCAATTCAAGTCCCTCTACTTCCATAAGCAGTTCACGAGGCTCATTTTTTATTTTACATTCACGCAATCCTGCACAGGAATCATGATAGGTTGCTTTGCCTTTCAGTTGAGCACCAAATTTTTTAATACCCAGTTTTTTTATAAGGAACTCTGAAAATTCAAAGCACCTGGAACCAATTGCTTTTACTTCATTATGAACGGATGAATTTTCGAATAGCGTTGGATAATAGTTCCTGATAAACCCTGCACAACTTGCACTGGGTGTAACAATGGGAAGATCCTGGTGGAAATCGCGTAAAAATTTTTTACAAACATCTCTTGCATCATCCCAGTACCCTGCATTGAAAGCCGGTTGTCCGCAACAGGTTTGTGCAGGATTATATATCACTGAACAACCCGCTTTTTCAAGAACACGGATCATATTAAAAGCGGTCTGTGGATATAACTGGTCTACGAAGCAGGGAATAAATAACTGGATCTTCATTTTCCTTCCTTCAATTGTTGATTGAGGACCATCATTTTCAAAGCGGTCATTGCAGCTTCTTCACCCTTATGTCCATGTTTGCCACCGATCCTTTCTCGCGCCTGTTCTTCATTGTCAACCGTAAGCACACCAAATATCACAGGCACTTCCATCGAAAGATTCAGCGCGGTTACACCCTGGGTAACAGACTGGCAAACGTAATCAAAATGAGGCGTATCCCCTTTGATCACACAACCCAGTGCAATAAATGCAGCAGGTGCATTTGACTGCGCCCAGAATTGCTTTATTACAAAAGGAATTTCAACTGCCCCGGGAACTACAAGTGTTTTAAAATGGACTCCATATTTGCCCAGCACTTTTACAACCCCTTGCTCAAGTTCATTAACGATAGCAGCATTCCACTCGGTTTTCACCAAAACAATAAGGGCATCCTTTATTTCCCGGATGCCCTCAATATCTTCAAGGAGATTACTGTTTTTTATATCAGCCATTTCATTAATTAATCCACATCATAAACGCCAGCCATTCCAAGGTAACGGCTTGCTTCCATAGCAAAATTCGAACGGGGAAATTTCGTCTTTACCTGCTTGTACAATTCAATCGCCTGGGTTTTATCATTCATTACCTTATCTGCAAAATAAGCAGCCATGAAAAGATATTCAGGAGAACTGACCGCATCATCTTCAAATGCAGTGGCTGCCTTTTTATAATTGCTTAAAGCTTCGCTATTCTGACCTTTATCGGCATAAGCATCGGCAAGTAATTTATAAGCACGTGCCTGCACCTGGTCTGCATCTGTACTGAAATCTTTCAGGTACTTAATGGCCTTGTCCATATCACCTGTTTTTACATAAATACTTCCTGCATAGAATTTCGCCATATTGCCTGCCTCGGTTCCACCATACTGGCTGATCACTCTTTCAAAACCAGGAAACTGACCATCGCCATTCAATGCTTTTTGCAATGAATCCATACGATAATATTCTTCCGCCTTGAATATGGCTTCGGTTGCTTTTTTTTCTTTTGGTCCGCTGATAAAACTATTATAGGCAAAAAAACCACCTATGAGGATAAGGAGCGCAGCACCTGCGATCATGATGATGCGGCCATTGGTAGACCAGAAATCTTTTGCTCTGTCAACAACAACTTCATTTTCAGCTCTGGGAGGAGCCTGTTTTACTTCGGCCATGAATACAATTTTTGATTAAGAATTTAATCGGTTATGAATGGATAGTTTTGATCTACATAGATGTCTTTCAGCACTTCATCGTCGTTTGGCCATGGAGATTCTTCAGCAAATTTTACACTTTCTTCAACAGCTTTATCTACTCTTTCGTTGATCTGCCGGATTTCCTCTTCCGAGGCAAGATCATTATCATAAATATTCTTCAACAGCGCGGAAATGGGATCCTTGCTTTTGTATTCTTCCACTTCATCCTTGGTCCTGTATTTCTGCGGATCAGAAATAGAATGGCCCTTATACCGGTAAGTTTTGATCTCAAGCAAAGTGGGTCCGCCTTTTTCACGCGCTCTTTTCACAGCCCTGCTTACGCCTTCATGCACGGCTTCTGCACTCATTCCATCAATTACATCAGAAGGCATTTCGTAGGCATCCGCCAGCTTATAGATATCTGTGATATTTGAAGTACGACTTACAGAAGTACCCATTGCGTAATTGTTATTCTCGCAAATAAAAATCACTGGCAGCTTCCATAACATCGCCAGGTTAAAAGTTTCATGCAACATACCCTGACGTGCGGCACCATCACCAAAATAAGTCAGGCAAACATTATCCGTATCCCTGTAAAGTTCCGCAAAAGCCAGTCCGGCCCCGGTTCCGATCTGTGCACCCACAATTCCGTGTCCACCATAAAAATTGGCTTCTTTCCCAAAAAAGTGCATGCTCCCACCCTTTCCTTTGGCATTTCCTGTGGCTTTGCCATAAAGTTCAGCCATACAGGAATTCACCGAAATGCCTTTGGCGATGGCCAGTCCATGATCGCGGTAAGCGGTAATGAAAAGATCTTCAGGTTTAGTGGCGGTCATACAACCGGCCGCTATGGCTTCCTGCCCAATATAAGCATGGAAAAACCCCCGAATCTTGCCTTCCATTTTATACTTCTCTTCTGCCGTCAGTTCAAACTGGCGAATGAGCTGCATCAATTCGTACCAATACAGGTAAGTTTCTTTTGAAAATTTTGTAGCCAACACTCAGATTTTGAGCCGCAAAAATAAGGGAATAGTTCAAAGATTACGTTTAAGAAAGGGACAGATTAAGCAATCCACTATAATATCCATAAATGAAGATGGAGAGAACCCAAGCAGAAGACCAGATTTTAAGGTTCGTCAGGCGAAATTCTTTATTTTGCCTTTTTTC
>MWWA01000094.1_pt1 | contig 28505 bp, 26 predicted proteins | sample 1047341 | NCBI WGS metagenome assembly MWWA01 (sample SAMN06349978, study PRJNA376086) | soil metagenome | isolation source: MS5-1 sample Antarctic (ecotone) soil | place: Antarctica | collected 2015-01-13
GCTCCTGTCGAGCTGATACGAGATTACAATTTTTTTATAGACAATGCATTATATGGAACTTTGGTGTTAGCAGGCTTGTTGGGTGCTACCCTTTCCTCGGCATTGGGTTCCTTTGTGGGAGCACCACGGATTCTGTTGGCGCTTGGAGAAAAGAATATTCTGCCTAAGAGTGAAAAATTATCAAAAACCTCTTCAAAAGGTGAACCGATAAATGCAATGATCGTGACGGCAGTCATCGTATTATTTGGCATCTCTCTAAGAAATCTGAATACCATTGCGCCGTTATTGACGATGTTTTTCATGGTCACTTATGCTATGGTAAATGTAGTTGCCCTGGTGGAGCAATCACTTGCGCTGCCAAGCTTCAGACCTACATTGAAGGTTTCCATTTTAGTTCCGGCAATTGGCGCTTTTGGCTCCATTGCCATTATGTTTGTGATCAATGCCCTTGTCGCCCTATTTTCTTTGATCCTTATTGTGGTATTTTATTTTTACCTGGTAAAAAAGAATATTAAATCAGCGGCAGGAGATTCACGGAGTGGTTTGTTCACTGCTTTGGCCGGATGGGCAACAAAAAAGACAAATGACCTGCGGCCTGAAAAAGAGGTACGATCCTGGCAGCCCGACCTTTTGATACCGATGACCATGCCGAAAGATATCAGAAGTTCTTTTAAGCTTATTCAATCTATTGTTTACCCAAAAGGCTCCATAAAAATCCTGGCATTTAAAAATGACAACCCGCTGGAGCAAAGAAATATGCACCTGTTCCTGAAAAATGTAGTGCACAAATTCCGGGAAAGTAAACTGCCGGTATCTTATACTTTTATAGAAAATACAGACTTTAATGTGACGCTGAATGTGAGTATGCAATCGCTGTATGCTGCGTTCTTTAAGCCAAATATCATTTTTATAAGTGTGGATACTGCTGTTCCGCAAATACTTAACAACGACAGGTTGATTTTGGATGCAAAAAAAAATAATTACGGTGTAATTATTTTTATTCCTTTCTCGACAGCCAGCCTGGCGATAGAAAAAAATATCAATTTATGGATGACCAATATTCCAACGGATTGGAAAGAAACCTTTAGCGTTGGCAACAATGACTTGTCTGCCCTTATCGCCATCCTGATCGCACGAAACTGGAAAGGATCAATTGATGCTCATATTCTCAACAATGATCCAAATCTGCACATAACAGATAAAGACCTGGAAGATTTTCGCTCTATGGTCAGGTTCCCTGGTAAAACGACACTCTGCTCTAAACAAGGTGATCTGTTAGCCAATGTGAAGAAAGTGAGGAGTGCCGATGTAAATATTATTAATATCGAACAGGGTATGACGATTGAAAAAATGATAACCATTGTGAATGAATCACGTATTTCAGGAATTTTTTGTGCTGATTCGGATTATGAAAACGTGTTGGTATAACTTGTTATAAAGGCGCCGGCAAATGGATCACAGGTGTCCTACAAAAGTTATAAAGCACCCGCAGCAAACGTATCTCCCTGGCTTAAATCTCCCGTCTCAAAACCTTTTTTAAACCAATACATTCTTTGTGCAGATGTGCCGTGGGTAAATGCATCAGGTGTCACGCGGCCCTGCGCTTGTCTTTGCAACCTGTCATCGCCGATCGCGTTAGCGGCATTCAAAGCTTCATCAATATCTGAAGGCTCCAGGACATTTTTCATTTTTTCATTGTAGTGCGCCCATACTCCTGCATAAAAGTCAGCCTGAAGTTCCAGGCGGACGGAATATTTATTGTATTCACCCTGGCTTACCTGTTGGCGAATGCGCTCCATTTTTTGCGAAGTACCCATCAGATGCTGGACGTGGTGACCTACTTCATGAGCAATAACATACGCCATTGCAAAATCTCCCGAAGCATTAAAACGTCTCTTCAGGTCGTAAGCAAACGAAAGATCAATATATACATCATTATCTGCAGGGCAATAAAATGGACCGGATGCTGAGGTCGCCGTACCACATCCTGACGTGGTACCGTCGCGAAACAAAACCAAAGTTGGCTTTTGATATGTTTTGCCCATGTCATTGAACAATTTGGTCCATACATCTTCAGTATCTGCTAACACAACACTTACAAATTCAGCTTGCTGGTCTTCGGCGGCTTTTTCTTCTGCTGTCAATGCTCTTTGTTGCTGCTGGGGTAGCAGTTCGGGTAACTGACTAATATCACCATCGCCCAGCAGAAATTGTGCAATTAAAAAAATGACTCCAATGAGTCCACCGCCTACGGCGACATGACCACCTGATACGCCCCGCCTGTCATCCACATTAGAGCTTTGCCTTCTACCTCGCCATTGCATATTTATTATTTTTAAAAATTAGGATAAAATATTTTAGATAAGCAATGAAAATTTGGTGCCATTATTTTTCTACAACCTGTACACCGGAAGCAACAAAAACGATTTGATTTTCAGGTTGGGTTATCTTTAATATATCTTCTTCTGATTTGCCCGCATCTTTTGCATAATGACGCAGTGTCTCCACGGGGATTTCATTATTCCTCGCTTCTCCATTTATCATCACCATTTTGCCATCAATATCTGTTGGTACAAAAAATTTATAGTCTTTAAATTGAACCATAATATCTTTTCCGAATGTGGTATGTATTTTCATCCAGCATCCTTTCACCTGGCATACACTGCTTACCTGTCCAAGGACGATACCGTTAAAGCTGTCTTCATGTTTTAATTTTACCTGCAATTCATCTGCCGAGATGGACTTGATGGAATTAAAGGCTTTGCCGAAGGCTGTTGAAGATTTACTTGAAGACTGAGAGATACCTCCCAGAGAGATCACCGCAAGACTCACAATAAAGAGTAAATGTTTCATTGATTAAAATTATATAATTTATGTGGTGTAATGAATGAAGTCAAAAATGAAATAAACTTTATAAAAAATAATCAAGGCAGATATTTTATACATCAGCTTCGTGATCATTTTTTTTTGATAGGATTTACGCTCCTGGAATTTTATATAGCATCGTGTGAAACATACGTAACTTGCTAAAATTATTAGTGTTGATAATTTATAATCTCTATCTTTATAGTTAAGATAACTTTACAATTATAATCAACATTCTCAAAAATATTTATGGCTACAAATGACAAGGCTTCAGAAAAAGCTACCGAAAAAAATGCAGAGAAACTGAAAGCGCTGAAGCTAACGATAGACAAAATAGATAAAGATTTTGGCAGGGGCTGCGTGATGATGATGAACGAACGTTCACAGGAACCACAGGCAGTTATATCTACCGGGTCTATCGGGTTAGATGTGGCCCTGGGCATTGGCGGTTTGCCCAAGGGCAGAGTAGTCGAGATATACGGGCCGGAATCATCAGGAAAATCTACCCTGGCTATTCATGTAATTGCCGAGGCTCAAAAAAAAGGTGGCATGTGCGCTATCATTGATGCCGAACATGCTTTTGACAGTTTATATGCCAGGCGTCTTGGAGTGGATGTAGATAATTTACTGATCAGTCAGCCAGACTATGGTGAGCAGGGACTGGAAATTGCGGACAGGCTTATTTTATCCGGCGCTCTGGATGTAGTGGTGATAGATTCTGTGGCGGCCCTGGTGCCGAAGGGTGAATTGGAAGGTGAAATGGGAGACAGTAAAATGGGCTTGCAAGCCAGGCTGATGAGCCAGGCACTCAGGAAGCTGACCGCAACAATCAGCAAAACGAACTGCTGCTGCATATTTATTAATCAGCTACGTGATAAAATTGGGGTCATGTTTGGCAATCCCGAAACAACAACGGGCGGTAACGCGTTGAAATTTTACTCATCCGTCCGGCTGGATATTCGCCGCATGGCACAGATCAAAGATGGAGATGCATCAATCGGTAACAGGGTAAAGGTAAAAGTGGTGAAGAATAAGGTGGCGCCACCGTTTCGTATCGCCGAGTTTGATATCATCTTCGGTAGCGGCATTTCTAAAACGGGAGAGATCGTTGACATGGGGGTAGAAATGGGAATTCTGCAAAAGAGTGGTAGCTGGTTTAGTTACGACACCACCAAACTCGGACAGGGCCGTGATTCGGTAAAGCAGCTGTTAATTGATAACCCGGAACTGGCGACTGAACTTGAAGAAAAGATAAGGGCCAAGATTGCTGAGCTAAGCGCTGCATAATTAGGGTAATAATCGAAGGAAGTTTAGAACTGGCATCCTGCAGGGCTGACTCTCTCCTTCCACAAATGATCACAGTATTTCTCTCCTTATAAATCTTTCTGCCATAGCGAAGCCGATACCACTGCCCCACCGGTGATAAGTATCTTGTTGTTTGGTAATTTCATCGTTTTCTTAGTTTAAAAGTGCATACCTGCAAAGTGGGAGTAAAACTATCAACATATCGGCTTGTTACTCCCGGCAAAAGTTTATCGATATTTTTTCCATATCTGGTAATCTCCTTGCAATCCGTAGTTTCACCACGTTAAGAAGGGTCGCTGTCCCGAGTTTGTTCCATTGGAACTCCTGCGGAGTAACTCAAAACTTATGAACTTCATTTTAGAACGAGAACTACATATGTCGTTCAAATGGGATACCCCTACTGTTGTTAGCGTCCCGTCAACAGAATTTAGTAATCATTGAAATGCATTGGCCAATCAAAATCTTTTATTCCCTTTTTATAAAATTTGCGATGACCATGTGATTAAAAGAAAAACCTAATGACATGGTGGCTTTCCGGGAGAATTAACAATCAGTATAGTGATTTTTTTTACCCTGGTTTTATAACAGGTTACCTTTTTTTCAAATCATGCTTAATATTTTTTATGTTTTAAACGGCGCTTAAAGTTTTAGTTCATTTATAAGAAGCAGCACTGACAAAGCTATCCGGCCATTTATCTTATTTAAGCATATGCCTGTTTGCAGAAAAATAGCTGTAATAAATAAAATCGCAGGAGGCGTAAAAAAAATACAGGGCATGGTTAATGATGATGGAGGGTTGATCCTTGTATATAATTCTTCGCGAATCCTCATTCACCACAATAAAGGATTAAAATCATATAACCATGACACAGAGAAAAACTGCAGGATACCCTGATGTTACAAAAAATTTGCCCTGCATTTCACTTATTATGCCGTTTAATCCCAAAATGGGCGAGAAAAAAGAGTTGGGCAATAAGTTGAAGGCCGCTACACTCAAATTAGAAAATGAGTTATTGAAAGGCTACCGGGCAGACAATGCCAGCGAGGTTCTTAAAAAACTTGGGAAGGTGATAAAAGGACTTGATTATACTACTCATAAAAAAAGTATTGCCATTTTTGTTTCGCGACTTATAGAAAAAGTGTACTACCTGGATATGCCGGTAGAAGAAAAAATATTTGTTGATGCGTCATTCGAGATCCGCGACCTTATTTACAGCAAAAAACAAATTCATAAATACCTGCTGGTTGTATTAAGCAGCAAAAGAATAACGGTTCATCTTGGCGATATTGAGCATTTCATTCCTATTATATCTAATATGGCTGAGGACGTAGCAGGATGCAAAAAAGATACTCCTGGGAATTTTGACGATTTCAGGGAAGCGGATAAAAGAAAAGAGATAAAGCTTGATAAATTTTTAGCCCACTGTGACAATACGCTCACCCTCTTATTGCAGTCCTACCAGTTGCCTCTTTTTGTAATGGGTACTGCCAAAAAAATAAATCATTTTAAAAAAATAACACATAATGAAAGTCATGTGATCGAATACATAGAGGGTGATTTTGAGGAGATGACAGAATCTGAATTACATAAAATAATGAGACCTTATGTAATAGACTGGAAAAAAGTAATTCAGCTTGATTTGCTCCAGCAGGTTGATGAAGCTCTGAATCAAAAAAAACTTGCAGTCGGTATAAAAGAAGTATGGAAGGCTACTTCACAGAAACAGGTAAAGTTGCTTGTTGTGGAGAAAAATTTTATCTACCCGGCACAGGAAACCGCTACACCCGGAGTAATCTTCAGGCATGATGAATCCATTAATGAAGCTTTTTACATCAAAGATGTTGTGGATGACGTGATTGAGAAAGTGTTGGAAAGTGGAGGAAATGTTGATTTTGTAGATGAGGGTCTTCTAAAAAAATACCAGAAGATTGTTCTGATCGTACAGTAGGGCCGGCATAAACTCTACCCCGGCAATCATACTTTGAAGATTGCCCCTGCAAATTATTATCTTGCTTTTAAATGCTTCAGAATTATGAGAAACAAGCCGGTTCGGCAAGCTCCAACCATCTCAGTATTATTTGTTTTTATTTTTTTCTTTAGGGCCCAGGGGTTTTGCCAGGATTTTAATCCATCCGATTGGAAGTTTGAAAGTCAGCGGGAAGCAATTGCTCCGGCCCGGTATATTGACGATACGACATTTTTCAGGAACCGGCAAACTCTTGTGTTGCAAGGAGGTGGTAAAGAGTTTTCTAATGGACATTGGTATAAAACCTTCGACATCGTACCGGGAGAATATTATAAATTCTCCGGTTATTACAAGGCTTCTGCCGTTGAGGAACCTAACAGGAGCATACTTGCAAGAATATTATGGCAAAATGATTCAGGTGATCCCATAGGGTTTATTGAATATCCTTACATACGTCTGGGGAAGTCAGGAGATGGGTGGAGTGAAATCGCACAAACTTACCTGGTTCCGGCAGGGGCAAGCAGGGCAAAATTAGAATTACATTATCGCTGGGATGCCGATGGAATGGTTCATTTTGGCGATGTTTCATTTCAAAAAAGTACTGAGGATGCTACGCGTAAGGTTAGAGTAGCCACTATAAATCACAGGCCACACAACAGCAAATCTTCTATGGAAAACCTTGAAAAGTACGCCGGGTTTATTGCAAAGGCGGCTGAGAAGAAGGCTGATATAGTGTGTCTTCCCGAAGGTGTTACCATCGTGGGTACCGACCTGGATTATGTTTCAGCAAGCGAGCCTGTTCCCGGGCCTACTACCAATTTCCTGGGAAATGTTGCCCGCAAGTATCATTTGTATATAGTAGCCGGCATCCTGGAAAGAAAAGGTGACGTGGTTTACAATACCTCAGTGCTTATTGACCGGGATGGAAGACTTGCCGGGAAATACCGCAAACTAAGCCTGCCCAGGGAAGAGATTGACGGAGGCGTTACTCCCGGCGATTCTTTACCAGTCTTTGATACGGACTTTGGCCGGATCGGTATGATGATCTGTTGGGATGTCACGTTTCCGGAAACCGCGAGAACACTGGCTCAAAAAGGCGCGGAAGTTATTCTTATGCCCATTTGGGGAGGCAATCTTACACTCGCAAAGGCACGGGCGATTGAAAACCAGGTTTACCTTGTGTCATCCTCGTATGATATGATAAGCGCAATTTTTGACCAGGAGGGCGAAGTGATGAAGGAGGCTACTGCGGAAGATCCTGTTGCAGTGGTGGAGATAGATCTTAATAAGCAAAAACTATGGCCATGGTTGGGAGATTTTAAAAACAGGATACCCAGCGAAATGCCTCCCATGAATGCAGTGAGACATTACTAAAACCTTTTACAAATTACTATTGCTTTTTCCCCGGCCATTTAGATATCACTTAAGGAGCACATGTCCAATCTGCACTAACCGGGTAGGTTACGTAAAAAACTTTATCCAAACCTACTTAATTTAGTAAAGAGAGTCATAAAACCGGCATCTCATTTCAATTACAAACAGTATTGATAAGTTAACCAAACGGCAACAGTAGACTAGCCCAGCTCTTTAGCGTACCTCATTAGCAATGGCAAAAGATAAAGATGTTCAGTTTGTATGTTTCGAAACTGAACTTGACAGCGACCAATTTGTAAAGAGATGGAAACAATATACAAGGTCTTTAAATAGCGATGTAAAAGTTGTATTACAACAATCGGGCGAACCGGGTGCGTACCAATACATTGCCGAGCAATTTATCGGGGGCGCTGATTACAATTCAAATTTTCCCATGAAAACGTTAGATATAGATTTACCCGCGCAAAGATAAAACCGTCGCAGGCAGGGGGCTACCACCTAGCGAAAGAAGGAAATCATGATGCCGGCGGCAGAACAAAGGTCTTTGCCTTCATCAAAAATCCTGATGCTAATATGGATATCTATAACGGACTATCGGCATATTCCAAACCCAACATTTGGAAGGCCTATTATCAAAACTGTACATATGCTTATATACTTGAGTATTTCATAAGCAACGTTTACGCTGAAGAATTGCTGGGCCAATTGAAACTGCATGAAATTGATGAATTGGGGATTTATAAAGAGTTTACTTAAAAACGACATCAATTATAAGTTAATTAGGTAACACTTTTAACTTAATCACTTCTACTTCATGCTTTAGTTGATGCAATAAACATAGAAGTCCCCAGGCTCAAAAGCGCTACGGATTCAATATGGTGTGTATGAGGAAACATGTCCACCGGCTGTAATTTATCCACGGTATAATATTCTTTAAACAAGCTAAGGTCTCTTGCCTGCGTGGCGATATTGCAGCTCACATACACTATTTTTTGGGGTGCTATCTCAATTATTTTTTTAATTAGTTTTTCGTGAAGCCCTGCCCTGGGCGGATCAACGATAATAATATCAGCCTTGCCATGTTCCTTAAAAAATGCTTCGTTACAAACCTCTATGACATCCCCGCAGAAAAAAGTGGCCTGGCTTACCTGGTTTCGCGAGGCATTCCCAATGGCATCTGTTATTGCTTCCGGGATCACATCTACGCCTATAATTTCTTTTGCACCATCGCTTAGATAAATCCCAATGCTGCCTGTGCCGCAGTAAAGATCGTAAATCACCTGGGTGCCATTCAGCCCTGCAAAATTCTTTACGGTATCATATAGTTTTTCAGCCTGTTTAGTATTTGTTTGAAAAAATGATTTTGGTGAGATCTTAAAGTGAAAGCGCCCAAGCTTTTCCATCACATATCCTTTCCCATGCACCACATTATATTCCAGATCGAAGATGCTGTCATTCCATTTTGGATTGATAGTATATATCAGCGTAGTAATACAAGGGACAGTTGTTAGAAGAAAATTGCACAGCTTTTCCGTCTCTTTTTTGTCTTCATATCCAAAAACAATATTTACCATTAGCTCTTTGGTGCTGCAGAACCTTACAATAATATTTCGCAACCATCCTGTATGATCTTTAATATTGTAAAAGCTGTATTGATTCATTATGGCAAAGTCACGAATGGCATTCCGGATATCGTCATTTACTTTATCCATCAGCCAGCATTCATAGACGTCAATCACTTTATCATACAAACGTGGCACATGATAGCCTAAGGCTCCACCAGGCCATTCATCCTGTCGTAAATTTTTTAATTCCTCAGAAGTTAGAAATTTTCTGTCACTGAAAGTAAATTCAAGCTTGTTTCTGTAATGAATTATATTATCAGATCCAAGAATTGGCAAAACGGGAGTACCTGTAATTTTACCTATTCGTTGAAAGGTATCTTCTGTTTCCTGCTGTTTGTATTCTAATTGTTTTTCATATGGCAGCATTTGCCATTTGCAACCACCGCAAATACCAAAATGTCTGCAGAAGGGCTCAATTCTGTCTTCGGAAAATTTTTTAATGGCGGTCACTTTCCCCTCAGCCCAGTCTTTTTTGTTTTTTGAAATTTGAACGTCTGCAATATCTCCCGGAACAGCGCCTTCAACAAATATTACTTTTCCCTCTGTTTTTCCGATGGCTTTGCCTTGTGCCGCATATTTAGTGATCTCCAGGTCTTTAATTTTTATCTTTTTTCTCATAAATCAAAAACAATGGCGGTAAAAATAAATTATACATCCCAGAGGATAATTGAATGATGGAAACCTGGTATTCAATAAATACAGCAAATTCATAGGAAAATTTAACTTCTGCGTTATATAAGTGAAATTTCAAAGCCAACAGAAAATGTTAAGGGTTGTCACAATGCTGTGTCATTTCATCAATTTGAATATTTTTGTCACCATATTTTTTACTCTATGAAAATTATTTGTTTCTTCCTTTCTCTGGTTTTTACTTCAGTGGTTACTGTTGCGCAGGGTTATAAGGTCACGCTTCATGCTCCGGATTATAAAGAAGGAATTGCCTATCTCACTTACCACTATGGTAAGAATATGAATATTGAAGATTCTGCTGCTGTGAATAATAAAGGAGTTGCCGTCTTTCAAAAAAAAGAAAAATTACAGCCAGGAATTTATTCCATTGTTTTTCCTGGCAAAGCAAAAATGTTTGATTTTCTCGTCGGGAATGAGCAAGAGATTTCCATTGCGGCTGATACCACTGATCTTTTAACCAAAACAACAATTGTTGGCTCCAAAGAGAATGACCTTTTTCAGGACTATCAAAGGTTTATTGCCTCAAAATCTACAGGATTGCAAAATGAACTTGAAGCCTATAAAACCTCCGCAACAAAAGCCGATAGTGTTCTACATGAACAGAGGTATAGCAATTTAAATAATGAATTAAATGATTATCGTAACAATGTAATTACAAATCATCCGGAATCAATGCTCGCCCGGCTTCTCAAGAGCATGAAGGAGCCTGCCGTTCCTGAAAAGAAACCCATCACAAAGGAAGATTCTATAAGTAATTATCAGTTCTACAAAAAGCATTATTGGGACGGTATTGATTTTACTGACGCCTCAATTATCAGAACGCCATTTTTTCTTCCAAGGTTTGAAAAATATTTTCGGGAAGTATTGCCACCTGCTCCTGACTCTATTATTAAAGAAGCGGACTATATCTTGCTAAGGGCAAGAACATCCCCCGACATGTATAAGTTTATTTTGAACTGGCTAACAGATGAGTATATTAATCCAAAGTACATGGGCCAGGATGCAGTATTTGTCCATCTCTTTGAAAAATATCACTCCCAGGGTATTTCCTCATGGCTGAATGAAAAACAAATGACCGCTATCACAAACAGGGCTTATATGCTGATGGCTAATCAACTGGGCAAGCCTGCGGCCAATCTTGAAATGGTAGATACAGCTGGCAGAACACGGCCTCTCTACCAGGTGGCGGCTGATTTTACCATTGTATGTTTCTGGGATCCCTCCTGTAGTCATTGCCAACAGGAAATTCCACAGCTTGATTCATTTTACGAAGCCAAATGGAAAAACCTTGGTGTAAAGGTTTATGCAGTCCTATCCGAAACCACAGAAGTAGAAAAATGGAAGGAGTTCATCAACAAAAATAACCTGCGAACCTGGGTAAATGTGTACCAGACTGCTGCTCAGAAAGAGGAAATTGAAAAAGCAAAGAAGCCTTCCTACAAACAATTGTACGATGTGACGCAAACGCCAACAATTTATTTACTGGACGATGAAAAAAGAATTGTAGCCAAAAAACTTTCTTTAGAGCAAATAGACGAACTTCTCCAGGTAAAGATCCAGTCCAGGATTGCAAACAGTAAATCATAGCACAACAGATAAAATGGTCCCTGCGTTTTCTGTTCTTATATCCCATCTCGATGTGGATGAAAAAATATCTCAAATTTGAAGCCTTTATTTCAAATTCCAATTATGTTTAAAACATTCCTGTTTTTTATCGGATTGATATTTATTGCTTGTTACACTTATTCTCAAACATTATTTATTTATGGAAAACATGCCGTAAGCAAGGATGAATTTCTGCGGGCATACAATAAAAATCCAACGTCGGACAATACCAGCTCAGAAAAAGCTTTAAGAGAGTATCTAAACCTTTATATCAATTTTAAATTGAAAGTGCAGGCTGCAAAGGATATACGCATGGATACGCTGCCGTCTTTAAAAGGAGACGTAAGAAACTTCAGATCGCAGATAGAAGAAAATTATTTAAAAGACGAAAAAGAAGTAGAGGCGTTGATAAATGAAGCGGCAGGCAGATCGAGGACTGATATACACGCGCTGCATTTTTTTGCACCTGTCAACAGCAAAATGTTACCGGTTGACACCGTCAATATGCTCAAAGCTATCAACAAAGTGTATGCTGAACTAATGAAAGGCGATGCGGACTATGATGAAATAGTTTCGGAGATAAAAAAAGAAATTGCACCCATTACAGGCAGCGATCTGGGTTTTATAACAGCATTTACGCTGCCGTACGAATTTGAAAATTTAATTTACAACTTAAAGCCGGGCGAAATCAGTAAACCCTATCGCTCCAAAAAGGGATGGCATGTATTTAAAAATGTTGAGCAACGACCCGCCGCGGGTAAAGTACAGGTTGCCCAAATTTTATTGACTTATCCTCCTGAGAATAATATACTCAGGAACAATGCGAAGAAACTGGCTGACTCTATTTACCGGGCACTGCAGTCTGATGCTGATTTTTCAACCCTCGCTAAAGCATTGAGCGATGACAGGGTTTCTAATATGAATGGAGGGGTGCTTCCTGAGTTTGGTATCGGAAAATATGACGGTGCTTTTGAAAGTGCTGCCTTCAAACTTAAAAATGATGGTGACATTTCCGAACCTTTCGAAACCGGCTTTGGTTTTCATATTTTAAGAAGGATATCAAGGAAAGGGATAGCCGAAGTTACCGGTGATGAAAGTGCCTTTGCAATGCTTCGACAACAGGTTTTTGAAGATAAACGCATTCAAACGGCTGAAAAAAAATATTTGAAACAAGTTCTCGCCAAAACCGGTTTTCAAAAGAATACTTCCATAAATGAACAGCAGTTATGGAAAATTTCTGACAGTTTTCTTATCTCAAATAAAAAAAACCTGTCCGGCAGTATCACTCCTCAGACAACCGTTTTTTCTTTTAATAACGCGAAAGTATCAGTACAGGATTGGTTGAATTTTTTACAAAATAATAATAACATTTCTCAAGGTGAGTCGTCACGAAATTACCCCGAACTGATGGAGCAGTTTATTTATGCAGCTGCAAAAGAAAATTATAGAGAGAGGTTGGAAACATTTAGCCCTGAATTTCGTCAGCAACTCGATGATTTTAAAGAAGGCAATATGCTTTTTGAGATCATGAATAATAAAGTATGGTCAAAAGCAAGTGACGACAGTGCAGGGTTAAAAACATATTACGATAGCCACAGGGAAAGATATAAATGGGAAGAAAGTGCCGCCGCCATTTTATTTTCATGTACCAATGCAGAGATAGCTAATCAGGCGATTGAGAAATTACAGCATGGAACAAACTGGAGAGAAGTGGCAGAACAAAACGCAAACCAAATACAAGCAGATTCCGGCAGGTTTGAGATATCTCAGCTACCGGTAGTTGATAGAACCAGCTTTTCTGCCGGTCTGATCACAGCACCTGTTACCAACCCCGGAGATGGTACAACAGTGTTCAGTCAAATAATTGAATTATTTCCCGCCGGTCAGCAAAGAAGTTTTGAAAACGCCAAAGGGATAGTGATAAACGATTACCAGGGTGTTCTTGAACAAGGATGGATAGAGCAATTAAAAAAGCGTTACCCTGTTACAATAAATGAGAAAGTATTCAGTACCCTGTTATAATGCGATTTTTCTTTTCATGCTAATGCAGTGCTTTCTATAAGTTCTTTACAACATTTACTACAGCATCAGCTTTGCCCAGAGTATAATAATGAAGTACAGGAACACCCGCTTTTTTCAATTCTTTTGATTGATGCAATAGCCACTCCGTTCCAACCTGTTCTACATCTGCATCGGTTTTGCATTTTAAAATTTCATTGCTGAGTGCAGTAGGCAGATCTACATGAAAAGTGCGTGGCAGCATTAGAAGCTGTCTGCGTGTAGTAACCGGTTTCAGCCCTGGAATGATTGGCACATTGATACCTGCCGCACGGCACTGTTTTTCAAATTTGAAAAAATATTCATTATCAAAAAACATTTGGGTTGTTATGTAGTCTGCACCGCTATCCACTTTCATTTTCAGGTAGCGCAGATCGCTTTCCATATTGGGAGCTTCAAAGTGCTTTTCCGGATACCCCGCCACGCCGATACAAAACTTCGTTTTATACCCGTCACGAATATCTTCCTCCAGATAGATTCCAGTATTCAGGTTGATCGTTTGCTTTAGCAGATCTAACGCATAAGCATGGCCGTTTTCCTCCGGTTCAAATACTGTTTCATTTTTTGGTGCATCTCCCCGCAATACCAATACATTGTCTATACCCAAAAACGCAAGGTCTATTAACGCATTTTCTGTTTCTTCTTTATTAAATCCGCCGCAGATCAGGTGAGGTACCGCATCTATTTTATAGTAATTCATTATGGCAGCACAAATCCCTACCGTGCCCGGCCGCTTTCTTACTTCTACTTTTTCAAATGTCCCATCAGCCTTTTTTTTAAAAACCTGTTCGCTTCTATGATAAGTGACATTGATAAATGCTGGATCAAAATCCATTAAAGGGTCTAAATGGTTGTAAATAGATTCAATGGTTTTACCCTTCAATGGTGGAAGTATCTCAAATGAGATCAGGGTATCTTTCGCTTCTTTTATGTGGTCAATGACTTTCATCTGTTTTTAAAAAATAGCTGCAAAATTAAGCCTGAAAAATGGTATGCACAATAAAGAGATTGTAGTGATAATAGTAGATCACGCACTGTTGGATATTCGCTCCTTCTTTTCACTTATCGCTTTGACAAAGTTTTAATATTCATTCACCTACTTTTGCTACTAAACTTTTTTTATTTGAACCAGGTAATATATGCCAGGGATCTGGTAAAATACTATGGTAAAAGAGCTGTCACCGATAATGTCTCTTTTCAGGTAGCCCAGGGAGAAATTGTAGGTTTATTGGGGCCGAATGGTGCTGGTAAAACGACCGCATTTTACCAGGTAGTAGGTTTAGTAAAGTCCGATGAGGGCGATGTTTTTCTGAATGATATCAATATCACCAAACTGCCGATGTATAAGCGGGCAAAGATGGGCATAGGTTATCTGCCACAAGAGGCTAGCGTTTTTCGTAAGTTGTCAGTAGAGGACAATATCGCCGCGGTACTGGAAATGACAAAACTTTCCAGGAAACAACAAAAAGAAAAATTAGAAACCCTTCTTGCAGAGTTTCACCTGGAACCTGTAAGAAAAAGTAATGGAGATGTACTAAGTGGGGGAGAAAGAAGGAGGACGGAAATTGCCCGCGCTTTAGCTGTTGATCCAAAATTTATTTTACTTGACGAACCTTTTGCGGGCATTGATCCGATTGCGGTTGAAGATATTCAAAGTATAGTCACCCGGCTGAAATACAAGAATATCGGAATTCTTATCACTGATCATAATGTGAACGAAACGCTGTCTATTTGTGATCGTGCTTACCTGTTGATTGAAGGCAAAATTTTTATAGAAGGAACCGCGGAAGAACTTGCAAGAGATGAGCAAGTGAGAAGATTATACCTCGGAAGAAACTTTGAGCTAAAGAGAAAGGATTACCTCCATACTGACGCTATGAAGTGACCAACTTTCATTATTATCCACCCTACATATTAGCTTTCAAAGTTATTTCTCCGGATACGGAAATGATTTTTTACTTTACGTTAAATGAAGCTACTGAGTCCTGCAATATCCCGTTTAGCACGCCTGCGTTTTTGGGGTGTCCAAAACTGGAAAAATCACCCCATTTCTTCGCAGCGGGAGGTGTTGCAGCATATAGTCACGCAGGCACAGTACACCGAATTCGGTCGCCAATATAATTTTTCCCGTCTTTTTACTATCAGCGATTTTAAAAAGAAAGTTCCAATTCATGAATATAATGGCCTGAAACCATACATCCTGAGAATGATGAATGGCGAAGAAAATATTTTATGGAATACCCCAATCAACTGGTTTGCAAAAAGTAGTGGCACTACTTCTGATAAAAGCAAGTTTATTCCTGTCAGCGAAGAAAGCTTGAAAGACACGCACTTTAAAGCATCTAAAGATGTGCTGACTAACTATTATAACAATTTTCCTGATAGCGATCTGCTTACAGGTAAAGGATTAGTTGTGGGTGGAAGCCACCAGGTCAATAACTTCAATGAAGAAATTCAATATGGAGATCTGAGTGCGGTATTGATGCAAAACACCCCTTTCTGGGGAACGTGGATAAGAACACCTGAACTGAAGATTGCTTTATTAGATGAATGGGAAAGTAAAATTGAGCAGTTGGCGGAATCTACTATCAATGAAAATGTGACTTCGCTGGCTGGTGTACCCACCTGGACAATTGTACTGATTAAAAGGATTCTTGAAATAAGTGGGGAAAATACACTTAAAGAAGTATGGCCAAACCTGGAATTATATATCCATGGAGGCGTCTCTTTTACTCCTTACCGGAAGCAATTAGAAAAGCTTATAGGTGATAAAATTAATTTTCTTGAAATATACAATGCCAGTGAAGGATTTTTTGCCGCTCAAACTTCGCCGGGAGATGATGGTCTGCTGTTATTTGTTGACCACGGCATTTTTTATGAGTTTATGCCAGTTGAAGAATATGGCAAACCTGATCCGAGGACAGTGGGATTGAAAGAAGTGGAATTAAATAAAAACTATGCCCCTGTCATCAGTACAATTGGTGGCTTGTGGCGTTACCTGGTTGGCGATACTATCCAATTCACATCCTTAAGCCCGTTTAAGATTAAAGTGTCCGGAAGGGTAAAACATTTCATCAATGCATTTGGGGAGGAGGTAATCGTTGAAAATTCTGACCTTGCGATTGCCACTGCTTCCAGGAAGACTAACGCTATAGTGAGTGATTATACCGCCGCCCCTGTATTTTTTACTGATAATGAAAATGGTGCTCACGAATGGCTGATCGAATTTGATCAACAACCTGAAAACATTGAAGAGTTTGTATCTGAACTGGATGCTGCCCTCAAAGATGCCAACAGTGATTATGAAGCAAAACGGCATAAGGGAATTGCGCTCAGGATGCCGGTTGTGCAAGTATTGGAAAAGGGTACATTTAACGCATGGCTAAGGGCAAAAGGGAAATTAGGTGGTCAGCACAAAGTACCCCGGTTAAGCAACGAGAGAAAATTCGTAGATGAAATAAAAGCCATAAATGCAATCAATGAAAATCTAAATAAGTGATTAAATGAAAATTCTACATAAAAGGATCAGCATTGTAACAGGCGGGAGCCGGGGTATTGGCGAAGCCATAGTGTTGAAGCTGGCAGAAAATGGCTCGGATGTGGCATTTACTTATGTAAGTAGTGAAGACAAGGCAAAAGAGGTAGAAGAAAAAGCCAAAGCCTTTGGAGTTAGGGCTATGGCTTATAAAAGTAATGCAGCCAACTACGAAGATTGCGAATCATTAGTATCAGAAGTAAACAAGGAATTTGGAACTATAGATATCTGTATCAATAATGCCGGTATTTCAAAGGATAACCTGTTGTTGAGAATGACACAGGAACAGTGGGATGAAATAATGGATACTAATCTGAAGAGCGTATTCAATATGACGAAGCAGGTTATCCGGCCAATGATGAAGGCAAAAAAAGGAAGCATAATTAATATGAGTTCTATTGTTGGGGTGAAAGGAAATGCGGGACAAAGTAGTTATGCTGCCAGCAAGGCGGGGATAATCGGCTTCACAAAATCTATTGCTGCAGAGTTGGGAAGCCGTAACATCAGGTGCAATGCCATTGCGCCGGGTTTTGTCGAAACAGATATGACGTATTATCTGAAAGAAGGTGATGCGGCAAAATCATTTCTGGAAAAAATTCCATTGGGACGCTTTGGACAGGCTGGCGAGATTGCTGATGTTGTGGTGTTTCTTGCCAGTGATATGAGCAGTTATATTACCGGCCAGGTGATCAGCACCTGTGGCGGGCTTAGCATGTGACATCTTGCTACAAGCTCATCATTTCTTTGAACTTAACAGCCTGCCTTCTGCTGACTTCAATTTTTTCTCCTCCAGTTAGATCGAGCAACAATCCCCCGTTAAAATAAGGTTCAATTTTTTCAATCTTCCTTAAGTTGATGATATGTTTTCTGTTGGCTCTAAAAAATACTTTTTCATCAAGCCTTTCCTCCAGGGCATTCAGCGATTTTAAGATCAACGGCTTATTATTACCAAAAAATATTTTTGCATAATTACCAACACTTTCAAACAACCGGACATCGGATAATCTCACAAACCAACACCTCTCACCATCTTTTACAAATACCTGGTCGTGTTCCTTCAGCATGCCCCTGTTATTATAGCCCAATACTTCTTCCTCATCTTTTTGGCGAAGTTTCATTAAGGCATCTGCCAATCTTTTGGGTTCCACCGGTTTCATTAAATAGTCCAGGGCATTTACTTCAAAAGCTTTTAACGCAAATTCATCGTAGGCTGATACAAAGATTACGTGGGGTGCTTTTTCCAATTGAGTAAGCATATCAAAACCGGTCTTATCAGGCATTTGTATATCCAGGAAAACCAGGTCCGGATTTAGATTTTCTATTTTTTCTATTCCTTCTGCAGCATTGGCCGCTTCACCTATCACTTCTATTTCAGGGAATTCCTGCAGCAATTTTTTCAACTCATTACGTGCAAGCCTTTCATCATCAATAATGACTGCTTTTTGCATACTACCGGTTTTATCAATTAAGAAAGATCAACATTCCGGGAAGAATGTTAATCAGTTTAGTTTTAAAAAATCAATTCGACACAGGCATACTTATTTTCGCTTCTACTTTGTTTCCATTGATATTTTGGATTTCGAAGTTAGAATTTGTTTTGTAAAGAAACTTAAGCCTGTCCCTCGTACTCTTCAGTCCAAATCCTTCTGCTGCGCCGGCATCATCGAGTATTCCGGAATTCTGTACAATTAATTCAAAATGGTTATTGACAAATCTGGAGATCACACGAATGGTGCCGCCGTCAATTTTTTTACTGATACCATGCTTAATAGCATTTTCTACCAATGTTTGCAACATCATAGGCGGAACAGGTTGCTCTAAAGTATCCTCATCTATATCCATTTCTATTTTCAATCTTTCTTCGAAGCGCATATGCTCCAATGCCAGGTAATCTTTTACAATATCCAGCTCTTTGTGCAGAGGTACGGTTTCCATTTTTTCTACCTGCATGCTGCTGCGAAGAATATTCGATAGCTCGGTGATCGCCGAACGTGCCCTTTCGGGATTTTCATCTACCAATGCCCTGATACTATTGAGAGAATTGAATATAAAATGAGGATTAATGTGGGATTTGATTGTGGTTAGCTCCAGCTCTTTTACCGTTTTCTCAAGGTGTATTCTGTCCAGTTCATCTTTACGGTTTCGCTCAAGGTAATGCCAGACCATATAAAGCAGTAACCAAAGCGATACAAGGATGAAAGTGAAGATGATATCCCACCAAAATCTTCCTTTCCGGGGGTTTTCAAATTGCCAATTACCATTTTGATCTCTGTACCAGCCGGTAGTTCTTTTAATATTTTGAGCAGCAGCAAAATATTCAGCTTTCTCGGGATCATTCTCGTCTGCGAGGTAATATTTTGTTGAGGCAAGATTTAGACTTTTTTCCTTTTCTTTAGCCAGCTCTAAGGTTTCCCTCTTTTCGAATTCCACAAGCGATGCCCCGGTCATAACCGCTGTGGACTTCGCTCCATAAAAACTGAATAGCCCTGTTAAGATAACACCGGCAATAAAGAGAAGGATCACCCGGTTAATTGAAAAATGTATCCAGTTTATTTTTTTTAATACCAGTCGTAATAAATGGGTAGCCGCCATAAACCAGAAGAATTCAATGAACTGGCTCGCCAAAAACACATTTTTTTTACCCGGTGTGTTGAGGTAAATATCAGCGGCGAAGAGATAAACGGTTACCAGGCTAAGCATGGTCCAACCACCCCAACCTGCAAACTGAAGGAACCAATAACGTACTATGTTTTTTCTCATCTTGTAAATCTAAGATGAATATGCGTCTATTTAGAGCACATTTGACTAATGGCGAAATGAATGGGTGAGAGGTTGAAGGCTTCTTAACCTCAAACATAAAATTATTTTGTTACCATTAACAAGCATTATTTTTCTATTACTGGAATCACCCTTTCCTGAAAAATAATTAAATATTTGTGAATTTTAGGTTGTCGCGGATTGTTTTCTGCTTTTAGGAGACGATTTGAAACCTTTATTTTTTTATAAGTTTAATATTATATTGCCAATCAAACACTTATTCACGAACCTAAGTTTTTACCAAAAAATAAAAGGCGATTTTTCCTTTAAACCGGAAATCTCGTATTTCTAAAGCATATGGCCAGACAACCGAAGCATGATTTGTCCAGGATGAGCTTCCAGGTGGAACGGTTCATAACCTTCAGTGACGGTGTTTTTGCGATTGTAATCACCATTATGGTGTTTCAATTAGAGGTACCTAAATTGGAAATACATACTGACTTAGTGTTATGGCACCAACTACAGCAGATGTCGCTAAAGTTTTTTGGTTTCATTATCAGTTTTGTGATTGTAGGCCACTATTGGTCAGTACATCATCGCATTTTTGGTTATGCATTAAGATATTCCCCCGCGCTTTTGTGGATTAATCTTGCTTTTCTTTTCTCAGTAGCCATACTGCCGTTCAGTTCCGGACTGCTTGGTGATTACAGTTCTTATACGAACATGCATATTCCATATGGTATTTATACGTTAAATGTGGCTCTCACCGGTCTTGTAAATTGCTGGATGTGGATTTATATCAGCAATCCTGACAGGGATTTTCTTACAAGAAAAATTCCTGCTTCCCGTATTAGATTAGGAGTTTATAGAAGCCTGGTAATCCCCGTCGTTTTTGTTTTTTCATTTCTGGTATCACTTCTTTTCCCTGTCATCGCCAGGTTCCTTATTTTATTAATACCTGCAATTCATTTGTGGGGTATGGAAAGGCTGGAAGGAAAAGCCGACCGTGATGATAACCTGATTACTGAAAATAGGTCGGAAAATACTTCTGAAACTGAACCTGAACCACCATCTCCCTAACAGCTCGTATCTATGATTCCCCGAAAATTTCCTGATAAATGGACCCCCCTCAGGGAAAATGAATTGTCAGAATATACTATAAAAGGTTGATGAACGTTAAAATATCAATCCTTTATACTAAAAACCTTACGATATGATCGTCAAAGAAATCGTTGTAGAATTACTCCTGGCCGCCCATATTTTGTATTACATTCAATACAGATTAGAAAGAATAAAATCGGGCGAATAGATTAGAGCACCCATCTTACTTTATTCATTTTATCTTTACATAGCTTCAACGCTGAGAAGTTCCTTTTTCAGTTTTCAATGTGTGTAAATAAAAATGCCAGATCAGTCTTCGCAGGTTCACCGGTTTTTGCAAAATCTGTCAAAAGAACTGCCCGAGATTTACCAGGCTGTTCAAAACAATATTGAACATTTCTCAGATATATTTAATCAGTCTGTTGGCGATTATCAAAAATTTCAACTCACCTGGCCCGGTAAAGAATTTCTCCAAAATTTGATTGAAGAAAATGCTTCATCCCGGCTGGTACCCCATCCCGGAGATTCAATTAACTGGACAACTTCCGAAAATGTTTTTGTAGAAGGGGAAAATCTTGAAGCACTTAAGCTGTTACGGAAAACCTATATTAGTAAAATCAAAACCATTTATATAGATCCACCTTACAATACCGGCAAAAAACATTTTGTTTTCCAGGATCACTTTTCACCCTCTGAATTTGATGATAAGAGAAAGGCCAGGCAGCCCGCAGGCAGTACGCTGCACCAGGCCAATCATCACCATACTCAGTGGCTTTCTATGATGTATCCACGTCTTGTCATTGCCAGGCAGCTACTCCGAGAAGATGGTATCATATTTATCAGTATTGATGAAAATGAACTCGCCAATCTAAAGCTGATCATGGATGAAATTTTCGGAAGTGAAAATTTCGTCGAGATATTTAGTTGGGCGAAATCTGAAACACCTGCTAATCTTTCCAGGAAAAGTAAAAAAATTGTGGAGTACATTTTATGCTACCAAAAGAAAAAAAATCCAATCAAATTCAGTGGCATCAGAAAAAAAACAATCAGCTCAAATGGGTTACTTAATCAATCAAACAAACCGGGCACCATGGTATTTCCCTGCAACAAGATAAGAACCAAAATCGGTGACCAGTTTATTCCGAGAGGATTATACGGTACTGATAAATATGCAATACACGTGCTGGAAGATACCGCGGTAGCAGAAGGTGTGTTTATCAAAGATGTTGTTTTAAAAGCAAAATTTAAATGGACGCAACCAAAATTAGATGCTGAGCTAAAGAAGGGAACGATCATTAATATTCCAACCTTAAAATTCAGCCCTTCCTATGAGCGGGCGGAATATGATGCTGAAGTGCCTCCCAACCTGATTAATTATAAAGTAGGCGTGGCTACTAATGAAACTGCGGGACATGAACTGGCAAAATTATTCGGTGCAAAAGTTTTCGATTTCCCAAAACCACCTTCTCTTCTCAAATACCTCTTAGGCTTTTCAGATGATCCTCAGGGAATTATCCTTGATTTTTTTGCCGGATCAGGTTCCACTGCCCAGGCTGTACTGGAAATGAATAATGAAGGCGGAGGTAACCGAAAATTTATTTGTGTGCAAATAGACGAACAAACTCCCGAAACATCGGCTGCAAGGCAACATGGTTTTAAAACTATTTCTCAGATAACAAAATCGCGAATTGAAAAAGTAATTGAGAAAATGTCAAAGCCGGGTAACAAGCCCGGATTCAGGTTCTTTACGGTAGAAAAAGAGATATAGCGAATTCATTTTAATAACTATTATCCGATGCTGGTAAATCATTTTGATTTTGATACAAATCAGCGAGCCGCTCACATAAGAGCTGTTGACATGGTAAAAAATCAATTGTATTCCCGGTTTGGATTGCCGGAAGAGGCAAGAATCGAAAAGGCAGAATTGGGCTGCCTTGGTGAGTTTGCATTTGAACATTTCCTGCGTGCAAATCACCATCATTTCCAGGTGGACCGCAGAAATTTTACAAACCGAAATACTGACGAATATGATTTCCTTATCAACGGGAAAAAGATAGATATAAAAGTTGCTAAAAAATCAACGCCCGGTAAGCCAGACGACCGATGGACTTACGGATACCCGGCAGAGCAGCGGCCGGTACAAAAAGATTTCGTTGTAATTGGCTGGGTGGATTTTTCAAAAAAAGAAGTTGGTTTTTATGGCTGGACCACGGGACTAGCCATCACCAGATTTCCAATAGTCACAAAGAATTCATTTAAAGGCTACAACTACTTCACACCAAATCACGAATTTCAATGGGGTGTTTTGGAGAAAAATTTCGACAATCTATTCGATAATTTATCCTAACCGGATGTGAACTTGACCAAAGTCATGGAATCCTTCTTTTCCGGTTCCCCGAAAATTTCTAAAAGCCATGTAGTTCTATTATTTAAAACTTATCTCTGCCAGTATGGGAAAATGATCTGAAGGGAACTTGCCATGATATGTGTCCGTGAGGAGGCCCCACTTTTTTGTCGCGAAATGTTTGCTGACAAATATGTGGTCAATAATTTCATGGCCATTTAACGCAGCGCCAAAAGAGTTAAAGGATGAATTGTTTGCGTAAGGATGCTCTACCTGGCTATAAGTATCAAACAGCAATTTTGATGAAGACAAACTTTTATACCAATCACTTTCGTGCGAACCATTTAAATCGCCGGTAAAAATAACGGGAGCATCCCCTGCAATCTCTTTTATTTTTTCAAGAATCAGCCTACTGCTTTCTTTACGGGCTATTACTCCCTGGTGATCGAAATGAGCATTGAAGAAATAAAACTTTTTCCCGCTGGTTTTTTCTTCTAAATAAACCCATGAGCATATACGTTTGCAGCAGGTAGCGTCCCACCCAAGAGAAGGCGTGTCAGGAGTTTCAGACAACCAAAAGTCACCCTTGTCCAATAACATAAATTTTTCTTGCTTATAAAAAATAGCACAATGCTCTCCTTTCTCTTTTCCATCATCTCTGCCACTACCGGATATTACATATTGCGGCAATGCGCTATTAATATCCACCAGTTGATGTAACAGTCCTTCCTGCGTTCCCAAAATATCGAAGTCATGAAATCGAATGAGGTTTGCAATTACCGGCGCACGATTTATCCAAAGGTTTCCCGAATCACCCGGACTGTCATACCGGATATTGTAAGTGCCGATAGTTAAATGCTGCGCATCCATTTGATTTGAAATAAAGATTGCCAATACCGTAGTGAATATTGTTTTGCAATTCATAATCGTGTTTGCAGCGAAGTTATGGATTGATACCGACGATGTAGAGAGTAGTGTCCTACCTGCTTATGGTAACTTTTCCTGAGAGGAGAACTATTTTTTAGAGAAATAATCTGCTATTGTTATGATTTTTTGTGTTTTCGAAAATTTTAAATTCAAGCAAATCTTTGTCACCTGTAGTTAAATGTGTCGCCCTGCCGTCTTTCGCAAGTGATAGTAAAAAATCGTCTTTTGGGTCATGGCAAATTTTAATATGGCTCGTGACGTTTACAAATTCTGCTTCATATTTTATATGTACTAATAAACTTTCCAACGTGTCAACGAAAAGTATTTTTTGAATTTTGGCCTTAGCTACCTCAATAAATTCGTTAAGTAGAGTTTGGGAAAAAAGAAGAATACCAGAATTGTCTATAAAAATTTGGTCTAGTTTAGAAAAGTCATTTGTTAAGAGAAAGCTTATCCCAAGATTTGTGTCAATAATAATTTTATCTCTTTTCTTTGGCATAACGTTTTGCTCTTACTTTTTCAACTTCCTTTGTAATCTCTTCTAAAGAAGGCGGATTTTTTTGAGCTTTTTTACGAAGCTGCATAACAGTTTTCAAAAAGCCGTCATGAGCCGCGTCTCTGATTGAAATTAAGTTCATGTCAGCCAGATATTGTAATAGCTTTCCTACCTTTGGATGTAATATTTCAACTTGCAGTGTATTCATAATCTAAATATAAAGATTTCATTGCAGGTTGTATCCATTACCATGGTATATACCATTAGAAAATATTGCTTTTTCAGCTGATTAAAAAATCTGGTGTATCCCTCTTTGCTGCCTCAAATAGAAGGATGAATTTGAATTAAACCACTCAAATTCTTCCCATAAAGACCAGAATAAATTTTTTAACTTCGTATGCTTTCAATTTTTTACGATTAAACAGCATGCCATGAATAATTCATCCCCGCACCTCACTTCAAAAGAAATAAATCCACTCAGCAGCCTGGATGAATGGGAAGATGATGTACTTCAGCGTTACCCTGACCCTGAAAATATCGCTACATCCAGATCATCAGAAGAATACCGGAATTATGACGATCCTGCCAGGGATACCGTAAAAGAATTTTACAGGTTAAATCATACTTACCAGACTTATGATTTTGTGCAGGAAAAACGGAACAATTATTTAAAGTTTGATAAGAAGGAAATGCCCGTCTGGGATGCATTTCAATTTCTCAATCAATTAGTGGATGATTCTGATCCTGACACAGACCTGGATCAGTTTCAGCATCTGCTGCAAACATCTGAAGCTATTCGCAGAGATGGCCATCCCGACTGGATGGTACTAGTAGGGCTGATGCATGATATGGGTAAAGTACTCTGTCTGTTTGGAGAACCGCAATGGGCAGTTGTCGGTGATACATTCCCTGTCGGCTGTCCTTATTCAGATAAAATAGTTTATCCTGAATTTTTTAAAAACAATCCTGATTTTTCCAACCCGGAGTATCAGACGCAATTTGGTATTTACAAAAAGGGATGTGGCCTAAGGAATGTTAATATGTCGTGGGGGCATGACGAGTACGTGTATCAAATGTTGAACGATCGTCTTCCGGAAGAAGGACTTTATATGTTACGATATCATTCGTTTTATGCCTGGCACCGTGAGGGCGAGTATGAATATTTACTTGATGATCATGATAAAAAGATGCTTCAATGGGTAAAGCTTTTCAACCCTTATGATCTCTATTCCAAAAATCCGGAACCACCAGACTGGAAAAAATTGAAACCATATTACGAAGATCTTGTTGCCAGATATCTCCCGTCTTCTTTAAAATTTTGAGGCACTTCGCTCAATAAAAAATTGTATACAGCGCCGCCAGAATTCCCACAATTACGGTTGATCCGATAATGAATGAGGGTGAGCATTTGAACATTGTGGTATCTATCTGAACGATCTGTTTATTGTCCTTACTTCTTTTATCAGCGAGGCTGATGACGACCATCAAAATCATTAGGATGATGAAGACCAATCCCATCCTGTTCATAAATGGAATATCAGGAAACCACCCGTTTGTCCACTGTGGTAAAAATTTTAGAAAGGTTGATAGTGGAATAGTAAGAATTGCAGAAGTTAATGCTGCAGCGGAAGTCGCACGCTTCCAAAAAAATCCCAGTAAGAAAATTGACAACACACCTGGTGAAATAAAGCCAACATATTCCTGTATGAATTGATAAGCCTGGTCAAGGTTTTTTAAGGCAGGTGCTACCAGTGTTGCCAACACCATGGCGATGACAATCGTGATCCTTCCGGTTTTCACCAGCTTCTTTTCGCTGGCATTTTTATCTACGAATTTTCTGTAAAGGTCTAATGAAAAAATGGTAGAGATGCTGTTTGCTTTTCCGGCCAGCGAAGCCACTATGGCTGCAGTAAGCGCTGCAAAAGCCAGGCCTTTCAATCCTGATGGCAACAGGTTCATAAGAGTTGGGTAAGACTGATCTGGTTTGATTACGCCGTTCACATCTACCATTTCCTGGTGGAACATTCCATTTTGATACATCACAAACATAGTAATGCCGGGAATTACCACGATAACGGGTACCAGCAGTTTTAAAAAAGCTGCAAAAAGAATTCCTTTGCGGGCGGTAGGTAAGCTGGCACCCAATGCTCTCTGCGTAATATACTGATTGCATCCCCAATAATTCAGGTTATTGATCCACATGCCACCGATCAATACGGATAAGCCGGGAAGATCTTTGTAATAGGGATTTGACTCATCGAAGATCATATGAAAATGCGAAGGTGCCTGTTCTCTAATGATAGAAAGCCCTTTGATAATATTTTTTCCATAACCAAAATGCTCCGACACAAGAGTAAGCGCCAGGTAGCAAGTAACTAAACCCCCGAGAATCAATACCAATACCTGTATCACATCCGTGTATCCAATTACTTTCATTCCCCCCAGCGTAACGACAATAGAAAACATACCGAGGCCAATCATACACAGGTTGAAGCTGATACCTGAAATAGAATTTACCGCTAAGGCACCTAAATAAATAATAGAAGTCAGGTTGACAAAGACGTAAACCAACAACCAAAAGATAGCCATCACTGTACTAACGGTATCGTTATACCTTTTAGCCAGAAATTGTGGCATTGTAAAAATGTTGTTCTTGATATAGATGGGAATAAAAAAGATCGCCACTATGATCAAAGTAGCTGACGCCATCCACTCATAGCTTGAGATCGCAAGTCCGAGGGCAAAACCTGATCCCGACATGCCTATAAAATGTTCTGCCGAAATATTTGAAGCAATCAGGGAAGCTCCGATAGCCCACCAGGTCAGCGAACCCTCCGCCAGGAAAAAATCTTTTGAATCCATCTCACCAGCCCTCCTCTGATGATGCATCTTTCGATGGTATACCCAATACCCATATCCCGCAACTACTATAAAATAAACAAAGAACACCAGGTAATCCGGAAAGCTCAGATGGTTCATGTATAAGCAGTTTAAAATAAAGAATGAAAGTAAATATTAAACCGGGAATCAATTATTTCATAACTGATTAATATGGAAGCCGAAGGATCCTTACGGTTGGGATGCCAGAAACTGGTTCAGGAAGGCCGTCTTTCTGAAATCTTACTTGTGATTCTTTTTATATCGCCTGCTACTTTTTGTATAAATCTTAATTGCCCGGATACAGAGGTGTTTTCTGAATGAGAAGTACCCTGGCGAGACATTTTAAAATCAAGTTCTATGTTCTGATGTTCTGGTTCAATCATGGAAAGCGTACTATCCAGGATGCTTATTGATTTTTTTAATATTTGAAAATTCTCTTTTGTAAACCCAGTTTCTTTTTCACCGGCATAAGCAGATACTGCTGCTATATTTGATGAAAGCACGTGATTTAATACGACAAACTCATGCGTCTCGCCAGGATGTATCTGCTTATCTTTTGGTTCACTTTGCATTCTTTGGAAAGCCGCAGCCATGTTAGCAGTAGTAACGAACACATTTTTTCTTACTAATTTATATTCCATTGAAGAAGGGTTTTTTCCGCACATCCATTCTCCCAATTTTACGAGATAATCCAGGTTAGCCTTTAGTACTTCCGCCATATAACCGGGCATATGTTTGGCTTCCCAATAAGGAAATAAAAAATAACTGCCGAGGAAAGCAATAGTGGAACCAATGGCAGTATCCAGTAACCGTTCTCCGGCTACATCTAAAATACCCAGCCCGAGAAAATGGAATAAAATCAGGATGTAAGGCGTCATGAAAATGACCATAACAATATAGCGTACACGTTGGAATGTATAGGTACCGATCATGAGAATAACCAGCAAGGCAACCATCCCATTACGATCAGGAATAA
>MWWA01000095.1_pt1 | contig 28191 bp, 24 predicted proteins | sample 1047341 | NCBI WGS metagenome assembly MWWA01 (sample SAMN06349978, study PRJNA376086) | soil metagenome | isolation source: MS5-1 sample Antarctic (ecotone) soil | place: Antarctica | collected 2015-01-13
CATAGCATTCGAACACATACTTAAAGTAAACAAGGCTGCCATTGCGCTGGTTACAGGCATCCTCTGCTGGACCTTATATACAGTAATCGCGAAAGATATCAATCTGGTGGCGGGTTCACTTACAGAGCATCTTGGAGATCTCTCCCAGATCCTGTTTTTCCTGTTGGGGGCCATGACCATTGTAGAACTGATTGATGCGCATGATGGATTCGAAATCATTACCAAAAAGATCACTACCCGGAGTAAGAGGAAGTTGATGATGATTATCTGTATCCTAACGTTTTTCCTTTCGGCAGTGCTCGACAACCTTACAACCACCATTGTAATGGTATCCCTGGTGCGTAAACTGATGGTTGATAAAAAGGACCGGATGATGTTTGTGGGCGCCATTGTAATTGCTGCCAATGCAGGGGGCGCCTGGTCGCCAATTGGTGATGTCACCACCACGATGTTATGGATAGGAGGTCAGATCACTGCCGCCAAGGTGGTAACGGCTTTGTTTATACCCAGTTTGGTTTGCCTGGCTGTACCATTATTTGCTTTAAGTTTTATAATGAAGGGTGAAATAACACCACCCCCGGTAAAAATGGAAGACACTTCTTTTCCTCCCAATTTCCTGCACCGGAATGTTGTTTTTTTTAGTGGCATACTGGTGCTTTTACTGGTGCCTGTATTCAAAACAATTACGCACCTTCCTCCATTTATGGGCATTTTACTAGGACTGGGACTCTTATGGATCCTGGTAGAGATCCTGCACAGCGATAAGGATGAACATGACCGCAATTTTTTTACAGTGTCTCATGCGCTGAGAAAAATCGACACACCCAGCATCTTGTTTTTCCTTGGAATTTTACTTGCAATCGCCGCGCTGGAAACAGCAGGCTATCTGCATTCACTTGCCGAATACCTCGAAGCCCACATGACTAATATGAACGCACTGGTCATTTCGATTGGTCTGCTGTCTTCCATTGTTGATAATGTACCTCTGGTAGCAGCAGCCATGGGTATGTATTCGCTTGACAAATTTCCGCAGGATCATTATTTCTGGGAGTTCCTTGCTTATTGCACGGGAACCGGTGGCAGCGCGCTGATCATTGGTTCAGCAGCAGGTGTTGCGGCAATGGGAATAGAAAAAATTGACTTTATGTGGTACCTGAAAAAAATTAGCTGGCTGGCATTGATCGGTTACTTTGCAGGAGCCGCAGTATATATCCTGATGAACTGGTAAAATAAGTGAAAGGCAATTTCCCGGGAAATGTTATTCATACATTTCATACTTCGTCTTTGGCCTTCTTGGTTCAAGCCACCTGAAGTTTTCCAGATGCATATCAGAAGGATGCTTTTGCGATATGGGCCACATCGTTCCCTTAACTTCCATACGAAGCACTACTTTATACAATTCCCCTTTTTCAAAATATACATCCATTGCATCACTTGAGGTTTGATTTACGGAAGTAAAAGAACTGTCTTCATCCTGTAAAAAATAAACCGATTCTGCCATTCCAATTGCGCGGATGGAATCAATTACCCCATCTAAAAAAAATCCATTCATTCTTGTTGCCTTGATCTGGTTGTAAACACCGGCTTCTACTTCGCTTACAAGAAAACTATTTTCAAAAACTTTTACGCGATCTGCTTTTTTGTTTTTTGTAAATAGAAAAATGGTATCACCTGTGATCTGGCTTTTGTTACTCCAAACGATCGGATTTTGGTACAACTGAAAAATGGAATCTTTAAATGTGTAAAACAAACTATCACTCACAGCCTGTACGGAATCTGAAAAGATCCTTACATTTCTGAAAGCTTCAAAATAACGGTTGGTGCTGTCTTTTGGTTTCAAGTTCAATATTTTTAAAATACTGTCCTGCCCTTTATACAACTCTGTAAGCCTGGCCGAGAACAAGGTATCTGCAGTTATATATAATGAATCCTTATCCTGTCGGATAATCATCAATGGTTTTTGAGTGGCCAGAAATGCATCTGTTTTTTTATTGGCAAAAATCCTGTCGGCAAGAATGTTGATGCCTTGCGCCGTATCAATCAAAATGCCGCGGCCTTCAATTTGAACAATACCTGCAGCATCATCAGTTGCAATCCTATCGCCGGTAATGGAAAGAGATCCATCCTGTATAGAAGTGCGCGCTGTAAATTCTGCACGGTTATTTCCTACATCATAATAGCCTTCACTTGTTCTGATGGTTCTGTTGGTGCTGTCCCTGATAAATGTTTCTGCAATAAAACGCGCGATTTGCGTTTCCGTATTATATAACAGTGAATCTGTTTTAAGATAATAGGAGGGATCTTTTAATTCAACATTCTTCCTGAAATAGATATCCCGCAAGTCTGTATAATAAGTGCCCTCCTGGCTGGTGAGCACTGATTTTTTATTCACTACACGCCCGCCATTTTTATATATGCCCATATTATTGGCCACATCATATTCCAGGTTGCGCGTGGTGAGTGTTGCATGACCGTCGGTTAGCCTGACATTTCCCGTTAAGTAAGCAATGCGACTGTTTGTAAGATACCTGAGATGATCGGCCCAAACCCTTGTGGTGTCACTGTCATTGATGTAAACCCTTCCAAAAGCTTCAAATGTATTGTTGGCTCCATTGATCACACAGCTGTCACAAGTAAAATAGGTGGTTCCCTGTCTCAGCCGCACATCACCCGCCAATATCTGGATGTTGCTTTCCGGGCGTAGATACATGGTGTTGGCAGAAATAATATCTACTCTTTGAGAAGTATCAGATGTTTGTGCTGATGCCTGCACAAAACATAAAAGAAGAAATGAAAAAACTAAGCAAAGCTTGAGTGGCATTTTATTGTCTTACAGGAACTGAATCCTTTATCAAAGGCGAAGTTAAAGGCTCGCCTCCCTTCTTGCCTCCGAACAAAGAAAAATTAACGTAGCGTTTTGGATGGACTTTAATATCATCTATGAGGATCTCAGCACTCAACGCAGTTAAGTTCAGTCTGTCGGCAACACCATTCAGCCTGTCGTACAATTGGCGGTCATTCATCATCAAACCAAGTGTTCCGTTGCTGCTGTTCAATTTTGTAATGGTGGACTGCAATTCTTGAATCGTTGCCTGCAGTGCAGCCACAGTACCTTGTATGTTTGCATTAGCAAGGTTGTTGGTGGTTACCTCCACATTCCTGATGGAACTGGTAATCGCATCATTACTTTTTGCCAGGTTGCCGGTAACAGCATTCATGTTGCCCAGTGTTTGCGCCAGTGCGCCGGTTTGTGCATTCATCAGGCGTTGCAGATGGGCAGATGAAATAGTAAGGTTGGTGATCATGGTACGAAGGTTATTCCTTGTATTCGGATCAAAAACATCATTCAGGCTGCCAATAGTAATTTTTAAAGAATCCAGGGTTTCGTTTACCCTGGTGATGGTTGGTGTAACCTGTGCTTTCAGGTCACTGATGATATCCTGGTCAAGTCTTGTAGAAATCGTATCACCAGTTTGCAGGTAAGCGTTTGCTGTTCCTTTGGCAATATTGATAAAAGCGCCGCCAACAAGGGGTCCGTCTATGAATGCAATGGAATTTGTGGGTATGGCTACATCGCGGTTCAAATGGATCTCCACCACAATTTTATTGACTTCCTTGTCTTTTGGACGCATATCGTAAACCGTTCCTACAGGAAGACCATTGATCTTTACTTCATTGGATTTTTCCAGGGAAGCGATATTGGTGAATTCAGCAAAAAGCACAGGCGGTTTTGAAAATACATTGCTTCCCTTTAGAAAATTAAATCCTAATACTAATACCACGATGGAAACGATAGCCAGTAATCCTACCTTGGTCTCATTGCTTATTTTCATATTGTTCACTTGTTTTCCATGGCCCAACAAAAACCCAAACCGGGTTTATTGGCTGAATCCATAACTTAAATTGACGTCCAAAATAAGCAATAAATTTTCAACCCCTTTTGAGAGTATGGGCCACAAGTGAAAAAAAATTAAAAAAATCATACCATTGCTTACCTGGCTGGTGCAACATGCTCTTTATGCTGGCCGTGCCCATGATCATTAAAAGCTTCCAGAAAAGCTTCGGGCAGCACGGGGATAGGAGAAGCCATAGCTTTGTCGCCTGTTCCTTGTTTTTTCTCGAGATGAACGATGTATTTTTTAACGGCTGCCGTAATACAATAGGCGATCTCCTGCTGCCCGGCTTCACTATTCAAATAGGTTTCTTCCTGTGGATTGGTTATAAATCCTGTTTCAACCAGTATGCTGGGCATGGCCGTGGCCTGCAATACCCAGATACCCACCTGCCTTTGTCTTGCGCCGCCACTTACCCTTCCCACTTTGGAAAATTCTGTTTCAACCAAACTGGCCAGCGTTGCGCTTCTTTGAGTAAACTGTTTTGTTTTTACCAGTGACAAGGCAACAAATTCCGGGGAGTTGGGGTCGATGGTACCATATTTTTGCTGGTAATTTTCTTCTGCCAGCATCGGTGCATTTTCCCGGATCGCCACTTCTTTATCTTCTGCCTTGTGCGCACCCCATATATAGGTTTGTGTTCCTCTTACTGAGGTATTGGGCACTTCGTAATGGCGGTATTGCGGCACTTTCCTGGTTTTTCTCTTCCTGTTCTTGCCCTTCCCTGTATAATAAACTTCATTTTTATATCCGGCAAGCGTTCTTTTTTGAATCGGCGGCATTGCATTTACATGAATGGAAACAAAAAGCTCCCCGCGGTTCTGGTTCGCCATATCTGCACGGTCGCGCAGGCTGGTAATGTATTTTGTAGGTCTTGTTTCTACTATTTTCACTTCGGGGAGTTCTGACTGTATGAGTGCGATCAGTTTTTTAGATACAGCAAGACTGATCTCATCTTCATAGGAATAGCTTCCTTTCGCCCCGTTATAACCTCCGTTTGGCATAATACCATGCCCTGCATCAATAACAATGGTCTTTAATACCTGTTGCCTGGGTTTTTCTTTTGTAAAAGAAATCAGCAATGCAGCAAATGCAATGAACCCAACAAGAACTAAAGTCTTTTTTATCATGCTGTGTTTTTTATTGAGATATGATGTTGATATAATAAGGAAAACTAAATCCTCGTTTCGGACAGCTTTCAACAAGAATAACTTAATTATCTTTTTTATATTAACACAACGGGTTTTTTAAAAATTTGTTTCCTGTTGTTTTGTAAAATTGCGCTGGTTCCGTCATTTACCACTTCTGCATCATTCCCTTTTCGGGGCACATCTAGTCCATCCAGGTATTTTTTAACAGCATTTGAAATACTGTTCACAATTTCTTCCTGCCCTTCAGAACTGTTCATGTATTCTTCTTCTTCTTTATTTGTGATGAAACCGGCTTCCACAAGAATGCTGGGCATACCCGTGGCATGAAGCACCCAGATGCCTATATCATTTCTTTGTTTGACACCCCGGTTGATCCGTCCTGTATTTTCAAATTCATGCTGAACCAATTCTGCCAGCTTCAGACTTTTAAGAAAATATTTTTTCGTGTACACCAGTTTCATTGCGTTGATCACGGGATCGTTTTCGGGCATGATGATGGAGCTGTCATCGGCATAAGAAGCAAATTCCGAATGATCACCTACCATTTTTCCTTTGTGTGCGCTTTCCTTTGCTGTCCAGATAAATGTTTCCGTACCCTTTGCATGGTTATGCACCCAGAAAGTTTCATATATCGGAATTTTGGTCACGATCTTCCTTTTCTTTTTGCCGGTTCCCCTGTAACTGATCTTTTCATCATACCCAACAATTCTTCTTTCATTCCAGCCGCCCGGCGCTTTCCCTGCAGCATTGCAATGAATGCTGATAAAAAGATCCGCCCTCGATTTGTTGGCAAAGTCTGCACGGTATCGCAAGCCTTCATTTTTGTCCCTGCTGTTCCCGGGTATGATATCCGTAGCCCTGGTAAATAATGCTTTAACATCAGGCATTTCCTTTGCGATCTTATCGCCCAATTTTAAACTCAGGGCAAGCGAAATTTGCGCTTCAGTAGAAATTAATCCGGGAGCTCCCTGGTCGTAACCACCATGTCCGGGGTCGATGATGATGGTTTTAATGGGTTTTTGATCCCTTTGGGTAAATGACAAAATCGTCAATGCAGTAAAAAAGCAGAACAGTGAAAAAAAGGTTTTTTTTAGCATATAGGATTAGTTGAGCGGTTAGTAATCTTCACAAATTCTTTAATTTTCAAAAGGTTATTTTTGTTTTGAGCTTATGAACCGACTGCACAAATTTAATTTAAAAATTTTTTGTTTTCCTCTTGTAAGTCTGGCTTTTTGCCTTATTATAACAGGAAGTGCATCGGCTAAAGGCTTTCAGACAACCGTTATTACCAGCCCTTTAACAAAAGATACGGTTCCTCTTAAAAATCTTCCACGCCCTATAAGTGCAGACAGTGCCGCATCAGATTCTATAATTATCGATTCCGTTCCGCGTATCCGCACGGATACATTTTCATTAAAAATGTCGAAGGACACACTGGATGCGCCAATAAATTATGAAGCCACCGACAGTGCCGTATTGCTGGTGAAACAAAAGATCTTTATCCTGTATGGTCAAACCAAAACCACTTATAAAGATGTAGTACTAACAGCACCCAGGGTTGAAATGAACCAGGCAACCAATATTGTTACCGCTTTCAATGCAAAGGATTCGCTGGGCAGGGTAGTGGCGCGTGCGCATTTCCAGCAGGGTGAAGAAAATTTTCAGAGCGATACCATTCAGTTCAATTTCAAAACACAAAAAGGATTAACAAAAAATACATTTACAAGGCAGGATGAATTTTTTGTAAATGCTGCTTTATTTAAAAAGGTAAATGCTACTACCACATTTGCGCGCCGCGTGATCATGACCACATGTGATTTTGATGAGCCGCATTTCGGGTTTGTAAGTAGCAAAGGAAAATTCATTGCCAACAAAATTGCTGTAACAGGACCCATACACCCGGAGTTTGAAGGCGTGCCTGTTCCTATTTACCTTCCCTTTGGCATTTTTCCTTTAAACCGTGGCAGGCATTCAGGCATTCTTCCACCTCAGTTTACGGTGAATGAACAATTCGGTCTTGGACTGGAAGGTCTCGGATATTATCATGTAATCAACGATTACCTGGATGTAACGCTCAGAGGTAATTTATATTCCTATGGTGGCTGGAGTGCCAACCTGATTCCCACCTATCGAAAAAGATACCGGTACAGTGGTGGTTTTAATATCAGCCTGCAGCGTACAAAATTTAATTTCAAAGGCGATCCTGATTTTAGCCTGGTCAAAACTTTTTTTATTAACTGGAACCACTATGTTGACCAGAAAGCAAAACCCGGAACCAATTTTTCTGCCAGTGTAAATGCAGGATCAACAAAATACAACCAGTTCGTAGCAAACAATCCTTTGCGCAATGTGCAGAACCAGCTCACATCTTCCATCTCCTATTCCAAAACCTGGGTGGGTAAACCATATAACCTTACGATGAGCGCCAACCATAACCAGAACAATGCTACAGGCCTGGTGAACATCAATTTACCCGATGCAGGATTTACAATAGCTACCATTTATCCTTTGCAAAGAAAGGAAATGATTGGTTCGCCAAAATGGTATGAGAAACTGGGTATTGGTTACCAGGGAAATTTCCGCAACCAGATCTCTTTTTACGATACAGCTAAAAACAGTTTTAAAAGTTTGCTGGATACTTTGCAGTGGGGGGCACAACACCGGATTCCCTTGCTGATTGCTTTACCTCCACTTGGAAAATTTATTGTTTCACCTTTTGTGAGTTATGAAGAAACCTGGCTCACCAACAGGATAAGACGTAACTGGAACAACCTTACCCAGAAAGTGGACACACTTTCCAATTCGAAAGGTTTTTATACCGACAGGCAGGTGAGTTTTGGATTGTCGTTTAACACAACTGTTTATGGAACCTTTAATTTTAAAAGTTCAAGACTCATCGCCTTGCGACATGTGATCAGGCCGCAGTTCAGTTTAAATTACAGGCCCAATCTTTCCAAAAATAATTTTGATGTAATACAAACAAGTCCTTCTGGAAGGATGGATGTATTGAGCCAGTTTGAGAACAACATGATCTACAGGGGTTATTCTTACGGAAAATATGGCGGCATTAGTTTCGGTTTAGATAACAACCTCGAAATGAAGTGGCGCAGCAGGAAAGACACAGGTGATGCGGCTGTGAGAAAGATCCGCATCATTGATGGTTTTGGGTTCAACAGCGAATACAATTTCCTCAGCGATTCATTAAAGCTGCAACCATTTTCACTGTACCTGCGCAGTAACCTGCTTGACAAAATAAATATTTCCGCGCAGGCCCTACTTGACCCTTACCAGGTGGATTCTTTTGGAAGAAACATTGACCGTTTTGTATGGCAGGGTAACCGGTTTTCTCCGGGAAGGATCACCAGTGGCAGCATTTCCATGTCCACCCGCTTTCAAAGCAAACCGCGTGACGGAACTCTGGGAGCAGGTCCCCGCCCGGGCGAGGGCCTGAATCCATTAAATCCACAGGGCAGGGATCCAAATTATATTGGAGATCAGCAAAGGCTCCAGGATTATATGAGAAGAAACCCAGCGGAATTTGTAGATTTTAATATTCCATGGTCACTGGATCTTTCTTATTCGCTCAATTTTTTCCGAAGACTGAAACCCGATTTTTCAGGGTTTACCACTGAGGTGAATTCAAGTGTTTCTTTTAACAACAGTTTCAGCCTAACGCCAAAATGGAATTTCAGCACTACGGGTTATTTTGATTTCAACGCCCTGCAGCTGACACAATTTACCATGACCATTTCCAGAGATATGCATTGCTGGCAAATGTCAATATCAGTGGTGCCTATTAATCAGACGCGTTATTTCAATATAACCATCAATCCCAAATCCTCTGTTTTGCAGAACCTGCGTGTGAACCGCACCCGCTATTTTTATAATTTTTGATGTTGCAGGTAATATTGTTTCATGGTTTCAAATACTTCTTCTTTTAATTGTTGCGTCGTTTTATTTGCCACCGCTATTGGTTCAAGAAAATGCATTTCAACAGGATGGGGCCAGAAATAAAAAGTTTTGTCTGTAGGTAAAACTTTCACTGTATCAAAGATTACAGCAGGTAAAACAGATTTGCCGGTTTCCACTGCTAATTTAAATGCGCCGTCATGAAATCGTTGAAGTGGTTCGCCTGATTTATTTCTCGTTCCTTCAGGGTAAATGCACATGTGTAAACCCATTTGCAACACTTCCTTCATTTTGGTATAACTTCTTCGCCTGCTTTCTTCACTCTTCCTGTTTACAAGTACACTTCCACGTGAGTAGACCATACCAAATATGGGGATCTTTGCCATTTCTTCTTTTGCAATTGTTTTATTGGCACCGGGAATAGCAGGACTTGCCAGCGGAACATCCATAAAAGAATTATGGTTGCACACAACAACGTAGGCTTCGCCTTTTTTGAAATGATGTTTTCCTGTGATCTTTTTTCTTACGCCTGTCATGATTAAAAAAAATGCCATCCACGCATTGAAGATCCTGAACACATAGATCGTTCTTTTGGGTTCGGGCCAGAAACTGGTGATCCATGCTGGAATCCAAACGATCAGCATTGTTGTAATAAAAACAAGTATGGCCCAAACCGCCATGATCCTGGCAATAATATTTTTTACCATTTCTATAGATTATAAAGACCAGTTCACAGGATCCTGGTTGGTTTTCATAAGGTAATGGTTGGTTTTGGAAAAATGCCGGCAACCCAGGAAACCACTATGTGCAGAAAGTGGCGAAGGATGAGGTGCTTTTAATATGCAATGTTTATTTACCTGGATGAGCGAGGCTTTTTCCTGTGCAAATTTTCCCCAGAGAATGAATACAACATGTTGTTTCAAATCTGATATTTTCTGAATCACCTGATCGGTAAACACCTGCCAGCCGATTTTACTGTGGCTCATGGGCTCACCTGATCGCACGGTTAAGGAAGCGTTCAGTAAAAGCACACCTTCGTCCGCCCAGGAACTTAAATCACCATGATTGGGAACAGCCATTCCTGTATCTTCTTTTAATTCTTTAAATATGTTGATAAGAGAGGGAGGAGGAGGAATCCCTTTGGGCACAGAAAAACACAAACCCATTGCCTGTCCTGCTCCGTGGTAGGGGTCCTGTCCCAGGATTACCACTTTCACTTTATCAAATGGCGTTTTATCAAAAGCATTAAAGATCTGACTTCCCGGGGGATACAGGTTTTTTCCCTGCTCTCTTTCTGTTTTAATATGCGCAGTCACCTGTTTAAAATAGGTTTTGTTGAACTCTTCTTTTAAGACTTTCTTCCAAGATGCCTCGATCTTTACATTCATCTGCCCCGGTTTCAAATGAAGGTAATTATAGAATGAATTGCGAATTCTTTCTTGCATTAAATATTTAAAGGGCTTTAAAAAAAACAGTACAGCATTGAATGCAGCAATCACCATTCCCACTGACTTCTATATTCCATTACCTGGTATATTTTTCCGGCAACATCAAATTTCCATACCTGGTGCACTGCATAGCTGTCCAGTGTTTTATCCGGCTTGGTTCCTTCCTGATTTAACCAGATTAAAACCCAGTCTTCATTTTTTTCTTTATTAAACACCGGTTTCCAATAGTCTATGTGCGGCTGAAGTGTGGACAGCCCTGCCCTTTGGGTTTGAAATATTTGTAATATGGAATCTTTTCCTCCAGAAATTCTTTTTCCTGGGAATACCATGGTAAGACTGTCTGCAAAATAGGTTGCAGATGTGCTTAAATCACCTCCTGCAATGCTTCGCCAGATATTCAAAACAATCTTTGCTTTAGTATCATCGCCACCTGAAAAATCTACGTCAAGCCTTGGAGCATAAGGATAGTAAACCTTTTCTTTTTTGGGTTGATCAGCCTCGGTTTTTTTTGATGAACAGGAAGCGGTCAGCACGACTACAAAAAACAAACAACAGGCGGATAAAAACAAGGAACGGCAGAAGATTTGCTGCATCTCAATAAACTTATGTCACAAGATAGCCATCCCGAAAATGAGGTTCAAAATAATTTTCAATCAGCTGCCGCCGCAGTTGAAGTAGATTTAGGATCGTCAATCAATTGGTGAATGGTCAATGGTGAATAGTTAATTGTCAATCACTGCTGTCCGGTAAAAAATCAAACATCACTTTTAAGATAATTGCCTCAGGCTGGCGGGCCTCGTACCTGGCCGACAACCATTTTGAGGTTGCCGGAAGCCTTGTGAACAGGCAACGAAAAGACTTCCCTCAGATTACGCAGATTTTTCGCTGATTGGTCTTCTGCGTTCATCCGCGGGCAAAAAAAAGGAGGGTGCTGGTGTCAAATAGATCCAGGTTTCCTCACAAAATGAAATTCCAGGCACATCATCTTATAACATTTGGGGGGGGTGTGTGCGCATAATTGCTCCTGATTTTTCCTAAGAAATGTTTTTTCCCATGGTGGAGCAATACAGCGATTCAGAAAATCTTTCCCCGGACAACAGTGATTAAAGTTTAGTCATTCAGAAACTGGTCCAGCATTTCTTTTTTTTCTTCAGCTTCCCTGAACTTTTTATATTCAAACAGGAATAATCCTGAAATAACCAGGGAAAGTCCAAACGCAACTTCCTGCACACACTCTGTTAATCCATCTGTCATCTCCAGTAAAATCATACGCCTCTTTATTTATTTTAATCAAAAGCTTTGCCAACCCTTTATCCTGGAAGTCAAGTCATCAGGTTTTCAGCAAAGCAGAAACCATTATCTTCGCACCCGCTATGACTACAGAACAAATTAAAGATATGAGGGACCGCCTGGTCGTCCTGAGGAGGTTTCTTTGACGTTGAGAACAGAAACGATAAAATAAACCAGGATAAACAACGCTCGCTTTCGCAAGGGTTTTGGGATGATAATTCCAGGGCGACTGCTATTCTGAAAGAAATCAAATTAAATGAATACTGGGTGCATCTTTATGAGGAGGTTGATGCTTCCATTGAAGATTTTGCTGTACTGTTTGAATTCTGGAAAGAAGGCGAGGGCACTGAAGAAGAAGTAAAAAAAGCTTACACAAAGGCAATAGATGCTATAGAGGAAGCGGAATTCAAAAGCACACTCAACCAGCCCGAAGATGAGCTGCCTGCCGTGATGCAAATTAATTCAGGAGCCGGTGGAACAGAAAGCCAGGACTGGGCCGAGATCCTTTCGCGCATGTACCGCATGTATGGAGAAAAGCAGGATTGGGCTGTAACGATTCTTGACTGGGTTGAAGGCGATGGCGCAGGAATTAAAACGGCAACCATCCAGTTTGAAGGCCCTTTTGCCTACGGTTTTCTTAAAGCCGAAAGCGGTGTACACCGGCTGGTACGCATTTCTCCTTTTGATTCAAATGCAAGACGTCACACTTCTTTTGCTTCAGTTTTTGTTTATCCTCTTGTTGATGATAGCATCAACATTGAAGTTAAAGACAGCGATGTTAAAATGGAAACATCAAGGAGCGGAGGTGCCGGTGGCCAGAATGTAAATAAGGTGGAAACAAAAGTGATGCTGACGCACCTTTCCTCCGGCATCGTTGTGGTGTGCCAGACAGAAAGGTCACAGCTGGGCAACCGTGAAAAAGCCATGCAAATGCTGAAGAGCAGGTTGTATGAAGAAGAATTGAGGAAAAGGCAGGAGTTAAAGAATGCCACCAATGCGAGCAAGAAAAAAATAGAATGGGGCAGCCAGATAAGAAGTTATGTTTTCCATCCGTACAAAATGATCAAGGACCACAGAACAGATTATGAAGTAGGCAATGTTGGACCGGTAATGGATGGCGAGCTCGATGGTTTTATTAAAGCCTACCTCATGTCTGAAAAAGAAGAAGCAAACCAATAATACATATTTATGGATCTCGGATATTTTGATTATGCACTTCCTGTAAATGAAACCGTACTGAGTTATGCTCCGGGATCAGCAGAAAGAGTTGCATTGAAAAAAGCACTTGAAACATTGAAAAGCCAAAAGGCAGATATTCCAATGTACATAGGTGGGAAAGAAGTTCGCACAGGAAACACTATGCCTTTGCATCCTCCTCATGAAAAAAAGCACCTGCTTGGAAATTTTCATGCTGGAGATGGCTCTCACGTTCAACAGGCAATTGAGTCAGCACTCAAAGCAAAAGAAGCCTGGGCGAATATGAGTTGGGAAAACAGGGCCAATATCTTTTTGCGTGCTGCGGATCTGTTAGCAACAAAGTACCGGTTTTTAATAAACGGCACGACCATGCTTGGACAAAGCAAAAATGCTTTCCAGGCAGAGATCGACAGTGCCTGTGAATTGATTGACTTCCTGAAATTCAATGTGCATTTTCTCAGCCAGATCTACAAACAACAACCCCTCAGTGTTCCCGGTATGCACAACAGGATGGAGTACCGCCCGCTTGAAGGATTTGTACTGGCGGTTACGCCGTTTAATTTCACTGCGATTGCAGGTAATTTACCAACCAGTGCTGCCATGTGCGGCAATGTAGTGGTATGGAAACCGGCGAATACGCAGGTGTATTCCGCCCAGATGATCATGAAAGTTTTAATGGAAGCTGGATTGCCTGATGGTGTCATCAACCTGGTTTATGTTGATGGTCCAACAATAGGCAATATTTGTTTTGCGCATAAGGAATTCGCGGGTGTTCATTTCACGGGGTCAACCGGGGTATTTAACCAGATGTGGAAGACCATTGGAGCCAACATTCCAAATTACAGATCTTATCCCAGGATCGTTGGTGAAACCGGTGGAAAGGATTTTGTGATTGCCCATCATTCCGCTGACCCCAGGGTAGTATCAACAGCCCTGTTGCGCGGAGCTTTTGAATACCAGGGACAGAAATGTTCTGCTGCTTCAAGAGCTTATATTCCTTCTACAATGGCGGAAGAAGTAAAACAATTGCTGGTGGAAGGCGTAAAGTCTTTTAAAATGGGAAGGGTTGACGATTTTGAAAATTTTATCAACGCTGTCATTGATGAAAAAAGTTTTGACCGGATCGCTGCCTACATCACCAATGCCAAAAAAGATGAAGATGCGGAGATCCTGATAGGAGGTGGGTTTGATAAATCAAAAGGTTATTTTATAGATCCAACTGTTATCGTAGCAAAGAATCCAAAATACGTTTCGATGTGCGAAGAGATCTTCGGACCCGTATTGACGTTATATGTGTATGATGCGGAAAAATTTGAAGAAACACTTTCATTGGTAGATGAAACCTCACCTTATGCATTAACAGGAGCGGTGATCGCCCAGGACAGGTATGCAGTGGAACTGGCCAACAGAAAACTGCGGAATGCTGCCGGCAATTTTTATATAAATGACAAACCTTCCGGAGCTGTAGTGGGTCAGCAACCATTTGGTGGGGCAAGGGCAAGTGGAACGAATGACAAAGCGGGTTCCTTATTAAATTTATACAGGTGGCTGAGTGCAAGAACGATCAAAGAAACTTTTGTGCCGCCAACGGATTATCGCTATCCATTCCACCGTGGAGAAAGCGAAAGTGGGGTGGTTGAATAGTGGTTGAAGGGTGGTTGAATAGTTGTTGATAGCTGATATTCTACCCTCTTGTTAACTCTGTGTTGTTTGGGTTACTGTGATTATTGTTTATGCATTTCCTTTTGCCTCCGCACCTACCCGGATGTAAGAGGCGGTCTCGAAAATTGCGAGAGTGGTATTCATTTAAAACATTGTTTGTTTTGAAATTGAGGTTGACTTGGTTGCTATACCAGATAAAACTCCTTAGTAAAAACACGGTATTGACACATATAAATACTGCAATTCATCTGTTAGTTCCTGCAATTCATCCTCTTTTTTTAGGTTTTTATGCTATATGACTTTGATTTTTCATATAGGCGAATATCTTTGCCGCATCAATTATTCTTAAATCAAAACAATGTTTATGAAAAAAGTATTTTTAGCTTTCGCAATCGCAGTGATCTCTTTGGGATCTGCAAGCGCACAGGAAACTTCTGGTGGATTTCATTTTGGTGGTGGCCTTCGTTTAGGCTTACCTATGGGTGATTTTAAGGAATTCCAGGGTATTGGTATCGGTCTTGAACTCCAGGGCGAATATTTATTCTCGCCAATGATTTCTGGAACAATTACAACTGGTTATACATCGTTCATGGGAAAAGATGTTGATTTGGGTGGTGGTACTTCCATCAAAACCAAATCAATGGGTTACATTCCAATCCTTGCAGGATTACGTGTGTATCCATCACCAAACTTTTTCATCGGTGCTAAAGCTGGTTACGGAATGTTTACTGGTAGTGGTGAGTCTGATGGTGGATTTAACTATGAGCCGCAGATTGGTTACAACGGAACCAAAATTCAGATTGCTCTTGGTTATAATGGCTGGAGCAAAGATGGTTCTACTTTGAACCATCTTGGATTGAGCGGGATCTACAAATTCAATTAATTGAATTCCCTTAAATTTTAATGAATGGCTGGTTTAACCAGCCATTCATTATATAAAATATCAGAAATGAAAAAAGCTATATTAATAGTCGCTTTTTTATCAGCTTCCATTTTCTCATTTGCTCAAGGACGGATAGGCATCCATGGTAACATCATCGCCGCCAACATGAATGAAAGTTTTGATGGTGAGGAGGAATTCAATGGTAAAAACCTTATTTCATATAAGTTTGGAATCACCTCAAATTTCCAGTTGAGCGAAAATCTGAGTATCATGCCACAGCTCAATTACCTTGTAAAAGGTACCCGTATCAATGAATCGGGCAGTTATGATTTTTTTGGAATGAATGTTACTTATTCAGCAAAGGGAAAAATCAAACTCAATTATCTAGAACTGCCCATTCACCTGGTGTACAACAAAACCCTAACGAATGGTAACAGGTTTTTTATTGGTGCGGGTCCGTCTTTTAGTTATGGTTTAAGCGGTAAAGGAAATGTGCATGTTGTTGAAGTGGTGAACGGTACAAGAAATGAGGAAACACAAAATGCAACTGTAAAATTTGATGGAAAAGAAAACGGCAATGATGATTACCAGCATTATAAGGCAATGGAAGTGGGTTTGAGCATCCTTACAGGTTATCATTTCACCTCAAAATTTTTTATAGCTGCAAATATCAACCAGGGCATCAGCAACATCAATACCGATGGTGCAGATGGTGGAAAAACCAAAACCTGGTATGTGGGTTTGGGGCTCGGATTTTATTTCGGAAAATAAGTACAACATAAATAAATCAACAGGCGGCAACAAATGCGGCCTTTTTTTTGCTCAATAAGAGAAAAATAATGTACTATGAAAAAGTTTAGTTTGCTGCTTGGATTTATCATTACAGGAATCACCTTGTTTGCACAAGGTCCTAAATTTGGATTAAAGGCCGGGTTAAACATCGCGCAATTCAGCACCAATTCTTCAACAGATTTTAATTCTCGCCTTGGGCTCCATGCAGGTGCTTTAGCGCATCTTCATCTGGGTCCGATGTTCGCTTTGCAACCCGAAGTAGTGTATTCTTCCCAGGGAGCAAAATTTAATGTAGGAAATGATGAACACAGCCTGGGCCTGAGTTATATCAATATTCCGGTGAACCTTCAATACATGTTTAATAATGGATTTCGCATACAAACTGGTCCGCAGGTTGGTTTTCTGATCGACGTGAATGATAAAGTGAACGGACAGGAAACTGGCTTTTTTAATTCTGATGATTTTCATAATGTTGACCTTGCATGGTCATTCGGACTCGGCTATTTAACTACCTCAGGTTTGGGTCTGGATGCACGTTATAACCTTGGTTTAAGAAATATTAATGAAGATGGAGGTGGAAATAGTTTAAAAAATAATGTGTTCCAGCTGGGATTGTTTTACATGTTTGACCACGCGCATAAGGCAAAATCGAGGTAATTGTTCCCCAATAGTCAAAATATTTAAAAGGTCGTTCAGAAACGGCCTTTTTTTTGTATGTACAGAAACAACCTTAAAAGTTATTTATGAAAAAGATCAGTTTAATTGCTTTAGCATTATTTACAAGCCTGGCGGTATTCTCACAAGGTCAGCCTCAACTAAGAACTCAAACGGCACGCGCTACATTCTTTGGAATTAAGGCCGGCGCCAACTGGGCAAAATTTGATGTGGATGAATTCCCCGGAACATCTGTGAATAACAAAACTTCATTACATGCAGGTGTTTTCCTGAATCTTCCGATTGGAGCACGCAATCTGAATTTTCAGCCAGAATTACTTTACAATGCAGTTGGAAGTAAAATGAGAACAACTACTACAGTAGGATCCGTAACAACTGAGCAGCCATATGAGCAAGACCTTAGTTACATATCGCTACCTTTGATGTTCCAAATCAGAACGCCAAATGGTTTGTTTATTGAGTTAGGTCCTCAGCCTTCTTTCCTGATCAGTGCAAAGCAGGAAGGTCCGGGCAATACCGATACCGATAACAAAGCATCATTCGACAAATTTGACCTTGCCATGAACGCTGGTATCGGATTTACAACAAGGGTTGGATTTGGTGTGCATGCCCGTTATAGCTATGGTTTGACCAACGTGCTTGAAGATGGTGGTGGAAACAACAGTCCGAATGATGGTCCTGAATTAAAGAACAGGGTTTTACAGGTTGGATTGCATTATATGTTTGGTGCAAACAAGTAAAAATTTTTAAATCATTCTATAGAGCCGGGCATGTCCCGGCTTTATTTATTGTATCAAGGCATTCAATCAGCTAAAGGTTCATGAAATCGCCGGATCATTTTTAAGCAAGAGAAAGTTGATTCATTTGATGCATTACTGAATCCATTTATGGAAACAAAAGTTCTGCATTTATTTCGTTTTTAAATCTTCTAAAGCCGGTTGGTCATAATAGATTCCTTTAATAAATAAACCTGAGATCTTTCTCGTATTCCGGATGTCTTCAAGTGGATTGGCATTAAGTAACAGGAGGTCGGCTTGTTTACCTGTTTTAATACTTCCCTTGATCCCGTTCTCGCCGAGGTAACGCGCGGGATGCGCAGCACCTCGCAACGACGTAATGAAGCTTCGCAATGATATTAGCGTCTTCGCGACTTTGCGGCCATTCGCTCTGTGCCCCTCCGTGACCTCTGTGCCACCGTGGTTCAAAATTGCTTCGTCATTCGTCTTCGCGACTTTGCGGCAATTTGCTCTGTGCCCCTCCGTGACCTCTGTGTCACCGTGGTTCAAAATTGCTTCGTCATTCGTCTTCGCGACTTTGTGGCCATTCGCCCTGTGTCCCTCCGTGCCTCTGTGCCACCGTGGTTCAAAATTGCTTCGGCTACGCCTCGCAATGACGTGAAGGCCCCTTAAAATGTTGACCCGCAATAACAAGTCCTTGCTTTATTTTTTTCATCAGCAACGAACCTTATTTTTATAAAAATTTCCTTTTGAAGTCGATACTGAATCAGCAACAGATCGGGCTAACTGTAAACAGGCTTGCCCACCAGGTAATGGAAAATCATGTGCACTTAAAGAATACGGTTTTAATTGGGATCCAGCCAAGGGGCGTGGCCTTGTCTGACAGGATCGTTGCAGACATCAGGAAAGGAATGGAGGACCAGGAGATCGAATATGGAAAGCTGGATATTACTTTTTACCGTGATGACTTAGGAAAGGAATTGCATGTACCCAATGCAACCGATATCTTATTTTCTATTGAAGGGAAAAATGTGGTGCTGATCGATGATGTGCTGTACACCGGGAGAACCATCAGGGCAGCACTTGATGCATTGATGGATTTTGGCAGGCCTGCAAAGGTGGAACTGCTGGTGCTGATCGACAGGCGCTACAATCGGGAACTGCCCATCCAACCCGATTATACCGGCAGAACCATTGATTCCATTGTTACACAAAAAGTAAAAGTGTTCTGGAAAGAAAAAGACGGAAAGGATGAAGTCATTCTTCTTGACTGAAAAGCATCTTGTTCATTTTTTCTTTCTATCTATTATCTTTGAGCTTTAATGGCGCTTTCTACACGACATCTTCTTGGTATTAAAGACCTTATTCCTGAAGATATTCAACTCATACTTGATACAGCAAAGCAATTCAAAGAAGTATTACAAAGACCGATCAAAAAGGTTCCTTCACTGCGCGATGTTACCATCGTCAATCTTTTTTACGAAAATTCTACAAGAACACGGATCTCTTTTGAACTGGCAGAAAAAAGACTTTCAGCAGATACCATCAATTTCAGTGCATCGGGATCTTCGGTTTCGAAAGGAGAGACCCTGCTGGATACAGTGAACAATATTTTGTCCATGAAAGTGGACATGGTTGTGATGCGTCACAGCGCAAGCGGCGCACCCCATTTTCTTGCAAAGCATATTCCTGCTGCCATCATCAATGCAGGTGATGGGGTGAATGAACATCCGACACAGGCCCTTCTTGATGCCTTTTCTATCCTTGAAAAAACAGGAAGCCTGAAAGGTGCCCGGATCGCGCTTATTGGCGATATCATGCACAGCAGGGTAGCACAAAGCAATATTTACCTGCTTACAAAAATGGGAGCCGAAGTTACCGTTTGCGGACCTCCAACACTGATTCCAAAATATATAGACCAGGCATTTAATGTGCATGTGGAATATGACCTGAAAAAAGCATTGGAATGGTGCGATGTGGCCAATGTGCTCCGCATTCAACTGGAAAGACAGAACACGGTGCTTTTTTCTTCTTTGCGCGAATACAACCTGGTTTATGGCATCAGTAAAAAGCTGCTGCAATCACTGAAGAAGGAGATCACCATCATGCATCCCGGGCCAATAAACAGGGGAGTGGAACTGGATAGTGATGTGGCAGATGGAAAACAGTCGATCATTCTGCAACAGGTTGAAAATGGAGTGGCCGTTCGTATGGCCGTACTATACCTGCTGGCCGGGGAAAGAAATTCATACTAACTTTCTGAAACAAACAATTTATGAGAACCGCACTATTTCCAGGCACGTTTGATCCGGTAACATTTGGACATGTTGATATCATTGAAAGAGCCCTGCCCTTGTTTGATAAATTGGTGATTGGGATCGGGATCAATTCAAGTAAAGCGCCCATGTTTTCTGCCGAGTTAAGAGTGCAATGGCTAGACGACTTGTTCCGCCATGAAAAGAAAATAGCGTCCGTAATCTACGAAGGATTGACGGTAGATTGCTGTAAAAAAATTGGTGCAGGCTATATTCTTCGCGGCATCCGGTACGTGAATGATTTTGAATATGAAAAGGCCATTGCAGATATGAACCGAAGCCTGGATGAAACCATTGAAACCGTATTTCTTACCTGTCTTCCCAAATACACTTCTGTAGCTTCCACGCTTGTGCGCGATGTATTAAGATATGGAGGCGATGTTTCGCAGTTTGTGCCGCCGGTAGTTCTGGATTCCATTCAGCAACAGGAAAAAAAGGAAAGATTTATTTAAGACCTGTTGTGCCTTTTTCAATTACATCTTTTACAGATGCATGCATCAGGTCGGTATATTCGCTGAGGGCTACAAGCGGAACCCATTTGCATTCAGTAATATCTTCTTCTTCCTGCGGCTGCAATTCCTGCGCTTCCGCTTTCATTTGATACCAGTGCGATTCTTTTAAAATATGCTGACCGTTTTCATGGTAAGTATGGTAAGTAGGACAAAGAAAATGAATGATCTCAACTGATTGCAGCCCGGTTTCCTCCATAACTTCCCTTTTTGCGCAATCTTCCATACTTTCCCCCTGATCGAGTTTGCCTTTAGGAAGGTCCCATTTTCCTTTCCTGAAGATCAATAATATTTGATTGGCGGGCGTAAATACAAGGCCACCACCTGCCTTTACCAGCTTAAGTTTTTTTCTGAAGGCATTCAATAAAGCTGCAAGATCTGTATGCAGGAATACGCCCCTTAAAACCTTTTCCTGCTCCATTTCGTGGATCATGGTTTTGATTCCCTGGGAACTGAAATCATCCATAAACATGGTTTCTTCCTGGTGAAGCAAACTTTCCAGGTCACTGTCAATTGCATCGGCGAGGTAAAGCGGTTTGCCCTGGAAGTAAATTTTTTCAACCATAGCCAAAGGTAAGCTTTGGATGGAGTTAACTTCGCCGCATGACAGATGCTACCATAACAGCAGAAAAGCTCCTCCAGGCCGATGCGGTTCGTTTGAGTCCTAATGCGCCCTTTACCTGGGCAAGCGGCTGGAAGAGCCCAATTTATTGTGATAACCGGAAAATATTATCGCTTCCCAACATCAGGGAATTTGTAAAAAGTGAATTGTGCAATGTCATTTTTGATCGTTTCCCAGAGGCTGAAGTGCTCGCAGGCGTTGCTACTGCAGGAATCGCCTGGGGTGCCATGGCAGCCGATCAGCTGAAACTACCTTTTATTTATGTGCGTCCGAAACCCAAAGAACATGGGCTGGGCAACCAGGTGGAAGGCAGTTTTGAAACAGGACAAAAGGTAGTGGTGGTAGAAGATCTGATTTCCACAGGCAAAAGTAGCCTGCAGGTGGTGGAAGTGCTCCGGAAACAGGGGGCAGCGGTGGTAGGAATGGTGTCTATCTTCAATTATGGCTTTTCGGAAGCGCAGGAGGCTTTGGACCAGGCCGGGGTACCTACCGTTTCCCTTACAGATTATCCTTCACTCATATCCCTGGCAATTGCTAAAGGCATGATTCAGCAGCAGGAGGAGGAAGTTTTGTTAAAATGGCAAACAGATCCCGCCAACTGGAGCGGAGTTTATTAAATTCGTAAAAACATCAACTATGCACCGATTGATTTTACTTGCTTTTGCCGGATTGGTAATCAATATTTCTGCTTCTGGTCAAACCAAACCAGTGCAGACAGTCAAGATCAGCACACCTACCGTACAATGTGTCATGTGTAAGGATAAGATTGAAGGTATTTTGAAGCGTTATAATGGAATTATGACGGTGAATGTGAACTACAAGAGGAAAGAAACCACGGTAAAATTCCTTACCGACCGAATTAACGAGGAATTTATTAAAACAGCGATCGCCAATATTGGTTATGATGCCAATGGGATTGAAGCCACGCCTGATTCCTATAAAATGCTCCCCAAGTGTTGTAAAAAACCGGAAGACAGGGGTGTAAAACCCAAAGAATAAATCTTTTTTTGCCCCGATTACGGGGCTTTTTCTTACCTGATATTGATCTCATCCAGCTTATGTTTTCCCTGGTATTGGATGGGCCGCGTAATGTACACTCCTCCTTTTCCTACCCTGGCGGAACCATCTGCCCTGAGCAACACTTCCTTATTCAACAGGTTCGGTAAATTCAGTTGAAGCAGTTTTTGAAAACCAATGGTTCCCGAAAAAGGGATGGAGAATTCTGCATTTTTATTCACCTCCACTGTCCGTTCCTGGATAAATTTCCCCAGGTAAACCGAATCTATATAAACATCCGCAGCTGCCTCTTTGACATTCACCCCAAAATTATTTGGGTTGAAATAGGTGACTTCAAAGCCAATAGTGGCTTCCTGGATTCTCAGTTTCCTGATTCCAAAATTATCTACGCGCCTGAACTCCGGGTCCTTGACATCTTTACAACTGCTTAAGAGCCCCATTAGGAGCAGCAAGGAAGGGAAGATGAAATTCATTCGCATACCATGTTTCATGCAAATATCATGCATAATCTATTTATAGAAAAGGCTAATAACAGAACCAATTCATTTAGCAATTCATAGGAGGCATGACTGCCAATAGTTTACCAATTTTTTTAGTTTAATAATTCCTTAATTTTAAATGACCTTAAGTTGATTATATGGTTTAATTAATAATTTTTATCTAATGATTGAAACACCAAAAAAGCATTTTACACGAGATTGACAGATTATTCAACAATGGGAATAATTAATAATTAAAAGAATGAAAATGAATTTATTATGTATCATGTTTACTATTAAAAGTTAATTTTAAAAAAATGTATTGTTTAATTTGAATACATCAATATTTAAAAAAGGGAATTTTTGGGGGTGGTAATAATCAGCACCTACCCTAACTCCTGACAGAAAAGTTTTGGCTCTACGGATGGCACCGGGTTCTTTGGCAGCCCGTCTAAAGTTTTATTGAGAAGCCCGGAGGGTGGTTGCTATCGGAATGCACAGATTGAGTCATCCGTTAGTAAGTGCCAGTTTGTCATTTTTTAATTTTTTGATCAATTGAGTTTAAACTAAATGGTATTGCCAAGGTCAGTTGGTCGATTAATACAATAAGGTATTCTGGTATTCAGTAAATTGCCTGAGAAATTAACAGCTTTTGACTAACTGATGAGATTCAAACTATTGCTGGTTTTACTGGCTTTCTCTGCCTATAATTCTTTTGCGCAGGATTTTTCTAATAAAGGGAAGGAATTCTGGCTGGCCTATTCATACCACGTTGGTATGTCGGGGGGTGCTAATAATGCACCTACCATGACACTTTACCTCACGTCTGATGTTAATACAACTTATACAGTGGAGATCTTTGGTGTGACCACGGTGGCCACGGGCAACATATTGGCTAACCAGGTAGTGAATCTCAATATTCCCACAAACTATTTTATAAATAATGAAGGATTGTTCACAGACCGGGCGATCAGGGTCACCAGCGCAGCGCCAATTGTGGTTTATTCATATATAACAAGAAGTGCAGCCAGCGGTGCAACACTATGTTTGCCGGTGAATGTGCTGGGAAGGGAATACTTATCAGCCAACTTTACCCAACTTTCCAATGAAAATAATTCCAACTCCTATTTCACCATTGTTGCTGTGGAGGATAATACCACGGTGGAGATCACACCCGCAGGCACCACAAAAAATGGCTGGTTGGCGGGTCAGACCTATACGGTGAGTCTGAATAAGGGCCAGATCTACCAGGTGCTGGGGGCACTGACTCCCGGAAATAATCTGGCAGGGGTTGATTTAACGGGTTCCAGGATCCGGTCAATATCCAGTTCTACCGGAGGTTGCAAAAGGATTGCAGTTTTCAGTGGCAGCGGTAAGATCAGGATACCTGCCACCAACTGCAACAATGGTAGTTCAGATAACCTTTACCAGCAGTTATACCCTACAGGCACCTGGGGAAAGAAATATCTTACCGTCCCCAGTAGAAACAATCCCTTTAATTATTACCGTGTCATAAAAAATGATCCTGCTGCTTCGGTATCTGTCAATGGGATATTAATACCAGCCACTTCCTTTGTAAACGATGTTTTTTACACTTTCTTCAATAACATCCCCAATCTTATAGAGTCGGACCAGCCCATCAGCGTGGTTCAATATTTTACCACGCAGAACTGTGATGGAAACATAGGGCAGCCTAATGATCCCGATATGATCGTTCTCAACCCGGTAGAGCAAAATATTGACAAGGTGACGCTGGTCAATTCAAATCTATTCGCTGTATCAACCGCACAGTGGCCCCATCAGCATCATATTCATGTGATCATGAAGAATGGCGGCACTGGAATTTCATCATTTAAATTTGATGGGGCAGCCGTTCCGGTCACCAACTGGATCCCACATGCTTCCGAGCCCGCATATTCTTATTTATACCTGGCCAATGTAACACAGGGAAACCACCGTATCGAATCTGATTCAGGATTTAATGCACTTGCCTATGGGTATGCCAATGCAGAAAGTTATGGATACTCTGCCGGGGCCAACGTGAAGGACCTGTACCAGTTTGTATCTATTCAAAACCAGTATGCCACGGTTCCCTTTCCGGCCACCTGCAGGAATGCTCCTTTTTACTTTTCCATGGTCTTTCCTTACCAGCCTTCGCAGATCCAATGGGTATTCAATGGGTTATTTCCTAATGTTATCGTCAATAACCCGATTTTTGACTCCACCTGGGTTGTAAGCGGTAAGCAATTATACCGGTATAAAATTCCGGCTCCCTATACTATCCCTACTGTTGGAACTTTTCCAATCAAGGTACTGGCCCAGAACCCAACTTCCGACGGATGCAGCGGTGAACAGGAGATCAATTATGAACTGCAGGTATATGAACCTCCTACGGCGAACTTTAATTTCTCATCTACGGGTTGTGTCACCGATAGTGTTTATTTTACCGATACCTCCAATACTAATGGAAGAAATTCCATAGAATGGAATTATAATTTTGGTGACAATAACTCCATCAATTCGAAGAACCCCGTTCATTTATATTCAGCCCCGGGAACCTATAATGTAAAATATTCTGTAATTACAGATATCGGCTGCCTTTCTGATACGATCAGTAAAACGGTAATCCTTGCTCCCCGGCCTCTGGCTAATTTTGGTATATCTGCACCTTCATGCGTTAATAAAATCATCACCATAACTGATTCTTCCACTGTGGCCAGTTCTGTGATCACTAAATGGTACTGGAACTTTGGCGATGGCTCCCCGCAGGTTGTCGCCACCTCCAATCTCCCTCAAACAAAAACTTATACATCAACGGGTACGTTTACCATTACCTTAAAAGTGGAAGTGGCATCTGGATGCCAGAGTAACTTAGTTTCTAAAAGCATAACCATCAATCCTGTGCCTGTTCCTGATTTTAATTTTGGGAATGCCTGTTTGCCTTCAGGTACACTTTCTTTTACTAACAATTCTACCATTGCAGGCGGAGATGCTTCTCAGCTGAATTACAGCTGGGATTTCGGGAACAATACTTTTTCTCAGGCAAAGGATCCTGTAGCTATTTATACTGCCCTTGGACCCTACCCGGTGAAACTGGTGGTTACTTCACCTGCAGGTTGTACCGATAGTATCACAAAGTCAGTAAATACTATTTATGCTCAGCCGGTGGCACAGTTCACCGCTCCAGGTGAAGTATGCCTGGGTAATGCCGCCAGTTTTACAGACCAAAGCAACGCACCGGCCAGTTCGGTAACTCAGTGGTTATGGGATTTTGGAAATGGACAAACGGCTACAGAAAAAAACCCGGTTCATACTTATTCATTAGCGGGAACTTATACTGTTTCATTGTCAGTTACATCAGCCATTGGCTGTGTGTCGCAGGTCACCACGCGCACCATTATCATAAATCCTCTTCCCACAGCCGCATTTAATTTTTCAGCCCCGCAATGTGCAGGCGGGAACATTATTTTTACGGATAATTCTTCTGCAAATGCAGGCACCATTACAAAATGGACCTGGAATATGGGTGATGGTTCAGCACCTGTAATAAGGAACAGCAGTGCTCCGTTCACTTATGTTTTTCCTTTGTCAGGTACATATCCAGTGAGTCTTTTTGTGGAAACAGACAAAGGATGTATCAGCCAGGTAATGACAGAGAATATCCTCATTCATCCTCTGCCTGTGCCTGGGTTTATCCTGCCGGATAATTGCCTGGACGATCCTTTTTCACAGTTCATTGATACAAGTTCAATAGCAAATGGTACATCCTCCCAGTTTACCTACCTGTGGAATTTCGGCGATCCAAACGCAACTCCGTCTAATCCCAATACTTCTACATTAAAAGACCCAAAGCATAAGTATACTGTAGTGGGTCCTTATACTATTACACTAACTGTTACTTCTGCACAGGGATGCGTTGCTTCAGTGACCAAAGGTTTTTTTGTAAACGGAACCCAACCCATATCCGCATTCAATATTAACGGGGGCGACCAGCAATGCAGTAACAGGGTGGTGAACATTACAAATAATTCAACAGTAGATGTAGGAATAATTTCCAGGCTTACCATTCAATGGGATTTTTTAAATGCACCCGGAAACGTGGTAACGATCCCCCTTCCTGTCCCTGGAGCAGTTTATTCCAACACCTACCCTGAATTTTTTACACCAGCCACTAAAAATTATACGATTCGCATGGTGGCTTATTCAGGTGACAGCTGCTTTAATGAGTCCAGCAGCGTCATCACCATGAAGGCTACACCTGATGTAGTTTTTAATACCTTCCAGCCAGTATGTGCCGACCGTTTACCATTTCAGTTTACCCAGGCCGGTGCCACCAATATTCCAGGTACTGGTCTCTATAGTGGACCGGGTATCTCTTCCGGTGCAACTTTTAATCCTTCTGTTGCAGGTGTAGGTATTCAAACGATCAGGTATACCTTTACAGGTACGAACGGATGCAGCAATTTCAAAGAACAGGACATAACCGTTTTTCCTGTACCATTAGTAAATGCCGGACCAGACAGGTTTGTACTTGAAGGAGGTAATGCGGTACTTGAATCTACCGCTTCAGGAAATAATCTTATTTACCTCTGGAGCCCATCTGCCTATCTCAATGATCCTGCAGAGGCCAGTCCAGTCACCACGCCCATTGATGATATTACGTATACACTTGTTGTAACCTCTCAGGACGGTTGTTCTGCATCCGATGCTGTTTTTGTGAAAGTACTGAAGGCACCTACTATTCCCAATGTATTCACACCAAACAAGGATGGTATCAATGATACCTGGCAGATTCAATACCTGGAATCTTACCCTGGCGCTATCATAGAAGTGTTTAACAGGTATGGCCAGAAAGTTTTCCATTCTGTTGGATACAATACTCCATGGGATGGCAACTTTAAAGGTAGTCCCTTGCCGGCCGGCACCTATTATTATATTATTAATCCCAAGAACGGACGTAAACAAATGTCTGGTTTTGTAGATATAGTTCGCTAATGAAAAATCTTCTGATTATACTTTTCTTTCTGACCATCTATTCCGCTGCAGTTGCCCAGCAAAGGCCCCATTACACACAGTACATTCTCAATAATTATATTTTAAATCCTGCACTTTCAGGAATAGAGAATTATGCTGATCTAAGGATCAGTGGCAGAGACCAGTGGGTAGGGCTCGACGGAGCTCCCAAAACTGCCTATCTTTCTTTTCATATGCCTCTGGGAAAAAAAGATTATAAGACCACGGCCACTTCTTTTGGAATACCAGGAGAAAATCCAAGAGGAACCAGTTACTGGGAAAATTATACTGCTTCGGCACCGCATCATGGTGTGGGATTGGTGGTACTGAATGACCGCACAGGTTTATTCAGCCGCTTCTCAGCAAATCTTTCCTATGCTTATCACCTGGGAATTTCTGCGCGCACAAATGTAGCACTGGGTTTCGCTGGAGGTTTCAGCCGCATAGGGTATGACCGTTCCAAGGCCACCCCCGCAAATCCTGCCGACCCTGCACTGGGAAATGTAAATGCAGCTATTTTTAAAACACGACCCGACCTGTCTGCAGGCATATGGGTGTATGGCTCCCGCTTTTTTGCTGGCTTGAGTGCCCAACAGGTG
>MWWA01000096.1_pt1 | contig 28177 bp, 24 predicted proteins | sample 1047341 | NCBI WGS metagenome assembly MWWA01 (sample SAMN06349978, study PRJNA376086) | soil metagenome | isolation source: MS5-1 sample Antarctic (ecotone) soil | place: Antarctica | collected 2015-01-13
GCGGGCAACAAGAAGCAGGTAGGAGGCCCGCCGGCCTGAGGCAAAATAGCTTAATTGAAAGTGATGTTTGATTTTTTTCCTGACATCAAGTGATTGACCATTGACCATTCACTTTCACCATTTCACAAACCGATACTTCATTTTATTCATAACAGAGCACTAGCTCCATTCACTGGCATCTTTTTCTGCGCGTTGTTTGTCCACTTTGCGGACCAGGAAAATACTGATGAAATAAAGTATCAGAAGCGGAACGGCAACGGCCAGCTGGCTGACAATATCCGGACCTGGGGTTATAATGGCAGCCACAATGAAAATGATCACGATGGCATATTTTCTCATTTTCACCAGGTAAGATGCTGTTACAACACCAATTTTAGCGAGGAAGTACATCACCAGCGGCAATTGATAAGCAAGCCCACTTCCCAGTATCATAGGCAGCATCATATCTACATAGCTGTTGATCGTCCACCTGTTTTCAATCATCTCATCGAGTTGGAAATTGAAAAAGAAGTTGATGGCATAAGGTGCCACAATGAAATATCCGAATGAAGCACCCAGGAAGAATAAAAAAGAAACCCAGAAGATCACGCCCCTGGTGCTTTGAACTTCTTTGGTATTTAATGCCGGTTTAATAAATTTCCAGAACTGGTAAAATACATAAGGAAAAGCAATGACCAGCCCGCTAACCAGAATTACAGTAAACCACATACTGAACTGGCCGGTCACCTGCGTACTTTGCATGTTCAACTTGATACCTTCCATACAAAGTGCATCTCCAAGGTTTAGCGATCGCCCAAATTTGCAAATCATTCCATAGGTGGGGAAGCTGTCGTTGGTTGGACCAAGCAACACCTTTTTCATAATAAAACGCTCAAAAATGGCTGCAACGATGGCCCCGACCAAAATGCCGATCACACTTTTGAACAGATGTTTTCGCAAAACATCAAGGTGGTCGATAAATGACATTTCTGCCCGTTCTAAATTTTTATTTTTAAATCCCCATGCCATTAGTGCCGCAAAGATATAGGGAGAAGTGGTAGTTGCCGTAATTTTAAATATAACCTGAAACGGCAGTTATGTTAATCGAAAAAGGCGTGAGCTGACCCTATATATAAACAAAAAAAGCTGCCTTTAAAAGGCAGCTTTTTTAATATTAAATATGAATTATGGTTTTGCTTCCAAAGCCTGGTTGATCAGGAATACAATACCTGATCTGTGTGCCCTGGTTTCTTCATTGGTTGAAAGCGCAGTTCCCATTAGGGTCTTCACTTTTTTAACCGAATGTAAAGCACCTGCTTTCGCTACATCATCATATTGTTTGTTTTTGTCTTCAACAATAGACAATAAGTATTTTACATATTGTGTTTGCAGGTACTGGCGGTAAACATTTACGTTTGTTTTCAGATCCGCAGTAAAAACAGCGGAATTTAAATCACTCATCACATCGGCAACACTGTATTGATTACCATACAGTCGGCTGTTGGTGATCCTTTGCAAAGTTGCAGGGTGCAGTAAATGCGATAAGGCGCCATTTACCTGCTGTGAAATAAAGTTTCCGGTCACCTTAAAATCATCCCCGTTACCTGCCTGGTTAAATCCACGGCGTTGAGGGATCAGGTAAGCAAAAACAGGAGCATCTGCATCAAAAGCATTTGGCGCAAATACATATTTGCTTAAAATGCTCATGGCTTTTTTCTGGTAAGCCAAAGGAACCGGGGTAAATGGCTTAACTGAAGCCTGTTGTTCAGGGAAACTTCTGTCAACATAAACGCCTCCAATATAACGGCTTACTGCAGCGATCATTCCAAAACGCTGGCCCTGTAAAATTCCATAACGGCTACGCAGCTCGGCATAAGACTGATCTGGTTTGCTGTATTTCTGAACCAGTTTGCCCATCATGCTGTTTACAAGTTTGAACCTGTCTTCTGCATAAGCAACTGCATCATTAGTAAGGTCATTCACATTCACTCTTGGGTCCATTGCTTTTCCCGGAGCGCGCATGTCATCACCATCGTTTCCAAAAGCAAGTCTTGGATCAGAGCTGCGGGAAAGGATCTTTTTAAGTGCTGCTTTTTCCTCCATATCATTCAGTGGTGTATAACCAAACTCAATTGCCCAGTCATCGTAAGGTCCGGGAACGGTAGTATAATACTCACCCTGTTTGGTTCTGTCCAGTGCAATATTGATAGCAGGATAATCCATTACAGAACCTGTTAAACCAACTTTGCTGGTAACTGCTTTATTGTGAATTTCTGCAGGTGACCATAGCTGGCTTGATTTCATATTGTGGTTCAGGCCCAGCGTATGTCCCATTTCATGTAAAATGAGGTAAGTAAGGAATTGCTTATGCATTTCACCGGCTTCTTTCGTGCCCGCGTCTACAACGTCCAGGAAAGTAGTTCCTGCAACAAACTGGTTTTTAAGTTCAGAAGCAAGTAAACAGGTAGTATGATCCATTTTAATGCCCGGCAAATGCATTTCTGCAGCAGATGAAGGACCGCTGAATAGTTCATCATATATAGCAGTAGCACTGCCGCTGAACCACTCAATGGTAATATCTGAACCAAGGATCTCACCTGTTTTAGGATTTACAAAGCTTGGTCCGATCGCACCATAAGAAGGATTGGCAGAAGATACCCAGCGGATTACATTGTAACGGATGTCTGAAGGATCCCAGGTAGCATCATCGGGCATGATCTTCATTTGAACCGCATTTTTAAATCCTGCTTTTTCAAATGATTTATTCCAGGCCAGTCCGGCATCAACTATGGTCTGTCGGTATTCATGGGGCGTTGTATTTTCTACCCAGAAAACAATTGGTGTTACCGGTTCGCTCAAAGCGGCTGAAGGATCTTTCTTCACGAGGTTCCAACGGTTGATCATATCCTTGTAAGGAACAGGGCTAATGCTGGTTTGATTGGTCACCTGCTGTGAAAAGTACCCCACTCTCGGGTCATCCTTTCTTGGTCTGAAATTGTTTTCAGGTATAGCAATGAAGCTATGCTGCATACGTACCCTTACATAGCGAGCATCTGTAATGTCACGCCCGCCCTGGGCAATTGCCATGGGATTATCATAGGCCAGGTCAACGATAAAATCTGTATTCTCAGGAAAAGATTTTACCGCATGGTATTTTGATTTGGCAGGATTTAGATTTCCTAAATTGAAAACCATAAAGCTCGCCATTCCCGGAGGGAAAACAGGTTTAACAGGATCGAGCTTTTCACTGATGAAAAGACCGTCTGCACTTACAAGATATCCGTCTGCATCTTCAGCTGCAATTTTTTCAGACACAATAACGGCTTCCGGCTTATCGATGTCTTTTGTTTTACTTACAGGGTTAGCCGGATCATACCAGAAAGAAGTATTGACTCTTGCGATCTCGAGTTTGTCAAAAGATTTCTGTGCTTTAAAAACAAAGTTTGCACGGTGCATGCTCTGATTCAGGTATAGAGCAGTAGGACCACTAAGGGAAAAGCTCTGGTAGATGTACTCTTTGCCCAGCTGGTCTTTTTTAATATATAACTGAACGCTTCCCGTTGCGGTATCCTGGTAAACAGTAAACAGACCATCAATTTTACGGCTGCTTTTTACTTTATCAGCAATTCCTGCTTTTTTGGCCTTGCTGGTATCTGCGGCAGGTGAAGTGGAAGGTGGCGCAGGTTGTTTTTTATCCTGGGCAAACGCTCCCGCCATGGCCATTGCAAAGGCGCAAACTAAAAGAGACTTTTTTCTCATATAACAATAATTTGAGCATTCAAGTTAATTCCAAAAGGGTTTCTGTCTGATATCTTTTGATAAAAGGCATGAATTCAACGATAACAGGGGAAAAAAGAGCGCAATTATTTCAGCAATTTTAGTTTGACCATTTCAATCCTGGTATCACTTACACTGAGGATGTCAAATTCAAAATCATCAATGATGATCCTTTCTTTTTGCTGCGGTATGGTTTCGTGGTGGTCGATGATAAATCCTGAAAGGGTTTCAGCCTCATTTCCAGGGAATTTCAGTTCATATTTTTCCGCTATATAATCCAGTTCCAGCCTGCCGGAAAAAATATATTCATTATCCGAAAGTCTTTTTTCTACAAATTCTTCGCTATCATACTCATCGTGGATCTCACCGAAGATTTCCTCCAGCAGGTCCTCCATGGTAACGATGCCAGCGGTTCCTCCAAATTCATCCACCACCCATGCGATACTTTTTCTTTCTCTGGTGAACTTGCTGATCAGATCTGTTGCACTCATGCTTTCAGGAACAGCTGGAATGGGTAATATGATGGAATCCAGGTCTGCCGGGCTTTTAAACAGGTCCAGCTGGTGAATGTAACCAACGATATTATCAATATTGGCTTCAAATACGATCAGCTTACTTAGTTTGGTGTCGATAAATTTTTGTCTTGCCTGTTCCGGAGTTGATTTTAATTCAATACCAATGATCTCTTTCCGGGGAACAAGGCATTGCCTGATCTTAATCTTTGGCAGCTCAAGTGCGTTCTCAAACAACTCGGTATTCAGGTCCTGTCCTTCAAAATCGGAATCATTATTTTGCTGAAAAAGGGTATCAAAAGCACTGGCGGAAAGATTGTCCTGTGATTCTTTCATCCGAACATTAAAAATATATTTCAGCACCCAGGTGGAAAGGCCCAGAAAAAGCGTGGCAATTGGAAGTAGCAACTGGTAAAAAAAATCGATCAGCCAAACCAATCTTGATAAAATGATATTGCTGTTGGCGCGGAAAATGGCCCTTGGCATGAATTCGGCAAAGATCAAAACAACAAAGGTGGCCAGAATGATATCGAGGATGATGCGTGGGGTATCATACCCAATAAGCCCGATCATATTCCAGAGGGGATAAGTGACCTGTGTAAACAGCAATGCAAAGCATACAAGGAAAATGGTAAAACCCAAAAGTGTGGTGCTCAGAAACTGCTGGGGGTTTTCAATCAGCTTTGAAAGAAGGACGGCACTCTGGTTGCCCTGTTTTTTCTTCAGTTCAATACCGAAACGGTTGGCGCTGTAAAAAGCCATTTCAACCCCGGCAAAAAATCCCATCATAAGGATGGTAACAAAAAACCAGATCAAGGTGGTTACAGCTATCATTGAAGTAAAGATATAAAATCCACCAAGAGCTAATCTATAAAGGGCTGAACTATTTCACTGGCTTCGACAAACGCCTTTTCAAGATCTGCATTTATGAGGATATGATTAAAAGAATGATTGAAAGAAAGCTCATAAGCTGCTTTCCCAACACGGGCATTTAAAGATTGTTCTGTTTCTGTACCCCTGGAAAGCAGCCGTTTTTTTAATTCATCAACACTTGGGGGTTCAATAAATATAGATAACGTGCTATCCGGAAACTGCTGCTGCACATGTATGGCGCCCTTAACATCAATATCCAGCACCGGGATCTTTCCTTTGTTCCAGATCCTTTGCAGTTCGGTTTTTAAGGTGCCGTAATATTTGCCCTCATAAACCATTTCCCACTCCACAAATTCTTCCTGCTGGATCTTCAGATTGAATTCTTCCTGTGAAATAAAATAATAATCCACTCCATGCTTTTCACTGCCCCTGGACTGCCTGGTGGCAGCAGAAATAGAAAATTCCAGTTTGCCGGAATAGGTTTTTAAAAGATGCCGGGTAATACTTGTTTTCCCGGCTCCCGAAGGTGCTGTAATGATCAGGATCTTTTGATGGGATGGTATCATCATACTGGTAAAGCTGCGAAGGTAATCCGCAGAACTTAAAACCATACATGAGCGATGGATTAATATCACTATTCTTTCCATCCTTAATGTCAATTTTCCATTTAACTACACGTTTTAATTGAAGTATATTTTTCTGAGTAATTTTCACACTTGCAACATGTTGAATTTTTTCATAAGGATCATTTTGAATTTCGTTACTTCCGGAAAAAAGCAAAGCCGGCTCTTTCCCGCTTTATAGATTTTTTTTGGGAAACAGATTTTGATACTTTATTTCATCAATACCCTCAAGGATTTTCCGACGCGCTTTTTCCTAATATCGGCTATACCTACCTTGTGAACCTCGGAACTCCTTTTATCATGCAGCTGGGTGATCATGCAATGGAGGTGCGTACCGATGGATTTCTTCCACGTCACAAACACATGGTTTGTCATCATTTCAAAGGTAACAGGATATTTGGAATCAAATTCAAAGTTTCACCTGTGCTTTTTGAAAAGAAAATAGATTTTTCGGAATACAGGGAATATGTTTTTCCCTTGTCTTACCTCATTGACAGAGATATTACCGATCAATTGAAATGTGCACCTGATTTTGAAAAAAGAATTGCGATCCTTTCTGCCTACTATGAAGAGATGATACTGAAACATTCCGGTGCATTCAAACCGGTGGAAGTGGTGACCCAGATTCTTAAGAATTGTAATGAAAAAAATCAGTTCAATGTTTCCATTGAGGCGCTTTCTTCTCAATACAGGATCAGCTCCCGTACGTTACAACGGTATTTTGAAGCCACTACAAGTCTCAGCAGTAAACAGGCACTTCAGATCATGAGGATCAGGAAGGCGGTTGAAGAACTGACTACTTCACCCCAAAGTTTTCATTTCAGCACTTATGGCTATTACGATTACAGCCATTTTTACAAAAACCTCAGGTCATTCGTTGCACATGATACTATAGAAGTAGTGCAGCCACACCTGAAATTATTAAAGGGAAAATAAACCTCCGCATGCCGGAGGTTTATCGCTTAATTACCACCTGCGCGTTGTCTTTCTTCTTCCGATGCTGTTGTTCTTCTGCGTGCAGCCTGCACCTTGCCGTTTCCAAACCTGTACGTGAAACTCAGGTTGGCCACCCGGCTTTCGCGGATTGCATTCCAGTTCTCAATATAACTTCCTTCATATACTACCTGGGCTCTTGGGAGATTGGTCCAGAAGATATCAGAAACATTAAAACGGAGCGTGCCTTTTCCATTTATGATGGTCTTTTGAACACCTGCAGCAATGCCCCATTGTGGTTCAATTACCATGTATCCGCTTCTTCCCCCTGAATAATAGGTTGCACTTAATTCTGCTGACCAGCCTTTCGAAAAATTCAAATTATTGGTTGTTCTGATGTTCGCCGCCGCCCTTCCACTGTTCAATCCTATACCACCGATATTGCCATTAAAATGATTATAAAAAACGTTGATGTTATTCATCATGTTCCACCATTTGTTTATACGCAGGGGAAGCGTGGCGGTAAAACCAAAATAATCGGAAGAACCAAGGTTTACCGGTTTTTGTACGGTGATATTGGAATCCTGTCCAGGCCTGATCTCAAAATCCGGGATCACATCCAGAATCCTTGACAGAACAAGATTTTGCGGGTCTTTAGTATGGCTGTAATTCAATGTAAAAACAAGATTTTTTAAGGTATAATTCATTTCTGTGGCCCATGTCATCTGCGGTTTGAGTAAAGGTTCGCCGGTTGAATAAATGGTAGCATCAACCTGGAATATAAATGGATTCAGTTGTGAATATCCCGGCCTGTCGATCCTGCGGCTAACCGAAATACCAACGGACTGTTCCGGTTTGAATTTATAAGTAAAAAACGCACTTGGAAAAAACTGAAAATAGTCATTGCGGAATCGCTTGTCATTTTTTACCTGCCTGGTGCGCACGTTGGTTTGTTCACCTCTTAATCCGAGTTGCAACGAAACTTTTTTTATTTCGGTGCTCAGGTTGATGTAACCTGCATTATTGTATTCTTCGTAAAAAAATCTGTTGGTCTTGGTATCATCTACAATTGTTCCTGTACCTAGCACATTAAAAAATTTGGCGTCGTTATCAGAAGATACATAACTTGTTTTATAACCAATTTCCATCCGGCTTCCGTTCCGCATCGGGTGCGTATAATCAACTTTAGCTGTTTTCAGTTGCAGTTTACCTTTTTGATCACCATCCAGTATTTCATCTTCGCTTTTAGGAATACCGTTGTTTTCAAAAAACTGGCTTGCGGTGCGCGTTAAAGATCTTGAATTAAAAACACCATAATCCACATCTGCACTTAACTCTTTGCCAGTACTGTCAAACCTGTGTTTATAATTGATGTTAGCCACGGTGTTATTGTGTTGATCCTGGTTGGTACCGATTGAAAGAAAATTGAATTCGGGTTGTAGCTGTTTGTCCAGTACACTTGTTCTGATGTCGGCCCTCCGGTTAAAATTGAAAAAGCTGCTGTTTACTACCAACCCTACTATTGTTTTTGCAGACGGAAAAAAATCAGCGCCCATTCTTGTGTTGTGCGAACGGGAGGGCATGGTTGCGTAATTGTCTTTATTATCAGCACCCATAAGAACGCCATTGGTAAAAAAATTCCGGTTGATCATCAGGTGATTCAGGTTCTTCCGGTATGAAAAATTGTAACTCCCAAACACATTCATTTTTGCATTGCGATAATTGATTTGGGTGCCTGCATTTGCTTTCGGATAGACGCCCTGGCCATAGCCTGTGTTAAACGATCCGTTCATTCCCTGCCGCTGGTCTTTTTTCATCCTGATGTCAATGATCCCCGAATTGCCTGCTGCATCATATTTTGCCGAAGGATTGGTAATGATTTCAATTCTTTCAATGGCATTGCTGGGGAGTCCGCGCAGGTAATTCGCAAGTTCTGCGCCTGTCATGGGGGAAGGTTTGCCATCGATCATGATGATCACACCGGCCCGGCCCCGCAAACTTATTGCGTCATTCTGATCCACTGTAACACCTGGTGAAAGTTCCAGTACGTCCAGCGCCGAACTTCCTGCTCCTACAATGCTGCTTTCAACATTTACAATAAGCCTGTCATTCAACCTTTGGATAAAAGGTTTTTTTGCACTCACCACTACACCCTGCAGTTCATTTGCTGATCGTTCAAGCCGGATGGGTTCCAGCTGCATTTCTGTTTGGGCATTGTTGATGGAAAATGGCCCTGAAATCATTTTTTTATAACCCACAGCAGTGGCACGCACCAGGTAAGTTCCGGAAGCAACTTCAGGAAAATATGCCATGCCTTCTTTATCAGTAACCGAGGATTTTACTATGGAAGAATCTTTTTCTTTTATCAACAAAGTTGTAATGCCTTCTGCAGGTGTGTTGTCTTCCTGGAATATTTTGATTGAGATACTGGTTCTGGACTGGCCGGCAGCTGCCAACATATTTACCATCATCAACAACAAAAAGAAAGTTCTCATGCTCGGTTTTTTGTAAAGCAGCACATTTTAGATGGTTTAATTTTTTTAAAAAGGACATATTTGACATTTGCCATTGTAAACGGATGATATTTAGTTGGATTAAAATTTTTCGTGTCGGAATTTTACATGACCGGAAAGGATTTTTAAACTAAACTTTGCAGCATGAATGTAAATGCAGATCAGGTGAATGAATGGATACGTAACAGGCGGTCCACTTTTCCCAAACAATTTGTTGAAGGGAAAAAAGTAAACGATTCCATTGTGGAAGCACTTCTCGAAAATGCCAACTGGGCTCCAAGCCATGGGAATATTCAGCCCTGGCGTTTTGTGGTTTTTACAGGCGACGGACTACAGAAACTCGCAGATTTTCAAAGTTCACTGTATAAAGAAACTTCCGGAGAAAAATTCAAGGAAACTACTTATGCAGGACTGCAGACCACTCCTTTAAAAGCATCGCATGTAATTGCGATCTGTTTAAAAAGAGACCCAAATAAAAAATTTCCTGAAGTGGAAGAAATTGCCGCTGTTGCCTGTGCTGTGCAGAATATGTATTTAAGCGTAGCCGCTTATGACATTGGAGGGTACTGGACCACAGGAGGAATCACCTACAACGAAAAAGCCCGGTCGTTTTTCGGGTTAGGTGAAGATGATAAGCTCATGGGCTTTTTTTATATTGGCGAAGTTGCCGTTCCATCACCTCCAAAAAGCAGGCAGCCTGTGGAAGAAAAAGTAGCGTGGATCAGAGAGTAATCGAAAAATTTTCTGCTGAACTGTTGTAATTGATTTGCAATTTTCCTGTCATGGAAATTGCAAATCAATTATTCAACTCTTTTAATATCTGCACCCAAAGCCTGCAGCCTTTGATCAATGTACTGGTAGCCCCTGTCGATCTGGTCGATGTTTTGAATGGTACTTTTTCCTTCAGCGCTTAAAGCTGCGATCAGCAGCGCCACACCAGCCCTGATATCCGGTGAGCTCATGTTGATGCCCCGCAGCTTGTGTTTTCTTTCAAGCCCGATAATGGAGGCACGGTGCGGGTCGCATAAAATGATCTGCGCACCCATATCAATCAGTTTATCTACAAAAAATAAACGGCTTTCAAACATTTTCTGGTGAATCAGCACGGCCCCTTTTGCCTGTGTAGCCACAACCAAAATGATGCTGAGCAGATCAGGTGTAAATCCTGGCCAGGGATGGTCGTATATGGTGAGAATGCCGCCATCCAAATAAGTTTCAATTTCATAGATCTCCTGTTCAGGAATATGAATATCATCACCCGATAATTCGATCCTGATTCCCAGCTGACTGAATTTTTCAATGATGACACTCAAATTTTCAACTCCGGCATTTTTTATCGTAATATCACTTTGTGTCATTGCCGCAAGCCCGATAAAACTGCCAATCTCGATCATGTCTGGCTGTATCCTGTGTGTAGTTCCGTTGAGTTTTTCAACCCCCTCTATTACCAGCATATTGCTTCCGATACCGCTGATCTTCGCCCCCATTTTATTCAGCATTTTGCAAAGTTGCTGCACATAGGGTTCACAGGCTGCATTATAGATCACCGAACTGCCCTGCGCCATTACGGCTGCCATCACCACATTGGCTGTTCCGGTAACCGAAGGCTCATCAAGCAGTACATATTTTCCTTTTAATCCTACAGTTGAAAAATAATAAAAACCATCTTCAGCATAATAAGTAAACTCTGCCCCCAGCTTTTTAAATCCTTCAATATGTGTGTCCAGTCTTCTTCTGCCGATTTTGTCGCCACCTGGTTTTGGTATAAAAGCTTTTTTAAACCGTCCAAGCATCGGGCCTGCGAACATGACCGAGCCACGGAGCCGTCCTCCTTTTGATTTAAAATCCTCACTTCTTAAATAATTCAGGTCAACATCATCTGCCTGGAATGTGCATTTGTGCCTGTCGATCCTTTCCACTTTTACATTCATTTCTTCAAGCAGTTCGATCAGGTTGTTTACATCAATAATGTCGGGGATATTACTAATGGTTACCAGTTCATCCGTTAATAGTACGGCACTGATGATCTGTAATGCTTCGTTTTTTGCGCCTTGTGGTACAATCGACCCTTTTAGTCTTTTGCCTCCCCTAACTTCAAATGATGCCATTGAATTGATTTGTGATGTGCATGCAAATTACTTGCTAATGTAAAAAGGCTGGCAAAAATGCCAGCCTTCGTAAATGTTTTGGAAAGATTAGAATCTTTTTTTACCAAATTTTCCTCCGCCACCGCGTTTATCATTTCTTCCTCCTCCGCCACCATTATTCCCTCGGTTTTGAAATTTTCCTCTTTGCTGTCTGCCATATCCACCACGGTCACGATCCCTGTCCTGCGATGGCCGGTAGGCTTTTACATAAGGTGTATTGGTGAACTCTAATTGTCCTTTTGTAAGGTTGGTCAATTCGCTTTGAATGGCATCATCATGCACAACATCCTTATGCCAGTTGTTGTAAGCCAGCTTCATGTAGTAAGCAATGGCATTGGCGAAACCCTGGCGTTTTTCCGGCTGCTCTTCTTTCAAAGCTTTATCAATTACCAGTTCCAGATTTTTTCCAAGGTGTGAATACCTCGGGTATCTTTTTGGATAAGGAAGCGGAGCGGGTTTGGCTTTGTAAGTTTCTTTTTGAGGAATGGGATAAGGACTGTCAACATCAAGTTTAAAATCGCTGATATAAAATAGATGATCCCAGAGCTTATGCCTGAAATCCTCAACATTTTTCAAATGCGGATTTAAAAAACCCATCAATTCAATCACCACATATGCCTGCTTCTGCCGACGGTCTCTGTCCTCAATAGCCAACAGATGTTCAACCATCTTTTGAATATGTCGTCCATACTCGCGCATGGTCAGGTAATTCCTCGTAGTATTATATTCCATCAGGGCAAATGTAATGCACATGTGCCTTTTCTCCATCTTCCAGGTCTTTTTTATCATTTTGAAGATTTAGGAACATTCTGCACAAGCAGGTGTTTTAAATTATATTTTTAAAATATGAGAATTTTCTGCTTGTTGATTTTGATCGTTTTCTATAGTTGCCAGTCGGGCACCCAGTCAGTGAAAACCGGCAATTCTGATGAACTTGCCCGTTTTTTTGAATCTTATTCAGAGGAAAGACTGGTGCTTTTCCCCATTGAGGCCACTACCCGCGGCGATAAAAGATACAACCACCTGCTGCAAATAGAATTCACTGATGGTTTTCGGGACAGCCTCCGGAAATTTTATTCCCGATGGCTTTCAGGTTTGAACCGTTTTGAAAAACAGCAGCTGAGTGAACATGACAGGATCAGTCACCAGATATTTCGCTATGAAATGGAAACACAGCTGGAGGGACTTGATTTTCCCTCTCACCTGATCCCGTTTCACCAGTTCTGGGGTTTACAGCTCGACCTGGGACAATTAGGGTCTGCAAATGGAAGTCAGCCTTTTAAAACAAGCGAGGATTATAAAAACTGGACGGCAAGAGCAGCTAGATTTTCTGCATGGGCCGATTCTGCTATTGTATATTTCCGTAAAGGCATGAAGGCAGGAATCGTCCTGCCACGAACACTGGTGTTGAAGATGATTCCCCAAATGCAGGCTTTAAGTATGGCGGACCCTGGAAAAAATGTTTTTTATGGTCCAATACATAAAATGCCTCCAGGTTTAGAAAAGGACAGTGCATTGGTGGCCAGGGAACTGAAGCAGGTGCTGCACTTTCATGTATTTCCAGCTTATGGGCGGCTCGCCGGATTTCTGGAGCAGGAATACCTTCCTAAAGCCCGGGCAACTTCCGGCATCAGCAGCCTGGGAAACGGGCAAAAATGGTATAATTATCTGGTGCGGTTCTGGACTACCTCAGACCTGCCCGCAGATTCGATTTATAAAACAGGATTAAGTGAAGTACACAGGATCAGGGAGGAGATGGAAAGGGTTAAAAATTCGGCTGACTTCAGGGGCAGCCTTCATGATTTTTTTGAATTCATGAAAAATGACCGGAGGTTCATGCCTTACAAAAACGCTGAGGAAGTTTTGGAAGCTTACAGCTCTATTCAGCAAAAAATCGACCCGCACCTGGGAAGTATGTTCACCCGTTTCCCGAAAACCAGGTTTGAGATCAGGCAAACAGAAGCTTTCAGGGCCGCCTCTGCGAGTGCAGAATACCAGCAGGGGACGGCAGATGGAAGCAGGCCGGGAATATTTTATGTTCCCATTATTGACCCCGCCAGTTATAATATAACCTCCGGAATGGAATCTTTATTTCTTCATGAAGCCATTCCCGGACACCATTTCCAGATCGCATTACAACAGGAAAATGAAGCACTTCCGCGCTTCAGGCGGTACGCATGGTATGGTGCTTTTGGCGAAGGCTGGGCCCTTTATTGCGAATCGCTTGGAAAGGAATTGGGGCTGTATTCAGATCCTTACCAGTATATGGGTGCCCTGGGCGACGAAATGCACCGCGCCATTCGCCTGGTGGTGGATGTGGGCATTCACCTCAAAGGGATGAGTCGTGAAGCTGCCATTCAATATATGATGGAAAACGAGGCCATTACACTGGAAGGAGCCACTGCAGAAATAGAAAGATATATGGCCATTCCTGGTCAGGCACTTTCGTACAAAATGGGATCATTGAAAATTATGCAGCTGCGAAAGCAATATGAAGAAAAGATGGGAGAAAAATTCTCGCTAAGCTGGTTTCATGATGAGATCATTAAAGATGGCGTGATGCCCATCAATATCCTTGAAGCGAAAATGAACAGCAAAGCAGGTATTATGAGATAAATGAAAAAGAAAGGGGCCCCGAACCAAGGCCCCTTTTACAAGCCACCATCCTCTTCCACCTAAGAGGTCGTTTGAAATAATTTCGTAAAGGGTTAAGAGTGAAGCCAAGAGCGAAAAAAAGAGTTAAGGGTTGAACTTCAATATTGTGTTCACAAACATAATACCAGTTTTGATATATGCTTGTTTAATAGTGTTTTAAGCATTGAAAACTATAAATTGTTGATTTTTTACACCACAATTCCCCATTCAGTACTTATTTCGATTTCAATAGGTTAGCAACGGCTTTATCATCCGCCGGATCATTATAGAAAACAACGTGCCAGATTAGCAAGCTTGCAGGTTTTGTTCTTTTACCTTTGCGCACCATGGTCATTGCGGTAAACACCCGTTTTCTTTTGCCTGATCAACTTGAAGGAGTTGGTTATTTTATTAAGGAGGTATTCCTCCGGATGGCAGAGCAGCATCCCGAACACAGGTTTTACTTTTTTTTTGATCGTCCCTACAGCGCTTCCTACAACTTCCCGGAAAATGTGCATCTGGTAGTGATTCGGCCACCTGCCCGTCACCCGCTTCTCTGGAAATTCTGGTATGATATAGCTGTTCCCCTTCATTTAAGGAAAATAAAGGCCGATGTTTTCGTGTCTCCTGATGGATTTTGTTCACTTACCACCTCTGTTCCGCAATGCATGGTGATTCACGACCTGGGATTTCTTCATCAGCCCGATGCTTATAAAACAACTCACCGCCGTTATTTACAGATGTTCATGCGGAGGTTTGTAAAAAAAGCCAGGGCCATCGCTACTGTTTCAGAATATTCAAAAAAGGATATTGTCAATTCCTATACTGGTGCCGCAGAAAAAATAAGAGTGGTTTACAGCGCGGTCAAAGAGGGATTTCAACCTACCCCATATACCGAACAGGAAAGTACAAGAGAAAAGTATACTGGTGGGAAGCAGTATTTTATTTACGTGGGGGCTTTGCAGCCCAGAAAAAATCTCCTTAACCTTCTTAAAGGGTTTTCCGTATTTAAAAACAGGCTGAAAAGTGAAATGAAACTGGTATTGTGTGGTAGAATGGCGTGGAAGAATGAAGAACTGGTAAAAATGCTGAAGACGTATAAATTTCGCCACGATGTGTTACTAACCGGCTATGTTTCTGAAAAAGAACTGGTAACCCTGCTTGGTTCTGCCTATGCAATGGTTTATCCTTCTTTTTTTGAAGGATTTGGCGTTCCGGTACTTGAGGCCATGCATTGTAATGTGCCTGCACTTACTTCTTCCGGAACTTCCATGGAAGAAATAGGCGCAGATGCTGCTCTTTATTTTAATCCCCGGGATCATAAGGACATTGGTGATAAAATGATGATGATCTATAAAGATGAAAATCTCAGGAGCAGACTCATTGAAAACGGAAAAAAGACCGCTGCAGGATATAGCTGGCAAAAAACGGCAGATCTCTTATGGTTGTCGGTAATGGATGCTTCTATAAAAAAGTGATTCAGTTATTACTCTTCGACTCCTGTTCAAATTATTAACTTCGCGGCCTTAATCAGTTATATGAGAAAATCAAGTATCGTTATAGATGTGGAACTTGACGAGGCGCGAGTGCCCGCAAGTATTGAATGGATGGCTACCGAAAGCACAGTGGAAAAGCCACAACAGGCTAAGGCCTTTTTATTATCCGTGTGGGATGGAGCAGATAAAACGGCGCTGCGCATTGACCTTTGGACAAACAAAATGATGGTGGATGAAATGGCTGATTTTTATTACCAGACCCTCATCACAATGGCAGATACTTTTGATCGTGCAACAAAGAATACGGAGTTGGTGGAGGATATGAAAAAGTTCGCAAAAGATTTCTATGCAAAGTTCCGCGAGCAACAAATGCAACAGAATAAACTTGAACAATAATTTTTTTCTGAAGCGCTCTTATTTTCCATTTAATAACCAGTGTAATTAATAGTAATTTTTATGAATCTCGAACAAATAATAATGGCTGAAATGAAAGAAGCCATGAAAGCCAGGAACGAAGCTGCTTTGAGAGGTTTACGCGCCATCAAGGCAGAGATCATCAAGGCAAAAACAGAACCTGGCGCGGGTGGTGAACTCGGTGCAGATAAGGAAGTTTTCATGTTGCAGAAGATGATGAAACAAAGAAAAGATTCATTTGAAATTTATAATGAACAGGGCAGAAAAGATCTTGCTCAAAAAGAAGAAGAAGAAATGAACCTGATCGCACGCTTTCTTCCTGAACAGTTAAGTCAGGATGCTTTGTATGCTGAAGTAAAAGCCATCATCCAGGAAACAGGCGCCACTTCACCTGCCGACATGGGTAAGGTGATGGGTGTTGCAACAAAAAAGCTGGCAGGTCGTACGGATGGCAAAGCGATTTCCGCAGCGGTAAAAGAATTGTTGTCAAAATAAATTATGCTGCTTGATATCATCGCGGTGTTGTTGTTGATCCTGGCTGTTTACAAAGGCTTCAGGAAAGGATTGATCATCGCGGTATTTTCCTTTATTGCATTTATTGTTGGATTGGCAGCTGCCCTTAAACTATCGTCGGTTGCAGCAGGCTATATTGGTGAAGCAGTTTCACTGGCTCAAAGATGGCTGCCGGTCGTTGCTTTTTTCCTGGTTTTTTTTATAGTGGTGCTGCTGATCAAACTGGGTGCTGTTGTAATTGAAAAACTGGTTAAAGTGGCAATGCTGGGATGGGTGAACAGGATCGGAGGCATCGTCTTTTTTATACTGATTTACTTTTTTATTTACAGTATCATTTTATTTTATGCCTCACAGCTGGGGCTCATTCGTCCTTCTGCTACAACCCAGTCAACTGCTTACCGAATCATAGGCCCGATGGCGCCCTCCATTGTCGAAGGACTTGGTTACATTTTTCCTTTCTTTCGTGATATGTTTGAACAGTTACTGAATTTTTTTCAAAATGTTTCCGATACCCATTCCTTACAGCCTCCCCTCCCACAATAAAAGATGGTTTAGGGTAATTGATGTAAATCCTTATTTTAGCAAAAATTAGATTCCGCCGATGCAATACCCGATTAAGGAGCTGGGCAAGTTTAAATATCTTGAAGAAGGTGAAGGTGAGCCACTTGTGTTATTGCATGGGTTGTTTGGAGCATTGAGCAATTTTAAAGACCTCATTGAATATTTCAGAAAGCAATACCGGGTGGTGGTACCTATGCTTCCCTTATTTGAGCTGGATATACTTCATACTACTGTTGGAGGACTTGCCAAACATGTTCATAAATTCATGGAAGCAAAAGACCTGAAAGATGTGCACCTGCTGGGTAATTCGCTTGGTGGGCATGTAGGACTTGTTTACGTGCTGAAACATCCGGAAAGAATCAAATCCATTACACTTACGGGAAGTTCCGGGCTTTTTGAAAACGGAATGGGTGATACCTACCCGCGCAGGGGCGATTATGAATATATAAGAAAGAAGACTGAAGTGACTTTTTATGATCCTGCCATGGCCACCACAGAGCTGGTGGATGAAGTGTTTGAGATCACCCGGAACAGGATCAAAGTAATCAAGATCATTGCGCTTGCAAAAAGTGCCATCAGGAATAACCTTGGCGAGGAACTAAACAATATAAAACAGCCAACTTTACTGGTTTGGGGCAATAACGATACAATCACACCCCCCTTTGTGGCGAAGGAATTTAATAAACTGATCCCAAACAGTGAGTTGCATTTTGTTGACCGCTGCGGTCATGCGCCTATGATGGAACAACCAGGTGCGTTCAATATCATTCTCGATAAATTTTTGAAAAAGCTGAGTGCACCTGCAACAGTTCTTTAGTCATGACTGTCTTTTGTACTCAAACCGTGATCTATGTTAACCCGTGATCTTATATCGAACTCTATTCCATATCTCCATAAAGAAGATAAGGTATATCATGCACTTCAATTGATGAATGATTACCATATCATGCATCTTCCAGTGGTAGAAAATGAAACTTATCTCGGCATCATCAGTGAAGAGATCCTGCTTCAGAGTGACGACGACACCCTGGTTTCACAACTTCCAATTACTGATGACACCACTTCTGTCCAGGCAAATGATCATTTCCTGAAAGCTATACAGACAGCCGTTGTTAATAAGATCAGCATTGTTCCGGTGGTACAGGATAAACAATTGCTGGGCATCGTTACCTATAATGACCTGCTTAGAAATGCATCCAATTTTTTAAGCCTGAATGAACCCGGCGCGCTGATCGTTCTTGAAACTGAGAATAAGGACTATTCTTTCAACGAAATCAACCGCATTGTAGAATCCAATGATGCTCAAATTTCCCAATTGAATACGTTTACAGATCCTGAAACCGGAGTTACACAGGTAACCATCAGGGTAAGTAAAATGGAAGTCTCTGATATCATCAGCACTTTTCAGCGGTACGAATACAATGTAAAATATTATTTCGGAGAGGAGCTATATGAAAACGAGCTCCGCACTAATTTCGACAACCTGATGAATTACCTGAAGATTTAATCCTTTAATTGCCGCACTCCTTATTTCAGGTACTATATTTTCTATTATAAAAGGGTGAAACTGACCCTAATGAGCATATGCGTTTTTCTTTGCCTGGGAATGATCTTTCCGGCAAAGGCTTTGGCACAAGACAGGCTTGAGGTCACCACGGCTCCGGATTCTGCCACGCTTTCTACTGTCCCGCATTATTTTATAAAAGACATCATCATCAATGGCAATGATAAAACAAAGCCTGCTACCATTTTAAGGGAATTAAGATTTGAACGCGGCATCCTTTATCCAGCCGAATCATTGGAAAAAAGAGTGAGGGACGCCAGGGACCAACTGATGAATACCGGGTTGTTTACACTTGTTGGTGTGCGCCTTCAGCAACTGGAAGCCGGCGAAGTAAATATTTTAATTGATGTTCAGGAAAGATGGTACATCTTCCCGATACCTTTTATCAGACCTGTTGATAATGGATTTTTTCAATGGGCCACCCAAAACAACCGCGATTTTTCGCGCCTGAATTATGGCATTAAGGTCACACACCGGAACCTCACCGGTCGTAACGATCGTTTACATGTAAATTTCATGAACGGATTTACCAGGCAGGTAGCATTGCAGTACAGCGGCTTGAACCTGGATCCTGGAATGAAGTGGTTTACTTCTTTCAATATTCAATACGGTAATAACAGAGCCGTTAATTATAAAACAGACTACAACAGGCAGGTGCCAGTGAAAACCTCCAATGAGGATTTCGTCCATAATTTTTTCAAGGCCTACGGTGAAATTCATTACAGAAAAGCGATAAAGACCCGACATACATTCGGTGCCGGTTATGCGGTTGAAAGGGTTGCTGATACGGTATTGCAATTAAATCCGGAATATTCCCACGGCCCCAGGGAGTTGAAATTTGCTGATATCTATTATCGTTTGAATTATGCAGATGTTGATTTTATTCCTTATCCAACAAAAGGATACCTGGTTGAGGCTTCCGTTTCCAACCGGGGACTGGGCAGCGCGCTTAATTTGTGGCAGCTGAATGCAAAAGCATCAGGTACCTGGCCTGCAGGTAAAAAATATTTCCTGAATCTTCGTGTGGCCGGTATGCTGAAACTGCCTTTCGATCAGCCTTATATTACCCAGCAGTTTATCGGACACGATAATATGTTTTTACAGGGATTTGAAAGTTATGTGATAGATGGTGTAGCGGGTGGTTATTTGAAAGCTGCTGTTGCCCGTCCCCTTTTTGACAGGATCATCAACCTGCCTCAGACAAAATTCAAAGCCTTAAAAAAATGGAGTATGATCCCGGTGAAGATCTATGCAAAGGCTTTTATCAATACCGGTTATGTGTACAATCAGCATCCCGGAACCAATAATCTCAGTAACACCATGTTGTATTCGGGTGGGCTTGGACTCGATATCATCACCTTCAACGATCTCGTGATCAAACTGGAATGGAGCTTTAACCTGTTAGGGCAAAACGGTTTATATTTACATCCACGCAACAGCTTTTAGCACTGGTTTTTTTACAAAAATAAAATTTGAAGGTAGCCATATATAGCAGGGTGCTGGAATCAACCCAGCAAAAAGATGTTCAGCTTTTTTTTGATGAACTGTTTAATGAAGGCATCATTCCGGTGATCTTCCATCCTTTTTTTCACGAGATCCAGCCCTATATAAAACTACCTTCTAATTCAGAAACGTTTAATCATCATGAAGACCTTACTGATGATATTGATTTTGTGATCAGCCTTGGTGGTGACGGCACTCTGCTGGACACGGTAACCCTGATCAGGGATAAAAATATTCCTGTAGTGGGCATCAATTTCGGCCGGCTTGGTTTTCTGGCCAGTATTGGCCGCGAAGAAGTTTCAGAAGCCGTAAAGTCACTTGCCCGGCGATCTTATATTATCGACCGCCGCGCACTGATCCATCTGGATTCCAACATTCCGCTTTTTAATGACATTCCTTATGCTTTGAATGAATTTGCCATTCACAAAAGAGATACGGCTGCCATGATCAAGGTGCATACCTACCTGAATGGAGAATTATTAAATACGTATTGGGCTGATGGACTGATACTCGCCACGCCTACAGGTTCAACTGCCTATTCTTTAAGTTGTGGCGGCCCGGTAGTCTTTCCAGATGCCTCTAGCCTTGTGCTTACCTTTAACCTGTTAGGGCAAAACGGTTTATATTTACATCCACGCAACAGCTTTTAGCACTGGTTTTTTTACAAAAATAAAATTTGAAGGTAGCCATATATAGCAGGGTGCTGGAATCAACCCAGCAAAAAGATGTTCAGCTTTTTTTTGATGAACTGTTTAATGAAGGCATCATTCCGGTGATCTTCCATCCTTTTTTTCACGAGATCCAGCCCTATATAAAACTACCTTCTAATTCAGAAACGTTTAATCATCATGAAGACCTTACTGATGATATTGATTTTGTGATCAGCCTTGGTGGTGACGGCACTCTGCTGGACACGGTAACCCTGATCAGGGATAAAAATATTCCTGTAGTGGGCATCAATTTCGGCCGGCTTGGTTTTCTGGCCAGTATTGGCCGCGAAGAAGTTTCAGAAGCCGTAAAGTCACTTGCCCGGCGATCTTATATTATCGACCGCCGCGCACTGATCCATCTGGATTCCAACATTCCGCTTTTTAATGACATTCCTTATGCTTTGAATGAATTTGCCATTCACAAAAGAGATACGGCTGCCATGATCAAGGTGCATACCTACCTGAATGGAGAATTATTAAATACGTATTGGGCTGATGGACTGATACTCGCCACGCCTACAGGTTCAACTGCCTATTCTTTAAGTTGTGGCGGCCCGGTAGTCTTTCCAGATGCCTCTAGCCTTGTGCTTACGCCCATTGCCCCGCACAATCTTAATGTGCGACCCATCGTAATTCCAGATAATACGATCGTTTCATTTGAGGTGGAAAGCAGGTCGGATGATATTATATGCGCCCTCGATTCAAGAAGGGAAATCGTGGACAAGAACGTGTTGCTGGCCGTAAGGCGGGAGAATTTTATGCTCAACCTGGTAAGGCTCAACGAGAATAACTTCCTTCAAACGCTGCGTAATAAATTGTCCTGGGGGCTCGACAAACGCAATTAATTATTACCAATCATAACAAATCCTCCTTATTTTGCGTTTCAATCCGAGGTAAATATTATAATTGCAATTATGAGAAAGTTTCTTGTCGCCATGGCGTTTACCCTGCCACTTGTTGCTTCTACACAAAATTCAATTGTGCAGGAAGGTGAATTTGGAATCGGTGTGGGTGCCGGACATTATTTTGGTGACCTGAATACAAGGGCTAAACTGAACCGGCCCAAACTGGCTGCAGGTATTTTTTTCCGTAAGAATTTTGGTAATTATATAGCCTTGCGTGTTGCAGGTAACTTCGCACAGCTGGGGTATTCAGATATTTATAATACGCATAATGAATTTATGCGTCGCCGCAACCTGAGTTTCAACACGAACATCTGGGAGCTTGCCCTTCAGGGGGATTTTAATTTTTACAGGTTCCTTCCCGGTGATCCCGATTTTCGCTGGACACCTTACCTCACCTTTGGCGTGAGTGCTTTTAATTATGATCCGTTTGCCTACCTCCAAGGTGCAAAATACAACCTGCGCCAGATGGGAACGGAAGGACAAAATGATACAATCTCAGGACGTTCCCCTTATGGTACCATGGCACTTGCCATACCTTTCGGCCTGGGTATTAAGTATTCCATCAATGACAGGTTCAATATTGGCTTTGAAGTGGTGTACCGGTTTACAAACACCGATTACCTCGATGATGTTAGCCAGACCTATGCAGGTATTAATTCATTTCCTCCAAACCCCGATGGTTCCAATCCTGCGCTGCTGCTTGCCGACAGGTCATATGAAACAGGAATTCCTATCGGTGTAAAAGGAAGACAGCGCGGAAACAGTCAGAATAAAGACCAGTTTGTAACTGCCATGTTTTATGTGAGCTTCAATTTGCAGTCCTACAGGTGTCCAACTGCTGATTAATTTTTTACCACACTTCTTAAATTATGGTGATCGCATTACTTCACCATCTTCAAATATTTATATACGCCACCGGCTTAGTTGCTAAATTTGAGGAATGTCAGCACTTCTTGAAAAGGTAGATCAATCCCGTCTTCCCAAACACATTGCGATTATCATGGATGGTAATGGAAGATGGGCAAAAGAGAAAGGCCAGGATCGTTTGTTTGGCCATTTTCATGGAGTAGAAAGCGTCAGGAATATTGTGGAAGGCTGTGCTGAACTGAAGATCGAATACCTTACGCTTTATGCCTTTTCAACTGAAAACTGGGACCGTCCCGAATATGAAGTAGTGGGTTTGATGGAATTGCTGGTCACCACAATTCGCAATGAAGTTGAAAGCCTGGATCAGAACAATATCAGGCTGCACGTGATCGGAGATCTTTCCATGCTACCGGAATATGCCCGTAAAGAATTAAATGAAGCACTGGAGATCACTTCGAAAAATTCAGGACTGAATCTAATCATGGCACTTAGTTACAGCGGAAGATGGGAATTGTTGAATGCTGTAAAAAATATTGCATGGGAAGTGAAGCATAACAGGTTGAACGTTGAAGACATTGACCAGGATACGCTGCAGCAATACCTCTGTACCAGCGAGTTTCCCGACCCTGAACTCATGATCCGGACAAGCGGGGAATTCAGGATCAGTAATTTTCTGCTGTACCAGCTGGCTTATGCAGAACTGTATTTTACCAACGTGCGGTGGCCAGATTTCAGAAAGGAAAACCTTTATGAAGCCCTGCTGGATTTCCAGAACAGGGAGCGGAGATTCGGGAAAACCGGAGAGCAGGTGAGCGGATGAGGAAGGCGCATCCTAAAACCTTGTTTTAAAGCCTTTCTTTAACAATATCGATTGAAATTTACCTTTAATTTGCCTGCCAAACTGCAACTGAATTATTGCTGTACAGCTGAAACTTATTTATGCAACGACTTTTATCCGGAGTAGCCTCTTTATTTCTTTGTATTATAATGGCTGGAACAGCCAAAAGCCAGGTGACATCGGTAGATCCGGAACTCCTGGCACTGCAAAATGCCAGGGTTCAAAAAGAATATACCATCCGCTCCGTAATTGTTACGGGGTTAACTACTTTGGATTCTTCCATTGTGATCTCTATTTCGGGCATTCGGCCTGGAGATAAAGTGATCCTTCCCGGTGGCGATATTTTTTCAAAAGCCATCACCAATCTTTGGCGTCAGCGTTTTTTTAGTAATGTTCAGATATTTATTACTGCAGTAAAAGATGAAATGATTGATATCGAACTGCAGGTCACTGAAAGACCAAAGCTTGGTAATTTTCAATTTCGTGGAATAAAAAAATCAGAAGGTGAAGAACTTACCGGAAAGATCGGGCTTGTAAAACAAACCATCATCACAGAAAATACCAGGCGCAATGCCTCATTGGTGATCAGGCGCTATTATGCTGAAAAAGGTTATATGAATGTGCAGGTGCGTATTGAAGAAAAGCCTGATCCCACATTTGTAAATTCAAACGCCATTACTTTTCATATCGACAAAGGCAATAAGGTGCGGGTGAATGAGGTCAACTTTTATGGCAATGAAACCATAAGTGATCTTCAGCTGAAAAAGCAGTTAAGCGGTACGAAGGAAATGAGTAAGCTGACAGTGAAACCTACAAGAACGCAAAGTCCGTTTGGAGAAAACCAGCCTTACCGCTTTGGGGAATATATAAAAGATATGGGCTTTTTATCCCTGTCTAAAACTAAAGCATTGCTTGATCCATATTTCAGGTTCAAATTATTCAGCAGTTCAAAATTCGACAGGAACAAGTTTGAAGAAGATCTTCAGAGTATAGTTGCTTATTACAATTCCCAGGGTTACCGCGATGCGCACATTGCAGATACCGCTCTTTATTATAACAGGGAAGGAAACCTCCAGGTTGATATAAAAGTAAACGAAGGCGACAAATATTATTTTGGAAACATTGCATGGAGAGGCAATACCAAGTATCCGGATTCGCTGTTAAAAGCCATTCTTGCGGTGAACAAAGGAGATGTTTACAATATTGATGTATTGAATAAAAGACTGGGCAAACAACTAAGCCCGGAAGGTGGTGACATCAGTGGATTGTATATGGATGACGGCTATCTTTTCTTCCGTGTTGATCCGGTTGAAACAGCTGTTTATAACGATACTATTGATTTCGAGATCAGGGTGGTTGAAGGTCCGCAGGCTCGTTACCGCAATATCGGCATCAGTGGAAATGAAAAAACCAAAGACCATGTGATCCGCCGAGAATTGCGTACCATGCCAGGTGAGTTGTTCAGTCGTGCTGATCTTATTAGATCGCAGAGGGAACTTGCACAGCTGCAGTTTTTTAACCAGGAAAAGATCAATCCAAACGTAGTTCCAAACCAGGATGACGGTACTGTGGATGTGAACTGGGAACTTGAAGAACGCTCATCTGACCAGCTGGAACTTTCTGCTGGTTGGGGAGGTGGTGTTGGTTTAACCGGAACACTTGGTGTAACCTTCAACAATTTTTCTATCAACAATATTTTTAAAAAAGAAGCATGGGATCCTTTGCCACAGGGCGATGGACAGCGACTGAGTCTTCGTTACCAGTCGAACGGCCGTGCCTTCCGATCCTATAATTTTTCATTCACTGAACCATGGTTGGGAGGAAAGAAAAGGAATTCACTTACAGTTGCTTTGTTCAGCAGTAAATTTTCAAATGCTTTCGACTTTACAACAAGGACATTTGACAAAGCAAGATCGGATACCAATTATTTGAAAACCCTTGGACTAACCGTTTCATTGGGAAAACAATTAAAGTGGCCGGATGATTTCTTTAACCTGGTGTACTCTTTAAGTTTTACCAAATACGACATGAGGAACTATCCTATTTTCCAGGGAATGGATAATGGTACCTCAACCAATATCAGTTTCAAACTGGCATTGCAACGTTCTTCGGTATTTAATCCGCAGTTTCCAACCAGCGGTTCTAATTTCCTGGCTTCTGTGCAGTTAACACCTCCTTATTCATTGTTGAATCCTGACGTCGTTTCTTCAGCCAATCCTTATAAGAACCCCGAATACCATAAATGGCGTTTCAATGCAGAATGGTTTGTGCCTTTGGGTAAACCAATGGGTGCCGACAGAAACAGGCAGTTCATCCTGAAAATTGCCGCCAAGTACGGCTTCATGGGCAGGTACAACAGCAAATTGGATTTCTCACCATTTGAACGTTTTCAGCTGGGTGGTGATGGTCTGACCAATAATATGGGACTACTGGGTTATGATATCATTTCATTAAGAGGATACCCGGTATTTGAATCTTCAGATCCATCCATTAATAACCCTGATCAGACAAGTGCCAGCAGGTTCTTTACCATCTTTAATAAATACTCGCTTGAATTACGTTATCCACTTGTGACCAACCCGGCAAGTACCATATATGCACTTACATTTTTTGATGCGGCTAACGGATGGTTTTCATTCAAAGATTACAACCCGTTCAGGCTGCGCAGAACTGCTGGTGTAGGTATGCGTTTTTTCCTTCCGATGTTTGGATTGCTTGGATTTGATTATGGTATAGGACTCGATCGTTTGCAGCCGGGAGAAGGCAGGTTTAAAAATGCCAGCAGGTTTACATTCATGCTAGGCTTTGAACCAGAATAAACAGGTAGGATTTGGCAAAAATTCAGTTATTGTTTGCATTAATCCGAATAAACTTTTAAATAAATATGAAAAAGCTATTTCTTTTATCTGCCTTTAGTTTACTGATGGTTTCCTTTTCATTCGCACAGCGCTATGCCATTATTGATACCAAATACATCCTGGATAAAATGCCGGATTATGTACAGGCACAAAAACAACTGGATGATCTGGCTTCCAACTGGCAAAAAGAGATCGATGGATTGCAGGTGGAACTTGATAAAATGTACAAGGATTTTGATGCAGAGCAGGTTATGTTAAGTGATGACCTGAAAAAGAAAAGAGAAGACCAGTTATTCATAAAAGAAAAAAATTTAAGAGACCTGCAGCGTAGGCGTTTTGGATTTGAAGGCGACCTTTTCAAAAAAAGACAGGAATTGATAAAACCTATACAGGACAAGGTTTATAACGCCGTGCAAAAATTGGCCGTTGCGAGGGGATATGATTTCATTCTTGATAAAAGTGAGGGAATTACGGTTATATTTGCCGACCCCAAACTTGAAAAAAGCGATGACATTTTAAAAGAGCTTGGAGTTAAATAAAATATTGCAAAACCTTTTTTTTCAGGCAACCCTTGCAAAGGAAATCGTATCATAAATAAACATCACAAAATAATCGCATGAACAAGATCAAATTATTACTGATTGCTGCAATCATTTTTACAACAGCCGGTAATGTTTCGGCACAAAAATCCGGCTACATCCGCGTAGATGATGTAGTAGGCCTGATGCCAGAAACCGCTAAACTTCAGGGACTGCTTGAAAAGTTCCAGGCAGATTCACTTCAGCCAAGATTTAATTACACCCTTTCAGAGTTTCAACGCAAAGACAGTATTGTTAACGGGAAAGATTCAATGAAAACCCCGGCGGCCATCCGCGTTAAAATGAAAGAAGAAATGCAACGTGATATGTACGAGTTGCAAAACTGGCAGACCATTTCACAGGAGATCATGCAGAATAAACAAGAGCAATTGCTTGAGCCTTTATACCGTAAAGCAATTGAAACGATTCAACTGGTTGCCAAAGAAAATGGTTACAGTTATGTGTACACCAAAGACGCTCTCATCGTGGCACCGCCTGCCGATGATCTGTTACCACTGGTTGCCAAAAAACTCAACCTCAAACTTCCGGGTACAGCCGCTGCCGGTAAATAATAAACAGCTTTGAATAAGGGGTCCTGCCAATGGCAGGACTTTTTTTTGTCTTTTTTTCAAATTGCCGGTAGTTGTCTGCCTTTGATCTATTTTCAATTTTATTTAAAACTGCATGCGACCTATAGGTGTTTTTGATTCAGGCTATGGAGGCCTTACGGTGCTAAAAGAATTTGTACGGCAGATGCCGGAATACGACTATCTCTACCTCGGCGATAACGCCCGTGCCCCTTATGGGCCCAGAAGTTTTGAAACCGTTTACAGGTATACGTTAGAATGTGTACAATGGCTGCTTAAACAGGATTGTCCTCTTGTTATTGTAGCATGCAATACAGCATCTGCAAAAGCATTGAGGAGTATTCAGCAAAAAGACCTGGAACAAATGGACCCGGTGGCAAGAGTCCTGGGTGTGATCAGGCCCACTTCAGAAATCATAGGTCAGTTTACCAAAAGCGGGCATATCGGAATTCTGGCCACACAGGGCACTGTTCATTCAGGATCTTATGAGATTGAAATAAAAAAGGAGTTTCCTCAACTTGTTATTGAGCAGGAAGCCTGTCCCATGTGGGTTCCCCTGATAGAAAATAATGAGCAGCATGCTGAGGGAGCGGATTATTTTGTAAAAAAGCACATCAATCAAATCCTTCAGCGGGATCCGGAGATCGATACTTTGCTGCTGGCCTGTTCACATCATCACGAAAATTATTGGTCATGACAGCATAGATCGGGTTGTTTTGCGTACCATAGGTTTTCATGGTTCCATCTTCCTTTCGATAATCTGTGACATCATGACGAGGTGACCAGTAAGTA